>Ga0157379_10000787_pt1 | contig 25755 bp, 20 predicted proteins | sample S25metaG_FD_121802 | JGI IMG/M metagenome (GOLD analysis project Ga0157379, IMG submission 121802) | Switchgrass rhizosphere microbial communities from Kellogg Biological Station, Michigan, USA - S2-5 metaG | ecosystem: Host-associated > Plants > Roots > Rhizosphere > Soil | place: USA... | reverse complement strand
GGACGACGATGCCGGTCGGCACATGGGTGATGCGCCCCGCCGAATCGGTGGTGTTGATATGCTGGCCGCCGGCGCCCGAGGCGCGATAGGTGTCGATCCGAAGGTCGCTTTCGACGATTTCGATGTCGATATTCTCGTCGACCACCGGATAGACCCAGACCGAGGCGAAGCTGGTGTGGCGCCGGGCGCTGGAGTCGAAGGGGCTGATGCGCACCAGCCGGTGCACCCCGCCCTCGGTCTTCAGCCAGCCGTAGGCGTTGGTCCCCTTGACCTGCAGGGTGATGGACTTGATGCCGGCTTGTTCGCCCGGCGTCTCCTCGATCACCTCCACCGTCATGCCGTGGGCCTGCGCCCAGCGGGTGTACATGCGCAGCAGCATGCCCGCCCAGTCGTTGGACTCGGTGCCGCCGGCGCCGGAGTTGATCTCGACATAGGCGTCGTTGCCGTCCGCCTCGCCGGCCAGCAGGGCCTCAAGCTCGGCGCGGCCGGCGCGCTCCTTCAGCGACTTGAGCTGGGCGCGGGCCTCCTCCAGCGAGCCCTCGTCGCCTTCCTCGTCGGCGAGTTCGGCGTAGCCGACCGCGTCGGCCAGGTCCGTCTCCAGCGACTTCACGGCGTCCACCTGCGCGGCCAGCCGGGTGCGCTCGCGCATCAAGGCCTGCGCCGCCTCGGCGTCGTCCCAAAGCGTCGGGTCTTCGACCCGGGCGTTCAGCTCATCGAGCTTTCGGAGCGCGGGCTCCCAGTCAAAGACGCCTCCTGAGCAGGTCTATCGACTGCTCGATGTCGGCCTTGGCGGCCTCGACATCCGCTCTCATGGAGTAGCTCCATCTGAACCAAGGGCGCGGGAGGTAGCGCGGGGCGGGTGGCGTTACAAGGCCCGAACTCCCCCTCCGTCTCGCGCGACGCGCGATCGCCGATGGCGACTGGGGGCGCTTTAGTACAGTCCCGTCGTCTCGTCGGGCGGTTTGCGGGGCGGCGCCGGCGCGGTGACGGACGCGGCGTTGGGGGCTCCGGTGACGCCGTTCCGCCAGACCTGATTGTAGGGCTGGGGCCCCGCCTGGCCCGGCAGCGCCGTCGGCGGGGCGACGACGCGCGGCTCGGTTCCCGGCCGGAACGCCTCGCGGATGCCGCGGACCAGGGCGAACTTCGCGTCCTTGGGCGGCACGAAGTCGTCCGCCGGCTCGGCCTTCAGGGCCTCTTTCATGAAGTCGATGAAGATCGGCACGGCGTCCACCGCGCCGGTCTCGCCCGAGCCTAGGCTGCGGTTGTCGTCGAAGCCGACGAAGACGCCGACCACCAGCTTGGGCGAGAAGCCCATGAACCAGGCCGAACGGTAGTCGTTGGTGGTCCCGGTCTTGCCGCCGACCGGCCGGCCGAGCGACAGGGCCTGGGTGGCGGTGCCGCGCTGGACCACGCCCTGCAACATGCTGGTGATCTGGTAGGCGGTGATCGGGTTCCAGACCTGATCGCCGGTCTGAGGAATCTTCGGGCTTTCGTCGCCGCCGAAGCCGGCGTCGCAGCGGTCGCATTCGCGCTTGTCCGCCCGCCAGATGGTCTTGCCCTCGCGGTCCTGCACCAACTCGATCAGGTGCGGGTCGATCTTACGTCCGCCGTTGACGAAGGCGGAATAGGCCGCCGCCATCCGGAACACCGTCGTCTCGCCCGAGCCCAGCGCCATGGAAAGCACGCGGTCCATGCGCCGGGTGACGCCCAGCTTCTCGGCGTTGGCGGCGATCTTGGGCATGCCGACGCCCTGCGCCAGCCGGACCGTCATGGTGTTGCGCGACAGCTCCAGGCCTTTGCGCAGCTGGAGGGGGCCATAGTACTTGCCCTCGTAGTTCTCGGGCGTCCAAGCCTGACCGTTGGCGCCGGCGAGCGTGATCGGGCTGTCCATGATCACGCTGGCCGGGGTGTAGCCGTTCTCCAGCGCCGTGGCGTAGACGATCGGCTTGAAGGCCGAGCCAGGCTGGCGGTAGGCCTGGGTCGCGCGGTTGAAGCTCGACAGCGAGAAGGAATAGCCGCCCACCATGGCCACCACCCGGCCGGAGCTGGGCTCCATGGCCACCAGCGCGCCGTTGACCAGCGGAATCTGCTTGAGCCGCAGGGGCCCCTGGGCCGCCTCGTCAGGGGCGACGAAGACCAGGTCGCCGACGCCGATGCCCTTACCCGCCCGGGCCCAGGCTACATCCTGCGCCGCGAGCGTCCCGGTCTGGCCCTCGATCGTACGAACCCGCACCACGCCGCCGCCCACGTCGACGACCACCGCGGCGCGCCAGGCGCGGCGCTCGGCCGGGGCCGCGGTCTTCTTGGCCACCTGCTCCCAGCCGGCGAGCGTCGTCACATGTCCCCAGGCGCCGCGCCAGCCGTGGCGGCGGTCGTAGGTCTCCAGACCGTTCATCAGCGCCGTGCGGGCCGCGCTCTGCAGCTGCGGATCCAGCGTGGTCCGCACATAGTAGCCGCCCTCGTTCAGGCGATCGCCCAGCTCGGCCAGGCCCCGGCGGCGCACCTCCTCCACGAAGTAGTCGGCGTCGCGGTACTTGGCGCGCGTCGGCTCGGGCTGGACCTTCAGGTCCTCGCGCTTGGCGCTTTCCACCTCGGCGCGGCTGGCCCACCCCTGCTCCGCCATCTGGTCCAGCACCCAGTTGCGACGGGCGATCGCCTGGGCCTTGCGGCGCAGCGGATGGTAGTTGTCGGGGCCCTTGGGCAGGCTCGCCAGATAGGCGCATTCCGCCAGGTCGAGGTCGGTCAGCGGCTTTCCGAAGTAGTTGTAGGCCGCCGCGCCGACGCCGTAGCTGCGATAGCCCAGCCAGATCTCGTTCAGGTACAGCTCGAGGATGCGCTCCTTGGAGAGCGTCTGCTCCAGCCGCCGGGCGAGAATGGCCTCCTTGATCTTTCGGCCGAGTGTCGCCTCGTTGGTCAGTAGGATGTTCTTGGCTACCTGCTGGGTGATGGTCGAACCGCCCTCGAAGCGTCGCCCCTGCAGGGCGTTGAGGATGTTCTTGGCCATCGCCCGGCCGAGCCCGCTCACGTCCACGCCGCCGTGCTTGAAAAAGTTGTGGTCCTCCGCCGCGAGGAAGGACTGGGCCAGCCGCGGCGGAATGCTGTCGTAGGGCACGAAGATGCGACGCTCGCGCGAGAACTCGCCGATCAGGGTGCCGTCCCAGGCGTAGGCGCGCGTGGCCGTGGGCGGATGATAGTCGGCGAGATCCGCCGCATCCGGCATCTCGTGGAACATCCAGGCCGCCCAGATGGCGGCGCAGAAGCCGGCGAGCGCGATGACGCTCAGCACAACGACGCCCGCCGTGGCGACCCACTTCTCCACGACCCGCTTTTCAGGGGGGTTCAAGTTAAGCTCGCCTCCGGGGGCCGCCCGCCTGTTGGCGGTCTAGCGCGCGTCGGGGCGGGCGCCAACGGGCGCAGCACAGTTCGCGGCGGCAGGCCGCAAGCCCAGGCGACCTCAGCGGGAGGCGAGCCTGGCCGGGCGTCCGAAATAGGCGTCGATCGAGTCCGCCACCCCTTCGACGAGTTCGGCGAGCTGGTCGGGGTCGCGCAGGCGCTGCTCGTCCTGCGGATTGGTGATGAAGCCCATCTCCAGCAGCACCGCCGGCACGTCGGGGGCCAACAGCACCATGAAGCCGGCGCTGCGGTGGCTGCGACGCAGCAGCGGGGCGCGGCCGTCGAGCTTGCCGACCAGGGTCTCGGCGAAGGTCGCGGAGCGGTTCTTGGTCGCCCGCTGGGTCAGGTCGAAGAGGATGTCGCTGACGCCGGGGTCGGAGGCGAGGCTGGCCTTCATGTACCAGTCGTCGGCCTTCACGAAGCGCGTCGCGCGCGAAAAGGCCTTGTCGGACAGGGTATAGACGCTGGCGCCCTTCAGGCTGGCGTCCGGCCCTGAATCCGAATGCAGCGAGATGAACAGGTCGGCGTCCGCCCTCTGGGCGACCCGCACCCGGGTCTCCAACGGGACGTAGACGTCGGCGTCGCGGGTCAGCACCACCTTGTAGCGGCCCCCGCGCTCCAGCCGCTCCTTGAGCGCCAGGGCGGCGGCGAGGTTGATGTCCTTCTCGATCCCCTCGGCGCCGCGTGCGCCGGGATCGTGGCCGCCATGGCCGGCGTCGATCACGACGACCTTTTTCAGCGGCAGCGGCGGCCGCAGCGCCGCAAGACGGGCGCGAACGGGGATCGGGGCGGCGCCGGGCTCGGCGGCCACGTCGATGACGTAGCGGTAGTGGTCAATCCCGTCGGCCGGCGGCAGCAGGAAGCGACGCTTGATGCGGCCCTGAACGGCCAGGTCGAGGCGCAGGCGTGTCGCGCCGCCGACGCTGTCCGCCGCCCAGGCCTTCACCAGGCCGCCGCCGGCGCCCTGTGCGCCCGAGGTGGCGACGCCTTGCAGGATCACCTCCACGCGGCCGTCGCCGAAGCCGTCGGAAACCACCTTGGCCGTGGCGGCCTGGCTGAGGTCTAGGACGATGCGGCTTTCCCGGCCGTCCCCGCCCAGGCGCACCTTGAGGAGGTCGGAGACCACGGTGGCGGCCTGCGAGGCGGCCACCACGGCCAGCCCCAGGGCCGCCGCGACAACCACGAGCAGGGCGCGCCAGCGCCTGCCCGCAAAGCCTTGCCGAACTCCACTCAACATGACCCCGACCCTAGACCTGGCCCGATCCAAAAGAAGACCTCATATAGCCGCAACCGGGTAGCCGAGCAGTTAACAGGACGTTTCCGATGCTGCGGATGCTCGCGGCGCTTCCAATTTGCAGCCCGCTGTTGCAATGTCCGGCGGCGCGGCGACCCGCCCCGGCCCTGAGGCAGGGCGGGTCGCGCGAACGCCCGGCGTCGGCATACGGCCTCGCGCCGAGACGCAACCTCCGATCCGCGCCCCCAAGGCGCGCCTGGGAACACACCTGATGAGCTGCGCAGCTCAAGCCACTCCTGGCCTCGAGGTCGCCCGACACGCCCTTTCCGGCGTCGTCCGCGGCCCGGCGCGCGCTCATCCCACAAGCCGGCTGCGCAGGGGCTCGACGCCCGCCGCGCGCCGTGGAGATCTGATTTATGACCAAGACGATGTTGATCGACGCCGCCCACGCCGAAGAGACGCGTGTGGTGGTGGTCGAGGGAAGCCGCGTTGAAGACTTCGATTTCGAGAGCCAGAGCCGCAAGCAGCTTCGAGGGAACATCTACCTGGCCAAGGTGACGAGGGTCGAACCCTCGTTGCAGGCCGCCTTCATCGAATACGGCGGCAACCGGCACGGCTTCCTCGCCTTCAACGAAATCCACCCCGACTACTACCAGATCCCGGTCGCCGACCGCGAAGCCCTGCTGCGCGAAGAGGCTGAGGAGGACGACGAGCACGAGCCGCGCGGCCGCGCCGCGCCGACCGCCGACGACGAGGACGACGACGAGAACGGCGCCTCGGCCGCCTCGGACGACGAAGACGACGTCATGGAGGAAGAGGTCGCGCGCCGCCGTCGACGGCTGATGCGCAAGTACAAGATCCAGGAGGTGATCCGCCGCCGGCAGATCATGCTGGTGCAGGTCGTCAAGGAAGAGCGCGGCAACAAGGGCGCGGCGCTGACCACCTACCTCTCGCTGGCCGGTCGCTACGGCGTGCTGATGCCCAACACCGCCCGCGGGGGCGGGATCAGCCGCAAGATCACCACCGCCACCGACCGCAAGCGCCTGAAGACCGTCGTCCAGAGCCTGGACGTGCCCCAGGGCATGGGCCTGATCGTGCGCACCGCCGGCGCCAAGCGCACCAAGGCGGAGATCAAGCGCGACTACGAGTACCTGCTGCGGCTGTGGGAGAACATCCGCGAAACCACCCTGCATTCCATCGCGCCGGCGCTGATCTACGAGGAGGAAGACCTCGTGAAGCGCGCCATCCGCGATCTCTACGACAAGGACATCGACCAGGTCTGGGTCGAGGGCGAGGCCGGCTTCCGCGAAGCGCGCGACTTCATGCGCATGCTGATGCCCAGCCAGGCGAAGAAGGTGCAGCTCTACCGCGATGCCGCCCCGCTGTTCGTGCGCCACAAGGTCGAAGACCATCTTTCGCAGATCTATTCGCCGGTGGTGCCGCTCCGGTCCGGCGGCTACCTGGTGATCAACCAGACCGAGGCCCTGGTGGCCGTCGACGTGAACTCCGGCCGCTCCACCCGCGAGCGGAACATCGAGGCCACGGCGCTGAAGACCAACATGGAGGCCGCCGAGGAGGCGGCCCGCCAGCTGCGGCTGCGCGACCTCGCCGGCCTGATCGTCATCGACTTCATCGACATGGACGAGCCCAAGAACAACCGGGCCGTCGAGAAGAAGCTGAAGGACTGCCTCAAGGACGACCGCGCCCGTGTGCAGATGGGCAAGATCAGCGCCTTCGGCCTGATGGAGATCAGCCGCCAGCGCCGCCGCACCGGCGTGTTGGAAGGCACCACCCACGTGTGCGAGCACTGCGCGGGAACCGGCCGGGTCCGTTCGGTGGAATCCAGCGCCCTGGCGGCGCTCCGCGCCCTGGAGATCGAGGGCCTGAAGGGCGGCGGCGAGGCGACCCTGAACGTGCCGCGCGCCGTGGGGCTCTACATCCTCAACGAGAAGCGCGCTCACCTGGCGCGGCTGCAACAGACCTTCGGCCTGTTCGTCACCGTGGTGATCGACGACGACATGGCCCATTCGGACCTGCAGATCGAGCGCACCGCGAGCGAGACCCGAGCCGAGCACGCCGCGATCATCGCCCCGCCTCCCGCCGCGGCCCCTCCCGTCGAGGCCTTCGACGATGAGGTCTTCGAGGACGAGGACGAGGACGAGGAAGAGGACGAAGACGTCGAGGAGGACGCCGGCGACGAAGAGGAAGCCCGCGCTCGGCCGCAGGACGAGCGCCCCCGCCGCTTCGAAGACGACGACCGTGGCGAAGGCGGCCGCCGCCGACGCCGCCGACGCCGGCGCCGCGGCGACGAGCGCGAGGAGCGCGACCCGCGGCCTCCGGTGGAGGCGCACAGCGAACCGGCGGGCGAGGACGACGGTCTTGGCGGTCGACGTCGGCGCCGCGGCCGCCGCGGCGGCCGGCGGATGCGCGACGACGCTCGGCCGCAGGACGTCTTCGCCTGGACCCGGCCCTGGGTGCCCTACGGCGACGACCCGTTCGTCTGGTACGACCCGGCCGAGGACCTGAAGCACGCGGCGGCCCCGCAAGCGGCTTCGCCGGCGACGGCCCGCCCTGTGGGCGAGGTCGCGGCCAGGTCCGAGCCCGCTGCTGCGCCCGCGGCCGCCATCTCGTCTGCGGACGAGGTGGAAATCTGGGTCGAGCTGCCAGCTGCTGAGGATAGGCCGAAGCGCTCGCGGCGCAGCCGCGGACGCCGTGGCGAGGCCGTGGCGGACGAGGCGCCTGGCGAGATCACGCCGTCGGCGCCCATCGCAGCCGAGGCGCCGGTCAATACGGTTGCCGAGGCGCCGGCGGAGCCTGCCGAGGAACCGGCCGCGCCTCGCCGCAGCCGGTCGCGCAAGCGGGCCGCACCTGCCGAAGTCGAGGCCGTCGCCGAAGCCGCCCCCTCCCCGCCCGCGCCGGAGCCGGAACCGGTGATGGCCGAGGCGGCGCCGGCGCCCCGTGCGCCCGATCCTTCGGAGATCACCGCACCGCCGACCGCGCCGCGTAGAGGCTGGTGGCGCCGCGCGTGACGCTGTAGGTTTACGGCGGCCTTGAGGGGGGCCTGCGAAGAGAGTCGAGCATGGCTTCCCCCAAGGCGTTCCCCGTCCGGCCGCTCAGCCGCGTGCTGCTGAGCCTCGTCCTTTCGGCCAGCGTGCTTGCGCGGCCGTCGCCGGCCACGGCGCAGGACGAGCAGGAGACCCTGATCCGGGACACCGAGATCGAGGAGATTCTGCACGCCGACGCCGACCCGATCCTGCGGGCCGCCGGCATAGAGCCGAAGACCGTGCAGATCGCCCTGATCGGCTCGAAGGAACTCAACGCCTTCGCCGCGCCCCGGCTGATGGGGATCAACACCGGCCTGATCCTCAAGACCAAGAACCCCAACCAGCTCCAAGGCGTGATCGCCCACGAAGTCGGCCACTTGGCCGCCGGCCATTCGGCGCGCTCCGGCGAAATGCAGGCGGCGGGGATGAAGCCCTTCCTGCTGACGATGGGCCTTGGCCTGCTGGCGGCGATGGCGGGTTCGCCTGACGCCGCGGTCGGCCTGGTGGGCAGCGCAGGCTATTTCGGCGCGCTCGGGGCGGTGGGCTACAGCCGCGAGCAGGAAGCCCGCGCCGACCAGGCCGGCGCCACCCTCCTGGAGAAGGCGGGACTATCCGGCAAGGGGCTGGCCGACTTCTTCGACAACTTCCGCTATCAGGAGGTCTTCGCCGAGGCCCGGCGGTACAAGTACTTTCAGACCCACCCGCTGTCGTCTGACCGTATCGACTCCCTGCAGACCCGGGTGCAGTCGCAGCCCCACTTCAAGGAAGTGGACAGCCCCGAGGCCATCGCGCGACACCAGATCATGAAGGCCAAGCTGGACGGGTTCATCAATCCCCAGTCGGCCATCGTGACCTACGCCGAAGCCGACCGCAGCTATCCGGCGCGCTACGCCCGCGCCATCGCCTATTACCAGCTGCGCGAGCCCGACAAGTCGCTGAAGCTGATCGACGCCCTGCTGGAGGAGCAGCCGGAGAACCCCTACCTGTGGGAGCTGAAGGGCCAGGTCCTCTCCGAATTCGGCCGCGCCAAGGAGGCGGAAGCCCCACAGCGCCGGTCAGTGCAGCTCAAGCCCGAGGCCCCCCTGTTGCGCATCAACCTCGGCCAGACGCTGATCTCCCTCGACGACCGCGCCAAGATCGAGGAGGGCGTAAGCGAGCTGAAACGCTCCCTCACCCTGGAGGAGGACAATGCGGAAGCCTGGCGCCAGCTCGCGCAGGCCTACGACAAGCTGGGCCAGGAAGGCTTGGCCCGCCTCGCCACTGCCGAATACGACTTCGAGATTGGCGACGTGACCCAGGCCCGCATCTTCGCCATGCGGGCGCGTGAGAAGCTGCCGAAGAACACGCCGGAATGGAGGCGCGCGACCGACATCGTCTTGGTGTCCAAGCCCAGCCAGGAAGACCTGAAGGAGCTGGCCCGCGAGGGCTCCTCCTCACGGAATCCTTGAGTCCCCCTGGATGAGAGCCCCGCGATCAACGCCGCGCCCCGGCCGGCGCTAGGGTCCCTCTGCTCCATCCCCATCCGCTGGACGGCGAGTTGTGAGAGGAAGGCCGACTAGGTCCGCGCCCGAAGGCGCAAGGGTCGTATCGAGGCCATGGCCACGCTCATGGCCATGCCTTAATCCGACAGTGGTCGCGCGTTGGTAAACCCGCAGCGGGTTCGCCGCTGGCCCTGCGTCGGGCGAAAGCTTATTGAAAAGGCCATGAGAACCCCCACCGGCGCCGGCCTGGCGCTCTGCCTCGCCCTCATGCTTTCGGCCTGCCAGCGTGACGACGAGGCCTTCGGCAAGCGCGTCCACGCCTACCTGATGGCCCACCCCGAAGTGATCCGCGACGTGGCGGCCAAGCTGCAGGAGAACGACCGGCTCGCTGCGGTGAAGGCTTCCAGCGCCGCCATCGGCAAACACCGCGACCAGCTCGAGCGGGATCCCCGCGACGTGGTCCTCAACCCGAACGGCAAGGTGACGGTGGTCGAGTTCTTCGACTACCGCTGCGGCTACTGCAAGTTGGCGGCGCCGCAGGTGGCGGAGCTGATCCGCGAACATCCCGACGTGCGGTTCGTCTTCAAGCAGTATCCGATCTTCGGCGAGGTTTCGGACACCGCCGCCAAGGTGAGCCTCACCGGCCCCGCCAAGGCCAAGGCGCTCGCCCTCTACACCGGCCTGATGGCCGAGAAAGCGCTCACCGAGGAAACCCTGAACGCGCAGCTCCAGGCCGCCGGCCTGGATCCCGCCGCCACGCGCCAGGCCGCCCAAGACCCCGCGATCGAGCGCCATATCCTCGACACCCGCGCCCTGGCGACGGCCCTGCATATCGAAGGCACGCCGGCCTTCATCGTCGGCGACACCATGATCGCCGGAGCCGACCTTGGCGCGCTGCGCGCCGCCATCGCCGTGGCTAAGGCGGGCGAGCTGAAGTCAAGCTGAGCACGTCTGGGGGATTCCCCGGCCTTCGAGCCCGTCTGGCCGGGGGCGCTGGTCGCCGGTGCTGGCGGAAAGCGTGGCCTTCCCGCGCGCCGCCCTGTCAGATCAACCCCGCGAGGGGCGACGAGGGATCGGCGTACATCCGCTTGGGCATCCGCCCGGCGAGATAGGATTCCCGGCCAGCGATGACGGCGTGCTTCATCGCCCGCGCCATGCGGATCGGGTCCTTCGCCTCGGCGATGGCGGTGTTCATCAGCACCGCGTCACAGCCCATTTCCATCGCCATGGCGGCGTCGGACGCCGCCCCCACGCCGGCGTCCACCAGCACCGGCACGCCCGCCTGCTCGATGATCAGGCCGAGGTTGAGGAAGTTCTGGATGCCTCGGCCGGAGCCGATCGGGGCCCCCAGCGGCATGATCGCCGCAGCGCCCGCATCCTCCAGCTTCTGGGCGTAGACCGGGTCGTCCGTGCAGTAGACCATCACCGAAAACCCGTCGGCCACCAGCATCTTCAGGGCGCGGAGCGTCTCCTCCATGTCGGGCAGCAGGTGCTTGGTGTTGGACAGCACCTCCAGCTTCACCAGGTCCCATCCGCCGGCCTCGCGCGCCAGGCGCAGCGTCCTGACCGCGTCCTCGCCGGTGAAGCAGCCCGCCGTGTTCGGCAGGAAGGTGAAGCGGTCGGGCTTCACATAATCGACCAGCATGGGCTTGCTGGGATCGGACAGGTTCACGCGGCGAAGCGCCACGGTGACGATCTCGGCGCCGGCGGCCTCGGCCGCGGCCGCGTTCTGGGCGTAGTCCTTGTACTTGCCGGTGCCCACGATCAGGCGCGAGCGGAAGGTGCGGCCCGCGACCGACCAGGTGTCGTCCGGCACGGTGGATCCGTCCATCTCAGCCGCCTCCGATGAAGTGCACGATCTCGATCCGGTCGCCGTCCTGCAGCGAGGTCGCGTCGTAAGCCGAACGCGGAACGATCTCCAGGTTCCGCTCGACCGCGACCTTGCGCCCATCGAGGCCAAGTCGTTCGACCAGGGCGGCGACGGTCTGCGCCCCTTCGATGGCCCGGGTCTCGCCGTTGAGCGTCAGCCTCATAGGTCTCCGTTCCGACGCCTGCTTGTGACCCCCGCGCCCGACCGTTACAAGAACGCGCCGAACGAGGGCGGAGCCGAATGGCCAAACCGATCTATGTGCTGAACGGCCCCAATCTCAACCTGTTGGGGACCCGGGAGCCGGATATTTATGGCCGCGAGACCCTTGAGGAGGTGCGGCGGCGCTGCGAATCGCGCGCCAAGGCGCTCGGTCGCACGGTGGAGTTCCGCCAGACGAATCATGAGGGCGTGCTGGTCGATTGGCTGCAGGAAGCGCGCGAATCCGCCTGCGCGGTCGTGCTCAACCCGGGCGCCTACGGCCACACCTCGGTGGCGATCCTGGACGCGATCAAGTCGATCTCGGTCCCGGTCGTCGAGTGCCACCTGTCGAATCCGGCGCAACGCGAGTCGTTCCGTCATCACTCCTATGTCTCCCTGGCCGCCGCAGGCGTGGTTTGCGGCTTCGGCGCGGCGAGCTACGAACTGGCTGTCGAGGCGGCCGCGGGCCTGGCCCGCTGATCGCCCAGCGTAAGGACACACAATGGCAAGCAGTCCCAAGGCCTCCGCCGACTCCATCGACGCGCGCCTTGTGCGCCAACTGGCCGATATTCTGACTGAAACCGGCCTGTCGGAGATAGAGGTCGAGCGTGGGGGCCTCCGGGTCCGCGTCGCCAAGACGCTGGTCGGCTCGACGGTGCAGATGGCCATCCCGCAAGCGGCTCCGGCCCCACCGGCGACGCCGGCGGCCGCCGAGGCCGCGCCGCGCCTCAACGGCGAGGCCGTGACCTCGCCCATGGTCGGCACCGTCTACCTGCAGCCCGAGCCTGGCGCGCCTCCCTTCGTCAAGGTGGGCGACACGGTCCAGGCCGGCCAGACCCTGTTCATCGTCGAGGCCATGAAGACCATGAACCCAATCCCCGCGCCGAAGGGCGGCCGGGTGGTGGAGATCCTGGTGGCCGACGGCCAGCCGGTGGAGTTCGGCGCGCCGCTCGCGGTCATCGAGTAGGCCGATGTTCGACAAGATCCTCATCGCCAACCGCGGCGAAATCGCGCTGCGCGTGCACCGCGCGTGCAAGGAGATGGGCATCGCCACCGTCGCGGTCCATTCGGAGGCCGATTCCGGCGCCATGTGGGTCAGGCTGGCCGACGAGAGCGTCTGCATCGGGCCGGCGCCCGCGGCCAAGAGCTACCTCAACATCCCCTCGATCATCGCCGCGGCCGAGATCACCGGCGCCCAGGCCATCCATCCGGGCTACGGCTTCCTGTCCGAGAACGCGCGCTTCGCCGAGATCGTCCAGGCGCACGGCTTCACCTTCATCGGCCCCAATCCGGAGCATATCCGGCTGATGGGCGACAAGATCACCGCCAAGCAGGCGGTCAAGGCCGCGGGCATCCCCGTCGTGCCGGGCTCCGACGGTGGCGTCGCGACCGAGGAAGAGGCCCTCGAGGCGGCCCTTCAGATCGGCTTTCCCGTGCTGATCAAGGCCGCCGCGGGCGGCGGCGGGCGCGGCATGAAGGTCGCCCGTAGTGAAGACGACCTGGTGGAGGCGGTGCAGACCGCGCGCGCCGAAGCCAAGGCCGCCTTCGGCGACGACACGGTCTACCTTGAGCGCTACCTCTCCACGCCTCGGCACATCGAGCTGCAGGTGGTGGCCGACAGCTTCGGAGCCGTCTGTCACCTGGGCGAGCGCGACTGCTCGCTGCAACGCCGTCACCAGAAGGTGCTGGAGGAAGCCCCCTCCCCGGTCATCGACGCCGCTGCGCGAGCCAAGATCGGCCAGGTGGTGGTCGAGGCGGTACGGGCGATCGGCTACCTCGGCGTCGGCACGATCGAGTTCCTCTACGAGAACGGAGAGTTCTTCTTCATCGAGATGAACACCCGCCTGCAGGTGGAGCATCCGGTCACCGAAGCGATCACTGGTATCGACTTGGTGCGCGAACAGATCCGCATCGCCGCGGGCCTGCCGCTGTCCTTCCGCCAGGATGAGGTGGTGTTCGAAGGCCATGCCATCGAATGCCGGATCAACGCCGAGAACCCCAAGACCTTCGCCCCCTCTCCCGGCCTGGTGACCGATTTCCATGCGCCGGGAGGCCTGGGCGTGCGTCTGGATTCGGCGCTCTACGCCGGCTACGTCGTGCCGCCCTACTACGACAGCTTGGTGGGCAAGCTGATCGTCCATGGCCGCGACCGCGCCGAATGCGTGGCGCGGACGCAGCGCTGCCTGGGCGAGATGGTGGTGGGCGGAATCGAGACCAACATCCCCCTGTTCCAGGAGTTGCTCTCCAACCCGGACATCGCGCAGGGCGACTACAACATCCATTGGCTGGAAAACTGGATGAAGGCCCAGGCCTAGGCCCGAGCCGTCACCCCGAGGCGGTTCTGGTTTAAGAAGGGGCATGGACCGGTTCGGTGCGCGCGAGCTTCTCGCCTGCTATGAGCGCGGCGTCTTCCCCATGGCGGACGACCGCGACGACGACCGCATCTTCCTGATCGACCCCCAGCATCGCGGCATCCTTCCGCTGGAGAGCTTCCACGTCTCGCGACGCCTCGCCCGGACGGTGCGGCAGGACCGCTTCGAGGTGCGCGTCGACACCGCCTTCCACGAGGTGCTGGCCCGATGCGCCGAGGCCGCGCCCGACCGCCCCAAGACCTGGATCAACCACCCGATCGAGCGGCTGTATGGCGAACTGCACGCCCATGGCCACGCCCATTCCATAGAGTGCTGGCGTGACGGCGATCTGCAAGGCGGGCTCTACGGCGTAGCGCTCAAGGGCGCTTTCTTCGGCGAGAGCATGTTCAGCCGCCAGGCCGACGCCTCGAAGGTCGCGCTCGTGCATCTGGTCGCGCGCCTGATCGCCGGCGGCTTCGTGTTGCTGGACACCCAGTTCCTCACCGAGCACCTCGCCCAGTTCGGCGCCCAGGAGATCGTGCGGGAGGATTACCGCCGCCGGCTGGCGGTCGCCCTCGAGACGCAGGCGGAGCTTCAGCGCAGCGGGAGGCTCGACGGGGCCGCAGCCCTGCAGCTGATCACCCAGGCGTCGTAGACCGGGTGCTGCAACGGATGCAGGCCGGGCGATGACGCGTACATCCAGCCCTTGAACACCTGGCGCACCAGCGGGGCGGGCATGCCAGGGTCGGTGCGCGGCTGGGAGTCGATCGTCAGGTAGGCGATGGAATCGGCCACGGGCTCGTCAGGGGTCGACCGCTCGCAGGCGCGCACGGTGAAGATCAGGCCCTTGTAGCGGATGGGCTTCCCGACCGGCGCGGCGAACACCAGGGATTCCGCGGTGACCTTGTCGAGCGCCTGCAGGACGGCGACGTCGTAGCGCGTCCGGCGCGGGGGAGCCGCGGGCTTGGCCGAAGCGGCCGGGGACGGCGGCGCCGGCTCGATCTCCTTCTCGGAGATCGGCGGCACAAGCACCGGAGCCGGAGGGGCGGCCTCCTGTGGCGGAGCTTCCTCCGGCGCCGCGGCCGGCGCCGGCGCGGCTGGCGCGGAGGGCGGCGTCGGCGCGGCCGGCTGCGCCGTCCCAAGCCCCGCCGCAAACACCAGCGCCGTTCCGGCGAGGAGCGCGAGGGCGCGGCGCGTCTGGACGCGGGACATGGAGGCCTCGCCTATTCGGGGGACCAGGCCTCGTAATCGCCTGAGGCGCGCTGGCGCTCGCCCCCGCGGGCGATCGAGCCCTTCGGCCGGTAGGCGTAGATCGTGCCCGACAGATTCGGCAGGTGCTCCTTCTCCCAGGCCTGGCGCGGCAGAGGCGTGGTGGTCGGCGGTTCGACGAAGGTGTGGTGCAGCCAGCCATGCCAGTCCGGCGACACCTTCGACGCCTCGGCGTAGCCGTTGAAGATCACCCAGCGACGCTTGCGGCCGTCATAGCTGTCGCGCGTATCCTTGGCCTCGAAGTAGCGATTGCCGAGCTCGTCCTGGCCGACGAACACGCCGCGCTTGGCGATCGTGAAGCGGACGCCGGCGGTGGCGCCGTTCCACCAAGTGAAGATCATCTTCAGAAACGACACGGTACGACGGACCTGCGGTGGCGGCTGGGAGAAGCGGGCCGGACTATAGGCGGCGGCCCTGTCAGCGTCCAGCCGCGGCCGTCCCCCCTTCCGCTCGCAAGATGTTGGGGATGAAAGCCGATCCGACCCCCATATCTATTGCGGACGCGCGAGCCTCGCGCCTAGGCTCTCCAAGTGGGAGTCGGCTGATGGACGATCTAGCGCACAGGGACGGAATCGAGGCCCGCACCTTGGAACTCGCCGACCGCGCCGTGCGTGTGCTGGCGCCGGCGGGTTGGACCGACGCCCAGGTGGAGGCCTGGATCGATTGGGCCGGCGGAGAAACCGACGTCGTCGCCGCCATCGAAGAATTCGCCGAGACCCTGGCGCGGCGCGCCCAGACCAAGGGACTGGTCGCCGACGGAGCCCGCGACTCCTTCCGCGAGGGTCTGGCGGCCGCTCTCCTGCGGGGCGCGGTGGCGATCTGCGCGGCTCCCCAGGCCCGCTCGCCAGATGTGCTCGACCTGTCCCGTCCAGGCGCGACCCAGGCGCTGGAGGCCTTGGTCGCCATCCATCGGGGCGAGACCGCCGCAGCCATGGCCGCCGAGACGCTGGCTGCGCGGCTCCAGACGGTGATGGAGGCAGTGCTGCGCTGCGAGGGCGATCGGTCCGCCTGCGCCGATCCTGCCCACAACCCGAGCCTGGCGCGCGCGGCCCACGCGGCGGCCGCGGCAGGGGCCTCGCCAGCCATGATCCTGGACGCCGTCGCCCTGGCGCGCGGCGGCGAAGGCGCATGGCGCGCCGCGCCGCCCGCTGCGGCGGGTCAGACGCTGCGCGCGATCGCCGCGACGCCCGCCGGGCTGGAGGGCGAAGCCGCACGGGCCCTCGCCCTCGCCGTCCATGCGACCGGCGTAGTGGCGACGGCTCCGACCCGCGCCCAGGCCGAGGCGCTGGCCGAGAGCGAGCGGGCGGTTCGCGGCGGGGTCAACCTGATGGCCTTCTGGACCGACCAGGGCTTCGATGTCGCCGGCTTCGAGGCCGAGACGGGACGGTTGGCGGTCGCGCTCGCCGCGGCCGGCGGCGGAGCGGCGATCCTGGGACTGGCGGGCCTGGGCGATTGGCTGGCCGCCCACGGGATCGACTACGACAGCACCGCGGGCCGCGAAACCGCCCTGGCCCTCCACCAGGCCGCGGAAGCGGCCGTCACGGCCGCCGGCGTCAAACTCAAGGGCGGCCTGGCGGCCTTTTCCGATCCGGAACTGGCGCTGCGGCTGGGCGTAGGCGACCTCGACGCCGGTCCCGTATCCCAGGTGGTCACCACCGCCCAGGCGAGCGACGGCGAGGTCATGCGCGTGCTCTCCGAAGCGACCTTGCGGGGAGCCTCGGTCCTTGGCCTCGACCTTGGCGAGCTGCGCGGCCGCCTGCTCGGCCGGGGGGAGCTTTCGGGGGCGCCCGCCATCGACCACCGCGCCCTGACTGCCCGCGGCTTCACCGACTACGAGATCGCCGCGGCCGAGGCGGCCCTGCCGCTGGCGGCCAGCCTGGCCGACGCCTTCTCGCCCGCGGTGATCGGCGCAGGCTTCGTCCGCGACGTTCTGGGCGCGACGCCCGACCAGCTCGACGACGCCGAGCTCGACGTCCTGGCCCTGGCCGGATTCACTCCCGCCGAGATCGCGGCGGCGGAAGCCTATGCGCTTGGGACATCGGACCTGGACGAGGCATTCCCCGAACCTGCGGCGCGCATCTTCCGCACGGCGGAGCAGATGGGCGAGGCGCCCCGGCTGGCCATGCTCCAAGCCATCGCGCCAGCCCTGGGCGCGCCGCCCCTGCTGCGGCGCGAGCTGGCCTGGGACGCGGAGCTAGGTGCGGTGCGCGAGGCGCTGGATGCGCCCCTCCCCGTCCTCGTCCGCCGGTCACCCGCGCCGGCGGACCTCACACTCGATTTTCCCACGCCGGAAGCGGCGTCAAGGCCCGTGCGCGAGCCGGTCGCCGCCGCGCCCACGATCGAAGAGCGGGTGGTGGAGCGCATCGTCGAGCGCGAGCGGGTGCGACGGAAACTCCCCGACCGGCGCAAGGGCTACATCCAGAAGGCTGCGGTCGGCGGCCACAAGGTCTATCTGCACACCGGCGAGTACGACGACGGCGAACTCGGCGAGATCTTCATCGACATGCACAAGGAAGGCGCGGCCTTCCGCTCGCTGATGAACAACTTCGCCATCGCCATCTCGATCGGGCTGCAATACGGCGTGCCGCTCGAGGAATTCGTCGACGCCTTCGTCTTCACGAGGTTCGAGCCGGCGGGGCCGGTGACCGGCAACGACACGGTGAAGTCGGCGACCTCGATCCTGGACTACATCTTCCGCGAGCTGGGCATCTCCTACCTGGGCCGCGACGACCTGCGCACCGCCGATCCGGCGGCCTTGAACGCCGACGGCCTGGGCCAGGGCGCGGGCGAGGTCACCCTGGACGCCGAGGCGGAGCCGCAACCCGCCAGCCGTTTCATCTCGCGCGGCTTCTCGCGCGGGGCGACGCCGGACAACCTGGTCTTCCTGCCGGTGGCGAACCGCGCCGGCGTCTACGAAGCGGCCGAGGTCTGCGCCGCCTGCGGCGACATCGCGGTGGTGCGCAAGGGCCAGGCGATGATCTGCCAGACCTGCGGGACGCGCGCGGCGCAGGTCAGCGAGGACCAGGCGAGCTAAGGCCTGCGCTTAGACCTTGATCGGCGACGCGCTGCGGATGTGCAGCTCCTTGAGCTGCTTGTCGGTGGCCTCGGAGGGGGCCTTCATCAGCAAGTCCTCGCCCTGCTGGTTCAGCGGGAAGGCGATCACCTCGCGGATGGCGGTCTCGCCCGCCAGCAGCATGACGATCCGGTCGATGCCGGGCGCGAGGCCCCCGTGCGGCGGCGCGCCGTGGCGGAAGGCGTTCAGCATGCCGCCGAACTGCGCCTCCACCACCTCCGGCCCGTAGCCGGCGATCTCGAAGGCCTTCAGCATGACGTCGGGCCGGTGGTTCCGGATGGCGCCGGAGCACAGCTCGTAGCCGTTGCAGACGATGTCGTACTGGTAGGCCAGGATCTCCAGCGGGTCCTTGCCCGTCAGCGCCTCGAACTCGCCCTGCGGCATGGAGAACGGGTTGTGCGAGAAGTCGACCCGCTTCTCGTCCTCGTTCCACTCAAACATCGGGAAGTCGACGATCCAGGCGAACGCGAAACGATCCTCGTCGACCAGCTTCAGCTCGGTCCCGACACGGGTGCGGGCGGCGCCGGCGAACTTGTGGAAGACCGCCGGGTCGCCGGCGGCGAAGAAAGCGGCGTCCCCCGTTCCAAGGCCAAGCGCGCTCATCAGCGCCTGGGTCCTCTCGGCGCCGAGGTTCTTGGCGATCGGCCCGCCCCAGCCGCCCTGGTCCTCGCTCCAGAAGATGTAGCCCAGCCCCGGTTGCCCCTCGCCCTGCGCCCAGGAGTTCATCCGGTCGCAGAAAGCCCGCGACCCGCCCTTGGGCGCCGGCACGGCCCACACCGCGTTCTTCGGCGTCTCAAGTATGCGGGCGAACAGGCCAAAGCCGCCGCCGCGGAAATGTTCGGAGACGTCCTGCATCTCGATCGGATTGCGGAGGTCGGGCTTGTCCGTACCGTATTTGGCGATCGCATCCCGGTAGGGAATGCGCGGGAAGGGATAGGCAGTGACCGGCTTTCCTTCTCCGAATTCCGTGAAGACGCCATGCATCACTGGCTCGATGGCCGCGAACACGTCCTCCTGGGTGACGAAGCTCATTTCCACGTCGAGCTGGTAGAATTCCAGGCTGCGGTCGGCGCGCAGGTCCTCGTCGCGGAAGCACGGCGCGATCTGGAAGTAGCGGTCGAAGCCCGCCACCATCAGGAGCTGCTTGAACTGCTGAGGCGCCTGGGGAAGCGCGTAGAACTTGCCCGGATGCAGCCGCGAAGGGACCAGGAAGTCCCGTGCGCCTTCCGGCGAGGACGCCGTCAGGATCGGCGTCTGGAATTCCAGGAATCCTTGGTCGATCATACGGTTGCGGATCGACTGCACGACCTTGGAGCGGAGCACGATGTTCCGGTGCAGGGTCTCGCGCCGCAGGTCGAGGAAGCGGTTCTTCAGCCGGATCTCTTCAGGGTACTCGGGCTCGCCGAACACCGGCAGCGGCAGTTCGGCGGACTCCGACAGCAGCGACACCTCGGCGACGCGCACCTCCACCTCGCCGGTGGGCAGATTGGGGTTCGCCGTCTCGGGCGAACGGGCGACCACCTCGCCGTCGACCCGGATCACGCTCTCGGCGCGCAGCCGCTCGATCAGCGCGAAGCTGGCGTTGGTCGGGCCGACCACCAGTTGCGTCACGCCGTAGTGGTCGCGCAGGTCGATGAAGATCAGCCCGCCGTGGTCACGCTTGCGGTGGATCCAGCCGGAGAGACGGACCGTCTTGCCGGTGTCCGCGGCGCGGAGCGCGCCGCAGGTGTGCGTGCGATAGGCGTGCATTTGTGGAGCGGGAATTTCTGTTCGGAGGCGCTGGAAATAAGGCGCGGAAGGGCGCACGGGCGCCCTGGAATGTCAAGGTGAGCAAAAGGCCGGCGGGAGGCGCGCTCCCGCCGGCCGGACGCTTTACGCCTACGCTTACCTGAACAGGCTGAGCAGAACCGACGAGGACTGGTTGGCGATGGCCAGGGCCTGGATGCCGAGTTGCTGTTTGGTCTGCAGCGCCTGGAGCTTGGCGCTTTCCTTGGCCAGGTCGGCGTCCACCAGGTTGCCGATGCCGGCGTCCAGCGTGTCCTGCAGCTTGCCCACGAAGGTGAGGTGCGATTGCAGGGCCTTGGAGCCCGTACCCAGCTTGGCGAGAGAACTGGACACCGCCGTGATCGCCGAATCCACGGTGGCGATCATGCCGCTGGCGAGGGTCTGGGTGCCGATCGAAGAGGTCGCCGCGAGGCTGCCCATCGCCGAGCCGCCCAGTGACAGGTCCTGAGCCGCCACCGAGATCACCGAGCTGCCGTCGGCGTTCGCCAGCGCCTGGATTTGGCTCCCACTGCTCTTGACCATGTTCGCACCGTTGAAATCTGCGTTCGCCACGACTTTTGCGATCTGGTCCCGGAGCGACTTGAAGTCGTCGTTCAGGGCCGTACGGCTGTTGGTGTCGAGCGTGACGTCCGAGGCGGCGAGCGCCTTCTCCTTCATCTGCAGCAGCAGGTCGGAGACGCTCTCGCCAGCGGACAGCGCCACATCCACGGTGGACGACGCGCGTTGCAGCGAGTCCTTGACCGCGTTGAGCGACTGCGAGGTCGAGCGCTGGTTCTGGGCGATGGCCCAGATGGCGCCGTTGTCCTTCGCCGACGAGATTTTCAGACCGGTGTTGATCCTCGCCTGGGTGACCGAGAGGTCATTCTGGGTCGCAGCGAGGTTCTGCAGCGCCACCATGGCGCCGACATTGGTGTTCACACTGTTCATAGGCACAGCGTGGTTCCTTCTTTTGGAGGCCGGCCGCCTTCTGACCGCCGGGGGCATTTTGCCCGGCAAATTGCGCCGCAAGGCTGGCGCCAATTCTGCCTAGCGCTGAAAAGGCTCCACTTTTTCCTGTCCGCCGGAACTTTGTGCCGGTATGTCAGGTCCATCGACGGCAACTTCTGCCGAGTCCGAATTGCCGGGCGGCGCAGTTTGCCTAGTCGAGCCGTCGCCTCTACCTGGGACGGAAACGCTTGCTGGCCGGAAAGCCCTTGGGCGCCATCTTGCCCGCCGCGGCCCGCCGGCCAAGCCATTCCCGCCACTCCGGCCAAACGCGCGAGCGCCCGTCCGACGTGGTCCAGGACGCGCCCTCCTCGGCCTTGAACACCAGGAGGTCGCGCAACCCGCCCTCGCGGTATCCCTGCAGCTTCACGCCCTTGCCTCGCGCCATCTCCGGCAACTCGTCGGCCGGGAAGACCAGGATTTTGCCGTTGTCGCCGACGACGGCCAGGTGGTCGCCCGACAGCGGCAGGCAGACGGCGGCTCCCTTGTCGCCGGCGTTGAGCACCTGCTTGCCCGCGCGGCGGAACGCGATGGCTTCGTCCTCCGGCAGGACAAAGCCGTAGCCCTCTTTCGACGCGACCACCCGCTTGGCGCCGGGCCGGTGGACGAAGACGTCGACCAGTCCGACCCTGTCGTCGAGGTCGATCATCAACCGAAGCGGCTCGCCGTGGCCCCGGCCGCCGGGAAGCTTGTCGCAGCCCAGGGTGAAGAACCGGCCGTCGGAGGCGAACACCAGCAGCTTGTCGGTGGTCTCCGCCGGGACCAAGAACTGCAGCTTGTCGCCTTCCTTGAACTTCAGCTCCGAGGGGTCCTCCACCCGGCCCCTGACGGCGCGGATCCAGCCGCGTTCCGAGAGGACGACGGTGATCGGCTCGCGCACGATCATCGCCTCCATGGCGGCCTCGGCGTCCACCTGCGGCGCGTCGGCGAAGCAGGAGCGCCGCACGTTCAGCGCCCCAAGCTCGGTCTTGACGTGGCGAAGGCCCTCGCCGACCAGCCGCCACTGAGCGCGGTCGGAGTCCAGCAGGCGCAGGATGCCGTCGCGCTCCTCGGAAAGCTCTGCGTGCTCGCGCCGGAGCTCCATCTCCTCAAGCCTCGCGAGCTGCCGCAGGCGGGTGTTGAGGATGGCGTCGGCCTGGATTTCCGAAAGCTCGAAGGCTTCGATCAGCTTCGCCTTCGGCTCGTCCTCGTAGCGGACGATGCGGATCACCTCGTCCAGGTTGAGGTAGGCGATCATCAGGCCGTCGAGGACGTGCAGGCGCGCCTCGATCTTTCCGAGCCTGTGCCGCGCCCGGCGGACCAGCACCTCGCGGCGATGGTCAAGGAAGCCCCGCAACACGCCCTTCAGCCCCATCACGCCCGGCGTGCCGCGCGCATCGAGGACGTTGATGTTCACCGAGAAGCGGGTCTCCAGGTCGGAGAGCTTGAATAGGCTCTCCATCAGCACCTCGGGCTCGACGTTGCGGCTCTTGGGCTCCAGCACCAGGCGTATGTCCTCGGCGCTCTCGTCGCGGACGTCGCCCAGCAGGGCGGCCTTCTTGCTCTCGATTAGTTCAGCCAGCTGCTCGACGAGATCGCCCTTCTTCACCTGATAGGGGATCTGGGTCACGACGATCTGGTAGGTTCCCCGCCCAGTGTCCTCGCGCGTCCAGGCCGCGCGCAATCGCACGCCGCCGCGACCGGTCTCGTAGGTCTCCAGAAGGCTGGCCCGCGGCTCGACGATTACGCCCCCGGTCGGGAAGTCCGGTCCCTGGACCTGCGCCATCAGCGCTTCGGTCGAAGCCTCGGGCTGCTCCAGCAACAACAGGCAGGCGTCGATCAGCTCGGCGGCGTTGTGCGGCGGGATGGAGGTGGCCATGCCGACGGCGATGCCGGTGGTTCCGTTGGCCAGCAGGTTGGGGAAGCCGGTCGGCAGGACCACCGGCTCCTCGTCCTGTCCGTCGTAGGTGGGCTTGAAGTCGACCGCGTCTTCGTCGATGCCCTCCAGCAGCAGCAGCGCCGCCGCGGTCAGCCGCGCTTCGGTGTAGCGCATGGCCGCGGCGTTATCGCCGTCGATGTTGCCGAAGTTCCCCTGCCCGTCCGCCAGCGGATAACGCTGGGCGAAGGACTGGGCCATGCGCACCAGGGTGTCGTAGATCGCCTGGTCGCCGTGCGGGTGATAGCTCCCCATCACCTCGCCCACGACCTTGGCGCACTTGCGGGGCGCTGTGTCCGGATTGAGCCGCATCTCGCGCATGGCGTAGAGCACGCGCCGCTGCACCGGCTTCAGCCCGTCGCGGACGTCGGGCAGCGCCCGGTCGGTGATGACCGAGAGCGCATAGGCCAGATAGCGCCGCGACAGCGCCTCGGAGAGGGGCTCGTCGATGATGCGGTCGGCGCCGTCGTCGGACGGTGGCGGGGTCATTACGGTCATGGGAGAATCATCGCGGCTTGCCGGCCCACCTTAGACGTTTGTGGACGTCGGCGTCCCTGTGACGCGGAGACCTTCGCTAACCCTCCCCGTTTTCCAAGTCTTAGGGCTCGCCCTGCAGGGTTTCCCGCTGGCCGGGCGAGGTCCGAAGGTCTTCATGCTGACTCAGAATTTCCGCACCAGCGCCCAGAGCGCGCTGATCTCCGCTGTCGTGGCGGTGTCCATTTTCGCCCTGGTGATCGGCCCGGACGGCGTGCGCTTCGCCGCCCTCGCCGTCATGCTCGTGCTGGGGCCGGCCATCGCGCTCACCATCCGCATCGCCGCCATCGTCGAGCCCGAGGTCGACCCGGCCACGCTGAAGAGCCTTGATATCGCGCCGGCGCCACGCATCGACCAAGCGCTGATCGCCGCCGCGTGGTTGGGCGCGGCGGGCGCCTTCCTTACCGGCTGGGCCGCGGCGGCGCGATTCGCGCCGACGGACAGCGCAAACCTGCAGGCGGCGGCGCTGGCCGGCGCAGTGATCATGGCGCTCGGCGCGGCGCCGGTCCTGGCCGGCTTGGCCAGGTCCCGGCCGCCCGTCACCCTCACCACGCTCGGCGTGCGGCTTTCGCCCGAACGGCTTATTCGCTGGCGTGACATCGAGAAGGCCAGGATCGCGTCCTTGGGGTTCAACCGCCTGACCCTCGTACTGAAGCCTTCGCCGCGCGACCCCAACGGCCCGCCCCAGCGAATCTGCGCGGGACTGCCGGCGGTCATCGAGCCCTGGCTGCGGCAGGCGTCCGCCGAGATGATCGCCCGGCGGCTTGAGCCCTAAAGCCGGCCGGCCTCGGCCAGACGATCCGTCAGCCAGACCCGCGCTGGCGGCAGGGGCCGGTTCATCGGATTGAAGATGACGGCTTCGAGGAAATGGCCGGTAAGGGCGAGGCCTGCGCCCACGTCCCCCTCGGCCAGTCCCGCCTGGGCGCCCAGCAGGAATGGCGGCAGGCGGAGCAGCCGCTCCTTGTAGGGCTCGGCGGCGGCGCGGCTTACCGCGCGGCCCGTGCGGGGGCTGACATAGGCCAGGTCGTCGGGCGTGCCGGTCACCGCGCACTTCGACAGGTCGAGGCCGAACCCCAGCTCCTGCAACAGGCCCGCCTCGAAGCGGACCAGCACCGGCGGCCAGATCTCCGCATAGGAAAGCGACAGGACCAGGGCCTCGAAGGCCAGGTAGACTCCCGGATGCGGCTCCCGCTCCGGCAGCGCGCCGGCGGCGACAGCGGCGGCGGCCTGCAAAGCGGCGAGCGCCAGGGGCTCGTCGAACAGGGCGGCGGGCCCCTCGCCCATCGGCTCGAGGGCGGCGGAGCCCAGCTGGTCGGCGACGCGGGCGCGGTAGCGGGTCGTGACCTGCCCGCCGGGCTGCAGGAAGGCGCGCATCTTCCGCGAGCCGCCGCCGGCCACGTGGGCCGCGTACTTTCCGTGGGCTCGGGTCAACAGTTCGACGATCGCGCCCGACTCCCCGTGCGCGCGGGCGCTCAACACGAAAGCGTCGTCCTCGAACTCCATGGACGATAGTTAGCCGCTTCCCCAGCCGCGCGGGAGAGGCCAGCCAGCTAGGCGTCGTAGTCCAGCCCGAGATCCCCATAGACCTCGCGCTTGTCCGCCCAGCGCTCGTCGACCTGGACATGCAGGAAGAGGTGCACGGGCCGATCGAGGATGGCGGCGAGTTCCTCGCGCGCCTTCTGGCCAATCCATTTCAAGGTCTGGCCGCCCTTGCCCAGCAGGATCGGCCGCTGGCTCTCGCGCTCGACGTAGACCGTCTGCTCGATACGGACCGAGCCGTCCTTGCGCTCTTCGAACTTGGTGGTCTCGACGGCCGCCGCATAGGGCAGCTCCTCGTGGACCCGCAGGTAGAGCTTTTCGCGGGTGATCTCCGCGGCCAGCAGGCGCGCTGGCATGTCGGCGGTCTGGTCCTCCGGATAGAGCCAGGGACCGGGCGGCATCAGCTCCGCCAGCCGCGCGCGTAGATCCTCCACGCCCGAGCCCGTGACGGCCGAGATCATGAAGACCTCCGAATAGACGCCGGCCTCGAACAGCCGTTGCGAAAGCTCCAGCAGTCGCTCCCGCTTGACCGCGTCCACCTTGTTGAACGCCAGAATGGCCTTGCGGCCGGCCGCCTTGAGGCCCGCCACGATGGCCTCGACGTCCGCCGCCGCGCGGCGGTCCGCGGCCTTGGAGCCCGGCTCGGCGGCGGCGAGTTCGGCCTCGGCGTCGACCAGATGCACCACCGCGTCGGCGTCCTCCGCCCCGCCCCAGGCCGCGCGCACCATGGCGCGGTCCAGCCGACGCCGCGGCTTGAAGATGCCGGGCGTGTCGACCAGCACGATCTGGGCCTCGCCGGCCATGGCGACGCCGCGGACGGGGAAACGGGTGGTCTGCACCTTCTGGGTGACGATCGAGACCTTGGCGCCCACCAGGCGATTGGTCAGCGTGGACTTGCCAGCATTGGGCGCGCCGATGATGGCGACGAAACCGGCGCGGGGGGAAGCCTGACTCACGGGGTCTCCTCTCCCGCAGGCGGCGGGCCTTCACGCTTCAGAAGCATGGCCTGGGCGGCGGCCTTCTCGGCGTCCTGCCGCGAGCGCCCACGGCCCTCTTCGGAAGGAAAGCCTTCGACGGACACCCGC
>Ga0157379_10000786_pt1 | contig 25770 bp, 22 predicted proteins | sample S25metaG_FD_121802 | JGI IMG/M metagenome (GOLD analysis project Ga0157379, IMG submission 121802) | Switchgrass rhizosphere microbial communities from Kellogg Biological Station, Michigan, USA - S2-5 metaG | ecosystem: Host-associated > Plants > Roots > Rhizosphere > Soil | place: USA... | reverse complement strand
GGCAAGCCCGGTGCCGGCATCTGCCCGGTGCGCGGGCACTCCAACGTGCAAGGACAGCGCACCGTTGGCATCACAGAAAAGCCTGAGCTCGCGCCGCTCGAAAAACTTAAGGAACTCTACGGCTTCGAGCCACCGCGAACGCCGGGCCTTGCGACGGTGGACTGCTGCGAAGGCATCATGAACGGGTCAGTCCATGCGTTTATCGGACTGGGGGGCAACTTCGTGCGCGCCGCTCCGGAGACGCGGAAACTCGAGGCCGCCTGGCGCAAGCTGCGACTGACGGTGCAGATCGCAACCAAGCTCAATCGCAGTCATGTGATCCATGGCGAAGCGGCCTATCTGCTGCCGTGCCTGGGGCGTATCGAGATAGACCTCCAGGCGACCGGCCCGCAGACCGTCTCGACCGAGGACTCCACCGGCCATGTACATGCTTCGCACGCCGTGGCGGACCCGGCTTCCCCGGCGCTCAAGTCCGAGATCGCGATCATCGCCGGCATGGCGCAGGCGACCGTGCCTGCCAATGACAAGGTGAAATGGAACGAGTGGGTGGACGACTACGCGCTGATTCGCGATCAGATCGCGCGGACGATTCCTGAAGTGTTCCATGACTTCAATGCGCGCTTCGAGACCCCCGGCGGCTTCTCTCGCCCCGTCGCGGCACGTGATCGAATCTGGAAGACAGAAAACAAGAAGGCCAACTTCATTGCACCGCCGACGACGATTGCAGACCCCGACGCGCCCAGCGATGCCCCAGGTGTGTTGCGCCTGATGACGTTGCGGAGCGACGATCAATTCAATACGACAATCTACAGCTTGAACGACCGGTTCCGGCGCGTGCACGGCACTCGCATGATTTTGCTGGTCAATGCCGAGGACCTGATGCAGCTGGGGATGGCCGAAGGCACAGTCGTCACCGCAAGCACCGCAGTTGATGACGGCGTGATTCGGCAGGTGCGCGGATTGACACTACGCACATACGCGATACCGCGAGGCGCGGCTGGCGGCTATTACCCGGAGCTTAATCCGCTTATCCCCTTGTGGCATCACGCCAAGGAGAGCAAGGTGCCGGCCGCGAAATCCATTCCGATTCGACTAAGTATCGAGCCCATTTCGGACCGCTAGGATTGTCGAGGCCAACTTGTCTTCGCGCGCTTTTAGCGTCCCGAGTGCATCAAAAATTTAATTAGAATCAAAAGGATAGGAAATCCCCATTGTCTTTGGCTGACTACTGTATAAATATACAGTTATGCCCTTGGACACCGCCGATTTGATCGACGCGACAATCGTGCAGCTGCAGACGCTGCAGGGTGTTCTCGCCGAGGATTTTCATCTGTGCCGACGCACCGGTCTGTCGAGCGACGCGGTCAAGTGCGGAGCTGCGCTGGAAGCGATATCCGTACTGCTGCCACGACTGCAGATTGCGCGCACCACGCAGGATCTCGACATTGCCCGCTATAGCGGCGGCCGCTGTCGACATTGCGATTGACGCGACTTTTGGCGCAGAGCTGCCTTTAAGTTTCAGCCGCGCCGTGCGGCCTCAATTTTCGCAACGTCGATCTTCTGCATCGTCATCATCGCCTCAAAGGCGCGCTTGGCGGCTTGCTTATCTGCACCCGTCATCGCCTCCATCAACACGCGTGGCGTGATCTGCCAGGACAGTCCCCAGCGGTCCTTGCACCAACCACACTCGCTCTCAGTACCGCCGTTTTTGACGATAGCGTTCCAATAGCGGTCAGTCTCCGCCTGATCTTCTGTGATGATCTGAAATGAGAACGCTTCGCTGTGCTTGAACATCGGCCCGCCGTTCAGTCCCAGGCACGGCACTCCGACCACTGTGAATTCCACCGTAAGCACTTGGCCCTGCTTGCCGCTCGGGAAGTCACCCGGCGCACGATGAATTCCGGTGACCGCGCTGTTCGGAAAGGTCTTGGCGTAAAAACTGGCGGCTTCCTCGGCGGCACCGTCATATCAAAGGCAGATCACGTTTTTGGCCATGTTCGCTCCATATTGAGGATTTACTGGAATAACCGGGAACGCCTCACCGTTTCAGGTGGGTCCAGTATTTTCTACCGCAACGCTGCCCGGGGGTCTGTCAGTGAGAGCGCCGATTGCGAGCATCGAGGAGTTTGCGCAGCCGGATATTGATCATCTCGACCAGCACCGAGAAGGCCATCGCAAAATACAGGTAGCCCTTCGGAATGTGGAAATCCAGCCCTTCGCCGACAAGCGCCATGCCCACCAGGATCAGGAACGACAGGGCCAACATCTTCACGGTCGGGTGGGTGTCGATGAAATCCGAGATCGGCCTGGACAGCCACATCATCACAATGATCGACATCACAATCGCGGCAGCCATGATCGGTACCTGGTCGGGCCGGGCCAAGCCCACTGCGGTAAACACGGAATCCAGCGAGAACACGATATCGATCACCGCGATCTGGATCACGATGTACATGAAGTTCGCTGATGCCTGCGCGCGGCGCTCCGCTGCGGCACCCTCAAGCGTGCCATGGATCTCCAGCACACTCTTAACTAGCAGGAACAGGCCTCCGGCACCCAGCACCAGATCGCGCCCCGATATGTGCTGTCCGAACACTGTAAACCAGGGCTTGGTCAGACGGGTCAGCCAGACGATCGAGAACAGCAGCGCGAGGCGTGTGAGCATCGCCAGCGAAAGCCCGACGATGCGTGCGCGCGGCTGGCGCTCGGGCGGCAGGCGGCTGACCAATATCGCCAGGAAAATGATGTTATCGACGCCGAGCACGATCTCGAGGATCGAAAGCGTGGCAAACGCCGCCCAGGTAGCCGGTTCGGCTAGCATTTGCAGAAGGGGCACGCTCATTCCGGCCTATACCCGCTTTTGCCCGTCGTCTATGGCAGCGCGTCGATCGGCTTTTTTACCGACGTCGGCAACAGATGCTCAGCCTTAAGTCCGCAATCCAGCGCGATGGCGCTCGAAATATAAATAGACGAGTAAGTGCCTGCCAGGATGCCGATGATCAGCGCCTCTGAGAATCCTTTCAGAGCCTGTCCGCCCAGCACGTAGAGCGCGACCACCACGATCAGCGTCACCACCTTGGTCATGATGGTTCGCGAGAGCGTCTGGTTAATGGACTGGTCGAGTACCGCGACCGGCTCGAGCCTGCGGCTTCCCTCGAAGCGCTCGCGGATGCGGTCGAACACCACGACCGTGTCGTTCAGCGAATAGCCGATCACCGCCAGCATCGCCGAGACCACCGGCAGGTCGAACGAGGTATGCCACAGGGAAAACGCGCCGAGCACCAGGATCGGGTCGTGGAGCACTGCCAGAATGGCGCCAAAAGAAAGCCGCCAGGTATGAAAGCGCAGCGCAATGTAGATGAAGATCAGTGCCAGGGTAGCAATCACCGCCTTGATCGCGCCGCTCTTGAGCTCATCGCCCACCTGCGATCCGACCACATCGAGACTGGTCACCTCGGCGCGCGGATCGAGCGCGTGCAGCACCCCATCGACGCGGCCGCGGATCACATCGCCGGTCTGGCCGTTCTGCGGCGGCAACCGAATGGCCGCCTGACGCGAGGATCCGAGATACTGGACTTGCGCTTCGCGAAACCCGGCGTGCTCCAAGCCGGTGCGCAAGGCGTCAATATTGACGGCATTGCTGAAGGTCGCCTGCACCTGCACGCCACCGGTGAAGTCCACCGCCAGATTCAAGCCGCGCACGAAGAACGAGGCGATCGAGACCACCACCAGCGCCACGGACAGCCCGTACCAGAGCTTGCGCGTGGACATGAAAGGAAAGTTGGTGGCTGTCTTGAAAAATTCCACTGTTCCCGCTCCTCAACCGATCGACACGTGGTCGATCTTGCGCCGCCCGCCGTACATCAGGGTGATCAGTGCGCGGCTTCCCAGCAACGAAGTGAACATTGAAGTGGCGATGCCGAGCGTCAGCACCACGGCAAAGCCACGGATCGCGCCGCGCCCGATAACCCACAGCACCAGGCCAGCGATCAGCGCCGTGACGTTGGAATCGAAAATGGCCGAATAGGCCTTGTCGAAGCCGGCGCGAATGGCCGCCTGAGGGGTGACGCGATTGCGCAGCTCCTCGCGTATGCGTTCGTAGATCAGCACGTTGGCGTCAACCGCGATACCGACAGTGAGAATGATGCCGGCGATGCCCGGGAGCGAGAGCGTCGCGCGCAACATCGACAGGAGCGCCGTGAGCAGCACCACGTTGGCGAGCAGCACCAGGTTCGCGACCCACCCAAAACGCTGGTAGTAGAGCGCCATGAACACGAACACCGCCAACATGCCGATGCCAAGGGCGCGCACTCCCATTCGGATGTTCTCAGCGCCCAGGCTCGGGCCGATGGTGCGCTCCTCGACGGCGAAGATGGGCGCGGACAGCGAGCCCGAACGCATCAGCAGCGCCAGCTCGCGCGCCTCGACCGCCGTGAGGCCGGTGATGCGGAACTGGTTGGACAGCACGGCGCGAATGGTCGCCAGGCTGATGATCTTCTCGGTGGTCACATCGCGCGTCGACTTCTGATCACCGACCGTGCGGGTCTCGCGGCTCTTCTCGATGTAGACCACCGCCATGCGCCGATTGACGTTGAGGCGCGTGTTGCGCAGCATCGAATCGCCGCCCTGACCATTGAGCGTCACGTTGACCTCAGGCCCCTCGTTGCCGGCGCTGGAAGTGGCGTTGGTCAGCTGATCGCCCGTGGCGATGAGCTCGCGCTTGAGCAACACTGGCCGGCCGCTCATGTCGTAAAGCTTTGAGCCGAGCGGAGCGCGTCCGCGCTGCTTGGCCTCGGCGGCATTGTTCTGGGAGTCCTCCAGCCGGAACTCCAGCGTCGCCACCTTGCCGAGGATGTCCTTGACCTCGGCTGAGTTCTGTACGCCCGGCAGCTGTACGTTGATGCGATCGATGCCCTGCTGGGCGACGATCGGCTCGGAGACGCCCAGCTCGTTGACGCGGTTGCGGAGCGTGGTGATGTTCTTCTGCAGCGCGTAGTCCTGGCGCGCCTTGACCTGGGTGGGGGTCATTTCCATCAGCAGGGTCGGCCCGCTATCGCCGCTGCCAATGCTGAAGGTCAGATCGTTGTTGCTTTTCTTCAACGCATCGCGCACCGCGTTCACGTCCGCACCCGCCGGCAGCGAAATGCGCAGCGCATTTGGAATGGCGCTCTTGCTGCCCGTATAGGTCGTGATATCGGTGAAAGGTAGATTGGCGCTCGCCAGCGTGCGGCGGAACCCCTGGTCGTAGCTTTCCAAGAGCTGGGCCACCGCGCCGTTCACGTCCACCTGGTAGAGCAGGTACAAGCCGCCGCGCAGATCAAGACCCAGCGGCATCGGCCGAAGCCCGATCCGGCGCAGCGCCTCGGGTGCCCGCGAGGCCGTCGTCAGGGCCGAGATGTAATCGGCCGCCATGGAGTCGTTGACGACATCGCGCGCCTTGAGCTGGTCGGCGACACTGGCAAAGCGCAGGATCATTTTGCCATCGTCGAGGTAGGAGCCGCGGAACGCCACGGCGCGCCCGCTCAAAGTCTGGCCGACGGCCTGCCGGGCAAACTCGTCCATCGGCAAGCGGTTCTTGCGAGCCACCTGCAGAGCCGGGTCGGTGCCGAAGAAATTCGGCAACGCAAACATGAGCGCCAGCAGCATGACCAGCGCGACCAGCACATATTTCCAGCGCGGAAACTCGAGCATGGACTAAGCCTCAGGCGCCCTTGTAGGTGCCCTTGGGCATGAGCTGGCTGATCTGCGCGCGCTGCACCTGCACCCGCACGCCCTGCGCCACCTCAATCGTCACGAACAGCTCACCAACCTCGGTGAGGCGACCGAGTATGCCGCCGCTGGTCACAACCTCATCGCCCGTGGCCAGCTTTGCCAGCATGGCCTGCTGCGCCTTCATGCGCTTCTGCTGCGGACGGATCAGCATCAGATAGAAGATCGCAACAAACACCACCAGGATCACGATCTGGCTGATCCCGCCACCCGCGGCGCCTGCGGCTTGTGCGTAGGCCGGTGAAATTAGAAAGTTCATGGCAACACCCTTGGGTAATCTTTGATAACCGGGCACCGGAAGGCGACAAGGCCCGGGTGCCAAAAAGGGCGGCATTATGCCACAGGCGGGGGTATACGCCGCGGAATCGCCATTATCCGGGCGGCCAGCGCCGCGAGCGTCCCCTCTGCAATGGCCGCCCGGATCTGGCGCATCAGTTCGAGATAGAAATGCAGGTTGTGAATCGTGGCCAGGCGCACGCCGAGAATCTCGCCGCACCGGTCCAGATGTCGAAGGTAGGCGCGCGAGAAGCGCTGGCAGGTGCTGCAGCCGCAGGCCGGATCCACCGGTTCAGTATCGCGCTGGTAACAGGCGTTGCGGATATTGAGGATCCCGGCCGAAGTAAACAGGTGCCCGTTGCGGGCATGACGCGTCGGCATCACGCAATCGAACAGGTCGACGCCGCGCATGACGGCCGCCACGATGTCCTGCGGGTAACCCACGCCCATCAGGTAACGCGGGCGCTCGGAGGGCATCAGCGGCAGCAGGTGATCGAGCACCCGCAAGCGTTCCTCTTCGGGCTCACCGACCGCAAGCCCGCCGATGGCCAGCCCCGCCCAGCTGCGTCGTTGCAGGGCCTCGAGCGAAGCACTGCGGAGCGAGCTGTACATGCCGCCCTGCACGATGCCGAACAGCTCACCGGCGGGCTCGTCGCGATAATAATGGGCGTGGCCGCGCTCGGCCCAGCGCATCGAGCGTTCCATGGAACTGCGCGCCGCAGCCTCGCTGACCGGATAAGCCGTGCAGTCGTCGAAGGCCATGGCAATGTCCGAGTGCAGCGCGCGCTGCACATCCATGGAATCCTCCGGGCTCATGTGCACCTCGGCCCCATCGACCGGGGATCGGAACCGCACGCCCTCCTCGGTGATCTTGCGCATGCTCGCCAGGCTGAACACCTGGAAGCCGCCGGAGTCGGTAAGGATAGGCTTGCGCCAACCCATGAACCCGTGCAGCCCTTGCTCGTGGAGCCGGATGATCTCGGCGCCGGGACGCAGGGCAAGATGAAAAGTGTTGCCAAGCACGATCTGCGCACCGAGCGCCTCGAGCTCCTCGGGAGCCATGCCCTTGACCGTGCCGTAGGTGCCCACCGGCATGAACGCCGGTGTTTCGACGCAGCCGTGCGCCAGATGGAGTCGGGCACTGCGCGCGGCCCCGTCAGAGTGCAGAATTTCAAAGCGCAGCTTCACGCGCGCCGCCTTAAGCCGGCCAGATCAGCATGGCATCACCATAACTGAAAAAGCGGTAGCGCTGCTCCACGGCGTGCCGATAGGCAGCAAGCACCGGCTCAAGACCGGCGAAGGCGGCCACCAGCATCAGCAGCGTCGAGCCCGGCAAATGAAAATTGGTCACCAGCCCGTCGATCACGCGAAACGGGAACCCCGGCCGTATGAACAGTGTCGTATCGCCGCTGCACGCGCTCAGGCCCTGTGCGCCGGCTGCTTCAAGTGTGCGCGCCACTGTCGTGCCGACCGCGATGACCCGTGCGCCCGCAGCGCGCGCACGATGGATGGCCGCAACCGTCGCCTCGGGGATCGCATACCACTCCGCATGCATCACGTGATCATCGAGCGACTCGCTCCGCAGCGGCTGGAAGGTGCCCGCACCGACGTGCAAGGTAACGGTAGCGCGCAGGATCCCACGAGCTTCCAAGGTCGCGAGCAGCGCCGCGTCAAAATGCAAACTGGCGGTGGGCGCCGCCACGGCGCCGGGCACGCGCGCCAGCAAACTCTGGTAGCGCTCCTTATCGCGCGCGCATGGGCTGCGCGTTATATACGGCGGCAAGGGTACCTCGCCGCAACGCTCGAAAAAATCCACGGCCGATTGCGGCAGCTCGACTTCCCACAGGTCGGCGTGGCGCGCCAGCAGCCGCACGGAACCTCCGGCGCTGCCAAGCTCCTCGCCCGCCCGCAGTGGATTGCTGGCGCGCATCTGCACGAGCGCGCGCTGCGAAGGCAACGGTCGCTCGAGCAGCAGCTCCACGCGCCCGCCCGAGGCGCGACGCGCCGCCAGGCGCGCGGGCAACACCCGCGTATCGTTGAAGACTAAGAGGTCTCCGGGCCGTAGCAGCTCGGGCAGTTCGATGAACCGATGATCGGTGAAGCGACCCTTAGCGCCATCCAGCTGCAGCAGTCGGCTCGCGGAGCGTTCGGCCAACGGAGCCTGCGCGATAAGCTCGGCGGGCAGTGAATACTCGAAGTCGCTGCGCCGCATGCTTGCCAAACCGAGCGGTGGTGGCCTCGCTCGGAGTCGAACCGAGATGGGCAAGCCCGGTCGATTTTGAGTCGACTGCGTCTACCAGTTCCGCCACGAGGCCGTGGGTAATGCGAGTACGATACCTCAAACAATTGCAGCCGGGCCACCTTAGGTGCCAATGAAATTCTGTTCAAACTGCGGCCAGCCGGTGAAATACCTGGTGCCCGAGGGCGACAGCCTGCCGCGTGCGGTGTGCAGCAGCTGCGGCACGGTGCACTACGAGAATCCGCGCGTCGTGGTTGGCTGTGTGCCGGAGTGGCAGGGCCAGATCCTGTTGTGCCGGCGGGCCATCGAGCCGCGGCGCGGATTCTGGACTGCGCCCGCAGGCTTTCTTGAGATTGGCGAATCGCTCCACGCCGCGGCGATCCGCGAAACCGCCGAGGAGGCGCTCGCCCAGGTGGAACTTGGCTCGCTCCTGTGTGTGGTCAACGTGCTGCATGCCGCCCAGGTTCACGTGATGTATCGCGCGCGCCTGCGGACGGGTGAGCACGGTGCGGGCGTCGAAAGCCTGGAAACCGCCTTGTTTAGTGAAGCCGATATCCCCTGGCCGGATATCGCTTTCGCCAGCGTCCGCTTTGCCCTGGAGAGCTTCTTCCTGGATCGCCGCGAACAGCGCGAGCGCTTGCACTTCCACGATATCCAGCGTGGGCTGCGCTAGCGGGGCGCAGCCTTAGGCCCGCTTGCACTGGCGGCGGGCTTTGGCAAAATAGCTCGCCTTCCCCTTTACGTGGCGCCCGCCCCGTTGGATCCGGAGCCTCAATGACCTTTGTCGTCACCGAAAACTGCATCAAGTGCAAGTACATGGACTGCGTGGAAGTGTGCCCGGTGGACTGCTTCCACGCCGGGCCGAACTTTCTGGTCATCGATCCGGACGAGTGCATCGACTGCACGCTGTGCGAGCCCGAGTGCCCTGCCGAGGCTATTTTCTCGGAGGAGGAGTTGCCGGCCGGCCAGGAGAAATTCACGGCACTCAATGCCGAGCTGGCCAAGCAATGGCCGGTAATCAGTGAGATGGGAACGCCGCCTGCAGACGCCAAGGAATGGGACGGCAAGCCAGGCAAGCTGGCACTGCTGGAGCGCTGATCAGCCCTTAGCCTGCTTGGCTTCCTTGGCTTCCAGCTGCAATTCCTCGAGCAGCTCGTCGGGCGGCGAATAGCCGGGCAGCAGCTCGCCGCTCTCGGTGACGATACCCGGCGTACCGGTCAATCCGATGGATTGTCCAAGTGCGTACTCGTCGGCCACCGGATTGGGCTGGCAGGCGGCCGCCTTGAGCGGCTGCCCGAGCTTGGCCGCGGTCAGCGCCGCGCGTCGATCCGCCGAGCACCACACCTGCTCGGCCTTCGACCAGCTAGCAGTGTTGGGTCCGGTGCGCGGGTAAAACATATAGCGGACTTTGACGCCCAGACGGTTGTACTCGGCGATCTGCTTGTGCAGCGCGCGGCAATACTGGCAGTCGACATCGGTGAACACGGTGACGGTGTACTTGGGCTTCGCCGGCGCGAACACCACCATGGAAGATTCGGGCACCGCGTTGATCAGCGCCAGGCGCAGCTCGCGGCGGCGCAAATCGCTCAGATTGGCGTGGTCCTCAAGCCGGTACAAATCGCCGGCAAAGCCGTACTTGCCGTCCGCCGTGACGTACACCAGCTCGGCCCCGCGCTTGAATTCATAGATGCCGGGAACCGGAGTAGCGCGTATCTCCGAGGGCTTGGCCCCGGGAATATGTGATGCCACCGCCGCCAGTTCGGCCTCCAGCGGCGTCGCAGGCGCCGTTGCAGCCGGCGTGGGCGCTGTGGGGGAGGTGGAAGCGCTTAAGGCCAGCCCGGTCACGCACAGCAGAGCTGCGGTGCACAAGGGCATGATTTTATGGAGACGCATGGGCGGGATTTTAGCAGAACGGGGCGGCGGCACCGAATGCCGCCAAATTCCGGCCCTTAGCCGCGCGGATGGTGCTCGGCGTGCAGATCCTTCATCCGCTCGCGCGCCACATGTGTGTAGATCTGCGTGGTCGACAGGTCGCTGTGACCAAGCAGCATCTGCACGACCCTAAGGTCGGCGCCATGATTCAGCAGGTGCGTCGCGAATGCATGCCGCAGAGTGTGCGGCGAGAGGTCGTGATTGACGCTCGCCTTGCGCGCATAGCGCTTGATGATGTGCCAGAAGGCCTGACGCGTCATGCGATCACCGCGTCGGGTCGGGAACAGGAAATCCGTGCCGCGGTCACTGAGAATCTCAGCGCGCGGACCGGCGAGGAAGGATCCGAGCCAACGTACCGCTTCTTCGCCAAGCGGAATCAGGCGCTCGCGGTTGCCCTTGCCGAGCACCCGCAGCACGCCCTGCTGCATGTTGACCTGGTCGACCCGCAGGCTCACGAGCTCGGAGACGCGCAGGCCGGTGGCGTACAGAACCTCGAGCATGGTCCGATCGCGGTTGCCGAGCGGATCGCTAACCTGGGGGGCGAGCAGGAGTGATTCCACCTCGGCCTCGGTCAGTGACTTCGGCAACGAACGGCCGATGCGCGGCATGGCAATCTGCGCCGTCGGATCGTCGTGCACGACGCCTTCGCGCACTAGGTACCGGAAGAAGCGGCGGAACGAGGAGAGCTGGCGCGCAGTGGAGCGCGGCCGCGATCCGCCCGCGGCGCGGGCGGCGATGAAAGCCAGTACGTCTGCGCGGCCGGTGCGGGCCAGCACCAGATTGCGCTGCGCGAGCCAGCGCGAGAGTGCCGCCAGGTCGGCTCGGTAGGCCGCCAGGGTGTTGGGCGAGAGTCCGCGCTCCATCCACACGGCGTCGAGAAAGCGACCGATGATCGGATCCACGACCTCGGCGGAGGATTCAGCGGGCACGGTAGCTGGTCTGCTCAAAGCGATTCCCGGTGCGGAGACGGATTGCCTCAGGAGCTCAGTATGCAAACTCAGCCTACCTTAGCGATGTGATGGGACTCACAACCACCGCAACCGTTAATATACGGAGAACTGGATCACATTCACCTTGAGCGCCGTACCAAAAGCTGCCCTGCCGCCGGGGGTCCCGCAACGCAGCACGCAGGCTTTCTGGTGGCTGCCATTTCGGCTGATTTACGCCCTTTACGCGGGGGCGCTGTTTTTGGGTCTTGCCCTGCTCGCGCTGCTGCCGCTGGCGGTGATACCAACCCTCACCGGACGGCGCAAATTCATTCGCGGGGTCGGTCGCACCGTTCTGGCGCTCATGGGCATGCCGGTCAGCGTGCGCTGGTTGGAGGCGCTCCCGGCGCCATGCATCGTGGTAGCCAACCACTGCAGTTACCTCGATGGCGTGGTGCTGGCCGCCACGCTGCCGCCGCGGTTTGATTTCGTCATCAAGCGGGAAATGAACTCGGTGCCGCTGGCCTCATTCCTTTTGCAGCGGATCGGCGTGCAGTTCGTGACCCGCGACAATCGCGCCGGGAGTCTGCGCGATGCGCTGCGCGTCATGCGCAGCGCCGCGCACGGCGGTTCGTTGGCGTTCTTCCCGGAGGGAACCTTTCACGAAACCCCGGGCCTGCTGCGTTTCCATATCGGAGCCTTTGCAGCGGCGGAACGTTCCGGTGCACCGATTGTGCCGCTGGTAATTCGCGGTACCCGGCACTGTCTGGCGCCCGGCACGTTTTTGCCTCGGCCGGGACGCATTGAGCTCGAGTCGCTCCCGGTGCTGCGGCCGAACGGAAGCTTGAATAGTGCTGCGGCCTTGCGCGACGCAGCGCGCGCCGCCATTCTTGTCGCCTTGGGCGAAGTGGATGATGAGGGAGCTGCGGCATGAGCGCGTCAGTGATTGAACGGGACGTGATGAACTACGACGTGGCCATCGTTGGCGCGGGTCCGGCGGGCCTGGCCTGCGCGCTGCGACTGCGCCAGCTCCACCCGGAGCGTTCGGTGTGCGTTATTGAGAAGGCCGCGAGCCTAGGCGCGCATTCGATTTCCGGCGGCGTGCTTGATCCGGTAGCGCTCGACGCCTTGCTACCGGACTGGCGGCAGGCGCCGCCGCCCACGTGCGTCGCCGTGCAGAAGGACGAGTTCCGGTTTCTGACCGAGCGCGGCAGCTATCGGCTGCCGACTCCGCCGCAGCAGCGCAACCACGGCAACTTTATCGTTTCGTTGTCGCAGCTGGTCCCTTGGCTCGGGGCCAAGGTCGAAGCGGCCGGCGCGGATATTTTTACTGGCTTTGCGGCGAGCGAGGCGCTGTTCGATGAGCAAGGCGCGGTCAAGGGAGTACGCCTTGGAGATATGGGGCGTGCCAAGGACGGCAGCCCCGGGCCCAATTTCACCGCAGGTGCGGACATACACGCCGCGGTTACCGTTTTGGCCGAAGGCTGCCGCGGAAGCCTGAGCAAGCAGCTGATTGCGCGCTACCGACTCGACGCTGATCGCTCGGCGCCCACCTTTGCGCTCGGCTACAAGGAACTGTGGCAGCTGCCCGCCGGGCGCGGGAGCCCGGGACTGGTGCAACATACGATCGGCTGGCCAATGCCGCGCGACACCTTTGGCGGCGGCTTCATTTATCACCTCGATGCGGACCGTGCATACGTCGGGCTGGTCGTGGGCCTTGATTACCGCGATCCGCTGTTCCAGCCGTTCGAAACCTTTCAGCGGCTCAAGGCCCACCCGATGGTTCGTGAGCTGCTCACCGGCGGTGAAGCGCTGGCGTACGGCGCGCGCGCGATCGCCGCGGGCGGGGCGCAGGCCCTGCCGTGCATGGAAATGCCGGGTGCCGTCCTGATCGGCGATGCGGCCGGCACGCTCGATGCGGCACGCATCAAGGGTATCCACCAGGCCATGCGCTCCGGGATGCTCTGCGCGGAGCACCTGACTTCGCAAGGTGGCATCAAGGGCTACGATGCCGCGTGGCGCAGTTCGCCAGGCGGAAAATCGCTGCAGGCGGTTCGCAACATCAAACCAGGATTCAAGCACGGTCTGTGGTTGGGGCTCGCCAACGCGGTTCTGGAAACGGCCTTGCGCGGGCACACGCCCTGGACGCTCAAGCATGCCGCTAACGATCGCACTCTCAAGTTGCTTGATACCGAGTCGCCACGCGCACTTGAGCCGCCCCTCCCCCCGGAGCAATCACTCGCGCCGCGCGATCGGACCGCGGCGGTGTACCTGGCCTCCACGGCCCATGATGAACAGCAGCCGGTACACCTGCACGTGCACGACACCAGCATCTGCGCCGATCGCTGCGCGCGCGAATACGGCAATCCCTGCACGCGATTTTGCCCGGCGGCGGTGTATGAAATACTCAAAAACGATGACGGCACGCGCCGCTTGCAGATCAACGCGGCCAATTGCGTGCACTGCAAGGCCTGTGACATCAAGGACCCCTACCGAATCATCACTTGGACTACGCCCGAGGGCGGGTCCGGTCCTAACTACCAGAATCTGTAAGTGAGCGCGGCGGCCTCGACCGATCTGCACGAGCGTTACGCGCGCGCATTGCGCGAACGCGGGTGGCACAGCGATGCGGCGCAGCTAGCAGTGGTCGCGCGCCTCGAGCGCCTGCGCGCCGAGCTGCTGGAGCACCACGCGCGCTTCGGTTTTCTGGGGAGGCTGCGGAGGAAGTTCTGGCCGCAGCCCACCGACGCTCCGCGTGGCGTGTACTTATGGGGCGGTGTCGGCCGCGGCAAGACCTGGCTGATGGATTTGTTTTTTGACGATCTCGGCCGCATCCCACGCCACCGGCGCCACTTTCACCACCTGATGCGAGAGTTGCACGCTGGACTGGCGAGCCTGAGCTCGCGGCAGGAGCCGGTGCAGCTGCTCGCTCAGCGCCTCGCGCGGCGTGCCAGTCTATGGTGCCTCGATGAACTGCAGGTCACGGACATTGCCGACGCCATGCTGCTTGGCGCATTGTTCGGAGAGATGTTGCGGCAAGGCGTGACGCTGGTGGTCACGTCTAACGTGCCGCCCGCCGGCTTGTATCGCGACGGACTGCAGCGCGCGCGCTTCCTTCCCGCGATCGCGCTGCTCGAGCGGGAGCTCGACGTGCTCGAAGTTGACGATGGCACCGACTATCGGCTGCGGCAACTGCGCCAAGCGCCAATTTATTTGTCAACGAATGCTCCGGACACCGCGGCACGACTGACCACTTTGTTTGCGGAATTGGCGGGTGCGTACGCCGAGAGTGCGCGGAACATCGAAATCAACGGCCGCACGCTCGCCGCTTACCGCCGCGCCGGCGGTGTGGTTTGGTTTCGGTTCGCCACCCTTTGCGAGAGCGCGCGCAGCGCACTGGATTATTCGGAGCTGGCTCAGGATTTTCACACCGTCTTCGTCAGCGATATCCCGGCGCTCACCGCCACTGCAGATGACGCTGCACGACGGTTTATCAGCCTGGTCGATGAGTTCTACGACCGCGGCGTGAAGTTGGTGATCTCAGCCGCCGCACCACCTGCGGAACTGTACCGAGGAGAGCGCCTGGCTTTTGAATTCCAACGCACCACCAGCCGACTCACGGAAATGCAAAGCGAAGACTATCTATCAAAATCTCATGATAAATCATACGATTAATTATGTTTTTTAATGTATTATAGAGGATGAGTTTCGCATGTGTTCCGTCCCGCTCCGCGCAAACCCGAATCGATACGGCTCTTTATGCAGCGCCGTGAGCCAGCTTTTGTTTCACGCGGATTACTTCCGGCAGGAAGTCGCGGCGCAGGCAATGGCCGTTCGGGCGGTAAGGTAAGATTCGCGTATGGCAGCACGACCCCGATGATCAACAGGCCGGCTTCTTCGGCTCGCCACCGGCGCCTTGCGGCGCAACTGCTGCGAGCCTGGCGCGTAAGCCTGCCGGCGGCGGACTGGCAAGCTGTCGGCACGGCGAAGCTGCGCTCGGATGCCGAATCGCAGTTGCAATTCGGCGCGCGACGCAAACCGCGGCAGACGTTGCTGCGCGTGTTTAGTCCAGCTTTGGACAGCGGCGTGACCCGCAGCTACTCCATCGTCGAACTGATCACCGACGACATGCCCTTCCTGGTCGACACCCTGTATCTGGCGTTGAGTGAAGCGGGCTACGGCGTGCAGCTCATTTCGCATCCCATCCTCGGCGCCGTGCGCGGCGCCAACGGGCGGCTGCTGCATTTCCGCGAGCGCCGCGGCGGTCATGCACCAATCAGTGAATCGTGGCAGTACCTGCGCATCGATCGTGTCGCCGGCGTGCAGGAGTGCGCGGCCCTGCGCACTCGCCTGTTGGCGGCGCTGCTCGATGTCCGTTACGCCTGCGAGGGTTGGCAGGCCATGCGGCAGGCCGCGCTGAGGGTTCGAGAGCAGCTGGTGCGCCAGCCCCCGCCGCTTCCGGCTGCGGTGGTGGCCGAGAGTGCCGCGCTGCTGGCGTACATGGAAGACAATCACTTCACGTTCCTTGGCTTCCGCCGCAGCCGCCTGCGGCACCGCGCTGACGGCCCGCACCTCGAGGCCATACCGGGTACGGCATTGGGCATCATGCGCACGCGCCCGCCGGGCGATCTGGTGCCGCTGCGCGCCAAGCGCGAATTGCTGGTGGTCACCAAGGCCAATCGCCGTTCGACCGTGCATCGCCCCGGTTATCTCGATTACATCGTCGTCAAGGAATTCGACCGGCGCGGCCGACTTACCGGCGAAGCGCAGTTCCTAGGACTCTGGACGTCGAACACCTACCACGCCGATCCGCGCACCGTGCCGCTGATGCGCCTCAAGGTGGCGCGCGTTATTGCCGCCTTTCCGTTCCGCCCCTCCAGCCACGACAGCAAGCGCCTGGTCAGCATCCTCGACAACCTGCCGCGCGATGAATTGTTCCAGGCTTCGATTGCCGAGCTCACGCGCTGCGCGCGTGCGGTGCTGGCCTTGCACGACCAACCGCGTGGCGTGTGCCTGGTGCTGCGGCGTGACGAGATGCGGCGCTTCTGGTCATGTCTCGTGTACCTGGCGCGCGAGCGCCTCGACAACGACGCGCTGGGCCGCATCGAGCACGTGCTGAGGCGCGCGCTTGGCGGCGGCCAGCTCGACTCCGCCTTGGCGGTAGGCGACGCGCCGCTTGCGCAACTGCACATTACGGTGCGCATCTCCGAGGGACACGCCGCGAACGTTAATCGGCGTGCACTCGAGCGCGAGTTGGACGCCACGCTGGTTACCTGGCGCGACCGGCTGCGCGTGGCGCTCAGCGCCTGCCATGGCGAGAGCGAGGTGGCCGAACTTGAGCGCCGCTATAAGCACGCGTTCCCCGCCGCGTACCAGCAGGATGTCGCGCCCGCACTGGCCGTGCAGGACATTGCGGACATGAGCACCGCCGCGGCCATGGGCGCAGGGCGCCTGCGATTGCAGCCACCGGCCGCGGCCGGCATGGTCCGCGCGCACTTGCGGTTGCTCCGTCACCACGAGCCACTGCCAATCTCGGATGCCATGCCGATCCTGGAGAGCTTCGGCCTCAGGGTTATTGCCGAGCGGCCCTACGAATTGCGCCCGAGCGAGGGTGGCGCGGTATGGATCCAGGATTTTGAACTCGAGACGCCGGGCTTACATGACGCCGATGCCCACGCGCTCGAGGCGCAGCTCAACATTGCTTACACCGCGGTTCTGGCCGGCGCGCTCGACAGTGATGGGTTCCACCGCCTGATCGTCAGCGCCGGGCTCACCGTGGCGCAGACCCGGGTGCTGCGTGCCTGCTGCCGCTACCTGCTGCAGACCGGGATCCCCTTCAGCCAGGCTTACATGGAGCGGGTGCTGCATGCGCACTCGCACATTACCCGCGATCTGTGGAGGCTATTCGACCGGCGGCTGAATCCGCAGCACATCAACCGGCGCGCGGCGCGCGAGGCGACGGACATCGAGCGGCGCATCCATCATGCGATCAGCGAAGTGCGCAATCCGGACGATGACCGGATCTTGCGTGGTTTCATGGCCGTGATCCTGGCCACCGCCCGCACCAATCATTTCTGCAACCACCATCCCGGCCAGCCGCTGGCCTTCAAGCTGCAGCCCCGCGCAATCCCCGGACTGCCCGAGCCGCGCCCGGAATTCGAGATCTTCGTGCACGGTACGCATGTCGAAGGCGTGCACATGCGCAAGGGCCCGATCGCGCGCGGCGGCATCCGCTGGTCGGAACGGCCCGAGGACTTCCGCACCGAAGTGCTCGGGCTCATGAAGGCCCAGCACGTCAAGAACACGCTGATCGTCCCGGTGGGCGCCAAGGGTGGCTTCGTGGCGCGACGGCTGCGCCCCACGGCCACGCCCGAGGAACGCGCGACCGAAGTGCGCGAGTGCTACCAGGCATACATCCGCTGCCTGCTGCAGCTCACCGACAACATCGTTGACGGGGAGGTGGTCGCCCCGCTGCAGGTGCGCTGCCGTGACGGGCAGGATCCTTACCTCGTGGTGGCCGCGGACAAGGGCACCGCGAGCTACTCGGACATCGCCAATGCGATTTCGGCCGAGTTCAACTTCTGGCTGGGTGACGCCTTCGCCTCGGGCGGCTCGGCGGGCTACGACCACAAGAAGATGGGCATCACCGCGCGCGGCGGCTGGGAGTGCGTCAAGCGGCACTTCCGCGAGCGCGGCGTGGACATCATGCGCGAGTCGGTTACGGTCGCCGGGATCGGTGACATGTCGGGGGACGTATTCGGCAACGGCATGCTGCTGTCCCCGCAGATCCGGCTGCTGGCGGCCTTCGACCACCGCCACATCTTTATCGATCCGAACCCGGATGTCCGACGCAGCTTCCGCGAGCGCTCGCGCCTGTTCGCCAAAGCGCGCTCGAGCTGGGCGGATTACGACCGTCGCTGCCTGTCCGCCGGCGGCGTGATCCTCGAGCGCGCCCACAAGTCAGTCGCCCTGTCCCCGCAGGCGCGCTCGCTACTGGGCATCGAGCATGAGCGCACGACGCCCACCGAAGTGGTGCGGGCGGTGCTCAGGCTTCCCGTGGATCTGATCTGGAACGGCGGCATCGGCACCTACGTTAAGGCGACCAGCGAGAGTCACGGCCAGATCGGCGATCGCGCCAATGACGCGGTGCGCGTCAACGGCAGCGAGCTGCGTGCCAAAGTGTTTGGCGAAGGCGGCAATCTGGGATGCTCGCAGCTAGGCCGCATCGAGTACGCGCAGTCGGGCGGGCGCATCAACACCGACTTTGTCGACAACTCGGCGGGCGTAAACACCTCGGACATCGAGGTCAATCTCAAGATCATGCTGGCGGGCAAGGCCGGCGAAAGCGCACCCACCGGTGCCCGGCGCCGCGCGCTGCTGGCGAGCGTCACCGACGAGGTGGCCGCGCAGGTGCTGCGCAACAACTATCTGCAAAGCCAGGCCATCAGCCTGCTGGAACAGCGCAGCGTCGCCGACCTGGGACAGCATCAGCTGCTGCTGCGAGTGCTTGAGCGCGACGGTGAACTCAATCGCGCGCTCGAATTTCTGCCGAGCGATACGGATATCGAGGAGCGCTCGGTGCGCGGCCGCGGACTGACGCGCCCGGAGCTGGCGGTACTGCTCGCCTACGGCAAGATCGCGTTGAACGAGGCGCTGACTAAGGCGGACATCGCCGATGATCCCTACTTGGCCGGCGAACTCGAGCGCTACTTCCCGCGTCGCTGGCGCCACCGCTTCGCCCGCCGCATCGCCCACCATCGCCTCAGGCCGCAGCTGATTGCTACCGCCACTACCAACAGCATTCTCAACCGTATGGACCCGGGCTTCGTCATGCACATGGCGGCCCAGACCGGCGCCGATACGGCCGCGGTGGCGCGCGCCTACACGATTGCGCGCGACAGCGCCGGACTTCGAGAGCTGTGGCTGTCGATCGAAGCGCTCGACAATCACGTGCCGGCCACGGCTCAGTACGAGGCGCTGCTTGCCACCCGCGATTACGTCGAGCAGCTCACGCGCCGGCTGCTGCTGCAACGCACGCCGCGCCAGCACGTCGACATTGGCGCGGAGGTCTCACGCCTCACGCCGGTCTTCCAGACGCTCGAGCGCCTGCTGCCCGAAGCGCTGCCGGGCATCGCCCGCGACAACTTCCAGGAGATCTACGCGCAGCAGCAGGCGACGGGGCTGCCCCAGGCCCTCGCCCACCGGCTTGCGGGGCTCATGGCCCTGCGCGCGACGCCGGACCTGGCCTCGATTGCCGAGTCGCTGCGCCGGCCCTTGCCGCTGGTCGCGCAGCAGTATTTCCAGACGGGCGCCGCGCTGGGTATCGACTGGTTGGCGGAGGCGATCCGGGGCCTGCGCACCACCAGCACCTGGCAGTCGGTGGCGCGAGAACGACTCTACACGGCGATCCTGGACGGTCAGCGCAACCTTGCCACCCGCGCGCTACGCGAGCGGGCCCGCGATGGCGCGGCGCGTGAACGCTGGATCGAGCGGTTGGGTGCACCGGGCCAGCAATGGCTCCTGACGCTGCGCGAGCTGCGCGTCAGCGCGGCTCCGGACCTGGCCGCCCTGATGGCCGGCGCCGAAGCGCTGCGCAACCTGGCGCAGTAGGTTTAAAGGCATCATGCCCGGCAAGCTACTACTCGTTCGCCACGGCCAGAGCACCTGGAACCTCGAGAATCTGTTCACCGGCTGGACCGACGTAGACCTGTCAGCGCAGGGTGTGGAGGAGGCGCGGCGGGCCGGAGCGGAGATCGCGCGATGCGGCGTGCTTCCCGACGTGGTGTACACCTCGGTGCTCAAGCGCGCCATCCGCACCGAATGGCTGATACTCGAGGCGCTTGATCTGCTTTGGCTCCCGGTGCTGCGCGACTGGAGGCTCAATGAGCGCCACTACGGCGCCCTGCAGGGACTGAACAAGGCGGAGACCACCGCGAAATACGGTGCAGCCCAGGTCAAGATCTGGCGTCGCAGCTACGATGTGCCGCCACCGCCGCTTGCCGCCGATGACGCGCGCCACCCGCGCCACGATCGTCGCTATGCACAGGTCGATCCCGCGCAGCTGCCGGCTACCGAATCACTCAAGGACACCCTGGCACGCGTGCTGCCATGCTGGGAGCAGTGCATCGCGCCGCCATTGCGTGCCAATCGCAATGTCATGATCGTCGCCCACGGCAATAGCCTCCGGGCGCTGGTCAAGATGCTCGATGACATGTCGGAGAGCGCGATCGTCGAGTTGAACATCCCGACCGGCATTCCGTTGCTCTACGAGCTGGAAGCGAATCTCTCGGCACGCTCGAGCCGTTACCTGGGCGATGCTGATGCCGTGCAGGCGGCCGCCGAGGCGGTGCGCGCGCAGGGCGAACTGCGGGCGAAAGTCTAGGGCTTGCGCAACAGTTCGCGCGTCATGCCCGCCGCGGCCCAGCCGTCATAGCGTCCCGAAAAGCCCGCCGCCAGGGCCTTGAACTCGCGCGTGAGCGCTTGCATGTCGGGCACCGAGATGCGCAGTGACTTGCTCGCGTGCAGCGTGTAGCGATCGCCGCGGTCCGCCTCCACCTGATGGAAGTCCACGGAGAACTCGCGGGCCTTGAGCACTTCGCTCAGCTGCTCGCAGGCTCGCTGATCGGGCAGATCGAAGAAGAAATCGACCTCATACGGGCTGAACAGGTTCCCGCCCTGGGCGCGCAGGTTCTTGACCAGCCGCTCATCCCAGTCTTCCTTGCGCTGAGCGCTCATTCGCCGCACGGTGAAGTACACGCGCACCACCGCCACCGTCGCCGCCAGCACCATCAGCCAGATCGTGACTTGCATAAGATCTTAAGGTCCCGCCGCGCCTACTCTTCCGGAGCAATCGTAACCCGCAATCCGTCGAGCGCGTCGGTCAGCGGGATTTGGCAGGACAGCCGGGAGGTCGGGCGGTAGGACGTCAGGTCCTTGAGCATGTCGGTTTCATCGGACATCGCGGCCGGGAGTCGCGCCACCCACTCCTCGTCCACGTACACCTGACAGGTCGCGCAGGAACACATCCCCCCGCAGATGGCGCTGACGCCATCGTCCATGTCACGGAGCGGCTCCATGAGGCTGGTACCCGCAGGGGCATTGATCTCCTGCTCGACTCCGTCTCGGCCAACGACTCTCAACACCGGCATGCAACCCCTCCTTGGGGGCAAATTTTCGGCGCGCTAGTTTGCCGATCAGCCGACGCGGACGCCAGTACCTAAAGAGTTAAATCCGACGGTGGGCGCTTACCTGGACGGCTCGTCGGCGCGGACGGCGTGCCACAGCTCGCTTAAGGTCGCATAAACGCTCTCAGCCGCCGCCAGGCGTTCGGCGAAATCGGCGCCGTTCAGGTTTGCAGCAGAAAGCAACGAGGCGATTTGCGCCCTGGCCTCCGGATAGTAGGCCAGCACACAGGCGATATCGTAGAGCGGATCGGCAACTTGCGCGTATTCGAAGTCCAGGAGCCAGAGCCTCTCCCCATCCAGCAGGTTGCCGTGCGCCAAATCGCCGTGAACGATGGCCAGGCCGCGAGTGCCTGCGGCCACCCGGAGGGCTGCGGCATCTACACTGGCGACTTGCGCCCTTGTGTTTGGATCGGCGGCCGGTTCATCGCCAAGCTGGGAAAGGTAGGCACGCGCGCAGGCGCCCGGATCGAAAGGCTCGACCTCCAAAGGCACGGGCAGTGCGTGCAGCTGTGCGAGCTGATCGCCGAGCCGCCGCAGCTGCAGCGGTTGCACAAAATCAGCCGCCGTCCAGCTCCTGCCGTCCAGATACTCGCAAACCCGTACGCCAGCGTCCGGGGCCTGCAGCACTATTCGCGGCGCCAGTCCGGCGCGCGCGGCGGCTTCGTGCAGTATGTGCTCGCGCTCGCGTTCGACACCGGGCCGCCGCCACGGTGGTCCATCCACGCGCAGCACGAATCGCCCCCGCTCGGTATCCACGCGCCAGCTGTCATTTACGCTACCACCGAGAAGTTTCTCGATGCGCAACGGCGCCAGGCCGCTGCGCACGCCCGGTACCCAGGCCAGTGCTGCCGCGGAGGGCTGCCCGGCGTTCGCGCTCATCAGGGCGCCTGCTTGCGGTAGCGCTGCAGCCAGCCCCTGAATCCCAGCACCGACACGACCATATAGGAACAAAACAGTCCCGCGGTGTACGGATATCCCTGGCGCAGGAACAGATACACCATGATGACGTCCGCACAGATCCAGTACAGCCAGTTCTCGAGCACCGATCGCGTCACCATCCAGGTGGCCAGCAAACTGGTCCAGGTCGTGAATGAATCGAGCAGCGGCCAGGCTGCCTGAGTCTCGCGCGCCAGGTATTGGGCGCTCAGCGCGCTGGCGGTCAGTAGCAGCAAGGCGACCCAAAGATGGCGCCGGAGCGGCCAGCGGTAGATGCGCCCCTCCTCCTGCTCGGCGTTGCGCGTCCAGCTGTACCAGCCGTACGCCCCCATGATCACGTAGTAGGCCTGCAGGAGTGATTGCATCGGCAGATGAGCGCGCGCGGAGATGTAGACGTAAACCATGGAACTTAGCGCTCCGGACACAAACCCCCAGCGATTGCGGCGCATGATCAGCACGACGTAGATCAGGCCGGTTACCACCGCGAATGCTTCAAGCCCCTGGGTCGCGGTTGCGCTCACGAAGACATCCTAGTTCGCCGCGACTGTCATGCTCACGGACGCGCCGACTTGCCGCGGGTCGCCGTTTTGCAGGTACAGCTTGACGGGAAAATCCGGTGGTTCATCGCCAAAGTAGTAGCCCTGCACGGCATAGTGAGCATCGAAGAGGTTGCGCGCCCAGACGCTGGCCGTCCACTGGCGGGCGCGCCAGCCGATACGCACGTTGACGAGGGTGCGTGCGCGTGCGCGTTCGTTGTGGCTGGCACTGAAGTAAAAGCCATCTTGAGCCTGCAGGTCGGCGCGTGCGAAGGCCCCCGCCGGATGCTCGTAGCTCGCGTTCAATGAGAGCTGCCAGGGCGGCGCGAAGGCCTGCTCGCGACCACGCAGATCCAGGCCGTCGTTGACGTAGCCCAGATAGCGCGTGTTCTGAAGCGCTGCGGTGGCGCCAAGCAGCCAGCGCGGCTGCACCCGCCAGCGCAGCTCCGCCTCCAGGCCGATGTTGTCGCCGTGCGCGGCGTTGTCCGTGTAGAAGACGTAGGTCAGGGGATTGTTGGGCAGCAGCTGGCGCGAATTGTAGACCTGCATCGATATGCGCCGCATGGCATAGACATCGGCGTTGAGCGCGAGATTGCCCTTCAGGCGCTGCGTTCGCAGCCCCGCCTCGAGGTTCCAGAGAGTCTCGGCACCGAACTGGCGCTGCGCCGGATCGATCCCGGTGCCGATGTTGAACCCGCCGGCCTTGTAGCCTCGGGCCAGCGTCGCGTAGTACTGCTGTCGTTGCGAGGACTCCCACAGCCACGACAGATTGCCGCCCAGCAAATGGCTCCGCGCCTGTGGAAACGGCGCATCGGCACTGTCGCCGTAGTCCGCGACCCGCTGCTCGGCGCGAACTCCCAGCGTCAGGGTCCCGGACCTTGCCGTGGGCCACTCGAGCGATCCGTACAAGGCGGCGTTGGTGGCCTGATAGTGGCTGTCGAGCATGCTCTGGCCCGCACCGTAATATTGATCGTCCCAGGTATCGAGCTGCGCGTCCGCCTCGCGCAGCCGCAGCAGGTACACGCCAATGACCGGATTGAGCGCGCCTGTCGGCAGCGGCAGGCCATTGCCGATGAACCTGAGATCCTGCGCGAAGGTTTCCCGGGTGCGATCGTGACCCTCGAAATAGTTGTACGGGGCGTTTACTCCCCAGAAGGCATCGTTCCCCCAGTCGCCATCGAAGGAATACACGATGTCCGAATGCGCGACACTGCTGACGCTGAGCCATTGCCCGTGGGCGCCCTGGTACTCGAGGCGCAGCGCGCCGCCGACCGAGCGCTGAGCATCGCGGCCGGGCTGATTGGAGCGCGTGATCCGCGAATTGTCGACCGACCAGGCGTCGTAGCCGTTGTCCAGGTCCGCATACAGCAGCGTGAGCGCCGCGTGCAGTTGCGGCAGCAGATCGCCACTCAATTTGCCGCGCACCGTCGACTCGTCGTAGCCGTTGGTCGAGTTGCTCCCCAGGTACTGGTTGTGCCGAAACCCGTCGCTCTGGTAGCGCTGAGCGGCCAGCCGCCAGCCAGCGCTCCCGTCGGCGCGCCCGTCGCCGAGCACCACGCCCAAGCCACCGGTGCCGTAATCGGCCATCGTCGCCTCGGCGCCCAACTCGAGCTCGCGCCCTGGGTTTCGACTGCGCACATCGATGAGCCCCGCCAGCGCGTTGCCGCCGTACACCGTGCTGCTCGGGCCACGCAGCACTTCGATGCGCTCGAGATCAAACAGGGTGGCCGGCATGCCGACGCCGGAGAAATCGATGTCATCGATCAAAAAGCCCACGGAAGGATTGGGCGCACCTTGGTACTGTTCGGTCTCACCAACGCCGCGGATTTGGAAGTAACGCGGACGCGAGGTGCCCGAGGCCCAGCTCAAGCCGGGCACCATTCCCAGCACGTCCTCAAAATGCTGCACGCCCGCGGCCTCGAGCGTTTCGCTGTCGAGCACGCTTACGCTTTGCGGCAGCTCGCGCATCGGCGTGTTACGCAAACTGGCACTGACTACGATTTCATCGAGGGCTTCCGGTGCCGAGGGGATGACCTGCGCGCCGGACGTGAGCGCCCACAGAGCGCTCAGCGCGCCGGTCGCGATCAGCAGATGGCTGGATTTCAAAGACCTGCTCCCTACGCCGGTATTAGCCGGATCAGGTTCAACGGGTTCGCCGGTCGCTCCGGCATCTCAGGCCCAACACCAGGGCCGCCCCAAGGTTTACGTCCATCACTATCGGGGCCGGGCGGACACTTTGCAAGCGCACGCCGCGACCCGCTCCGGGTTAGCATGGCCAAGCGGCTCTGGAGTGCGCAGGCCATAACCAACACGGCAGGTTGAATGGGCAGACGGCTACGGATCTTCCGCGTGGACGCGTTTACCGACACGGCGTGTGCCGGCAATCCCGCGTGCGTGGTGCTCGACGGGGAATTTCTGGAGGAGCCCGCCATGCTCGCGCTCACGCGCGAACTTGGTGGAGTCGATGTGGCCTTCGTACTCCCCCCCGATGGCATCGATGGCGATCTTAAGGTGCGCTTCTTTACGCCGCGCGCCGAGACCGGACTTGTGGGCCATGCGACGGTGGCGGTCCACGCCGTGCTCGATGCGCTGGGCAGACCACCGGCGCGCCGTCAGCAGCAACGTGGTGCCATCGTCGAGATCGAGCGCCTCAGCGATGCAGAAGGCGCGCTTTACGGATTCAGCCAGCCGCTCCCGGCACGCCCTGGTCCACTGCCTGGCGAGCAGCTGACGGCGATCCTATCCGCCCTCGACCTCGATACCGAGGCACTCGACCCGCAATTGCCTGCGATGGTGGCGGGCATCGGGGGCAACCGCGCTCTCATCGGCCTTCGCAGCGGCACCAGCCTCGTTAAAGTGCGCCCCGATCTGCAGCGGCTCGCGGCTCTGTCGGCGGCCGGCTGTCCGACGGGATACTTTCTATACAGCGTGGCTCCGGCGATTGCCGACTGCGACAGCGAGGCGCGCATGTT
>Ga0157379_10000780_pt1 | contig 25852 bp, 20 predicted proteins | sample S25metaG_FD_121802 | JGI IMG/M metagenome (GOLD analysis project Ga0157379, IMG submission 121802) | Switchgrass rhizosphere microbial communities from Kellogg Biological Station, Michigan, USA - S2-5 metaG | ecosystem: Host-associated > Plants > Roots > Rhizosphere > Soil | place: USA... | reverse complement strand
ATTTTTTCGCTGCCAATGTGTAGAAAAATCCGTTACAAAAATCTATGTCCGGTTCAAGCCTATGTGGTATCTTTTTGCACACTGACCTAGGGGACACCACGCTTGTTTGTGCCTATAGCTCAATCACTGGACTGGTTACATGCTGCTAGGCTACATACGGATTTCGAAATCTGATGGGTCGCAGAACCTCGATCTGCAACGGGACGCACTCCTTGCCGCTGGAGTGGCTCCAGACCGCATCTACGAAGATCTTGCCTCTGGTCGCCATGACACACGTCCCGGGCTGGAGGCATGTCTCAAGGCCCTGCGTCCGGAGGATACGCTGGTGGTATGGAAGCTCGATCGGCTCGGGCGGAATCTCCGGCACCTGGTGACCCTAGTCGAGACCTTGCACCATCGGGAGGTGGAATTGAAGGTCGTGACTGGCCAGGGGGCGCAGATCGATACCACGACCGCGAATGGCCGCCTGGTGTTTGGGATTTTTGCGGCGTTGGCTGAATTTGAAGCTGAGCTGATCCGTGAGCGGACGCGAGCAGGTCTCGCGGCGGCTCGGGCGCGGGGACGGCGGGGCGGGCGGCCGCGCAAAATGACGAAAGCCACGCTGCGCATGGCCATGGCCGCCATGGTGGATCGTGAAGCAAATGCGACAGAAGTAGCGCAGCGCCTGGGTATGGCCCGCACTACCCTGTACCTCTATCTCAATGGAGATGGCTCCCCCAAAGCGTTGGGCCAGGCGCTCCTTAGCCGGGGCGCTGGTGCATAGTCCTGAACACATAGCAGGTGGATTTCTCCTGTCTACAGAAGCATACATGTGTTCAGAGAAGCATACACCATCTGGAGACCGTCGGCCCCGGGCCACTGACCGCTGGGCTATTGTTCTTCGTGTTTTATGAAGCTTTAACGGCACTAACCCCTCCGAGTGAGTGGCGGAACCGTTATTAATAGTGGCTTCACACGTATGGATGATAGTATCTACACTGGCATCTGGCACGATTTGTGCTGAGTGGACACAAATACACCGTTGCTCCGGTACACTGAGAAAAATTGCCATCCCTTTGGAATACAGTATCGTTGGAATGGGGTTTGTAGAAATGCCTACTCATAAGATACTACCAGCATCTACAGTGAGGAAATTGCGGAATACAATGTGGGAAAAGAAAGTTTGAGATACAGTTAGATAACCCTTGAATCTTATTTTAATATGTAACATAATCATTGAGAAAGTAGCGGAACAGATTAGGGGAACAAAATAGGGTTGGCGATTCAGCTTTCGCAGGGCCTAGATCGCCAACCCCTCTCGCCACGAGGGCGCCTCATGGCATGTGTAAGTATAGTAAAAATTGTCACTCGGGGCAACTTGGGTGTACCCATGCAGGCGCGCTTAGGCCTTCTTTGCGGGACAGAGAAGGCTTGAGTGCGCCTTTTTTTGCAAACCTCTTAGTTCTTTTTTTTCTAAAATAAGCTATTTCAGTATTGCCATGACTATGGCGATACACGCTGCCAGGTAGCCTTTACGCGAGCAGATATAGGCCTGACAGCGGTAAACGAGCTGACCTCCAGAGGGTCAATGAGGAAGTGCAGGGAAGTAGCCTGTAACTGAGAGGGCGAAGCTGCGAGGTAATGAGGAGCGCCATGCGAGACATTTATGGGCTTCACTGCATTCAGCGAGCATTTATAGGCTTTTTGGTTCTAGTAATGTGTATAGGAGGATGTGCGTCAATGCCGCCACTGCCAGCGCCGGCAGAGCGCCCATCTTTGAGTGGTATGAGGGAAGAGCAACGGCAGACACCGGCCATGGGACAGACCCTTGGCCCAGGCGATGTCTTGCGTGTGAGCGTGTACGATAACCCTGATCTGTCTCAGGAAGTGACGATTGGAGCCGATGGCGCTTTCTCCTATCCCTTGATTGGTCGTGTCCAGGCCGCTGGCCTGCCGGTGCCTCAATTGGAAAGTCTCTTAGCGAAGCGTTTCGCCGAAGGTTATCTCGTATCTCCGCAGGTTGGGGTGACGGTGACCAAACATAAAAGCCAGCAAGTCTATGTGATGGGGGCTGTCAGCAAACCAGGGCCCTATGCGTTAGAGCGTCAGACGACCCTCTTAGAGGCATTGTCTGCAGCAGGAGGAACCACTTCTGACGCCGGTTTTGAGGTCATTCTGACCCACGCGGCAGACCAACCAGCTCTGGCCTCTGGAACTTCTAAAGTCTCGGCTCCTGCCAGCGGGCAGTCCGCTGTGCGGGTGTCGCTCGAACAACTGATGGCGGGTGGGGTGCCGCAGCGTATTATGCTGCAGGATGGCGATGTGGTCTATGTGCCGCCAGCCACCTTCGTCTACGTCACAGGCGAGATCCAGCGCCCTGGTCGGTATCGTTTGGACAAGGATACCACCATCCAGAAGGCCGTCACACTCGCCGGCGGGTTTACTAAATTTGCTGCTGTCAAGAATATGACGGTCCAGCGTATGGTCGACGGGAAACGCCTGGATTTCCAGGCCGGCCCGGACGATCTCCTCCAGGCCGAAGATGTTGTCGTGGTGCGCCCGAGTCTCTTCTAACATCTTCTCACAGCGTACGATGCCAGCGCGCGTTGTGCTTCTGCCGGCATCGTATGTCAAGCTCAACCTGCCTGAGCCCAGGCTTCATCGCAGGATTATCGCGTGTATAAAGATTTTTATGGTCTGAAAGAAGAGCCCTTTAATATTACCCCTGACCCTCGTTTTTTGTACTGGAGTCAAAAACACCAGGAGGCTTTCCGGCATCTGGTCTATGGCGTACAGAGTAGTAAAGGGCTTGCAGTGCTGACGGGCGAACCCGGGACTGGCAAGACAGCTATCTTACGTGCTGTTACCGAGCACCTTAGTGAACAATACCCAGGGATTCATATTGCGTTTTTGGTGAATTCTAAGATTAACGTTCAAGATCTTTTCTGCCTTATTTTTGACGAGTTTGGTTTGGAAACAAATGAAGATAGCAAAAGCATGTATCTTATAAAGCTCAAAAACTTTTTAATACAAAACCATTACAATAACCAAAAAAGTATACTCATCCTTGATGAAGCGCAAAACTTCCATGCCGCGCTTTTAGAGGAGATACGTTTACTCTCAAACATGGAAATCGCGGGAGAAAAGTTGTTGCACATTTTTCTCGTCGGTCAACCCCAGCTTCTTGAAAACGTGAAAACACCCGGCCTCGGCCAACTAAAGCAACGACTGGGCATTATGTACAATCTTCTCCCTCTCAGTCGGCTGGAGACAGAACTCTATATTCACAAACGCCTAGGCGTAGCTGGTGCGCATGAGGTCGATATTTTCAGGGGTGACGCGCTTGATGCGATTTTTGCCTGTGCTAAAGGCTTCCCACGGCTTATCAACATTCTGTGTGATAACGCTTTACTTTTTGGCTGTTCTACCAATACCTATCATATCGGTCGAGACATCATCAGGCGCGTTGCGAAAGATATGGATATTAGTACCTTAGAGGATGCCCCCCCCGCCGATGGGCGCCTGTTAACGCGTCCTCCTGCCCGCGCTACAGAGCCTCGTACGGCGACTTCTCCTGTTGTCCCTCCTTCCCCGCTGCCCACAGAGCTGCGCCAGTCTGAGCCGGCTGGATCGCCAGTCCCTCAGCCTGAGGTGAGGGAGGAGGCCGATCGTATTATTCTGCGGAATACGGTTTTCTCTGAAGATAACTATCAGGACTACTGGGATAGTCTACTACACAAAAATCCCAGGAAGGATAACAATCTCCTCTATGCCTGGAGGCGGGCTGCTGGGCGCGCCTCCAGGCCGCGCTTGCGGTATTTCCTCCTGATTGCTGTAGCGTTGCTCGGATTACTCGGTGGCCTTGTCGGCGAACAACTCGGCTTGTGGTCGCTGCGCGGGGTCGTGGACCGCGCCATGGAGATGTTGCGGCAGCGGGTCACGTTGGTCTCTGGGGTTGCGACTGCTCCTGAGGCTGGGGGTGGGCGTGACCAGGGACGACAGGTGGCGCCTCTCGCCAGACGAGCGTTCCCCACCGCGACCTCTGGCCAGGAGAGGGCTGTTGGGACGGCTATGCCCCCAGCGCCGCAGGAGCCGGCGCGGGCTTTCGCTCCTCCTGCCCTGCTGCCGAGTAGTCAGCTGGCTACGATTGCGTCGGTGCAGCCTGTGGGTGGAACCAAAGAGTTGACCATCAAAAAAGTCGTCGTTGTGCGTTTGGGAGATACGCTGTCGCAAATTCTCGCCCAAGAATATGGGGAATATACCAAAGCTGTCGTAGACCTAGTCAGCGAGGCCAATCCCGGCTTACGCAATATTCACTTCCTAGAGATCGGGCAGCGTCTGATTTTGCCAGAGCGCCCCGAGTGAGGGCAGGTATCGTATGGCCGATGTCCAAACTCTACCCCCACCGCAGTATCCCTCACTGACCCCCCGCCGTCAGGAGTTGGAGTATGTCGTGCTGGCAGAAGCCGACGGCACTGCACAAACCAGCTTGCAGGACTATGTACGCCTCTTCTGGCGTCGTAAATGGCTTTTCCTGCTCCCTGCGATATGTATTTTGCCATGGCTCGGGCTCGTGGTGATAACGCAGCCATCCCTCTATAGCGCTAAAGCAACAGTGTCGATCGAGGATACGAATCCGAAAGTTATGGCCATTCCTGAGGTCATAGGACCGGACCAAGGATCAAGCTTCTATTCTACACAGTATGAGGTTATCAAAAGTAGAGCTGTTGCAGAAGAAGCGGTCGAGAAGCTGCAGTTGTATGCGCCTCAGCCTGTCAAAACCGACAGCCCAGTAATGGCCACTTTGAAAGCCATTCAAGCCTTTCCGGGACGCATGTGGCAAACCGTGCTCGCTCATGTGACGCCTCGCGCCCCTGAGGCTCCTGCCTCCCCAGCCGGCGCAGAGGCGCCTCCTACAGAGTCGGCGTTAGCCGACCGGCAGCGTCAGCGAGCGGTCGGGCGCTTGCTGGCGGCGCTGAATGTCAAACCGCGTAAGGGCATAGACAGTGCTGCCACAAGACTGGTTGACCTTAGCGTGGAAGGTGATGATCCGTATCAGGTGGTGCGTCAAGTGAATGTTGTGGCGGCTGTCTATGTGCAGCAAAACTTGGATAAACGTCTCGAGGCCTCCCGCAAGGCGAGTGTCTGGTTACGCAAGGAAGCCGACAGCCTGCGCGACAGCATCGCCGAAGGGGAACGGCGGATCCATACCTTGAAAGGAGACAAACGCCTGGTTGGGAACGATACCAGCAATTTACAGACGGCGGATTTGCAGAGCTTGGGTTCGTTAAACGCGTCGTATCTGGATAAACGCCGTGAACGTCTGAATCTCCGTGCGGAGGTCGATGAACTCAAGAAATTCTTAGCGAGCCCGGATCTGACGCAAAGTGCCAAATATCCTACCCTCGTCAATAACGCCGCGATCAGTGGCTTGCGCATGCGCTATACCGATTTGCAGATTCAAGCGACCGAACTGGGCAAGAAGTTTATGGATAAACATCCCAAGATGGTGGCCCTGGCGGAACAGATGGCAGAGGTGCGCAAGGCGATCATCGGCGAAGTGCAACGCGTCATTGCCAGTCTTGACAATCAATATAATGCCCTTACGACCCAGGAAAATGAACTCAAGCAACTCTTTAATACCCAGAAAAGCAGCGTGATTCAGTCAGAGAAGGACGTGACGTCGTATGAGGCATTGCGCCGCGATCTGGACATTCAGAAAGTGATGTATCAGGAAGTCTCCAAGCGCCTCGCTGAAACGAGCATTACCACGGCTCTGGAGACCAACAACGTCACCTTCGTGGAGAAAGCCTTAGTGGGGAGCCCGGTACCCTCAGGGGCCATAAAATACTTGCTGCTCGGCTTGATATTCAGCTTGGGATGTGGGGGCGGCCTCACGGTGCTGGCCGAGGGGCTCGATAAGCGCTTCAAAAATGTGGCAGAGGCTGAACAGGCCCTGGCGCTCTCGTTTCTGGGCTTTATTCCGCGTCACACCTTGCCGAACCGTCGTTCCCCAGCGCTGATTACCTTGCAGAAACCCTGGTCAGCAGCGGCAGAAGCCTATCACACGGTGCGCACCTGGATTCAGCTGGCGCAGCCTCCGGTCCGGAGTTTGCTCGTGACCAGTGCCTGTGCCCGTGAAGGCAAATCCACGACCGCGGCGAATCTCGCGGTATCATTTGCCCAACTCGGGCGCCACGTCCTGCTCATAGATGCCGACTTGCGGCATCCGTCGCTCCATCGGATTTTCGGGGATGTCCAAGGTCAAGGGTTAACGGACGTACTGGTGCACGGGTTGGAGTGGCAAAGTGTCGTGCACGAGGCGCCGATGGACAATCTCAAAATCCTTTTTGCGGGTGCCTGCCCCTTAAATCCCACGGAATTATTAAGCATGACCCGGCTGAAGCATCTTATAGAACAGTGGAAGACCCATTTTGATCTGGTGATTTTCGACTCCCCTGTGGTCTTGTCGATTCCTGATGTGGTGATTCTGGCGCCGGCGATAGATAGCGTGCTCCTGGTGCATGCGCAGGGGCGCAGCACCCGTGCGATGGCCATGGAGACCAAACGGCTTTTGGAAAGAGCCGGGGCCAAGTTGCTGGGGATCATTTTTAATAATGTCTATCCCAAGGAGAAACGCTATTACTCTTCGGAGTATTATGGAAGTAGAAATAGCGTTGCTGACACACTAGGGCGTCTCCAGCCAAGCATGGCAGACCGCGCCATAGTGCCGGCTATAGAGGTGCGCCCCACTGTGACAGCGCCTCCTGCCTCTGAGCCCATGCCTATAGTAGTAGGCCGAGAGGAGCAGAGTGAAGGGGTGCACATTACCCTGCATACGGTGACACTCCGCCGCTCTCTCGGTGCGCAGCCGGCGGCTGCGAGCACGATCTTCCTGATTGTCGATGTGGAAATAACCAACCATGGCGCTTTTGGGCACCTATTTGACCCCGCCCAGACTGCCCTGACTACACGTGAAGGGACTGACTATGGGCGTGCCCTGGCGTCATTTATCCCGATCCATGGGGCCAATGATGATGCCGATATGCTCCAGGCCACACCGGCGTTGAGGCATTGCCATGCCGCGCTGACAGCGCAGGTCGGCGGCTTTGCCACAGTCGTAGAAATCGCGGCTGATCAGACAAGGCGCGGGAGCCTCGTGTATCACATACCGGAGGCGAGCGGATCGTATATGTTTGTGTATAGCAATCCGCCTATTGTTCTTACGATTCCTTTTACTTTGCACGTTTAGTGTATTGGTACGAAATATATGATAAAACGCTGCCTTGATCTCGTCCTTGCCTGTATCGGTTTGGTGCTCGTGCTCCCACTCTTCCCTGTTATTGGCCTGTTCATCAAGCTCAATTCACGGGGACCGATCTTGTATCGTTGTTACCGTATCGGCAAAGATGGCAAGCCCTTCAAAATGTATAAGTTTCGCACCATGTTCGAGGCCTCCATTCCTGTTGGGGCTAGTGTGTGCCCACAAGACGATCCGCGCGTGACCTCTTTTGGGCGTATTCTCCGTCGCACCAAAGTCAATGAACTTCCGCAACTGCTAAATATCCTCAAGGGTGAGATGACGTTTGTCGGACCACGTCCAGAAGCGCCTGATCTGGCCGCCTTATACCCTAGTTATGCCAAGGCCATTTTTACTGTGACACCTGGACTGGTTGGGCCGAACCAAATCCTCGGACGTAATGAGGAAGAGTGGTATCCCCCAGACGTGGACCCACAGCAGCACTACATTGAGGAAATTCTTCCCAAGAAATTGCCCCTTGATCTGGAATACGTCCGCCATCCATCGCTCATGAAAGATGCGCAATATCTCGTGCTGGGCATCAAAGAGACCGTCTGCAAAGCGATCAGCTGGAAGCTCGTGCTGCAGAATAAATCCCAGCTCTATTTGTTAGGTACTGATGTCATGCTAAGCTTCATCTCTTTTGGGCTGGCGCATCTCCTGCGCTTTGCGGGGCTTGTTGAAGCGCAGACACTCAGTCCCTTTCTGCACCTGTTCCCATTTATGGTGCTGATGCGTCTTCCCTGTTTCGTGTACTTTGGTCTCTATCGCACTCTTATCCGTTACATATCGTATACGGATATATGGAATGTTTTAAAAGCCATCTCGACCAGCAGTATTCTCTTTATAGGCCTGACGTTTCTCTTCGATGTTCGCACATTCCCGCGCTCGGTCTTGTTCCTTGATGGACTCTGCCTTTTTGTCTGCATGACAGCGATGCGTCTGGGGTTGCGACTTTTCCGTGCGTGGCAGGGCCGGTCGCAGATTGCTGAGGAGAAAAAGCGGCGGGTGTTCATCTTTGGGGCAGGCAATGCCGGGGCCCTCGTATTCCGTTGTTTGCGGGCTTCTCAAGAAGCGTATGAGGTGATCGGCTTTCTCGATGACGATGCGGCCAAGCAGCATAAAACCCTGTATGGCCACAAGGTGCTGGGCAATCGCTTTAACATGGAGGCGCTGGTGAGGCTCTATCAGGCCCATGAGGTGCTGCTGGCTTTACCGAGCGCTCCTGCACGTGATATCGCAGCGATTGTCCAAGCCTGTCAAAACGCAGGGGTACCGTATCGGTTTTTCCCCACGCTCTCTGAAGGGCAAGGGGCGCAACGAGCCGAACCGTTGTTCGAGACCCCTGACGTGCCGCTTACTTCCACCTCGTTGCCAGCCATACTGACGGGGAAACGGGTGCTGGTCGCAGGCACCAGCGGAGCCATGGGGCTCGAACTCTGCCGGCAGATTCTGCGCTTTGCTCCGGAGCGCCTGCTGGTGCTCGAACGCTATGAGCCGTCGCTGACGGCCCTTGTCTCGCAACTCCAGCAGACATTTCCCACTGCCCGTATTACGCCGATTTTGTGCCCACCAGCGGGAAACACAAACCTTGAAGCGGTATTTACGGATTATGGCCCGCATGTAGTGTTTCAGAATGCCATGCGGAAGTACCTGCCATTTTTTGACTTTCAGACTGCCAGCATTCTGCACGCCAATTACCTGACCACGTTTGCGCTGGCCAAACAGGCCATGCGCAGTGGCTGTACGCACTTTGTTCTGGTGTCGTCCGAGATAGCGCATAAGCGGGGTAACTTGATTGCCGATTCGCTGCGCGCTGTGGAAATCGGCTTGCGGCACTTCTTTGCTCCCACGTTGACGCGTTTGGTTATTGTACGACTCTGTGACGTGCTGGAACATCGTGGTGGCATTGTGGCGCGGCTAGAAGGGCAGATTGTGAAGCGCGAGCCGATCATTTTGCCCTACCGCAATGTGAAGCATGCGCTCCTCTCCAAGGATGCCGCCGTGCGCTTCATCCTCGATGCGCTCGGCCTAGCGGAGTCGCTTGCACCCAGGGAAGGCATCTTTGTCTGTCCCTCGGCCTCTGCGGTGTCATTACTTGACGTCGCCCAGCGGCTTGCCATGCTCTATGGTTATCGGCTTGGTACCGATATTCCGCTGTACTTCCTTGAGGAGCCCCCTGCCGTATCGGAAGAAGCGCATGAGTCACGTATCTCCACCAGGTATGTCCCCACGGCTAATCCTAGCGTCAGCCTGCTGCAGGAAACGCCCTTGAGGTCCTCACACGTCATCACAGCTGTGCAAGAGCTTCTGAATATGCAGGAGGGTGATCTGGCATATGACGGGTGGGAACGTCCTACCCGTATCCTGCTGGAGTGTGCGGCACAAGGGCCATATGCCGCATGAAGGTGCACTCACACGGTGTTACCGTGCTCGTCCCGCGCTCGAGAGCATGATTCCCTACAGGCAGGGGTAGCATAGTATGGAGATAACGTCATCTGTTTCTTTGGCTGGACCATCATCCTCTGTTGTCCTACCACAGTGGCCTGCTCTGCGTGTTTTGCTGACGGGTGCAGGGGGATTCATCGGGAGTCATCTCGCGGAACGACTCGTGCGCGCTGGCGCGTGCGTGCGTGCGTTTGTCCATTATAATTCGCGCAATGACAGGGGATTGTTAGAATACGTGGACGATGACGTGCAGGCCGCCCTGGAAATCGTGCTTGGGGACTTGACCGATGCCACCACGGTGCGACGCGCCGTGGCCGATTGCCAGCTGGTCTTTCACTTAGGGGCGCTCATTGCCATCCCATACTCGTATCAGGCGCCGCGCCACTTCATCGATACCAATGTTATTGGTACGCTGAACGTCCTGCAAGCCTGCCTGGAGGAGGGCGTCTTGAAGGTAGTCCATACGTCCACAAGCGAAACGTATGGATCGGCCCGCTACACCCCTATAGATGAACACCATCCCCTGCAAGGACAGTCACCGTACGCGGCGAGCAAAATTGCCGCCGACAAGCTGGCGGAAAGTTTTTATTGTTCCTTCAACCTTCCTGTGGCCACGATACGTCCGTTCAATACCTTTGGGCCACGCCAATCAGCGCGCGCGGTCATTCCTACTATCATCAGCCAGGCCCTGGCGGGAGACACGATCCGTCTGGGAGCTCTGACGCCAGTACGCGATTTCACCTTTGTCGAGGATACGGTGGCGGCCTTTCTGAGAGTGGCCGAGGCGCCAGACACGGTTGGACAGGTGGTTAATATTGGGACTGGACAAGGCGTCACTATTGGCGAAGTGGTGCACATGGTGCTCAGTATGTGTAGTGGGGCAAAACAGGTGATAGCCGACCAGGAACGCTTTCGCCCAGCCAAGAGCGAAGTCCTGGAACTCCTGTGCAATAACGCGAAAGCCAAAGTGTTGCTGGGATGGGAGCCGCACTACCCCTTGCTGCAAGGGTTGCACAAGACTTTTGCGTATATCCAAGATCATTTGTATTTGTACAAAACTCACATGTTTACGCTGTGAGCGTGGCAGGAGAGGAGGTACACTATGCAAGCGGTCATTCTCGCTGGAGGCAAGGGAACCCGACTGCTTCCATTCACTAACGTCTTCCCGAAACCGTTAGTGCCACTTGGAGAAAAGCCCATCCTCGATACGATCCTGCGTCAACTGAAGCACTTCGGTTGTACGCATGTCACCCTCGCGGTGGGATACATGGCAGAGATGATTCAGACGTATGTCAATCATGGCGAGCGGTATGGTTTAGAGATTACGTATTGCTTTGAGGATGAGCCTCTTGGGACTGTTGGCCCTCTGGCGCAGATGAACCACCTTGATCAGAGCTTTTTGGTCATGAATGGCGACGTGATCACTAATCTTGACTATAGCGATCTCTTCCAGTTTCACAAGCAGCATAAGGGCCTTGTGACCGTTGGAACGTATAAAAAGGATTTCAAGATCGATCTCGGCATTATCAACCATGAAGCCAACAACTGTATTACTGACTATATCGAGAAACCCTTACACGTATTCCAGGTCAGCATGGGCGTCTACGTGTTCGAGCATGAGGTGTTGCAGTATATTGAACCACATAAACATCTGGACTTTCCTGACCTTGTGAAACGTCTCCTGACCAATGGCCGGCCTGTAGTAAGCTATCCCTTCGATGGTTATTGGCTCGATATCGGCAACCATAGTGACTACGAAAAAGCCCTCGAAGAGTACGAACACATCAAGGGGAATTTGCATCTAGACTAGAGGTAGAGGCAGCCTGAGGCTGCTTTGCCACACAAGAGGACAGACGATCGTGAGCCTCTGGAATGTACCATTAGCGGATATCGACCTGGGTGATGAGGAAATCTGTGCTGTGACGGAAGTGCTGCGCTCCAAATGGCTTTCTATGGGGCCGGTGACGGCGGAGTTCGAGCAGCAATTTGCCGCTATGGTGGGTGTCAAACATGCTTTTGCTGTGACCAACTGCACGGCGGCACTGCACCTGGCGCACTTGGCGCTGGGGGCTGGACCAGGCGATACGGTCATCTGTCCGTCGCTGACCTTCGTAGCCACTGCCAACGCTATTCGCTATACCGGCGCCTCCCCAGTCTTTGCCGATGTCACGAGCGCCGAGAACTGTAATATTTCTCCGGAGAGCATTGCTGCCTGTCTTGACGCGACCACCAAGGGCATCTGTGTCGTGCATTATGGTGGCTATCCTTGTGACATGGACAGCATCATGGCGCTGGCACGGCGGCATGGGCTGTATGTGGTGGAGGACGTGGCGCATGCCCCAGGGGCCGGCTGCTGGGTGACGCTGCCTGGCAATAGGGTGGGCGGGGGTGGCGAGCGGGTCTTCAAACAGTGCGGCAGCATTGGCGATATTGGCTGCTTTAGCTTTTTCTCCAATAAAAATCTCGCTACCGGCGAAGGCGGCATGCTGACGACAAACCGTGACGAGCTGGCTGAGCGCATTAAACTGCTGCGCTCACACGGCATGACGAGTCTGACCTGGGATCGTGACCGTGGCCACAGTTTTAGTTATGACGTCATGGCTTCCGGGTTTAATTACCGTATTGATGAGATGCGCTCTGCGCTTGGCCTCGTGCAACTCCGTAAGCTCGCCGCCAACAATCAGCGACGAGCGGAGGTAGTGAATCGGTATCATGAGAAGCTAGCGGGACTCGAAGGTATTGTCTTACCGTTCGCGCATTATGAAGGCATCTCGTCCTATCACCTGCTGCCCATCGTACTACCAGCAGATGAACAACGGCCAGGGTTTGCGGAGTCCCTGAAGGAGCGCGGGATTCAGACAAGTATGCATTACCCGCCTATTCATCAGTTTACGTATTACCGCTCCTACACCGTGCCTAAGGCGTTGCCAGTGACGGAGCAGCTAGGGCAGCGTCTGGTGACGTTGCCGCTTTACCCGCATATCACCCTCCAGCAAATCGACGCTGTCGTGGAGGCTGTGACTACATGGCACGGCCAACACGTTAGTGGAGGAGAAGTGAGCCTATGAAAGCAGTCATCTTGGCGGGAAGATTTGATCCGGCCTAGGGTGAGGACTGGACGCCCTCGCATGAGGCGGCAAAACAGGTACTCTCATAGTTATGAGTAACATCAATGGAAAGTCATGTATGGATTTAGTCGAAAAGATATACTTTAACGATATGCCTTTGGCCTACATCATTCGTGCCAAGTTGATGCCTGATAAGACCACCTTTCTCACGCCATCGGACTTTAACCAACAGGTCGGCTTTGTGGTTTATCCCGCTGGTGGTGTGATCCCGCGTCATGTCCATCGCCCCCTAGAACGACACCTGGTAGGAACGTCCGAAGTGCTTGTCGTGCGTCAAGGACACTGCGAAATCGATATATACAACGACGACCGGCAGCTTGTCGCTACCCGGGAGCTGCGCGAAGGCGATATCATGCTCATGGTTGGTGGGGGCCATGGCTTCCGTGTCCTAGAACACACCGTGCTGCTAGAGGTCAAGCAGGGCCCCTATACCGGTGTCGACGAGAAAATACGGTTCTAGCCTATGGCGCTACTCCACGCCTTTTCTCCGATGTTCTGTTGGCGGAATCTAGTCTCCAAACTCCCTCACCAGATACTCTTCCTCCCCATCGCAAGCAGCGGGCATTCTGGCATGATTTCGCGAAAGGGAACCTCATGATTCCAGTCAACGAACCTTTACTCGGCGAAAAAGACATCGCCTATGTCAATGAGTGTCTCCAAACAGGCTGGATATCCTCTGCAGGCAGGTTCATCAACGAGTTCGAAGACCGCTGGGCTGCATACTGCGGTAAACGCTACGGCATCGCCGTCAGCAACGGGACAACCGCCCTCCAGGTCGCTGTCGCTTGCCTCGGTCTCAAACCTGGCGACGAAGTCATTATGCCCACTTTTACCATCATTTCCTGTGCCCTGGCAGTCACGTGTAGTGGGGGGATACCGGTCCTTGTCGATTGCGAGCCACACCACTGGTGTATGGATGTGAGTCAGATCGAGACGAAGATTTCGCCGCACACGCGTGCCATTATGCCCGTGCATATATACGGGCATCCGGTGGATATGGATCCCGTGTGCCACCTTGCGAAAAAATATGGGCTTGCCATCATCGAGGATGCGGCAGAAGTCCATGGCGCTGAGTATCTTTCTGGCAGAGATGCTCATGGCTCTGTATGGCGACGGTGTGGAAGCTTTGGGACGCTGAGTTGTTTCAGCTTCTATGCCAACAAGCTCATCACCACCGGAGAGGGAGGGATGATTCTGACTGATGATGCAGCACTCGCTGAAACGTCACGATCCTTGAGAAATTTGTGTTTTCTCCCTCAGAGACGTTTTTATCATGAAACCTTAGGATTTAATTTTCGCTTGACCAATATGCAAGCGGCCTTAGGGGTGGCGCAGTTGGAGCGCATGGCGCAGATCATTGAGCGCAAGCGCTGGATGGGTCACGAATATACCCGCCGATTGGACGGCATCCCAGGACTGCAGCTGCCTTACGAGGCATCCTGGGCCAAAAGTGTATATTGGATGTACGGCATAGTGCTTTCCGAAGATACAGGTATGGATGCGGTTGATTTTGCCCTGCGGCTCAAAGAGCGCGGCATAGAAACCCGCCCTTTCTTTCTCGGCATGCACGAACAGCCGGTTTTGCGTGCACAAGGGCTCTTTCATAATGAACGTTATCCAGTGGCGGAACGGCTTGCACGACAGGGTCTTTATCTTCCTTCGGGTCTCAGCCTGACTGAGGAGCAACTCACCAAAGTATGCGATGCGGTGCACGAGGTGCTTCGATGAAGCAAACCTTTGGCTCCACATACGCTCATGCTTATGATCTGCTCTACCTCGACAAAGACTACACTGCCGAGTGTGACTTCATAGAAAACATCTTTCACAGGTACGGCGACAAACCGATTTCTCGCGTTCTCGATCTCGGTTGCGGCACGGGTAACCATGCCTTCCCTCTTGCATCCCGTGGATACGAAGTCGTCGGCATAGAACGCTCGGAGAGCATGCTCGCCCAAGCCTCCAATAAACTCGCTCACGCATCCACAAAGCTTAAACTTTCCTATCGTGCAGGTGACATTCGAAGTGTCCAACTAGAGAGCGAATTTGACGCTGTCTTGATGATGTTTGCGGTTCTCGGCTATCAACTCGAGAATAAGGACGTATTGGCCGCCCTGAAAACTGCTCGCCAACATGTGCGTACAGGGGCTCTTTTCATTTACGACGTGTGGTATGGCCCGGCAGTGCTCCATCAACGCCCCTCGGAGCGCTCCAGAGTCATTACCACCGCGGACGGGATGATCCTGCGCATCGCGTCGAGCCAGCTGGATGTCTCTCGGCATCTCTGCACGGTACACTACAATCTATGGGAGATTGTGGGAGAGCGTATCGTGTCGGACACGGAGGAAACGCATGTGATGCGCTACTTCTTTCCGTTGGAATTACCCCTCCTGCTTGAGTGCGCAGGTTTCTCTTCTCTCCGTCTCGGGGCCTTCCCTGAGTTTGACAGAGACCCGGATGAAACAACCTGGAATGTATGCGGAGTAGGCCGGGCAATCTAACGCCTACCGCACCGGCAGGCACGCGAGAGATCCGACGAATGAGGCGTCCCCAGGTGGCGTTCAACGTACACGAGAAGTTCCGGTGAATGGAGGCGGAGTCCATGAACGTTCTCCTCTCCTGGCTGTGTTGGGGAGCATGCCAAGAAGGAGTATGTCTGGACCCCCATTTGCATGGCAAGCGAACCTCACCCCGATGGAGCGGGGAGCTACCGGCTGCTCAATGTCGACAGAAAAACACGCCATGTCCAGATTGCCTGTTTTGCGACATTTCTACACAGTCGCTGACCCTTTTTGCGACATTTCTACACAGTCGCTGACCCTCAAGATGTTACTTTTGAGCAGGTGTTTCTATAGAGTGGTCGCTATTCTCATGCTGAACACCCTTATTATATTCGCTTGTTTCGAGTTGGCAACTAGAGGTGTCTTCAAGATTGCGACTGTGATTTCAAAACCAACTGAACAGCTAGTAGGGGAGGGGAGTCCGAGGGAGAAAGTCTCGTACTATTCTTCCGAAGATTGGGCTAAATTATACTGGTATGAGTTTCGGCTAAGCCGCACGCAACGGTATTACCCTTACGTTGGTTGGAGGAGAGCTCCTTTCAAAGGTAAAACCATAGAAATAGATCAGAATGGCGTCAGATTGACGCCCGGTGCGGACTGCAGCGCCAAGGCTTTTAAAGTGTTTACCTTTGGCGCATCCGACATGTGGGGAACGGGGGCCCCGAACTGGGGTACGATACCCGCCAACTTGCAGAAGGGGTTGGCAAAGCTGAGACAGGGGCCGGTTTGTGTGATGAATTTTGCTGAGTCAGCGTATGTTGTCATGCAAGACGTTATTATGCTCCTGATGCAACTGCGGTCCGACAATGTCCCCGATGTAGCTCTTTTTTATAACATTGGGGGTGACATCTATGCTGCCTACCAATCCGGTCGAGCCGGCGTTGTTGAGAACCTTGATCAAATGGCTGCGAAGTTCGAGGGGCGCCGGAAGCCATTTACATTTGTAGATTGGCTAAGAAGCACGAATTCATACATGTTAATTGACTACCTTGTCGGCAAACTGACAGTCGCCAATCCACAACAGAATGAACCAACTCCTCGCCAACTGCTCACATATGAGAGCATGGGGATTGACGTCGCAACATTGAGTGATTTGATCGCGCAGGATTATTTGAGAAACTACAAGATTGTGAATACGCTTGCCCACGAGTATGGTTTCAAACCCTTCTTTTTTTTGCCTCCCAATGTCTCGCTAGGGAACAAGCCTTTAACGTCCGAAGAGCAAGCAATGAAACATGAGGCGGAAAGCGACGTGGCGCTTTACAAGCTTGCTACAGCTGTTTATCAAGCTATTGAAAGGGAATCTTCGCAATATCAGAACCTCTATTCCCTAGTTCACATTTTTGACCGTTACGATTCACTCATGTGGATTGACGGTGGCCATGTCACGCCCAGCGGGAACCAAGTGATCGCCGCGAGCATACTGGACAGAATCCAGACGCCCTCTTCTGACAAAAAGTAACCCACAATTTTCTATTGAGTTCAGGTTCTCTTGATGTGTAAAAATCCTCATGCTGTGTTGCTGGAGCTGAGGGGTTATGATGATTCAGGACATAGGCACTCTATCTGTCGTTCTGCTTCTCACGGCAGTGGGATGGCGTCTGCCGTCGACTAAGGAACGGCAGATTCTTTTTCTAGCTGCTAGTTATCTGTTTTATGCGCATTCGGGGATAGGCTTTTTATCCATCTTAATCATCAGTTCGCTGATGAATTATATCTGTGGCTGTGCCCTGCGCCGCAAAGTGACTGCGTCGCGCTTGTGGATTGGTATCGCACTAAACCTTCTGCCTCTCGCTTTTTTTAAGTACTTGCCCGGGTTGTTAGAGCTGGGGCCAGCAGGTTCATGGCAATATGATCTTGGGCGCCAAATCATTATGCCAATAGGCATGTCTTTTTGGACATTTCAAGGGCTTTCTTATTTATTTGATGTTTACTTTGAGGAGGATGTGGACCCTTCTTTACTCGAGTTCTGTCTCTATATGGCTTTCTGGCCAAGCGTGGCATCTGGGCCTATTTGCCGCTTGCCTAGCATGTTGCCGCAATTCCGTCAGGTTTCTCCCTTGAACTGGGACGACCTGTCTGTGGGTAGTCTTCGTTTTATCCAGGGCGTCATGATGAAGTTTGTGCTAGCCCAAATCCTGGGAACTGGATGGCTGCCCGGTGAAGGCATAACAGCCGGGTTCGATCAGATGAAGGGCGGATGGGGCGGTGTAGATGTGTGGTTATTGGGGATAGGATATGGATTCCTATTATTTTTTGATTTCGCGGGCTACTCACATATGGTCATTGGCATCGCCCGTATTTTCGCCATACGCCTGCCAGAAAACTTTAATCGTCCCTTTCTCTCGACCACCCCTTCCATTTTCTGGACGCGCTGGCATATGTCGCTTTCATTCTGGATTCGCGATTATGTATTTAACCCCATTGCCACCGCTGGGCGGCGCTATAGCTGGTGGCCACCTGTGGTTTTGATTATTTCTATGACTCTCTTTGGGTTGTGGCATGGAGCCAAATGGACTTTCATTGTTTATGGTTTGTACCACGGTTTGGTATTAGTCATACACCGTTTGGGCCAGCAGATGCAACGACAATTCTCTGTCCGCCTGCCACGCTCTGTGGGAGCTTTTCTATCGTGGGGAGCTACGTTTGGGCTGGTTTCCTTAGGGTTTATCTTTTTTCGCGCCAATGATTGGACTCAGGCGTGGGCGATGTTGAGCGCTGTTTTTACGCCTGCCGCCTACGGGCATTTCGCCATGCCTCGTCACTTTTATACTCTCACGTCCACCATTGCGGTCGGCTATTTTGTTGTCACAGCTGGATATGCATTGTTGCTTTCCTGGAGAGCACGCTACCATGAGGCAATGAGCAAACGTCGAGAACCCGCAGCCCATTTTACACTGATTTTAGGTGCTGTGGTTGATTTCCTCACTGAGAGATTGTGGTGGTGGCTTGCACCAGCCCTTTCCATGTTAGCGTTTTTGGTCGTTTTAGTAATGCACACACGGAGAGCTGTCATCGCTGTAACGCCGGCCATTTACACCTTGTTTTGACACCCGGCTTGGACGATTCTCTCCTGTGCAAAATAGCGGCTTGTTCATAAAGAAAACCACGCTGGACATGAACGCTTGGCGATTGTGTGCCACGAATTGTGGCGCGACGGCTTGAGTTTCAATAGAGAGCATAGTCGAACTCCTTGTGCGGTGGGAACGGAGCAGATGACGGGCGATCAAAACAGGATTTCTACAATGGGAACTTCCATTCTTTCCAGATTTATTCAATGTTCAACGCAATTGCCGGATTATCCGGCGATTTTTGTTGCTGACAGATCATATACCTATGGCGAGTTAAATGGCCTTTGTGTTGCCGTGTGTGCACTTTTAAAAGCCCATGGCATACACCAGGGAGACCGGGTAGGGATTTTTACGGAAAACACTATTTATACCTACGCCTCTCTTCTCGGAATTTTGTCTTGCGGAGCCTGCTATGTTCCGCTGAATTATGACAATCCTGTTGAACGAAACACAGGAATTATCGCCGATGCTGGCATTAAAGTACTTTTATACACTGACAAGGAAGATAAGGCCCGTGAACTTTCCGTTTCTCCGGGTACGGAATGCCGGCCATTAAACAACCGGGTTCCTCCTACCCCGGGCACATTGGCTGCAGTAGACCAGAGGCCCGATGATCTTTGTTATTTGCTTTTCACTTCCGGTACCACAGGCAAGCCCAAGGGAGTTCCGATTTATCATCGTAATCTTTCCGCCTTTCTTGACATGATGCTGGAAAGCGGGCGGTACGATTTCAACAGGCATGACCGTTTCCTGCAAATGTTTGAGCTGACGTTTGATCTCTCAGTGTTTTCATTCCTTGTCCCCCTGTCGGTGGGTGCGAGTTTTTATCCGATTCCCCGGCAGGGCATGGCTTATTTGCAAGTGGCCGACACCCTTGAAACTAGGGAGATCACCGTGGCCCTGATGGTGCCTTCGGTCATCAACTTCCTTAAGCCCTATTTCGGAGAGATTCACCTTCCTGCCATGAGATATAGCCTCTTTTGCGGTGAAGCGCTTTACCAAGACACCCTTTCCAGCTGGGCCAAATGCGTTCCCGGCGCAAAAATCGAAAATCTCTACGGCCCCACTGAGGCCACAATTTTTTGCCTGCGCTATGAATGGCAACGTGGAGAGTCGCCGCATCCGCAAGGTAAAGGCATTGTGCCTATCGGCAGACCCATGGAAGGCATGGATGCTTTCACAATAAATGCACACAGCTTGGATGAAGAGGGAGAACTCTGCCTCAGCGGCGAACAGGTTACCCTTGGCTACTGGAATAATCCATCAAAAACCGCAGAAGTATTTGGAACGACGCAAAACGGTAAGGAATTCTATCGGACCGGTGACTTATGTAAAATCGACCAGGCTGGTAATTTTCTGTATCTGGGGCGGATAGACAACCAGGTAAAAATTGACGGCTACCGGGTAGAGCTTGAAGAAATCGAATTCCATACTCGCGTATTCTGTGGGGACAGACAGGTGATTGCTGCAGTGAACACTAGCGCAGCGGGCTTTCATTGCATTCTCCTTTTTATCGAAAGTGAACAGGAGCTGAAAAAGGGCTTGGAGGAACATTTGAAAAAGCATCTTCCGGCCTACATGATCCCTAAAGAGATCATCACAGTAAATCTCTTCCCCCTCAACAGCAATGGTAAAATCGACCGCAAGGCCCTGATAAATAAACACCTACAAAATTTATAAAGGGTTAACCAGGCGCTGAGTAGAGTTGTTCCTCAATAAGAACGGACCACATGCCACAGCCGGTCTGCCGAGATCCATCTACAAATAGACAACCAGGAAGTCCTCATCGTTTAAGGATAAAGGAGGTTGAGGGGCCCCCGGGGCAGCCTGATGAGGGGTGGACGGCGTTGGTCAAGCGTGGTAAAATCGCTTTACCGTAAACATGCCAATATCCCAACTCGGTGCGGCCCGGTGGTGGCAGAACCCTCTGGGGACTAGAAGCGTCTTCAAGTAGATTTTTGCCGCTTACTGGGATGCGTTCAAACGCACTCATCTGCGCTACCAGACCTTCTACTATGATGGCCTTGCAGCCAAATGCTTGGGTGTGGCAATGCAGAGAAGATCGGCTATGTCGAAGACCGATGCCAGCAATGTGGTGTGGGCAAGCATCTGGTGTCGATGAGCGGCACATTGTCTTTGTGCTTGTAGTTCGTGAAGGTGAAACGTCAATGAGAGAAGAAGTGACCGGCAAGTTACAGTCTGTGTTCGAGAAAGTTCTCGAGGCAAACGACATCACTATAACTCGGGAAATGACTGCTCAGGATATAGAAGCGTGGGATTCTTTGCGCCATATCCAACTGCTCAACGAAGTGGAAAGGGCCTTCGGGATCAAATTTAAACTGCGAGAAGTCTTGAAGATGAAAAACGTTGGTGATCTGATAGATCTGATCCATGCGAAACAAGGAGTGCCCGCTTAAAGCGGGCCACTTCATACCATCAGTGACTTGGCGTTACATCGTCTTTTCGTGGTTGCGATGCAGGTCTTGGCCTCTGGCCAATAGCCCTGGTAATAGAGGAGCCGCTAGATTTGATCAAAGAACTGGTGACGAGCGCGGGGATCAAGGCTAACGGACATCGGGGGATTGTACATACAAGAGTTTGCGGACATCGTACAGAAATCCCTTTAATGAGGAAAGGATACAATGAGGCTCAAGGCAATTGCAAGCTGCGTGCTGCCACCGATCGTGGTCGATGCAGGAAGACGGCTGCTAGAGTCCCACATCTCGCCCCTGGCTTCCCCTACACGTATTAAATTTCAATACGGGCCGTTTCTTCTAGAATGCGACTCCTCGCACCATCTGCCACGGATTCTTAAGAATGTGCCAAACTTTGGTCGCAATCTGGCGGATGTTGTCAATGCTTTGGAAGCGCACGAGCCCCACGTCATTGACGTTGGCGCTAATATCGGCGATACGGCGATCTTACTGGCGCGCTTCGCACCCGGTGCCAAGGTACTTTGTATCGAGGGTGACGCTCGTTTTATGTCTGATCTGACACGCAATACAGCGCAGATTAGCGGCGTGACAATTGCAGAAGCAATTTTGTCTGATCGCAGTGCACAGGTGAAAGGAAAATTTGTTACGGAGAGGGGAACCGCCTATGTTGTGCTGGGCGAAGGGGGCGCTTTGCTCCAAGTGCAGACCTTGGACGACTTGCTAACGGCTTATCCAGAATTTTCTTGCCCCGACGTCATCAAGATCGATACCGATGGATTTGAGCCGGCAATCTTACGCGGTGCCAAAAATGTCTTGGCATCTTCGAAACCAGTTGTTTTCTATGAATGGTACCCAGATGGTTATGATAGGGCCGGCGAGGATAATATCAGCCATGCCGATTTTTTGATGGATCTGGGTTATGATGGCTTCACGATCTTCACGAATAGAGGCGAACTATTACTACATACTCGGAGGCCCGGGCACGATATATTAGAAAGCCTCACCCAATTTTCACATGCTCGACGGCGCATTGACAACTGCCACTTTGACATCGCTGCTTTTCCCACAGAGCGGTTAAGTGCGTGGGGGCGCCTCTGGTACCACTACTCGAAGCAAGGCACGTCATAAGCCAGTTATTGGCCGTTGATTGGCAGTTTTATCCTCGCACGCTTGCCCTTTGGTAGTATCCCTCCATTGCTATGATGAACGACATTCCATTCTGAAAACAGGTGTTCGATTGTATGCCGTTGGTCAAGGAACTCTACGGGCCTCTGATACGCGAGCAGCTTACCCGCCGTTCAGACATGATTGGTCAGACCCGACAGTGCGCCCTATCTATCACAGCAGTTGAGGGGCACTCCCCAAATCTTGGGGGCTAAGACTCATGAACTGTAACAATAATCGCTTTATGACGGCGAACCACATCCGCCTGCTGCTGGTTCTCATGGGCCTCTCGCTGGCGTGGATCGTGTTCGCCAAGCTGATTGTGCCACCCGTCATTGAGAGCGCGTACCGCGGTGAGAGTTGGCCGTTCCTCAACCGTATGATTCTCGGGCAGGCAGAGTTTTCTGTGAGTCACTACCTACAGAAGTGGGATAAAGTGACCACTACCGGTTTGCTGAGCGGTCTTGGATTTTGTCTCATCGTGCTGCTAATCAGTAGCCCGGCCTTCAGCCGGAGGATTGTGGGTGAAGCGACCCCAGGCGCACTCGGCGCAATCAGAATGTGGACCTGCGCCATCTTACTTCTTACAACACTTTGGGAAGATTTAGGAAGCATCGCGTGGCTCCCGGTCGAGCTGCGCCACCCCATGGGAATGCTCGGGTATCTTTATGCCCTTCCGATCGGTTTCGAGGGGTTGGTTACGAGTGAGATGAGCCTAAGGGCTCTCCAGTTATTGACGGAATTTCTTTTGTTCCTCGGCTTGATTGGTTGGCGAACGCGCGTGGTGCTCCCCTTAGGAGCCTTGTGTCACTTTTTGCTGCTCGGCATTCTTATAGACTACAGTTTCTTCTGGCACCAAAACTTAGTGCCGCTTTACGTCCTGGTAGTCCTGTGCTTTACGCCCTGCGGTGATGGTTGGTCAGTCGATCGCCTGTGGAAGGTCTACCAAGGACGAGCCGTGCCTGACGCCGGTCGCGCATCGCCCGTCTATGGTTGGTCGCGGTATGCCTGCTGGGCGATGATTGCGTTGCCTTACGTGACGAATGGTTTGAGTAAATTGGAGGGCGCGGGCTTGTTCTGGTGGAATCCAATCAATATAAGAACCAAGCTCTATATGGACACTCTCAATCCAAGGGAATACGACTGGGCTTTATCTTTGCATCTCACCCATGCCCCTGACATTTTGTTCGCTCTTATAGGACTTTTCTCTCTATTCAGCGAAACCTTTTTCGGCTTAGTCTTAGTCTCTCGCATCGCGCGATGGATATTCCCTGTCGCGGCCATCATGATGCACATCGGTATCTTTCTCTTGCAGAGAATCCTCTTCATCGATCTCATTCTCCTTCAGTTCGTCTTCTTTGATTTCACTCCGATCCGCAAAGCAATCGGCGGCCGGCTTGCGATCAAACGCGGCCGGCTTCAAGTACTCTACGATGGTCTCTGTCCTCTTTGTAGTCGGACCGTGCATTTGCTCACTCGCTTTGACCTCTTCACTCGGCTCGAATTCCTCGACTTCCGGCGTATAGATCTGCATGAGTACAATCGTAGTCACCTGCTTAATCTGGCGCGAAAAGATCTCGAAGAGGAGATGTATGTCATCTTCCGAGGGCAGGCTTACCGTGGATTTTACGGCTACCGGCGAATCGCATCAGCACTGCCAGTGTTGTGGCCGCTGGCACCTTGGTTATTTCTACCCGGGATTTCCTCCTTAGGTACGTTGGTCTACGGCTACATGGCCCGTAATCGTCTGAAGTTTTTCTGGTGCGACTCCCACTGTCCGGTCCAGCCTGCAGTGGAAGGCGAGTCAGCCCAGGTTGCTACAACAGGCGATGCTGCCCGAGGCTTCGGTTACACTTTAGCGGTCTCCGGAATAGTCGTCGTCGCACTGCTCTGTTGGTTCTACCACATCGAGTTTTATCCGTTCACCTCGTGGCATCTCTACTCGGGTTTACGTACTTCCGGGAAAGTCGAGTACTGGAAGGTATTTGCGCAGCGCGAGTCTGGCGTAAGCTCCCGTGCGCGTCTCGAAGATACGATCGGCGCGCTCGCTCTGGACAACCGTTACTCACGATTCCTTGCGCAGTGCTTTGAGGAGCAGTCCAGCGATGTCGAGATCTGCAAAAAGTTCCTTCGTGCCGCCGCCGCCGCCTACAACAAGAAGGCTCAACCTGGTGAGAGGGTGACGCAATACGAGATCCAGATCTGGACCTGGGATTTCCTTTCCTATCCTTCCGACCCCAATTATGGGCAGCTGATTGACCGTTTCGCCTTTGAGATCAACACAGGAAGGGCGCTGAGAGAGAAGAAACTTGCAGATCGCTCGGTCACAGACTCCACGCCACTACTAGAGCCCCATACCGTGAAGGATGGTGACGCAGCGGTACGATGAGCGACATCATGATGCGAGCGGAGAGCCGTGTACCTAGACCGTGCGGGTAATTCGGAGATCGCTTTATGAGATTCTTGATCCTGACGGCGGATTACTCTGCATTCATACGCTGGCTCTACACGCAGCACCGGGGGCTGGCAGTCAGGCCGTATACGGAACAACTGCGGATGCGGAGCGAGAGCCTCTTTAATGACGCATGCTTTTTCTCCAACAACCTGAAGAAACTCGGTCACGAAGCGTATGATATCTATGTGAACAATGCAGATATGCAGAAGACCTGGGCGCGGGAGCATGGCTGTCGGTTCCGCGAGGACTGGGGATGGGAGTTTCGTCTGCGCAGAGGGATCGTGCCCTGGATCTCCAGAGTCAAAGAGCCGTGGTTCTACGACATCTTAGCGGCGCAGATCCGCTACTATAAGCCCGAGGTCCTGTTCAACCAGGCGATGAATACGCTCAGTAGTCGTTTTCTTCAAGAGATCAAGCCATACGTCAAGTTGTTGATAGGACAGCATGCCGCTAGTCCATTGCCCCAGGGCGTGGATTTCCGTTGTCACGACCTGGTTCTTTCGTCCTTTCCGCCGACGGTGGAGTCCTTTCGTGCGCAGGGTATCCCTGCTGAGTTCCAGCGCTTAGGCTTTGGGCCAAAGTGCTTATCCTGCATGGATGGCGAAGAGCGCCCGTTTGACATTACATTCATTGGGAATCTCTTTGCCATCCACAGCAGCAGGGTGGCGTTGTTAGAGGCGCTGTGTGCGCGCTTCCCGCAAGCCAAGGTCTGGACAGAGGCTGTTGACCATCTCGCCCCGGGCTCGACGATTCGCAACTGTTATCAGGGCCAGGCATGGGGACGAGAGATGTATACCATTTTCTCGCGCTCCAAGATCACCCTCAACCACCATGGGGATATTCTCCCGTACGCGAACAATGCTCGTTTGTATGAGGCCACGGGCATGGGCGCGCTGCTCATGACCGATTGGAAGGAAAATCTGCACGAGATGTTTACGCCGGGCACAGAGGTAGTGGCCTACCGCAGTGCCGATGAATGCCTGGAACTGATCCAATATTACCTTGACCACACGCATGAGCGGGAAGCCATCGCCCGCGCTGGCCAGGAGCACACCCTGCGCGCGCACACCTACTATCAGCGGTCGCAGGAGTTGGTCGAGATCGTGGGGCGGTATCTCTGAAGATGCCTGACGTCCTTCAGCAACTCCGCAGAATGCTCGAAGCGCTACGGCGCGAGATGGGCGGCCTCCTAGCCGCTGCCATGTCGTCCTGAAAAAGATGGGTGGAACGAATCATGCGCGTTGGCATCGTCCCCGCAGCCAATCCTACCTCGGGTGGCATTTATCAATACAGTCTCACGATGCTTCATGCTCT
>Ga0157379_10000778_pt1 | contig 25897 bp, 21 predicted proteins | sample S25metaG_FD_121802 | JGI IMG/M metagenome (GOLD analysis project Ga0157379, IMG submission 121802) | Switchgrass rhizosphere microbial communities from Kellogg Biological Station, Michigan, USA - S2-5 metaG | ecosystem: Host-associated > Plants > Roots > Rhizosphere > Soil | place: USA... | reverse complement strand
GGCGCCGATGGCTTGCTGCTGCTGCCGCCCTATCTGATGGAGCCGTCGCAGGACGGCCTGATCGCCCATGTCGAGGCGGTGTGCAAATCCACCTCGCTCGGCGTGATCGTCTATAACCGCGACAATGCCGTGCTCAACGAAAACAGTCTTGTGAAACTGTGTGAGCGCAATCCCAACCTGGTCGGCTTCAAGGACGGCGTGGGCAATGTCGAATTGATGATGCGGGTCTACGCCAAGCTGGGCGACCGCCTCACCTATGTGGGCGGGTTGCCCACGGCGGAGACCTTCGCCCTGCCCTATCTGGAAATGGGCGTCACCACCTATTCCTCCGCCATCTACAATTTCATGCCGGAATGGGCGCTGTCCTTCTATGACGCGGTGCGCGCCAAGGATCATGCCAAAGTGATGAAAGGGCTGAGCGACTTCGTGCTGCCCTATATCGCCATCCGCAACGAGAACAGGGGTTATGCCGTCTCCATCGTCAAGGCGGGCATGACCGCCATTGGCCGCAGCGCCGGCCCGGTCCGCACGCCTCTGACCGAGCTGACTCAGGATCAGTTCGACCGGCTGAAAAAGCTGATCGAAGCCACCAAGCCGGTTTGAGGGCGGGACCATCACGCGTTAGGGTGCGGCCATGACGGGCGCAGCCTTCTGGTCGCAATTCGAGCTTCGGCAGCTTCGCTGCTTTGTCGCCGCTGCCGAGGAACTGCATTTCGGCCGCGCCGCCGCGCGCATGAACATGACCCAACCGCCCTTGTCGCGGCAGATCCAGTTGCTGGAACATGTGCTGGGCGTGCGGCTGCTGGATCGTACCAGCCGCGCCGTCAAACTGACGCCCGCCGGGCGCGTGTTTCTGCTCGAGGCGCGGCGCATTTTGCGGCTCACCGAAAGCGCGGCGCTGGCGACGCGTCGCATCGCCAGTGGCGAAGCCGGCACCATCACTTTGGGTTTCACCGCCGCCAGCGGCTACAGCTTCCTGCCGCAGCTTCTGCTGCAGCGGGCATCGCATGCGCCCAATATCGACGTGGCGCTGAAGGAGATGGTCTCCACCGAACAGGTGGAAAGCCTGCTTACGGGGCGCATCGATGTGGGACTGCTGAGGCCGCCCATCGCCCGCCCGGAATTCCACACGCTTAGAGTGGTCGAGGAACGGTTGGTGGCGGCGCTGCCGGTGGGCGATCCGCGCCTCAGCGAAGCCACCTTGACCTTGAAACATTTCGATCGCCAGCCCTTGATCATGTACGCCGCCGACGGGGCGCGCTATTTCCACGACATGCTGGCGGGCCTGTTCGAGGCCGAGGGTGCCGCGCCGGTCACCATCCAGTCGCTGAGCCAGATTCATTCCATGCTGGCGCTGGTGCGGGCGGGAATCGGCGCCGCATTGGTGCCGGAAGCGGCACAATCGCTGCATTTCGATGATGTGCATTTCCGCCCGGTAGAAACCGAACCGGTGGCGCCCGTCGAATTGATGGCGGCATGGCGCGCCGACAATGATAACCCTGCACTGGGCGCTTTCCTGGATTTGCTGCGGCCACATTCGCCGGACGATTTCCACGCGCTGGCAGAAGTGGGCGACATTGATCCAAATCCCGCATAGATCGCTTGAACCTTTGGTTTGGACCGGTCAATCTCAGGGTCCTAGCATTGAAGCGCCTTTTTCAGGCCAATAGGGCCCGCAAGCGGCCATTTTCAGGGATGAAACAGATGGCGGACACCACCGCGGACACGCGCAACAGCCATATCCGTTACTGGATCATCGCTGTCCTGTTTCTGATCTCGTCCATCGCCTATGCGAGCCGCGCCACCTTACAGATGGCGGGCAAGCCGCTGGCGGCCGAATTCCATCTGGACTCCGTGCAACTGGGTTATCTCTTCTCGGCGTTCGCTTGGTCCTATGCCATCGCACAAATTCCCGGCGGCGCGCTGCTGGATCGGTATGGCTCCCGGCCGGTTTATCTGTGGGCCATTATACTGTGGGCGATCTTTACCGGACTTCAGGCTTTCGCATCCTGGCTCTCCTTTGTGCCAGTGATGATCAGCCTTTTCATCCTACGCCTGGCGCTGGGCTTCGCCGAAGCGCCCAGCTTTCCCGCCAATGCCCGCATCGTCGCCAATTGGTTTCCCAAGGCTGAGCGCGGTACTGCCAGCGCCATTTTCAATGCCTCGCAATATTTCTCGGTGGTCGCCTTCAACCCCTTGATGGGCTGGCTGGCACAGTATCATGGCTGGCAATCGGTGTTCTTCTGGATGGGCGTGATCGGGTTTGCCGGAGCGGTGATTTTCGCCCTGGTGGTGCATGCCCCCGCGCGCCACAAGCGCATCACCAAGCGCGAATACGCCTATATCGAGGAAGGCGGCGCGTTGGTGAACCTGGACAAGCCGGCCAGCGCCGCACAGCCGATCCGCTGGGCCATTCTCAGCCAGCTTCTGTCCAACCGCATGCTGTGGGGCATTTACCTCGCCCAATACTGCATCACCGCACTGACCTATTTCTATTCCACCTGGTTCGCGATTTATCTGATGGAGGCCCGGCACATGGGGGTGGCCAAAGCAGGCCTGCTTTCCGCCGGGCCCGCCATCGCCGGTTTTGTTGGCGGCGTGCTGGGTGGCGTCCTTTCGGACATGCTGCTGAAACGCGGCGTGGCGCTGTCGCCGGCACGCAAGATCCCGATCCTGATCGGGCTGGTGATCTCCTGCGCGATCCTGGCCTGCAACTACACCGACAGCCAGACGATGATCATGCTGTTCATGTCCATCGCCTTCTTCGGCAAGGGCGTAGCGGCGCTAGGATGGGCGGTGATGTCGGATGCCGCGCCGCGCGAAGCCACCGGCCTGGCGGGCAGCGTGTTCAACCTGTTCGGCAATGCGGCGGGCATCTTCACGCCCATCGTCATCGGCTACATCCTGAAGGCCACCAACAATAGTTGGGACCTGGCGCTGGTCTTCCTGTTCGCCCATTCCATCGTCGCCATGATCGGCTATGGCGTGATCGCCGGCGAGATCAAGCGTGTGGTGCTGAGGCCGGTCTGAGAATTTGAGGTTTTTATGTCTGCCCCTATGAGCGGCGCGCCGCGCGTCACGGATATGAAGGTCATTCCGGTGGCCGGACAGGACAGCATGCTGCTGAACCTGTCCGGCGCGCACGCCCCCTATTTCACCCGCAACCTGGTGATCCTGACCGACAGCGCCGGCAACACCGGCGTGGGCGAAGTGCCGGGCGGAGAGAAAATCCGCCAGACCTTGGAGGAAAGCCGCGACCTGGTGGTGGGTCAGGGCCTGGGGACCTGGAACAATGTTCTCAGCCAGGTGGGCCGGCGTTTTGCCGACCGCGATGCGGGCGGACGCGGGCTTCAGACCTTCGACCTGCGCATCACCGTTCATGTCCAGGCGGCGCTGGAATGTGCCCTGCTGGATTTGCTGGGCCAGCATCTGAAGGTGCCGGTTGCGGCCCTGCTGGGTGAAGGTCAGCAGCGCGACCGGGTCGAGATGCTGGGCTATCTCTTCTTCATCGGCGACCGCAAAAAGACCAATCTGCCCTATCGCCACGAACAGAAAGGCGATGCCTGGATACGGATACGCGATGAAGAAGCGCTGACCCCGGATGCCATCGTGCGCACGGCGGAAGCCGCTTACGCGCGTTACGGCTTCAATGATTTCAAACTCAAGGGCGGCGTGCTGGAAGGCCGCGAGGAAATCAAGGCCATCGAAGCCCTGGTCAAACGCTTTCCCAAGGCGCGCATCACGCTCGATCCCAATGGCGCCTGGTCGCTGAAGGAAGCGATTTCGCTGTGCAAGGGCCGCGGCGACGTACTGGCTTATGCGGAAGATCCTTGCGGCGCCGAGGCCGGTTTTTCAGGCCGCGAGATCATGGCGGAATTCCGCCGCGCCACCGGCCTTCCCACCGCCACCAACATGATCGCCACCGACTGGCGCCAGATGGTGCATGCCATCGACCTGGGTTCGGTGGACATTCCCCTGGCCGATCCGCATTTCTGGACCATGCGCGGCAGCGTGCGGGTGGCGCAGATTTGCGCCGACCGCGACCTGCGCTGGGGCTCGCATTCCAACAACCACTTCGATGTCTCGCTGGCCATGTTCACCCATGTCGCCGCGGCGGCGCCCGGCAACATTACCGCCATAGACACACATTGGATCTGGCAGGACGGCCAGCGTCTGACCAAAGAGCCGCTGCGGATCAAAGGCGGCCTGGTCGATGTCCCCCAGCAAGGCGGGTTGGGTGTGGAGATCGACATGGCCGAGGTGGAAAAGGCGCACGGTATCTACAAGTCACTGGACCTGGGGGCGCGGGATGACGCCGCGGCCATGCAATTCCTGATTCCGGGCTGGAAATTCGACCCCAAACGACCCTGTCTGGTGCGCTAACGCCTCCGCACCGGGCAGTGCTATAGTTGCTTTATGAACATCCAGAACAAGCCGCCGCATGAGGCGCCCCGCCGCATCCAGGTGGACAAGCGCGACAATGTCGCGATCGTGGTCAATGCGCTCGGCCTTCCCGCCGGCACGGAGTTTTCAGACGGGCTGGTGCTGAACCAGTTCGTGCCTCAGGGCCACAAGATGGCGCTGGCGGACATTGCCGACGGCGGCAACATCATCCGTTATGGCGAAGTGATCGGCACGGCGAAGGGCGCGATCAAGCGCGGCGACTGGATCAATGAAGACAATGTGGTGATGGGCACCGCCCCACCGCTGGACCAGCTGGAGATGGCGACACGCCCGCCGGCAAAGCCCGAACCGCTCACCGGCTATACCTTTGAAGGCTATCGCAACGCCGACGGCACAGTGGGAACCAAGAACATCCTGGCCGTTTCGACCAGCGTGCAGTGTGTCTCCGGCACCATGGAGTTCGCGCTCAAGCGCATCAAGGCCGAGCTGCTGCCCAAATATCCCAATGTCGACGATGTGGTGGCTTTGACCCACGCCTATGGCTGCGGCGTGGCGATCAATGCGCCCGCCGCGGTGGTGCCGATCCGCACTTTGCAGAACCTGGCCAACAATCCCAATTTCGGCGGCGAGGTGCTGGTGGTGGGGCTGGGCTGCGAAAAACTGGTACCGGAACGCTTGCTACCGAAAGGGCAAGAAACCGGCACCTTGCGCCTGCAGGACGAGGCCTTTGTCGGTTTCGGCGCCATGATCGACGGCATCATGGAACGGGTCGAAGAGCGGCTGAAAATCCTCAATCAGCGCAAACGCGAGACTGTGCCGGCCGCCGAACTGATCGTCGGCATGCAATGCGGCGGCAGTGATGCTTTTTCCGGCCTCACCGCCAATCCGGCCTTGGGCTTCTGCGCCGACCTGCTGGTGCGAGCCGGCGCCACGGTGATGTTCTCGGAAGTCACCGAAGTGCGCGATGCCATCCACCTGTTGACCCCACGCGCCGCGACTAAGGAAGTCGCCGAAGCGCTGGTGCGCGAGATGCGATGGTATGACGATTATCTCACCAAGGGCGAGGTCGATCGTGGCGCCAACACCACGCCCGGCAACAAAAAGGGCGGGCTTTCCAACATCATCGAGAAATCGCTGGGATCGGTGGCCAAGTCCGGCACCAGCGCCATCAGTGCCGTGCTGGCGCCCGGCGAAAAAGTGCGCCAGCGCGGGCTGGTATTCGCCGCCACGCCGGCCAGCGATTTCGTCTGCGGCACCCTTCAGTTGGCCTCAGGCATGAACCTGCATGTCTTCACGACGGGCCGCGGCACGCCTTACGGCCTGGCGGCAGTTCCGGTGATAAAAGTCTCCACCCGCAGCGAGCTGGCCAAGCGCTGGAACGACCTGATCGACCTGGATGCCGGCCCCATCGCTACCGGCGAGAAGACCATCGAGCAGGTCGGTTGGGAGCTGTTCCAACTGATGCTGGAAGTGGCCAGCGGCAGGAAGCAAGTCTGGGCCGACAAATGGGGGCTGCACAACGATTTGACTTTGTTCAACCCCGCCCCAGTGACTTAAGGCCGGCTAGCTTCTAGCCCTTATGTAAATAAGTGAAAAATTTCCGCGACATGTCGCAGGCGTTGTCATCAAAGCGGAGAGCGCTCCGCATGATTGGGGTGGCGGCCGCGACGCTCGGGACGATATTTATTGTTTTTGAGTACAGAATTTTCCTTGTTAATTATGTTATCGAGAACTTCCTCCTCGAAAGAAAAGTTACAACGGAGGGAAACGTAAACGAGTTCTACGTTGGCATGAGTCGTTCGTCGCTAATAGCTGCGTTGAAATCTCGAACTCCATCGTCAGTGACACCGGTCCCCAGGCAGACGTTCAATATTACTGATAGTGACTCGGACGAATGGGCGAAGGTAGATCAAAATTCCGGCCTCGGTGTTATGACGCATCAGGCGACGAATTTATAATAAGCCTCAAGGGTGGCGTAGTAAAAAAGATTAAGTGCCTGAGTCAAAATGAAGAGCTATGTAAGCGAGTTCATATAGGCGACTCGTTAAATGCCCTGGAAATCAACATCAAAAATGATATGCGAAAAGGCAATATAGCTCGCGTATTTTCGGCGTTGTTCAATAGGCCAAAATATCAATCCGTATCGGATCTTCAAAGTAATTCGTACAGATCCCTGTCAAACTATGATGGATGGGAAATCAGGTACAACATCAAAGATATCGGAGACGAGATATACGAGATATCATTTAACAACGATTTGATATCTAGAATACGTTACGAACGGCCCCGAGTTCGAATTGGAGAGTAAAATCCGAATTCCGAATTCATCGCGCATCCTCGATCACCATCGCAGCGCCCTTATCGGCAATCATGACGGTGGGCGTGTTGGTGTTGCCCGAAGTTATGGTCGGCATCACCGAGGCATCGATCACGCGCAAATTCTCCAACCCGCGCACACGCAGACGTTCATCCACCACCGCCAACGGATCGCTGGCCAACCCCATCTTGGCGGTGCCGACGGGATGGAAGATGGTGGTGCCGATATCGCCCGCCGCGCGAATCAAATCCGCGTCACTATCCGAAACGTTGGCCCCGGGGCGGAATTCCTCCGGCCGGTATTTTGTCAGCGCGGGTTGGCGCATCAATCGTCGCGTCAGGCGGATGCAATCGGCGGCGATGCGGCGGTCCTCGTCCGTCGACAGATAATTGGGCGCGATCTCGGGCGGCGCATCCAACGCAGCCGAGGCGATCCGCACCGTGCCGCGCGAAGACGGGCGCAGGTTGCATGGGCTGACGGTGATGGCGGGAAAACGGTGAAGCGGCGTGCCGAAGCGGTCCAAGGACAAGGGCTGGATATGGAACTGGACATTGGCGCGCTCTTGCGACGGGTCGGAGCGGGTGATGACGCAGAGCTGTGACGCCGCCATGGTCATGGGTCCGCGCCGCAGCAGCGCATATTGCAGGCCCATCAGCGGGCGGCCCAGCAGTGAGTAATAGACCTCATTCAAGGTCTTCACGCCGCTGACCCGGTACATGGCACGCAACTGCAGATGGTCCTGCAGATTGCGGCCCACGCCTTCCAGCGCCTGCAGAACGGGAATCCCCGCCTGGTACAGCCAGGCGCCGGGGCCGACGCCGGACCGCTGCAAGATCTGCACTGAGCCGATGGCGCCCGACGATAACAGGACTTCGCCCTTGGCCCGGGCCTCAAACGCCTGATCGCCCTGGCGGTAGCGCACACCGGCAGCGCGCTTGCCGTCAAAGAGCACGCGTTCCACCTGCACGTCGGTCACCAGCCGCAGATTGGGGCGATGCAGCACCGGCTTGAGAAAGCCCCGCGCCGCCGACCAGCGCCGGCCGCGCTTCTGGTTCACATGGAAATAATAGCTGCCTTCGTTGTCGCCGGTGTTGGGGTCGGCGGACCTGGGGATGCCGATCTCTTCTCCCGCCTCGATGACTTTATCCAATATCTCCCAGCGCACCCGTGGCTGCTCCACACTGAGTTCCCCACTGGCGCTGTGATGCTCGTTGTCACCCAGGAAATGCCGGTCCAGTTTGCGGAATAGGGGCTGCACATCGTCCCAGCCCCAGCCGGTCATGCCCAATTGCCGCCAATGGTCATAGTCGCCCGCCTGCCCGCGCATGGAGAGCATGGCATTGATGCTGGAGGAGCCGCCAATCGCCTTGCCGCGCGGATAGTTGAGCTTGCGGCCGTTCAGGCCGGGCTCCGCCACCGTCTCGAACATCCAGTCCGAGCGCGGATTGCCGATCAGGAAGAGATAGCCGACCGGAATATGGAACCATATCCAGTCGTCATGCCCGCCCGCTTCCAGCAGCAGCACCCGCTTGGAGGGGTCGGCGGAGAGACGGTTCGCCAACACGCAGCCGGCTGAACCGGCGCCCACCACGATATAATCGTAATCGCCTTCCAGGATCATCGCAGCCGGTTATCGCGGATAGGGGCGATGCAATTTGACCTCGCGATTGAGTTCCACGCCGAAGCCGGGCTTGTCCAGGGCCGACAGTTTCAGGCGGCCATTTTCCACCACCGGCTCGCCCAGCAATTGCGGCGCGAACTGGGGCAGCACCTTGTCCGCCTTGGGCGACATGATCAGCAGTTCCGCAAAGGGGCTGTTATGGCGGGTGATCACGAAATGATAGGAGTAGACCGATGAGCCATGCGGCACCATCAGCTTGCCGTGGCTTTCCGCCAGATTGGCGATCTTAATCAGTTCGGTGACACCGCCGCACCAGCCCACATCGGGCTGGATGATGTCGCAGCAGTCCATCTCCAGCAGCATGCGGAAACCCCAGCGGGTGGCTTCATGCTCGCCGGTGGTGACCAGCATGCCGGGCGGCACGGATTTCTTCAGGTCGCGATAGCCCCAATAATCGTCTGGCGAGAGCGCCTCCTCGATCCATTTGAGGCCCGATTGTTCCCAGGCTTTGCGGGCCAGCCTGGTGGCGTAATTGAGATCCAGCGCCATCCAGCAATCCAGCATCAGCCAGAAGTCGGGACCCACCCGGTCGCGCATGGTGGCGATTTCCGCCAGCGCCTTCTTGAGTCCCTCCTCGCCTTCGGCCGGGCCATGATGCAACGGCATCTTGCCGCCGATGAAGCCCATTTCCTTGGCCAGGTCCGGCCGCGCCCCGGTGGCATAGAACACCAGCTCGTCGCGCACCGCGCCGCCCAATAGCTGGTGTACCGGCTCTTGTCGCAGCCGCCCCAGCAGGTCCCACAAGGCCAGGTCGACGCCCGAAATGGCGTTGATCACCAAGCCCTTGCGCCCGTAATACTGGGTGGAGAAATACATCTGGTCCCAGATCTGCTCGACCTGGGCCGGGTCGCGGCCTTCCAGGAAGCGCGCCAGGTGTTTTTCCACAATATAGCAGGCCGGCTCGCCGCCGGTGGTGACGGCAAATCCGGTGACGCCGTTCTCCGCCTCGATCTCCACCACCAGCGTGCCCAGCACATTGATGCCGAAGCTTTGGCGGGACTGGCGGTATTGAGGATAGCGCGACATGGGCGTGGCGATATGGTCGTCGATCCAATGGCCGCCACCTTGGTCGTGGTAATCGGCACCACCACCACGTACTACGAACGCGCGAACCTGCTTGATCTTGGGAAATGCCACGAACCTGCCCCTACTGCATGTATCTGCGAAAAGCCTATTATCCACAGCCACAAATGAGAAGCCATTCGTATCCGCTGGAACGCAATCACGGCTGTGTTATTATCTCTGTGTGACGCGCTGATCGAAAGAAAAGCAAGTCACAAAGAACGGCGAGGACAGGCGAAAGCTGGTCCCCGCCGTTTTCTTTTGGGGCGCTGTTCAGGTCAAGCCTTCACCGGAAATCTTCAGGGCGGCGCCGAGTTCGTGGCTCGCGCCCGGAGGCATGGTGACATGCAACCCGGAAGCATCTTGGCTGAAGGCCAGCGGGGCGTTGCTTCCCACCAGTTCGACCCGTTTCACCGACCCCACATTGGCCAGCGATGCAATATTCACGGTGCCCGATGGCATGCCCAGGGTCATGGCATAAAGCACCGCGCCCTTGGTGGTGAAGCGGATATCGGCGGCCTCGAAGGGTTTCATCTTGCTTTCGCCGAACTGGCCGGACGCGATCTGGGTCGGTCCCTCGCCGGAGATTTTCCAGGGCCGGGAGCCATAGATCGCCTCGCCATAGCGCTGTGTCCAGCTCCCGATCTGTTCGACGATCTTGCGCTCCTCGGAATCGATGGTGCCGTCACCGCGCACCGGGATCGACAGCAGCAGGCAGCCATTCTTGGCCACCACATCACACAGGCGGTGGATGACGGCCGCCGCGCCCATATAGGATTTCTCGTTGTAGCGCTCGCGGTTGTAGTGCCAGTCGCCGATGCAGGTATCGGTCTGCCAGGGATGCGGCACCACATCCGCCCGGAAGCCGCGCTCCACATCTTCCACCACCGCTGCGCGGCGGTTTTCCGGCAGCGCCTTGCAGTTGACCACCGCCTGCAAGGACCCATGCCATCGGATGGAGCTGTTGTAATAGTGCGCCGTGACATCCAGTCCTGCCTGCCCCAGGGGCAGGTCGAAATTGTCGAAATAGACCAGGTCGGGCCGATAGGAATCGATCAGGTCCTTGCAGCGCAGGTACCACTGACGGATGAAGGCGGGATTGGCCAGCGGCGGCGTCTCACTCCACACCCGGTCATGGGTTTCATGGAAATCATTGGCCTGCTTGATGGAGGTGAGGCCGTCGGGCATAGGCATCACCGCCCCGGCATAGAGTTCCTGCGGGTCCAGGCCTTCCCACCATTTGCCCTTGCCGTCGTAGCGGGTGAGATTGAACGCGTCATAGCGTTGGCCCGCGCGCATACCTTCCGGATCATAGCCATAGGCGACCTGGAACCAGTGCCAGCTGTGCGCCGAATGATTGGAGACGCCGAATTTCAGCCCCCGCGCCCGCGCCGCTTTCGCCCAGGTGCCTACGATATCGCGTTTGGGCCCGATCCGCGTGCTGTTCCAGTCGTGAAAGCGGGAATTGAAATTGTCGAAATTGTCGTGATGGTTGGCCAGCGACACGAAATATTTGGCGCCCGCCTTCACATACAAATCCAGTAGATCGTCGGGATTCCAGTTTTCCGCCTTCCAACGATTGTCCATCTCCATGAAACCGGTATCAGCGGGATGGCCGTAATGCTGCAGGTGATGTTCATACTGCTTGTGGCCCTGGATATACATCTGGCGGGCGTACCAGTCGCCGGCCTCCGGCACGCACTGGGCGCTCCAATGCGCCCAGATGCCGAACTTGGCATCGCGGAACCAATCGGGCGCCTGATATTGCGCCTTCAGGGATTCCCAATCGGGCTTGAATGGGCCCGGCGCGATATCGCCGAACGAAGCAGCCCCCGCCTGCGACGGCAGGCCCGAAGCCAAACCGAGACTGGCAGTGGCTTTCAGCAGCTGGCGTTTGGAGAACATCGCGATCCTAGTGAAGTGTGACGCCGTCGGTGGGACGCGGCACCGGACGCGGCCAGCTGGTCCAGCGCTTGTCCTGCGAAATATCGCCCTGCGGCGCATCCCAAGCCAAGGCTTCCAGGCCGTTCAAGTCGTAGACGATCTTGCCGTCCTTGATGGTCATTTCTGCCACCAGCTTCTGGGTGCCGTCCAACCGCGTATTGACCATGTCGGTGAAGCCGAAATGGCCCCTCTCGACCCGCAGCACCGCCACATCGGCAATCGCGCCGGGCGACAGGTTGCCCAATTCCTCATGGCGGATTTCATGCGCAGGGTGCGACGTGGTCTCGGCGATCACTTCCTGCAGGCTGAGCCCCATTGCCATGAACTTGCTGGCAACGTTCAGCAGGTCCTTGGTGGCGCTGTTCATGCTGTCGACATGCAGGTCGGTCGAGAGCGAGTCCGGCCGAAAACCCTGCTTGATGAAGGGAATCGCCAGCGACCATTTGAAACTGCCGCCGCCGGTGCCGGCATCTAAAAAGATGCCCCGTGCGCGGCCTTCAATCATGCCTTTCTGCGGTCCCTTGGTCACCGGATCCTGCTCCTGGCGCAGGCCGGAATACATGTGGGTATAGATGTCGCCGGGCCGGAGCTTCTTGGTGAGAAGATCGTAAAGAGGACGGGTCGGCCGGTCGGCACCGAAGTCCACCATCACCGGGATGTTGGCCTTGGTGCCGGCGATCACCGCCTGCTCCACCGGCTTCCATTCCGGGCCGTTGAAATGCGCGGTCTTGATACCCACGACCACGCCCGGATATTTGAGCGCCATCTTGGCGGTTTCCTCGCCGTCCATGTCGCTCAAGTCCTGCTGGATATTGCCGGACCGCATGCCCTTACCCACGATATTGAGCATGACCAGGATTCGGGTCTTGGCTCGGTCGACGATCTTGTCCTTGAAATCCTCGAAATTGCGCCAGCCCGAACAGCCCGCATCCACCACGGTGGTGACGCCGGTGCGGAAGGTGAAGCCGTCCGGCTGCACGCTGAGATCGCCGGCGTAGGAGTTTTTCTCGCCGGTGCCGACATAGTTATGGGTATGAAGATCGATCAGGCCCGGCGTGACATAGAGCCCCTTCACATCGATGGTCTTGATGGCGTCGGTGGATTTCAGGCCCGCCGCCACCTTGGCGATATGGCCGTCCTTGATCGCGACATCCATCACCGCATCGATCTTGTTCTTGGGGTCGATGACATGGCCGCCACGCAGCAGCAGGTCATAGGCGGGCAAAGGCTGCGCCACGGTGCCGGAGGCTGCCAGCACCATGGCGCTGCAGACCAGCAGCTTCTTCAATGTGCTCATGCCTTGGTTGCCGTCCAGGTGGCCGGGCCATATTCACCCATGGCCACATTGCCGGAAGCGGAGTTGCCGCGCACGGTCCCCTCAAAGGTCCAGTGAATGCCGTTTCCGGGCACCACCATATTGCTTTGCATCCGGATCTGGTCGCCGTGTATCGAGCCCTGCAATGTGCCGTTGTAGATCTCGCCTTTGTGATCCCCGGTTACGGCATTGCCCTCCTGTTTCAGGACGAAATGCTGCTCGCCCATCCCGCAGGGATACTGGATACTCACCGCCCAGGTGCCGGCCATCGCCGCCGGCGTGCCGCCCGGCACGACCGGATTGGGATAATGGCCGGGATTGCTCAGGATGTTGAAAATCGCATCGGCCAGCACGCGCTCATCGCCCGGGTCCATCATGTAAGGCATCAGGGTTATGCTGCTGGCCATCTGGTCGGGCCGGCGGCCTGAGGCCGGCTCGGTCATGATGCGGGGCGTGCCGTCGTTCAGGCGCTTTTCCAATTCGGTGCCGGTGATGCCCAGCTGGGCGGCATCCCAGCGGATGCGCAGCCGCGTCGCGCGGTTGGAAAGGCCCTCGGGCTCCAGATATTCGAATTGCAGTCCCTTGATCGGCTTCAGGCGTGTTTCAACGCTCTGCATCCAGCCGCGCCACATACGCTGCTCGGCAGGATGGTCACGCTTGTACCACTGGCGTACCGCCGCCAGCAGTCCCATGGTTTCTTCCTTGGAGCATTTCAGGGCGCGGCCGTAATTGTGATGCGGCGATGCCTGGAACCAGGCGGCCTTGATCAGGTCCGCCTTGCCCAAGAGCATGCCGGAGGATTGCGGCCCGCGCAGGCACTTGCCGCCCGAATAGCCGACAAAGCTTGCGCCCTGCTGCATATAGACATTGGGGCTCATCAACTCTTCCGCCGCCGCATCCACGAATACCGGGATGTTCTTTTCCTTGGCGATGCCGATGATGGTGGGAATCGGCAGTACGCTCTTGGCTTCCCGGGGATCGGACATCACATAGATCATGGCGGTGCGCGGCGAGATCTTCGCCCTGAGCTGATCCGGGGTCTCGACCTCGACCACCTCCGCTCCCACCACGCGCACGCCCACATCATAGGGATTGCGCGAATGCTTGGGGATGATGACCTGGTCCTTGGCCTTGACGTAGGGCAAGGCTTGGCACTTCTCGACATTGCTGCCGGCGATGCTGGCGATGGTGGCCAGGATGATGGCCGCCTCGCAACCATTGGTGACCATCGCCGATTCACAACCATTCAGCCGGGCCAGTTCCTTGCCGACGCCTTCCATCATCTCGTCCATCTGAACGTAATAGTGCGAGGCCTCGAACATGGCCTGCTTGACTTCCGGCAGGGAGCGCGAACCGCTGATGATGGTATAGGTGCCCCGCGCATTGAGGATCGGCCGCACGCCCACTCGCGTGAAGAGATTGTCTTCCGGCGTGCCGGTATGGGTGATGGTTTCCGCTGCCGCCGGCGCCGACGCAACCGCAATCGGGGCCAGCGCGCCCGCCGCCACACCGGAAGATTTAAGCAGATCGCGGCGCGACCATTTGCCGAACAGCCCCATGGTGACCTCCGTCAGATATAGGCGATGACGTCGATTTCGATCAGCGAATTGCCGGGAACGCCGGCGGCAGCCGTGGTGGTGCGCACCGGCGGCGGCGAGCCCCAGTCATAGGTGCGGTACACCGCGTTCATGCGGTCATAGTCCTTGAGGTCGGCAAGGAAGACGCTGACCTTCAGGCATTTCTGCAGCGAGGAGCCGGCATCTTCCAGGTTCTTTTTGATTTCATCCAGCACGCCTTTGGTATGGTCCTCGATGGTGCCGGGCTTGTGGTAGCCGACACCCGCCAGGAACAGCATATTCCCGTAAGCCACGGCCCGCGAAAACATGGGCGGCGTGGCCGGCGGAGGATTTGGCGCCGGATAGGGCGAACGTTTTTCCATCTTGGGCTGGGCCTCGGCGGCCCTGCTTAACAGGGTTGCGCCGGCAGCCGCAGCCGCGACCGTGGCGCTGTTCTGCAAAAGACCGCGCCTGGATTTCTTGTCCATGATGTTCCTTTCCGATGGTCCCCTAATGGCGGTTTTTTCGCCTATGGCCGTATCTAATCACAGCCCCTGCCCCGGGCGCAAAGCGCCCGGTGAAAATATTAGCGCGCATGGCGCGCGGGGCGCAAAGCACCCTTCAAAAATATTAGCGCGTATAGGGCGAGAAAAAGCCGCTATTTCTTGGGCCGGTAGCCGCAACCGCGCAGGAATATGTCGGTGGCATAGGGAATATAGGCCGCGATTTCCGCATCGCTCATCGGCTGGCCCATAGCGGTACGGATGCGTGCCATGTCTGTGAGCATGCTGATCAGCAGCATGGCCGCCATTTCGGGATTGTGCAGCTCCGGCAGCAATCCATCCGCATGCCACTGCGCCAGCGCAGCGCCGAAAATACCGCGGCCGTGCGCCAGGGTGCCGTTATACAGTTTGGTGATTGCGGGAAATCGCCGCGCCTCGGACAAAGCAATGCTGATCAGGCCGGCACCCTCCTTGCTGATGCTGGTGACGATGCTGGTTCCCAACGCGATAATGAACGCCCGGGGGGCGATGCGCTTGGGATCCAGCGACGCAGTCGCGGCCACGGCGGCCAGTGAACGCTCGATCATGCGGTTGACCACGGCCTGCACCACTTCCGCCTTGTCGCCATAACGGGCATAGAGCGTCTTGGTAGAGGCTCCTGCCCGTCGCGCGATTTGCTCCATGGTGGTGTCGCCATAAGTCCGCTCGTTGAATACCTCCAGAGCGGCATCCAGCAGCCGGTCCGGCAACCGGGCGCTGTCTTCCGCGGACAAGCGGCCAGGACCACCGCGCGGCTTGGCCGATTTTTTCTTAATCATCTCAGACCTTTACAAAAAACTTGATGATTTGGGCAGATTAGCGCTTGACGAAAAGAAAAGAAACTGTTTCTTTCCGCGCCGCCAAAGGAAAAGGAACAATTTCTTTTCTTTAATTGAGGGGACCTGCCATGACCGACATCACCGCCGACACCACCGATTTCGTATCCGCACCCGACGGCGTCAAGAAGGCCAAGCAAAGCAAGCTGCGCAAGCGGCTGTTGATCGGCCTGGCCGGCGGCGTGGCGCTCTCCGCTCTCGCCTATGGCGCTTATTACGCGGTGGAGGCTTCCAACTATGCCACCACCGACAATGCCTATGTCGGCGCCTCGGTGGCCCAGATCAATTCCCAGGTCAGCGGACCCGTCGCCAAGGTTCTGGTCGACGACACCAGGACTGTCCATAAGGGCGATGTCCTGGTGGTGATCGATGACAGCGAGACCAGGCTGGCCCTGGCTCGCGCCCAGGCGGACTATCAACACACCCTGCAGCGCGTGTCGCAATATTATGCCCAGCGCGCCGCCGCGGCCGCGACAGTCCAGGCCCGCCAGACCGATGTCACGCGCACGGCGGAAGACTATGACCGCCGCAAGAACCTGGCCCAGAGCGGTGCCATCTCGCGCGAGCAGCTTTCCAATGCGCGCGCCGCCGCCGAAGCGGCAGAAGCGAACCTGGCAGCCGCCCGCGAAAGCCTATTGGCACAGGACGAAATGGTGAAAGGCGTCGGCATCGCCAATCATCCCGAGACCGTCGCGGCCCGCGCGGCGCTGGAGAAAGCCCGCCTCGATCTGTCGCGCACGGTGATCCGCGCCCCCATCGACGGCGTCGTCGCCCAGCGCAAGGCCCAGGTGGGACAAAGCGTGCAGCCGGGCCAGGCCCTGATGACGGTCTCGCCCATTGCCCAGGCCTATGTCGACGCCAACTTCAAGGAAGGCCAGCTTGGTGACGTGCGCGTCGGCCAGCCGGTCGAACTGACTTCGGACCTCTACGGCAGCAAGGTCGTCTATCACGGGAAGGTCGCCGGCATGGGCGGCGGCACCGGCTCGGCCTTTGCCGTGATCCCCGCGCAGAACGCCACCGGCAACTGGATCAAGGTGGTGCAGCGGGTGCCCGTGCGCATTGCGCTTGAGCCGCAGGAATTGCGGGCGCATCCGTTGCGCGTGGGCCTTTCCATGACCGCCACCATCGACACGCACCGGGTGGACTGATCATGTCTACGACCCAGGATGCACCGCTGCAGGGCGCCGCCCTGTGGCTGACCGCCGTCATGCTGGCGATGGCCAATTTCATCGCCGTGCTGGACATGACGATCGCCAATGTCTCCATGGCCAGCATCGCCGGGAGCCTGGGCATCTCAAGCAGCCAGGGCACCTGGGTGATCACGTCTTATTCGGTGGCCGAAGCCATCGTGGTGCCCCTGACCGGCTGGCTGGCCGGACGCTTCGGCACCGTGCGGGTCTTCACCACCGCCATGACCCTGTTCGGCGTGTTCTCGGCCCTGTGCGGACTGTCGAATTCGCTGGAAATGCTGGTATTCGGCCGCATCATGCAGGGCCTGTCGGGCGGCTGCCTGATGCCCTTGTCCCAGACCTTGCTGTCGCGCATCTTTCCCAAAGAGCGTGCGCCGGCGGCGATGGCGCTGTGGGCTATGACCACTTTGGTGGCGCCGGTGCTGGGGCCCATCCTGGGCGGTTCGATCTGCGATAATCTCTCCTGGCCCTTCATCTTCTTCATCAATGTCCCTATCGCGCTGGGTTGCGCGCCGATGATCGCACGCGCCCTGAAGCGCTTTGAATCCGCCAAGGTGAGGGCGCCGATCGATGTGGTGGGCCTGATCCTGCTGGTGGTCTTTGTCGGCGCGCTGCAGATCATGCTGGACATCGGCAAGGATCATGACTGGTTCGGTTCGGTGGAGATCCGTGCCCTGGCGGCCATTGCCGTGATCGGTTTCCTGGCTTTCCTGGCCTGGGAATTGACCGACAGCAACCCGGTCGTGGATTTGCGAGTCTTCCGCCACCGTGGCTTCACCGCCTCGGTCTTCACTCTGAGCCTGGGCTACGGCTCCATGTTCGGCGCCAATGTGCTGACCCCGCTCTGGCTGCAGAGCTATATGGGCTACACCTCCACCTGGGCCGGGATGACCACGGCCTGGAGCGGCACCACCGCCGTGCTGATGGCGCCCATTGCCGGCGTGCTGATGGCCAGGAAGCTCGATCCCCGCCGCATCGTGTTCTTCGGCCTGATGTGGATCGCCGCCGTGATGCTGCTGAGGACCTATGTGACGGTGGACGTCACCTATTGGCAGATCGCGATCCCGCTGATCCTGATGGGTTTTGGACTGCCGATGTTCTTTGTGCCGCTGACCGCGCTTTCACTGGGCAGCGTGGAGGAACATGAAACGGCTTCCGGTGCAGGCTTGCAGAACTTCCTGCGCACCATGTCCGGCGCCATCACCACCTCGCTGGTCACCACCGCCTGGGACGACAAGACCACCACCGCCCATGCCGAACTGGCCGGGCTGGCGGACCGCAATGGCGACACGGTGGCGGCGCTGGCGGGCACAGGCATGAGCCACGACGCGGCCGTCAGCCAGCTGAATAACATGGTGCAGGGCCAGAGCGTGATGATCGCCACCAACCAGCTGATGTTCGTGGTGGCGCTGGCCTTCGCCATCGCCGCCTGCGTCATCTGGCTGGCGCCGCGTCCCAGCCGCGCCATAGACCCGGCCCAGGCCGGCGGACATTGACTCAATCCATTTTCCAAGGAGGGCCCGATATGCAAACCATGCTTGTTCCCGGCATCACTCAGACCTTGTCATTGCACGTCAATGACAAGCTGCTGGTGACCGCGTTTGCGCCGCATTTTTCCGGCTTCGCCGATCTGCCACCGGTCTTCGCCACCGCCTTCATGGTGGGCTTCATGGAATGGGCCTGCATCGAGGCGCTGAAGCCCTATCTGGAGGATGGCCAGAACACCGTCGGCACCCATGTCTATCTCAGCCATGTCGCACCCACGCCCATGGGCATGAAGGTCACGGCCCATGTCGAGCTGATGGAAGTGAAGGACCGTACCTTGCGCTTCCGGGTGGATTGCTATGACGAATGCGACCTGATCGGCTCGGGCTTTCATGAGCGCACGGTGATCGACACGGTGCGCTTCATGGCCAAGGTGCATAAGAAAGCCGGCCGCGCCGCGCTGGCCGCTTAACCCGCCAACGAGAACTGGACCGGCACCACGGCATCCAGGATGGGGGTGGGGAAATCGGGCGGCAGGGCTGGCAGGGGCTGGGCGCGCTGGATCAAAGCCAGGGCTTCGGCATCCAGCACCGGGCGACCGCTGCTCTTGGCGATCTCGAAGCTTGAGACCTTGCCGTCGGCCTGCATCACGAAATGCAGCATCACCACGCCTTCGATGCGCGCCTGGCGCGCGGCGCGGGGATATTGCTTGTAACGGTTGAGCTGGGCGAGCACACGGCCCAGATAGCTGTCGCGGGTCTCGCCGCCGGTCTTTTGCGGCGCGGTGACGGTCGCGGGTGGCATGGGCATGGCCACGGGCGGACGCGCCCCCACCAGCGGTGGCGCCGGGGGTTGGATGATCACTTCCGGCGGCGGAACCGTGACCACGGTCGGCGTCACCAGATGGGGCAATGGTCTCAATTCCTCCACCACCTTGGTCTTTTCGGGCGTGATCTGTACCGACAATTCCTGCATCACCTTGGTGCGGGTGACATGCACGGCGGTCAGCGCCATCGCCAGGATCACGACATGGACAGCAATGGTGATGGCAATGCCGGTGAGCTTGTCGCCATCCACTTTCGGCCGCTGCGGCTTGCGGCGAACCGGGCGGGCATCGTCAAAGGCGTTTAGCGGAAAGGGGACCGTCATGCCACGGCCTCTTCTGCGGTGACGTCCTCGGTCATCGCCGTCATGGGCACGTGCCGCTGGCGTTTCTTCCACCACATGATCACGCCAGTGACGACGAACAGGGTCGGCACCAGTCCGGACAGAAACACCAGGAAGCCCCAGACGGAACCCAGGCTGCCGTCATGCACCGGCCGCATCCAGGCCAGGAAGCGGTCGGAATTGTCGCGGATGGAAAGCACCTTGCCGCGATAGGGATCGACCAGCGCCGTGGCGTTGATGCTGCCATGGCTGAGATAGTTCACGCCGATCGCCCGGTCGGGCTGCGCCGGGATCGTGACGCTGCGCAGCTGGAGGTCCGGTATGGCCGCAGTGGCTACGATCACCGCTTCGGTGGCGCCGGGATGCTTGCCGGCAATCGGTTCAACCATCGGCATGGCGCGCTGGCCACCACCGGGGCCGCCCAGCCCCATGGTCTGCGGCCAGGCAATCACCACGCCGGAGAAACTCACCGCCATGAAGACGATGAAAATCCAGATGCCGGTGGCAGCATGCAGTTCGCGATGGAAGCGCAGGCCCGTAGCCGTGCGGCGCACCTTGAAGGCATATTTCCATTGGCCGCGTTTGGGCCACCACAAGACCAGCCCGCTCAGGCCCAGCAGGCACATGGCCACGCCCAGCCAGCCAACGATGGGCCGTCCGGTGTCGCGGCTCATCAGGAAATTGCCGTGCAATTGATGGGCGAAGACCAGCAGGCCCGGCAGCGCAGCCTTGCGGGTGCCCAGGACTTCACCCGACACTGGATCGATGAAGAGTTGCAGGCCCGGCGCGCGGCCACCCTCTCTGGCGCCTTCGCGCGGACGTGTCTGCGCGGCATTGCCCATCGGTGAGATGCCACCCATGCGCACGGTAATGGGCTGGCGCCGTTCCTGCGGCAGGATGATCTGCATCTGGCCGCCCGCGCCCTGTTCGGCAGCGGCATCGCGCGCAATCACCTGGATCATGGAAAGTGGCAGCGGTGTGCCCGCGGTAAGCGCCTCAGGCCGCTTGTCCAGCAGGTTGGCCACCTGCTCGTCATAGACCAGGAGGCTGCCCGACAGACCCAACGCGGCCAGCAGCACGCCCAGGATCAGCCCGATCCACATATGGACCGTAAACAAGGTATGGCGGATGTTCGCGAAACTCATATCGTCCTCATGCATCCGCCCAGCGGCGGACAAGGTTGTGATAAAGCCCCGTCAGGGAAACGACTTCCTCGCTGTCACCCACCTGTTTGCGCAGGCTCTGGATGGCGTTGTCGAGTTCGAACAGCATGGCGCGCGCGCTTTCATCGCGGATCATGCTCTGGATCCAGAAGAAGGAAGACCAGCGGCAGCCGCGCGTCACCGGCGTGACGTGATGGCGGCTGGTGGCGGAATAGACCACCAGGTCGCCGGCCGGCAGCTTGACCTTGTGATTTCCGAACGTGTCTTCGATCACCAGCTCGCCGCCGTCATAATCGTCCGGATCGGTGAGGAACAAAGTGGCCGACATATCGGTGCGCACCCGGATGGGCGAAGAAGCGCCCTTCACGAAGCGGATGGCATTGTCGATATGGGTGCCGAAATTCATGCCCTGGTCGTAGCGGTTGAACAAAGGCGGAAAAACGCGCAACGCCAATGCAGCCGAGGTGAAGCGCTCATTCTGCCCCAGCGCGGTCAGGATCATGTCGCCCAAGGCACGGGCAGCAGGCGCATTCTCCGGCACCTGCAGATTGTGCTTGGTACCGGCCGACTGCGCCCCCGCCGTGACCTTGCCGTCCACCCAATCGGTTCCCGACAGCACGCCGCGCGCATGCGCGACCTGTTCGCCGGAAAGCAGATTGGGAATATGGACGATCATCGTTAAAGCGCAGCCTCCAGCGAGACGATGACGGTGCGGCCCGGCGCCGGCGTGCCGCGATTACCGAAGGACTGGCTGTAATTCAACCGGTCGGTGATGTTGTTGAGATTGACCTGCGCGCGCCAGACGGAATCGAACTGGTAGGTGGCCACCGCGTCCAGCTCGACGGTTTCCGGGATGCGCACGATCCGGCCGAGCGGATAGGTTGCCGGATTGGGCGCTGTGAAGGCGTTGAACAGATTGCTCTGGTAGACGATACCACCGCCGACGGACAGACCCTGCAGCACCAATTCGCTGGCATTATAATCGCCCCACACCGACACCGAATTCTTCGGCACGAAGGTGATTTGCTTGCCGATATTGAAAGGCGTGGTGCCATCATAGGTCACCACCGGGTTGAGATAGGTATAGGCGGCCGTGAGATTGAAATGCGGCAGCACTTCGCCTGTGACCGAAGCTTCGAAACCCTGGGCGCGTTGGCGCTGGCTGGACTGCAGCACCACCGTGCCGGTGTTGGGATCGGTCTGCAGCGCATTGGACTTGGTCACCTGGAACAGCGAGCCGGTCAGGCCGAGCTTGCCGTCGAACAGGCTGAATTTGGCGCCCACTTCCAGATTCTCGCTCTTGTCGGGGCGCAGCGCGGCGGCGCCCGTAGAAGCGATGGGTGTCGGCGAGCCGACTACCGAGGTGCCGATCGGCGTCGAGCCCTTGCCCCAGGAGAAGTAGTAAGTCTGGTTCTGGTCGGGTTCGAACACCAGGCTGACGCGCGGCGAGAAAAGGAAAGACGGCGATTTGAAGGTGGTGGGGACACCCGCCACCGTCACCGAATTGTAGTTGGCGCGGTAGGTATCGATGCGCGCGCCGGCGATCAGCGAAAGCTCCTGGGTGAACCACAAACGGTCGGTGGCGAACAGCGCCAGGTCGGTGGCATCACCGCTTGAGGTCACGACCGTGGTCGCCGTCGCGCTGGTGCCGCCGGGGTTGGAAGCCGAAGGCGCGAAATTCGCCGCCGTCGGCAGGATCACATCATAGCCGGGCGGCGGAACATGCGTGTTGTTGAACAGCGGAATGCCGATATTGGCGCGTGAGGGTACGTTCGTGCCCGGGGCGCTGAGCGCATAAGTGTAGGTCGCCGGGTTGGGCAGCGTGTAAGCATAAATGGTGCGATCGGCGCGCTGGTAGGAGGCATCGAAGCCCGCGATCAGGGTATTGCGCAGCGGTCCCAGGTTGAAATTGGCGCTGGCGAAGCCGGTGTCCTGCGCCCCCCAGCTGTTCTGGTGATAGGGCCCGCCGCCGCCGGTGCGCACCAGGGTCTTGCTGGGATCGAAGGAGCCGGCCGCGGCGCCCGGGCTGGCGATACCGAATATGCGCAGATTGCAGTAATTGGTGCCGTTGGCCGACGCCGTCGCAATCGTATTGTCGCAGGCGTCGCTGGAGGTATAGCGGAAGTCGCGGCCATAGACGGCGACACGGCTGTCATTCTCCAAAGTCAGCCAGTCGGTGGCGACATGGGTGATCTTGGTGGTGAAAAGATCGGCCGTGTTCTTGTCGTGGTCCGGTGCAAAGCCGGTATAGGTATTGCGCGGCACGCCGAATTCGCTCACCGGAGCGGCATAAACCGACGTCGGCGGCGAAGCGACGACCAGACCATAGTCGGGACGAGCCGAGGTCTGCTGGTGGATGAAGCTGGCGGTGAACACCGTGTTGGTGCCCAGGCCGAACGAGATGGTCGGTGCGATGCCCCAGCGGGTCGAAGTGACCAGGTCGCGGTCGACCGTGCCCGTGGTGGTGAACATCAGGTTCAGGCGCACCGCGGCGGTATCGGAGAGCTGGTAATTCAGGTCGGCGGTGGCGCGGACATGATCGCCATTGCCGCCTTCGATATGGCCGAGATACTTGTCGCCCAGGAAGGCGGTCTTGGAGATGGTGTTGATGGCGCCGCCGGTGGTACCGCGGCCGAACATCAGGCCGGACGGGCCCTTCAGCACCTGGACTTCTTCGTAGTCGAAGCTGTCGCGGGTATAGGCGGCGAAATCGCGCAAACCGTCGAGATAGACATCGTCCTTGGCGTCGAAGCCGCGGATCTTGAACTGGTCGCCGGCCAAGGTGCCGCCTTCGCCGATGGCGATGGTGATGCCGGGAGAATTGCGCAAGGCATCAGCCAGGGTGGTAGTGGCCTGCTGCTTCATCGTCTCGCCGCTGATGACGGTGACGGCCTGCGGCGTGTCCTGGAGGCTGGCTGAAGGCATGGTGGAAATGGGCGGCGCATGATTGAGCGCGTTCTTATCGGCCTGGTCGCTGACCGAAACAGGACCGAGCTGCGTCGGACCGCCGGCATTGTCCTGGGCGAAAGCCGGCCCGGCCAGAAGCAGGCTCCCCAGGGCGCCCAACGAGGCGCCGGAGAGGATGAGATTTTTGTATGAGACAGACATGAAAAAGCCCCTTCAAGATTCAGCTTGTTTGACCTGGCTGGCATCCTTGATGGCCTTCCGGCGTAAGGGGCTGGCTTGGTATGCGTTGTAAAGTCGGCTCCGTTCGTCGGCACGAAGGTCCACCGGACCTTCGTTTGCTCCTCCTCACTTCGTGAGGATCAGCTTGCCGTTGCTGGTGAGGCGCAGGTGGTATTCGGTCCCGCCATGCAGAAGCACCGCTTCCCGTCCGCCGCCCAACAGCTCGCCAATGGCGATCCGCCGTATGGGCTGGCTGGAAGGAAGGGGCCTTTTGGCTGGTTTGCCGGAGACGACCATGCAGTTCCCTCACTCGCGGGAGTTTTCAAACATACCGCCCTCCTATTTGCAAGTGATTTGCAACTTCATTCTTATATGACCGTCACACATAGTAAATTCAATAGCTTAGATAAACTGGCGAACTCTGTCCGGGGCTGGCACGTTCCTGTCTGATGGCTGGGTTCCGCCAACTCCTGCGCAACACGCCCCAAGGGCTTTACTGCCCGCCGGGTGATTTCCACGTCGATCCCGTGTTCCCGGCGGCGCGCGCGGTGATCACCCATGGCCATTCCGACCATGCCCGCAGCGGCCATGGCGCCGTGCTGGCGACGCCGGAAACCTTGGCGATCATGGCGGCGCGCTATGGCGAGGCCTTTGCCGCGGGCACCGAGGCCGCTCCGTATGGTGCAAAGATCACCCGCAACGATGTCAGCGTGACCCTGGTGCCGGCGGGCCATGTGCTGGGCTCGGCCCAGGTGGTGCTGCACTGGAAGGGCATCACCGCGGTGGTCAGCGGCGATTATAAGCGCCGCAGCGATCCCACCTGCCGGGCTTTTGAGCCCGTTCCCTGCAACCTGTTTGTCAGCGAGGCGACTTTCGGCCTGCCCGTCTTTCATTTTCCGCCGGCCCAGGACGAAGCCGCAAAACTGATCAAATCGGTGGCGCTGTTTCCCGACCGCACCCACCTGGTGGGCGCCTATGCCCTTGGCAAGGCGCAGCGCCTGATCGCGCTGTTGCGCCAGGCCGGATACGACAAGCCCCTCTATGTCCACGGCGCGATGGACAGCATGAATGCGCTGTACCAGGCGCATGGCGTGGCCCTGGGCCCGCTTCTGCCCGCCACCGATGCGGCACGCAATGCCCTGCCGGGTGAAATCGTGATCGCTCCGCCATCGGCCATCGCCGACAAATGGGCGCGGCGCTTTGCCGATCCGATCCCGGCGTTTGCTAGCGGCTGGATGATGGTGCGGGCCCGCGCCCGCCAGCGCCATGTCGAACTGCCGCTGGTGGTGTCGGACCATGCGGATTGGGACGAGCTGACCCTGACGGTGCAGGAACTCAAGCCGGAGGAATTCTGGATCACCCACGGCAATGAAGAGGCGCTGCTGCGCTGGGCGCAATTGAACGATATTTCCGCCACGGCGCTGGAGATCGCGGGTTACGAGGACGAAGAGGAATGAAAGCCTTCGCCCGCCTCCTTGACCAGTTGGCGTTCACCCCGGCGCGCAATGCCAAACTCACCTTGCTGCGGGATTATCTGGGCTCGGCATCCGATCCGGAACGCGGCTGGGCCCTGGCCGCGCTGACTGGTGCGCTGAGCTTCGAAGCGGCCAAGCCCGGCTTCATCCGCAAGGCGGCGGAGGCGCGGCTCGATCCGCTGTTGTTCTCGCTGTCTTATGATTTTGTCGGCGACCTGGCGGAGACGGTGGCGCTGGTCTGGCCAGCCAGGCGGGGCACCAACCGCGAGCCGGAACTGCCGGAAGTGGTGGAAAGCCTGAAACTGGCTTCGCGAAGGGAAGTGCAGCAATTGCTGGAACGCTGGCTGGATGCGCTGGATGCCACCGGGCGCTGGGCTTTGTTGAAACTTTTGACCGGCGGCCTGCGGGTGGGCGTGTCGGCGCGTCTGGCCAAACAGGCCTTGGCGGCACTGGGCGATGTTCCGGTCAGCGACATCGAAGAAATCTGGCACGGCCAGACGCCGCCCTATGGCGATCTGTTCGCCTGGCTGGAGAAACGCAGCGACAAGCCCAGCGCGGACGCGCCGGCCCGGTTCCGTCCGGTGATGCTGGCCCAGGCGATCGATGAGGATAGCGATTTCGCCCGCTATGACGC
>Ga0157379_10000777_pt1 | contig 25917 bp, 19 predicted proteins | sample S25metaG_FD_121802 | JGI IMG/M metagenome (GOLD analysis project Ga0157379, IMG submission 121802) | Switchgrass rhizosphere microbial communities from Kellogg Biological Station, Michigan, USA - S2-5 metaG | ecosystem: Host-associated > Plants > Roots > Rhizosphere > Soil | place: USA... | reverse complement strand
GCTGCGGCCGTGGCCCGGCAGGTCAATGTTATGTACGCGATAGTCGGCGGATAACGCATCGATCAACTTATCGAACACACCGCCATGCATGGCCCAGCCATGTAGCAACACCAGATCGGGTCCATGGCCAACTGTATTCACATACAAAGTCATATCGCCGCTCGCAACGACTGAACGTCAGCCAAGGCATGCAGTAATTCATCCACCTGCACTTCGCTATGTGCAGCCGACAAGGTCACACGCAAACGCGCAGTACCCACAGGCACTGTCGGTGGTCGAATCGCTGTGACCAATAAACCTCGTTGCAACAACGCCTCACTGGCTTGCAATGCGCTGGCTGCTTCGCCGAGCACGATGGGTTGTATCGCGGTGGCTGAGTCCAGCAATTGCAAACCCAGTTGCATGGCGCCGCGACGAAAGCGTGCGACCAATACCTGCAATTGTTCACGGCGCCAATCATCGCGTTGAATCAAACGCAACGCCGCGCGTGTTGCGGCAGCCACTGCCGGCGGCATAGCGGTGGTGTAAATATAAGTGCGCGCTTTTTGTATCAAGGTTTCGATCACTGCTTCGGAAGCGGCGACAAACGCACCGGCAACGCCCGCAGCCTTACCCAACGTCGCCATATAAATCGGCACATGTGAAATCGACAAACCACTTGCGTGCACCAGGCCCTGACCGTGTGCCCCCAGCACGCCGAAGCCATGCGCATCATCAACCATCAGATGTGCATGGTGTGCGACGCAGGTTTGCGCCAATTCAGCGAGCGGCGCGCAATCGCCGTCCATACTGAACACGCCATCGGTCATCACCAACTTGCGTTGCGCCGCTGCCTTGCTGAGCTTGTTGCGTAGTGCAGCGACATCGTTGTGCGCGTAACGACTGAAGTGCGCGCCACTGGCAAGGCCTGCGTCGAGCAATGACGCATGATTCAAACGATCTTCAAACACGGCATCGCCGCGATTCAAGAGTGCAGCGGCAATACCGAGATTGGCCATATAACCGGTGGAAAACAGCAACGCGCGCGGCCGCTCCACAAACGCGGCAAGTTCTTCTTCCAGTGCATGATGTTCGGGACAATGACCGGTGACGAGATGGGCAGCGCCGCTACCGACACCGTAACGCTCGACAGCGGCACGCATCGCCTGGGCGATATCCGGATGCGTCGCCAGGCCAAGATAATCGTTACTGCAGAAGTTGATGCACTCGCGACCGTCAACCCGCACTCGTGTTGGTTGCGCGGGATCGATCACTTCCACCACTCGCCGACGGCGATAACGATCCGCCGCGGCGATGGCATTCAGCTCATCGCGCAGCGTGGCGTCGAGATCAGTCATGGCACTTCAGGCGTGTGCGTGCGCGTGTTCTGTCTGTTCTGCGTGTGCGGCTTTGGCTTTTGCACCGCAGGCGCCGCTGCACGCATGTCCATCTGCCGCAGCAAGCTGCACATCTTCAGTGGCCGGCACGGTTGACGCTTCAGGCTTGATACCCAAACGTTTGAACAACGCCTGATCGCGATCCGACTCGGGGTTGTCGGTGGTGAGCAGTTTCTCGCCGTAGAAAATCGAGTTCGCGCCGGCAAGGAAACACAACGACTGCATTTCATCGCTCATCTCGGTACGGCCTGCAGAGAGACGCACATGCGACAACGGCATCATCAACCGCGCCACCGCAACCACACGAACGAATTCAAAAGGATCGAGCGGCGCAGCACCTTTCAACGGCGTGCCTTGCACCTGCACTAGTTGATTGATCGGCACGCTCTCGGGATGTTGCGGCAGGTTAGCCAGCGTCATGAGCAACTTGGCGCGATCGCTTTCATCTTCGCCCATGCCGAGAATGCCGCCGCTGCACACATTGATGCCGGCGCTGCGCACCGCATCGAGCGTATCGAGACGATCCTGATACGTGCGGGTGGTAATGACCTTCTTATAGAACTCTTCGCTGCTATCGAGGTTGTGATTGTAGTAGTCGAGTCCCGCGTCTTTGAGATCGTTGGCTTGCTGCGCACTGAGCATGCCCAGCGTGGCGCAGGTTTCCATGCCGAGGGCACGCACGCCGCGAATCATCTCGGTGATCACTTTCAGTTGTTTGTCCTTGGGTGAGCGATACGCGGCGCCCATGCAGAAACGCGTTGCGCCCTTAGCCTTGGCAGCGCGCGCGCTTTCCAGCACCGCTTCCACAGCCATCAGTTCTTCACGCTCCAAGCCGGTGTCGTAGCGAATGCTTTGTGGGCAGTACGCGCAGTCTTCGGGACAGGCACCGGTCTTGATGGACAGCAGCGTGCTGACCTGTACTTCGTTGGGATTGAAGTGCTGCCGATGCACGCGCTGTGCGTGATACATCAAGTCGGCGAACGGCAAGGCGAACAGCGCCTGCACTTCGGCGACGCTCCAGTCGTGACGAATGCTGCCCAACTGGTTGAGGCTGGAAGTGGGATCGAGGTTGGCTGACATGGCTAATCCGGGTTGAATGCAGAGAAATGCAGGAGTCGGTCGCGGCGCGGCCAAGCATAATGGGCGGGAGTATTGGCGCTCGGGCTACGGGGTGTCAACCAAGGAGAGTAAGGATGGTTTACGGCAAACAACGACACGGAGTACTCGGCAGTCAGTCCTGGTTGAACAGCTTGCAGCAATGGTTATTACCCGCGCGATGCATTGCTTGCGGAGGCGATGCCGGTGATACCGAGCCATCGGCCAGGGCGACCCAGCGGCAACTGGACTTATGTCAGCTCTGTCATGACTGCCTGCCCCTGAACCATCACGCCTGTCGTCACTGCGCACTGCCGCTGTCGAGTGATCAGCCCGCTCTGATCTGCGGCCGTTGTCTCAAGCAACCGCCGCGCTATGAACTCAGCCTCTGCGCGTTTCGCTATCAATATCCTGTGCAACATCTGGTGCGGCAATTGAAGTTTCATGGCGCGCTATCGCATGCGCAGGTGCTGGGAACGCTGCTGGCGAATTACTTGCGGCAACAACATGTCGGTCCGTGGCCAGCGTGTTTTGTGCCGGTGCCGCTGCATGCCAGGCGTTATCGGCAACGTGGTTACAACCAAGTGATCGAAGTCGGCAAGTATCTGCAGCAAGCGCTATCGGTGCCGATGCGTACTGATCTGGTGATACGTAAGCGCAATACGGTGGAACAAACCGGTCTGTCGCGTCGCCAACGCCGTTCCAATTTACGTCGTGCCTTTGCGGCGGTGAGTGCGCTGCCCAAGCACATTGCGTTGATGGACGACGTGATCACCACCGGCAGTACGGTGAATGAGCTGGCGCGCGTGTTCAAAGCGGCGGGGGTTGAACGTATTGAGGTGTGGGGAGTGGCGCGGGCGGTGGTGGGTAAAAGTCCTTAAGTCCAATTGGAGTTGGGACGCTTCGACCGGCTCGGCGACCGGAATTTTCCGCCTCCGATCGCTGAGCTGGTCGAAGCGTCTTCATGTTAGCGACAGGAACAAAGCGCATTGGCTTAACGCCGAACCTGCACCTGCAACTCCTTGCGCTTGTAATCGATGATCAACGCATCGAGTAACCCCAGCACATCCATACCGATCAAGATGGCGGGCTGTTCGGTCAAATGCCACTGCTTGAAGATGTACATATCACCGAAGGTGACGCCTGAGCCGCGTATGGAAATGCCGCCCATCGAAATGGCCGGCGTGGCATAACCTTCGCCAATCTCGATGTCTTCCGTCGCACCCATAATTTCAACGATGCTCGGCTTGGTCTTGTGCATGCGTTTCAACAACGCATCACGTGCTGCGAGATTGGCCACGGTGGTTTGTGAGCCGGTATCGATAATCGCCAGAACGGGAATGGAACCCATTGACGCCGCGGCGCTCAGCAACCTGCCATGCAAGAACTTGACAGGAATGGTGACAAAGCCCGGTTCTGCCGGTTCGTTGCGTGAACGTCGGATCAGAATCAGATCGCGGCGGAAGTCGATATAAATGCGTTTGTCGAACAAGCCTTCGGTGCCGAGCACACCCTCGGCCCCGCCCAGTGCATTGGGAATGATCGGCACGCGTTTGCTGGTCAGCAATAAGTCGCCGATGGCTAACGATTCGATTTTAAGAGCGGGCACCGGCGTGCTGCCGGTCGCGCCGCGCAATGTGATTTTTGGCAACTCGGTGACGTTGACGCCTAGGGCACTCGCCACTGGATGAGTAATCGCCGAACTGCTTGCGCCGCTATCCAGCACAAACCGAAACGGCCCGCGATTGTTGATATACACCGGCGCCCAGATGCGTCCGATCTGATCGCGCCGCGTCGGTGCGACGTAGCGTGGCTCGCGTGCGGTGACGACGACTTCATCGAGAATGACAGTAGCTTCAGATGCAGATGTGACGGGATCGTCGCTTGCAAGTGCTTGCCAGCAATACAGGCACATAAAGCTTGTTAGCTTGATGAATGACAAGCTTTGTTTGCTTCGCATCGCTTGGTCACTCAACTGAAGATATACGTGATCGTGTTGAGCCTTGTGTAGGAGCGGCCATGGGCCGCTCCTACATCCAAAAATAGATTCCGCCCCTAAATCGTCTCCAGATTCGCATACGACAACACCAACCATTTGCTGCCGAGATTCTCAAAACGCACTTCCACTCGCGCGTGCGTGCCCTGGCCTTCCAGATTCAACACCACGCCGTCGCCGAATTTGCCATGACGAACACGTTGACCGAGCCGAATGCCGTTCGGGGTTTCTTCATACAAGCTACTTGAACGCGACGATGCATAAGAGGACGGCGAGTTGTACACCGGACGCGAAACTTGAATGCGCGGGCGGACTTCTTCAATGAGATCGGTGGGAATCTCGCGGATGAAACGCGAGGGCGAGCCGTGACTGTCGATGCCGTGCAACCGGCGTGTTTCGGCATAACTCAAGTACAACTGTCGCATGGCGCGCGTGATGCCGACATAGCAGAGCCGACGTTCTTCTTCCAAGCCGGCGGCATCGGCGCTGGACCGTTGATGCGGAAACAAGCCTTCTTCCATGCCGCATAAAAACACCAGCGGGAACTCCAGACCTTTGGCAGTGTGCAAGGTCATCATCTGCACGCTATCTTCACCGGCTTCGGCCTGACCTTCACCGGATTCGAGCACGGCGTGTGCGAGAAAGGCAGCCAGCGGCGTCATGTCGGCAGTGTCATCGCCGGCAATTGCTTCGGCATCGAAGCCGCGTGCGGCGCTGACCAATTCTTCCAGGTTCTCCACGCGTGCTTCGGCGCCGCCGCGTGAACTGCTTTTATCTTTTTGATGATGACCGATCAAACCGCTATGCGAGATGACGTGATCGACTTGTTCGTGCAGCGGCAGATTGCTGGTTTCACCGGCCATACGTTCGATCAACAACAAGAACGCATGCAGTGCAGCGCCAGCCTTGGGTCCCAGCGTTTGCAGATTGGCGCCTGCCGATTCCCACATGGTGCAGGTGTTGGCGCGTGCGTAGTCGCGCAGGATGTCGAGCGTTTTCAAACCAATGCCACGCGTGGGTAAGTTCACCACTCGCTCAAACGACGCATCATCACCACGATTTTGAATCAGACGCAGATAGGCCAGCGCATCCTTGATTTCGGCACGCTCGAAGAACCGCAAACCTCCGTACACGCGATACGGCATGCGCGCCGAAATCATCGCTTCTTCAAACACGCGCGAGATGGCGTTGGCGCGATACAGAATGGCGCACTCGCTGCGCTTGCCGCCCTTGTTCACCCAATCGCGAATGCGGTTCACCACGAAGTCGGCTTCATCGCGTTCGTTGTACGCGGCGTATAACTTGATCGCCTCACCGGCGCTGCCGCTGGTCCACAAGTTTTTACCGAGACGCCCCGAATTGTTTTCGATGAGCTTGTTGGCGGCGTTAAGAATGTTGCCGGTGGAGCGATAGTTTTGTTCCAGCCGAAACGTTTGCAAGTTGGGAAAATCGCGCTGGAACTGCATCAAGTTTTCTACTTTCGCACCACGCCAGCCGTAAATGGATTGGTCATCGTCGCCGACGACAAACGGATTACCTGTCGGTCCCACCAACAAGCGCAGCCATTGATATTGAATGGCATTAGTGTCCTGAAACTCATCCACCAGCACGTGATGAAAACGTCGCCGATAGTGTTCGAGCACGGAAGCGTTATCCCGCAGCAGTTCAAACACGCGCAATAACAACTCGGCAAAGTCCACCATGCCGCCGCGTTCGCAGGCCTCTTGATAGGCCGCATACACTTTGATGAGTTGACGACGGTTGTAATCGCCTTCGTCTTTGAGCTGCTGCGGCCTTAGACCCGCGTCTTTCTGTGCATTGATGAACCAGACGATTTCTTTCGGCACCCAGCGCGCTTCATCCAGTTCCATGGCTTTGCAGATTTTTTTGACGATGCGTTGCTGATCGTCGGCGTCAATGATCTGAAACGATTGTGGTAATCCGGCTTCGCGCCAATGCAAACGCAATAGACGATGCGCAATGCCGTGAAAAGTGCCGACCCACAACGGCGCTGTTGGCACGTGCAGCATCTGTTCGATGCGCGCGCGCATTTCACCGGCAGCTTTGTTGGTAAAGGTCACAGCCATGATGCCGTATGGTGAAACACCTTCAACTTCCACCAGCCACGCGACGCGGTGCGTCAGCACGCGCGTTTTGCCGCTGCCGGCGCCGGCTAGCACCAGCGCCGGGCCAATCGGCGCGGTCACGGCCTGCCGTTGATCGTTATTCAACTTGTCGACGAGATGCGAAATATCCATCGTGCGATTTTAGCTGCTCAATGTCAGGCCGCGGATTTTATCTGCTGCCGAGACCACCGTACTTGCGAACCTTGCTGCGGCGTTCATCGCTGGCGAGCAACATCACCACACCGATCAGCAACGCCAGCGACGGATCGGTAAGTGACGCAGCACGTCCCGGCTGCCAGAGATGGATGACTTCGATACCCAGCACCGCAGCCACCACGCTCAACAACGCGATATGCATCGACAGACCATAGTCTTTCAACAACCAGATCATGCCGCTGAACATGAATAATTTGCGCAGCAGCACATCTGCATCGATGGGCATGTCCTCATGAATCCAAGTGAGAAACGGCCATAGATCGAATTTCTGTTCCATGCTGCCGAAGTTGAAGGGCAACAACCGCTCGGCGAAGAACAACACCATGAACGCCAGCAGCACTATCCCGCTTTGCGGCGTGGTGCGGAATTTATGCAGCACGATGAGCGTGGGCAACAGCAACGCCAGCGCCAGTAATTCGGCGGGCACAAACGCCGGCATCACCAACAGCAGACGACCGATCAACACAATCGCAATCACTGTCAGCAACACTTCATTGCTGCGTTGTCGTTGCGCATAACTAAGCACGGCTTGCGCTACCACCAGCCACATCACCAGAAACTGCAAGGTGAGCGGCCACGACACCTCCCATTGCAGCAAGGGCCGTAGTGCTTGTTTGAGACGCGTGAGGCTGATGGCAAATTCGAAATCGGCCAGACGCCATGCCACCCACATGAACAGCAACACCAGCGCGCTGCGATCGCCGGGTTTGGTACGCGTATAGGGCGGCAGATATACCAAGGCGCTCAATCGTCGCCACACCACACCAGTCACCGCACCGAGCAAGGTGCCGAGGGTATTCAAGGTGAGATCCATCAAGCTCGGCACGCGAATGGTGAGATACACCTGCGCGATCTCGATACAGAACGACAGCAACGCGCCGAGTACCGTCGCGAGAACGGCCGCCCATACGAAGCCGATGCGATAACGCAGCCACAACATCAAACAGAAGCCCAGCGGTGCATACAGCAACACATTGCGCACGTGATCAGCACGACCCGCGCGCGCCCAGCTCAGGCGCTGCCAGGCATCACCCAGCGTGGGATGATTGGGATCGAAAATGAAGTTGAACGGATACAGCGATCCGTAACCGATCAGTACTACCAGGCCCAGTAGTAGCAACGGTAAGAAGCCGGAGGACTGGGTACGGGCCATGCGCTGGCGCCGTCACCAATGAAGCGTGAAGTAGTGATCCACCAGCAACATCGCAAACAGCAGCGACAGATAGGTGATGGAAAAACCGAAGGTGCGCATCGGCAGTTGTTCGGTGGGGCGGAACTTCAATTGCAGTGCGTAGTAAATGAAGATGCCGCCGAGAATCACCGCAGTGGCCAGATACAGCAGGCCCGCCATGCCGGTAAGGTACGGCAAGATGGTCACCAGCAACAACAGAATGGTGTACAGCAGAATGTGCAGGCGCGTGAACTCGACGCCATACACCACCGGCAACATCGGAATGCCCACCTTGGCGTAATCATCACGACGCGCAATCGCCAGTGCCCAGAAATGCGGCGGCGTCCAGACAAAAATAATCAGAAACAACAACAACGCATTGGGATCGATAGTGTTGGTGACGGCAGCCCAACCCAGCACCGGTGGCGCGGCGCCGGCAGCACCACCGATGACAATGTTCTGCGGCGTGGCGTGCTTGAGCCACACCGTATAAACGATGGCGTAACCGATCAGCGATGCAAAGGTGAGAATGGCGGTGAGCACGTTAACGCAGGCGATCAGCAACACCATCGCCAACACGCCAAGCGCCGTGGCGTAGCTCAGCGCCTGACGTTCAGTGACATGACCGAGCGGAATGGGCCGCCCTTCGGTGCGTTTCATTTCGCGATCGAAACGACGATCCAACACATGATTGATGGCTGCAGCAGAAGTGGCTGCCAGGGCGATGCCGAGATTGCCGAATAACAATGCATTCAGCGGCGGCAAGCCCGGCACTGCCAGCAACATGCCGACAAACGCGGTGAACACGATCAGGAATACCACGCGCGGCTTGCCCAGTTCGTAGTAATCGCGCCAGGTGGCGCTGCTGGTGGCTGCCGCTACGGTCGTCATTGGTATCAACAGAGTCCTGGTGTTTCGGGGTTTTTTAATGGGGCGCCATTGTACACATCGAGGCGTGCTTCGACCTGCAGGCAATGCCTGATGAAATCCTGCAATCCGATTCAGCGGCGTGTCACGCTCAGGTCTTGTCAGTTCGACTACGCAGCTTCCGATCTTTTTCCACACGCTGCGAAGCCTGCGTCAACAACTCGCGCGAGGTGAACTGATCACCAGGAAAACTGGCCACGCCGATGCTGACCTGGGCGCGCAACATGCGACTGGCCACCGAAATGGTGCCTGCGTACACGCTGTTGCGAATGCGTTGCGTCACCGTGCCGGCCGCCGTCGCATCGGCATCCTGCAACAGAATGGCCAGTTCATTACCGCCCAGACGTGCAGCCGTGTCGACGGTGCGTATGGAACGCTTGATTGCCTCGGCCACCGCCAGCAGCATCTGATTAGCGGCGTCATGGCCATGCGCCGCATTGATCTGCGCCAGATTGTCCACATCGATCACCGCCACGCTGTAAGTGCGACCGGTGTGTTCGGCAATGTCGTGCCACTGCGTGAGTAGTTGCTCGAAGGCGCGCAGATTCATCAGGCCGGTCAGCACATCGGTGGCCGAAAGATTGCGAATCTGTTGATCGGCCACCTGCATCTGCAGCATCAACAATGAAATAGCGGTGGTGGCAATCAAGGCCGGCGCCACACCGCCGATCATGCGGATCACGAACGCCGACGACCACAGGTCGACCTGCGGCGTCAGCGCACCCAATAACACGTGGCACAACAACACTGCCGCCATCGCCAGCAGAAAACCAAAGCGACTCAGCACAATGGCCGCGGCGGTGAGCGGTAATAAAAACAAACTGAGCAGATGACTATCGATGCCGCCAGTCGCCGCACAACACAGCAGTGCAAACCACAACAATGCCAGCAGATCCAGCAACACGCGCAGGCCATTGCGTCGCTTGAAGTACGGCAACACCCGGGTCAGCAACATTTCCAGCAATAAACTGCTCAATGCCAGGATGAGCAGCCGCGGTTGCAACAAGGTTTCGCTCGCAACAGCAAACGGCGCTGCACCCACTGCCGCAGCCAGTAACGCAAACCACGGCAGGGTGTGCGTGGCAAACGGAATCAACGTATCGCGAGAAGGGTTCTGCATGCGCGTGCCGGATAGCTCTGGTTATTGGTTTGTTGTTGGCTACTATTAAGGGACGTTAGTACGTTAACGATGCGAAACTTGCAATTAATCCTGCACACCGCTCGCAACTCGTTCACCGTCGCGCGGTTGTGGATCGCGTACGAACTTCAATCGCTGCGGATGCGCCGCTTTATCCAGACGCGTAATGGGTAATGCCTCGCCCTGCCAAGCAAAGGTCAACGCGGTGGGTTGGCCAGACGGTATTTCTAAAGCTGCGGTGATGTCCTCCGTTTGCAGCGGTGCCCGCGCGTGACGCATGCAACTCAATGCCCAGTCGAGATCGGTATCGATTAATCCAGCAGGTCCATGCTCGGTGGCCAACAACAACGAACCTTCTTCATCCAGATACACCGCGTCGATGCGAGTAACGCGTTGCTGCGTATGTGTCGTCAACGCATCGTGATCAGCGTGAACCACCAGCGGCGCATACGCCAGTTGCATGAACCCGCGTTGTGGACCGTTCTGGAAATACCAGCGCCCATGTTCGTCGCATTCGTAATTGGCGTTGATGGTGTCGATGATTTGTGGACGCGTAATCAATTCATCCTTGATCAACCAGCGGCCACGACGATCCAGGCAGAGCCAGCCGAAAAGCGCCGGCACATTGGGCCAGCGCTGCATTGCTTTGAGTGCCCAGGGTTGCATGTGTGAATCTTGGTGATTGAGTTCCTGATGGTTAGCTGCATTGTGGCACTAACTGTTCGCCTCACCATAACTCATAGAGGTAAGAAGTATCCTTGATCTCATAGCGAAACGGTGGACACGCACGGCTGCCTTGCTGCTAAAACAAGCGTCGGAATGAGATGCTGGCGAAGCGGCCGGAAGGATCGAGAAACGCTGGTTGATAGATTTCCGGCGTCGCGCCTGTGGCATCGTTTACCTGTTGATGCGTGTCAAACACATTGCTCACTGCCAGCGTCACGCGTGTGCCGCGCGCCCAGGCTTTATTGGCGAAGCGCTGTTGCAGATCCGCGAACAGGCGCAAATCCAATGTGGTCAGCGATGCGTAATACAGCGCACCGGAGCCATCGCCTTGGTCAGAAATGGTTGTGGGCGCAGTCCAGTTGCCGTTAAAGCGCAGGCCGAGGCCATTGTCGATCACGCCGGTATTGAGCTGCAGTTTGTGGCGGGCCTGTCTGGTAGAGGCGATCGTGCCACCATCGAGCAAATCGATCGTTGGGCCGTTGGCGTTGAGTCGCACCTTATTGACGAAGTACCAGCTGTGATACAGCGATACCTGGAGCTGCGCGCCATTGCCGCCGGCAAAGTCGCCGCCAGGAACATCGCGACCGCCACGACCCGGTTCACCCGCAAAGCCACCTGTATTAGCACCGAATCCGCCGGTTCGCGCTCCTCCGCCGTGAAATCCCTCCATTGCAGCGCCGAATGCCTCCTCTCTGCTTTCGCGTGCAGTGTTAGAGCCAGCTCTGTTTCGATTGGGCTTGGTCGGCGCGCGCAGCACTTTGGTGAGATTGAATCCCCAACGAACTTCTTCGCGTGCTTCGCGTGCAAAGTTGACGGCGCGCGTGTCCACCGACAGCAGTGTGCCATTGCGTTCAAAGCGGTCGGGAAAAGCTTGTTCGGTCAATGCGGTGGCAGTGCCCAGCGAACCGATGAGGTTACGCGTCAAGCTGCGCAGATAATTCGCCGTGACATTTAACTTCACGCTATCGGTGTTGAGCGGCGCCAGCGCAGCACCGAGCTTGAACACGCGACGATCATCGGCTTGCAAATCGGGGTTGCCACCGGAGATCTGATTGATGGTCACCGTCGTGCCCTGCACATAATCGTACACGCGCACATTCGAGGTGGTCACCTCCGGACCATTGAGCTGCGCCAACGTCGGTGCCTGACGATCTTCATTGATCGATGCGATGAAGCTCATATCCGTACGCGGCATCCAGTGCAGGCCATAACCAAACGTACCAAGCGAGCCGTAACCGGACACATTGGTGATTGCACCGGTGAGATTGGCGCTGAGATCGCCGATGGCTTTAAGTACATCATTGCTGCGACTGGTGAGCGGCAGATCAATACTGATCTGTCCATTGGTTCTGCTGCGGCTGGTGGTCTTGCTTTGCTGGGCGGTGCTGCTGGAATCGAAGCTGCTGAAGTCACCACCGACATTGATGCTGGTGGTGAGGTTGCCGGCCGGTAGCCGCAGCAACGTGCCATTGAGCAGCGCACTGGCGCTGCCGGTATTGGTAATCGCAGTTGCGTTCTGATAGCGCAACGAACCCAATGCGGTTTTAGACAACAATCCATAAGGATCGACATCGCCGGCGTTAATCGCCTCTTGCAGTGCATTCACGTCATAGCCGCGATCGGTGCGAGTGCGTTCATCGCTGTAGTCATACGCGCCAATCATGGACAGGCGCCACGCCACCGGCAGATCGGCGTTCACGGTGATGCCGGCATGCGCTTTTGCAGTGTCGATATCTTGATGCAATACCTCGTCGGACAAGTAGCGATCGATGACTGCATAAGCACTGCTCTGTGCATACGGGCTGCTCGCTGGCACCTCCAGTTCAGCACTGGGAAAACCATCGAGCGCTCGACTGGTTTGATAGCTGGCCTGTGCATTGAATGCGGCAGTGAATGTGTCCGATAAGGTGTGCGCGAGTACACCGTTCAATGAATACATGCGCGTTGCCGGTTTTAACGTGCGTGCGTCGCTGTCGTTGCCGATCGCGCCGGTGGGATCGCCGGTGCCGGCGGTGGATGACACATCGCGATCACTTTCCAGCAACGCCGCCTGCGCTCGCACGCGCGCCACCACGTTGATGCGATCGTTATCTTGAATGCGTGTATAGCTGATGGCGGCCGAGCCATTCTCGCCGTGACCCGCAGTAGACACGCCAGTGCCGAGATTGATCACGTTGGCCTGGAAGTCACGACGCAGAATAATGTTCACTACTTTCTGCTGCGCGTTGTAGCCGTACTTCAACGCAACTTCTTCAGGCAGGATGTCGACGCGCAGGATCGATTCGGTAGGCAAGTCGCCGATTTCGTTGATGCCCGACACCCGTTTGCCGTTAACGAGAATGATAGGACCTGCGGTGTTGTCGCGACCTTGATCGCTCTGCGTTTGCTCTGCGATCTCATTGAGCAAGTCGCTGATGGAGCTGACGCCGTAGGCCGCGATGTCTTCAGGATTGAGATGATTCTCCGCCGGGATATGACCGATCACCGCGCCGGGCACCGCCTTGCCGATCACCATGACTTCTTCCAGATCGGGTGTGGATGCGTCGGTATTCGCTGCTGCAAATACGCAGGGATGCAGCAGCGCAACCATGATGGCTGCAGTTACCGCTCGATGCTGAGACGTGAATTGGAATGGAGCATCGCCGCTGGAATAACGATGCAATGGTTGGATCGAGGCTGCAGTCATAACGCTTCCAAAAAAACTCTACCCAGGAACAAGACATGGTCACTGTGGCTAGAGTTGCCGCTGTAAGCAGCGGTTCATTGGCTGGCAGCATTGAAGCTATTAATGATCGGAAACCGGAATGAATGCAAACGGAATTGTGTGCGATGTTTTTGCAATAACTGGCTTGTTACCGCGCTGATAAAACAGACGCGAGCGATGTGGATCGATGTATGACGCGAGGATGGTTGCGTCGCGGGGATGATGTAGAGCCGCGCTCCGCGCCGCTATTTATCTTCGTTGTAGGAGCGGCCCATGGCCGCGATTAATTATTCGCGGTCCCTACTTGATCACTAGTGGCCGCTCCTACATCTTCATGAGCATCTTCACTCATCATCCATATTCAATTCTTTGAGCTTGCGCGTGAGAGTGTTGCGGCCCCAGCCCAACAGCTTCGCGGCTTCCTGTCGGCCGCCTTCGGTCTTGCGCAACGCGACGCGAATCAAGGTGCGTTCGAATTCGGGCATGGCGTCGTCGAGCAGTGGCGCACCGCCGATGGCGAGACGTTTTTCCGCCCAGCCCGTTAATTGTCGCGCCCATTCTTCCTGCAGGCTGGCGGCACTCGGCGCGCCACCCAAGTCAGTGGGAATGTCGGCGACCTTGATGTCGCGGCCAGGCGCTGTGACGGTGAGACGTCGACAGGTATTCACCAACTGACGTACGTTGCCTGGCCAGTCGTATGCGACCAATGCAGTCTCTGCTTCCTTGGTGAGCACCTTGGCTTCCACACCAAGTTCAGTCGCCGCAGCGGCCATGTATGAATGCAACAACTCGGGAATGTCGTCGCGACGCGCACGCAGTGGCGGCACTTCAATGCGAATCACATTCAAGCGATGCAGCAAGTCTTCACGAAATAGACCTTGCTTCACGCGTTCGCTCAAGTCCTGATGAGTTGCGGCAATCACGCGCACGTCGACGCGCACCGGTGTCTGACCGCCAACGCGATAGAACTCGCCTTCGGCCAGCACGCGCAACAAACGTGTCTGCAGTTGCGGCGACATGTCACCGATTTCATCGAGGAACAAGGTGCCGCCGTCGGCTTGTTCGAAGCGACCGCGACGTTGTGCATCGGCGCCGGTGAACGAACCTTTCTCATGACCGAATAATTCCGACTCCAGCAAGTCGGCAGTGAATGCCGAAGTATTCAACGCAATAAACGCTTTTGATGCGCGCGGGCTATGACGATGCAATGCACGGGCAACCAGCTCCTTACCGGTACCGGATTCACCATTGATGAGCACGGTCATGCTCGAACGCGACAAGCGACCTATGGCGCGAAATACTTCCTGCATTGCCGGCGCCTGGCCCAGCATTTCAGGAATGCGCTTGGAATCGTTGACCACTTCTTCGGGAATCTTTTTCTGATTCGCCGCACGACGCACTAAATCAACTGCTTGATCGATATCGAATGGCTTGGGCAGGTATTCGAATGCGCCGCCTTGATACGCAGCGACGGCGCTATCGAGATCGGAATGCGCGGTCATGACGATCACCGGCAACTCGGGTTGCGAGTCACGAATCTCGGCAAGCAATTCCAGACCGCTGCGACCGGGCATGCGAATGTCGGTCATCAAGACATCGGGACGCGAACGGCGCAATGCGGAGAGCGCACTATCAGCTTGTTCGAATGCGGTGGGCACCATGCCGCCTTGTTTCAACGCGCGCTCGAGCACCCATCTGATCGAGGCGTCGTCATCAACCAACCAGACATTAAGCGGTTTTGTGGCCATCTGCTGCATCATAAGTATTAAAAGGTAGTAGCAAGGTGAATACGGTTCGTCCCGGCCTACTTTCGAATTCGATCAAGCCGCCGTGACGGCTGACCAGATCCTGCGCGATGGCAAGGCCCAAGCCTGTGCCCTCAGCGCGACCGGTAACGAACGGATAAAACAAAGTGTCTTGCAACTGTTCGGGCACGCCCGGGCCGTTGTCTTCGAATTGGATCGATGCGACTAAACGATAACGACGGGTACCGATGCTGATACTGGTCAATGCGCGCGTGCGCAGTATCAAGCGACCGGAATGCTTCATGGCTTGCACGGCATTGCGACCGAGATTGAGCATGGCTTGAATGATTTGATTGCGATCGAGCTTGATCGGCGGCAGGCTCGGATCGTAATCGCGTTCGATCACCACCTCGGGGGCATCTGCAGCCAGCAATTGCCGCACGTGTTGCAGCAACTCATGCACATTGATCAGTTCTTTATGCGGTGTGTGCCCGGGGCCGAGCAACGAGTCCACCAGCGTCTTCAAGCGATCTGCTTCACTGATGATGATGGAGGTGTATTCGCGCATCGACGGCTCGGCGAGCTGGCGTTCCAGCAATTGCGCTGCGCCACGCAAACCACCCAAGGGATTTTTGATTTCATGCGCGAGTTGTCGAATCATCAAGCGGCTGCCGCCGACCTGATTGATCAATGCCGTCTCGCGCGAAATACGTTGATGCTGTGTGGCATCGGAGACTTCCAGCAAAACGGTGGACTGCTCGCCACGATCTTCAAACGGGCTCACCGCACAATCGATAATCAGTTCATCGACGGCACTGCCGCCACGCATGCTGAGTTCGCGACGTGCATACGGCTGCCAGGTTTCGAAGGCGCGATCGACAATCGACATCAACTCATCGGCATCGCGCAATAACTCTGCAAGTGTGCGACCGACGATCTGATTGCGGCTGACGCCCAGCAACGTTTCTGCCGCGACGTTGATGTAGTGCACGACCTGACGGCGATCCACCAGCAGCACGCAGGTGTTGAGATGATCAAGAATACGATCTAGGTCATTCACGGAGGTTTCCATGCGAAATCTGGGAACGGCTACCATGAGAATGTCGATCCTTGCAGGCAAACAGACACGCGCTGTTCATACTGCAAATCATGCGGCAAACGTCGCGACGCAGCAGGCGTGCGGCATAACTTGAAAAAGCGGGGAAAAGCAGCGACCGCGGCAGCGACGGCGATTATCGCGGTCGATTCAGTATCGAAACTTGCTGCACGAAGAAGGTCACCGGCGCGCTGGCCATCACGCGTTTGCCTTGCGTATCGACAACGGTCAGCACCAGTGTGTGCGCACCGCGCTCGACTTCCGACAAGTCGTATTCGCTGCCGCGCTCGGGAAATCCAGATACCAGTTTGCCATCCAGATATAAGGCCAGCCGATGATCGGCCGCCAGGGCTGGTTCGACACGCACACCAACGCTTACTTGACCGCCGCTGTTGGCGATCGTCGCTTCCTGACTGGGCTTCCAAATCTCGACATTGGTATAAGTGGTCGGCACGACCACCGACGTTGAGGAACTGTTGCTTGCCGACTTGGATACGGGCGCTGGCGTGAATGAGTTCGTCGTTGTCAGACCACTGACCCGTTCTGCACCTTGCACCGGCTGATCGGAGTAATGCACCACGCCATTCGCGTCGCGCCACTTCCATACAGTTGCCGCCAGCACGGGCATGGTGAGCAGCAACAGCAGAACTGGCATGTAACGCATGGTCGGGAAGCATACCCGCTCGTCCTCCAGAGAACAAAAGGATGATGCAGAACCTGTGCGCTACATCACCTCAATAAAATTCACCTAAAACTCGAATAAGCCGAAAAAAAATGGCTAAAAACCAGGGGCCTTGGAGGCTGAATGACGCCGGAGGACGCCACCCAGCCTCCGCAGCAGAGCATTAGCAGCTGTAATACATTTCCATTTCGACTGGATGCGTGCTCATGCGATAACGGGTCACTTCCTGCATCTTCAAACCAATGTAGGCATCGATCACGTCATCGGTAAACACGCCTCCTTTCTTCAGGAATTCGCGATCCGCATCGAGCGCTTCCAGTGCCATGTCGAGCGAATGGCAGACCTTCGGAATGTGCTTCTCTTCTTCCGGCTCCAGATCGTACAGATCCTTGTCCGCAGCTTCGCCGGGATGAATCTTGTTCTGGATACCGTCGAGACCGGCCATCATCATCGCGGCGAACGCGAAGTACGGATTGGCCGATGAGTCAGGGAAGCGCACTTCGATACGACGCGCTTTCGGGTTAGCAACCCATGGAATACGAATCGAAGCCGAACGATTGCGAGCCGAGTAAGCCAGCATCACCGGAGCTTCGAAACCAGGGACCAGACGCTTGTAGCTGTTGGTGCCGGCGTTGGTGAAGGCATTGATGGCTTTGGCGTGCTTGATGATGCCGCCGATGTAGTACAGCGCGGTTTCAGACAGACCGCCGTACTTGTCGCCGGCGAACAGGGCAACGCCGGCCTTCTGCAACGATTGGTGTACGTGCATGCCCGAACCGTTGTCGCCTACCAGTGGCTTCGGCATGAAGGTTGCGGTCTTGCCATGCAAGTGAGCGACGTTCAGTACCACGTACTTGAGCATCTGTACTTCGTCAGCCTTGCGCACCAGGCCACCGGCGCCGACGCCGATTTCGCACTGGCCGCCGGTGGCGACTTCGTGATGATGCACTTCAACGGTCATGCCCATTTCTTCGAGCACGTTACACATGGAAGAACGGATGTTCTGGAAGGCATCCACTGGCGGGACTGGGAAATAACCACCCTTGATGCCCGGGCGATGGCCGGTGTTGCCTTCGGGATAGGTGGTGTTGGAGTTCCACGCACCTTGCTGCGAATCGATGGCATAACCGCAGCCATGCAGATCGTTGTTGTAGCGAATACTGTCGAAAATGAAGAATTCATTTTCTGGGCCGAACAATGCGCCGTCGGCAATGCCGGTGGACTTCAGATACACCTCGGCGCGCTTGGCCACCGAACGTGGATCGCGGTCGTAACCCTGCATGGTCGCTGGTTCGAGCACGTCGCAGCGGATGATGAGGGTGGGATCGTCGAAGAACGGATCGGCCACGGCCGTGGTCGCGTCCGGCATCAAAATCATGTCGGACTCATTGATGCCCTTCCAGCCGGCGATCGATGAGCCGTCGAACATCTTGCCGTCAGCAAAGAACTTGGCATCGACTTGCGATGCGGGAACCGTTACGTGCTGTTCCTTGCCACGTGTGTCCGTGAATCGCAGATCCACGTACTTGTATTCCTTCTCTTTAATTAAGCTGAGAACGTCAGCGCCGGTTGTCATTGAGTACTCCTCCGGGAAATTTCGACAGGTGCTTTTAAATGATTACCCCCGACCGCCTGCCGCGCCGATCAAAGGCCATGCTCTGGATCCACGAAATTGCAGGAAGCGTGCCACCGCACCGCCGTGGCGCAAGACAGCACTACGACTTGATTCTTCACTACCAGCTCCGGGAAACCGGCGAATGTTAGCACCAGCGTGAAGCGGCCAAAGAAACATTGCGCACCAACCACGTGCACAACGGCGTGAAAACGGTGATCAGACTGGAGTTGGAGTGGCGCGATCAAGCGCAACACCGGCGGCAGATGAATAAGCCGCCTCGGCTATACTCGCCGCCCTTGTGCCTACCCCGACTGATTGTTTCAACGCCACGCGATCGCGTCACGCAGAGTGTTATGCCCAGTTCAGCCTCTAATCCCGCCCCGGCAGCGACAGCGACGATGCCGCGGACCTTTCAGGATTTGATTCTCGCCCTGCAGCGCTACTGGGCCGATCGCGGGTGCGCCATCTTGCAGCCCTACGACATGGAAGTAGGTGCAGGCACCAGTCACACAGCGACCTTTCTCCGTGCGCTGGGACCGGAACCGTGGAAGGCCGGCTACGTGCAACCCAGTCGCCGCCCCAAAGATGGGCGTTACGGCGACAACCCCAATCGCTTGCAGCACTACTATCAGTTTCAAGTGGTGCTCAAGCCCGCACCCGCGGACATTCTCGAGTTGTACCTTGGTTCACTCGAAGCGGTGGGCTTTGATCTCACGACCAATGACATCCGCTTTGTCGAAGACGATTGGGAAAACCCCACCCTCGGCGCCTGGGGTCTGGGCTGGGAAGTGTGGCTTAACGGTATGGAAGTCACGCAGTTCACCTACTTCCAGCAAGTCGGCGGTATCGAGTGCAAGCCGATTACTGGCGAGATCACCTACGGTCTGGAACGGCTGGCCATGTACCTGCAAGGTGTCGATAACGTGTACGACCTTGTCTATGCGCCAGGCATCAAGTACGGCGATGTGTTCCACCAAAACGAAGTAGAACAGAGCACCTACAACTTTCAGCACAGCGACACGGATTTCCTGTTCACGGCTTTTGGCGCGCATGAGAAGCAAGCCAGGTACTTGATGGAACAACAACTCGCCCTGCCCGCTTACGAGCAAGTGCTGAAAGCCGCTCACACATTCAATCTGCTCGACGCGCGTGGCGCGATCAGCGTGACCGAACGCGCCGCGTATATCGCCCGCATTCGTAATCTCGCGCGCGCCGTGGCGCAAAGTTATCTCGACAGTCGTGCACGGCTCAGCTTTCCGATGGCGCCGAAAGAATGGGCTGCCGAAGTGCTGGCGCAACTCGAGAGCAACAAGAAGAAGGCTTCCTGAAGATGAGTGCTGTGAAGAATCTGTTGGTTGAATTGTTTGTTGAAGAGTTGCCGCCGAAGGCGCTAGCCATGTTAGGGCGAGCGTTCGGTGAAACCATCGGTGCGCATTTAATTCGTCGTCGTCTTCGCTCTTCGGAAAATGAGCGAGCCATTACGATCTTTGCATCACCGCGCCGTTTGAGCGCTTTGATTCCTGGTGTCGAAGCAAAAGGTCGGGACAATCCTGAGCTGATCAAACTCATGCCAACAACCGTCGGCCTATCAGCAGATGGCAAAGCTACACCTGCTCTATTGAAAAGACTGCAAGCGCTGAGTCTCGATGAGTCTGTCGTACCTCAACTCAAAAAAACGATTGATGGCAAAGCAGAAACTTTGTTTCTCGAACGGCTGGTGCCAGGAATGTCTCTCGCGGAAGGATTGCAAGAAGCACTGGATGAGGCAGTGCGTTCGTTGCCTATTCCAAAGGTAATGAGCTATCAACTTAAAGATGGCTGGAATACCGTGAAGTTCGTGCGTCCAGCGCACGGCTTGGTGGCGCTCCACGGCAGCGAAGTCGTCAACATATCGGTATTGGGTTTGCAGTCTGGCCGCAGCACCAGAGGCCATCGTTTTGAAGCCAGCAAGCCAATTGTTGAAATTAAAGATGCCGATACCTATGCGCAGCAATTGATAGACGAAGGTGCAGTGATTGCCAGCTTCGAGACACGTCGAGAAGAAATCAAACGCCAATTGGATGCAGCGGCTGCAAAAGAAAATCTCCAGCCTGTTGAGGATGAAGCGCTGCTAGATGAAGTCACGGCCTTGGTCGAGCGGCCCAACGTACTGACCTGCCAATTCGAAAAGGAATTTCTCGAAGTGCCAGCCGAATGTCTGATCCTGACTATGAAAGCCAATCAGAAATACTTCCCGCTGCTGGATGCACAAGGCAAGCTCACCAACAAGTTCCTGGTAGTGAGCAACATTAAACCTGCCGATCCAAGTCGAGTGATTGAAGGTAATGAACGCGTGGTGAGACCGCGTCTGGCTGATGCGAAGTTCTTCTATGATCAAGATCGCAAGCAGACTTTGGAATCGCGTTTGCCCAAGCTCGACAAAGTTGTGTATCACAACAAGCTTGGCACTCAAGGTGACCGCATAATACGCGTGCGTAAGCTCGCGCGTGCTATTGGCGAACAACAAGGCGACAACACGGCGGTTCTTGCTGATCGTGCCGCTCAGTTGGCGAAAGCCGATCTGGTCACTGACATGGTGGGCGAGTTCCCCGAACTGCAAGGCATCATGGGCCGTTACTACGCGCAGCATGACCAGGAAGCAGCCGAAGTCGCCGAAGCCATTCTCGAACAATATCTGCCGCGCGGTGCAGGCGACAATCTACCCGTCACCAAAACCGGAATGGCTCTGGCGCTCGCCGATAAGCTCGATACGCTCGCCGGTATTTTTTCCGCAGGCGAGAAACCGACGGGGACCAAAGATCCGTTTGGTTTGCGGCGTGCTGCTATTGGCATACTGCGCATCGTGATTGAACGGCAGTTGGATATCGATTTGACGGCACTGATCGAAAGAGCCATCAGCCTGCAGCCAACGCGTGGATCTGCAACCACAGATGTGGATGTTTACAACTACATCATGGAGCGCCTACGCGGTTACTACCTCGAAGGCTCGGCGTTAACTGTAACGACCGAAATGTTCGACGCCGTGTTGGCGAACCGTCCCGCCTCATTACTCGACTTCGATCAACGCCTGCGAGCGCTGGTCAGCTTCTTGAAATTGGGCGACGCACAAAGCCTCGCGGCAGCCAATAAGCGCATCAACAATCTGCTCAAGAAAGTGGAAGACGTAGTCGGCAACGACATCGTCGCCGACAAATTTGTCGAAGCGGCCGAACGTGAATTATCAGAACAACTGCATGCTGCCGAGAGCGACACCCAACCCCTATTCGCAGCACGCAACTATCAAGATGCGCTAACAAGACTTGCAACACTACGTCCCGCCGTCGATGCTTTCTTCGACAAGGTGATGGTGATGGCCGATGACAGGGCAGTTCGCAACAATCGCCTTGCGTTGCTCGCGCGCCTACGCGCAGTGTTTCTGCAGGTTGCAGACTTGTCACGTTTGCCCGGTTAATGCAGCGTTAGAGTAGCCGGCATGCGCTTGATCCAGCTTCTACGATCCATTCTGTTCACCACCAGTTTTTTCCTCAGCACCACGCTTTATGCAGTGGCGGTGCTGGCTGTCGGCTGGGCGATGCCATTCAATAATCGCTGGTGGTTTGCGCGGACGTGGGCTGCGCTCAATATGTGGTTGCTGAAAGTGTTATGCGGTCTCGATTACGTTGTCGAAGGCCGCGAGAATCTGCCGCCTGGTAGTCACGTGGCGATGTGGAAGCATTCGTCTACCTGGGAAACCATTGCGCAGGCGGCGATATGCCCTGCGCAGTGCTGGGTGTTGAAGCATGAGTTGCTATTTATTCCCGTAGTTGGTTGGGCATTGCGCTTGATGCAACCGATTGCCATTGATCGCGCTGCGGGCAGCTCAGCGGTACGGCAAGTGATCGCGCAAGGCAAAGCACGGTTGGCATCGGGGCGTTGGATTGTGATCTTTCCCGAAGGCACACGTGCTGCGGTGGGTGAAGTGAAAAAGTATGGCGTGAGCGGTGCGATTCTGGCGATTGAAGCGGGTGTATCGATTGTGCCGGTAGCACACACTGCTGGTTACTTCTGGCCACGCCGCGGCTGGATGAAAAAGCCCGGCACCATTCGCGTGGTGATTGGCAAGCCTATTCCAACTCAAGGCCGTGAACCGCGCGAATTGAATGCCGAAGTGCAGGCGTGGATTGAGCAGACGATCAGTAATGAAGTAGCAGCGATGCCGAAGTCATGAAGGCGTTTCTGCAATTGAATCGAACTGTGTAACGCGGCGCGCTTGAGCATGCGCTGTTCACGTAGAAGCTACGTCCTCTCTCCCTCAGGGAGAGAGGCAGAGTGAGGGTTCTCTTGAAGTTCGAAGCAATTTGCTCCACCCTCTCCCGGAGGGAGAGGGAATTGATTCGCAGCGATGCTTGTCTGATGGCGCCGCTTTTCAGGATCTTATTTAACGCATCTTACGCATCGCCGCATCATGCCAGCGCGCCAGCAACATCGCGCACGTGGCGCCGATCAATGCCATGAACATATCCGATTGCGTATCCCACACATCGCCTTGCGTGCCTAAGAATTCATCGGCGCCGGAACCCATTGCCAATGCCGACCACCACTCGATGAGTTCATAAAAAGCGCTGATCGCGAGACTGACGCTGATACATAGCACCACCAGCAATCGTTTGTGTTTGATGGCATACACGCGCATCAACAATTCACGCGCGACAAGCGCCGGCACGAAACCCTGCGCGAAGTGACCGATCTTGTCGTAGTTGTTGCGAGTGAAATGAAACCACTCCTGCATCCAGAAGCCGAGCGGCACGCGCGCGTAAGTATAGGCGCCGCCGAGCATGAGAATCAAACCATGGATGGTGATCAATGCACACACAAACGGTGTGAACATGAAGCGATGGCGGGTCCACCACAGCAGTGGCATCACCATCAAGCAGGGCATGACTTCCATCAACCAGGTAGTGCGATCGTATGGCGAACGACCGGAAATCAGCAGGCTAATAACCCAGATGAGTTGCAACGCAAGCAATGCACGTTGCGATGGTTTTTGTGAATCAGCGGCCATGGCATCCACGATTATGCTTGTTGGATTTGAAGAATAATTGATCAGCGAAGTGACCGACCACCCTGTGATCGAATGTTGTATCAACTGTTGCGCTTATTTTGAAGAGCGCAATGAATTGCGTCCCTACGAAGCAGGTACGCTGTACTCACGTACTTATTTGCCAAAAGCGCAACTGTGAACCAGGCAGGCCAATGACTGGTGCTTAAAACGGAATCGGAATTGAGACCTTCCCTGAAGAAACAAGCGGGACGTGATGTGTGATCGACTTAGCACCACAAATTGGATTCACCGCACCCATGGCAATGGCGCTTCAGTCGCAGCATGCCCATTGGTTTCAAACGTGGAAGTAGGTGGACGCCAACGGCGGTCGATCGTGCTCCCGACCTAGTATCGGAGCGATTGACTCCATAGCGAATTAGCTTGCAAAGTACCAGCCAATCTCAAATCGAACAGATACGTTCTTTAAATATTGGAGAAGCGAGTTGAGTCAAGATCGTAGGTCAAGAACCGTTGATGTGACGCCGATGATCCTCACGCGTCGCAGTGCCCTGATTGGTATCGGACTTGCCGGCCTCAGCCTTCCCTCATTCGTGCCCGCTGTGGCACGCAGCGAACGAGTGCGCGCCGTCGGCAACCCGATCATCCCCGGCCGCGGCGTCTGCGATCCGCAGGTACGCGTGTGGGACGATGAGGCGTGGCTCTACACCACACACGACGCCGATCCCACCGCCAAGGGCTTCGTGATGCGCGACTGGCAAATCTGGCGTTCGCGCGACCTGGTCGACTGGCGCCACGCCGGCACGCTGAGACCTGAGCAGACGTATTGGGGTAAACCCAGCGATGAGTGCTGGGCGACTGACGCGGCGCGTAAGGATGGACGTTACTACCTGTATTTCTCGCGCGGGCCCAAGGAGATCGGCGTGGTTGTTGCCGACCATCCGGCGGGCCCGTGGCGCGACCCGATCGGCAAGCCGCTGATCGCCGATGGACTGGTTAAAACAGAAGCGCGCGATCCCGGCATTCTTCAGGACGCGGATGGCGCGAACTACCTCGTCTTCGGCACGTTTCGGTATTTCGTCGTGCGGCTTGGCGACGACATGGTCTCGCTGGCTGAGCCGCCGCGTCCGCTGAAGGTTGAGAAGGCAATTGGCCCCTATGCCAAGGGGCTGACCGACGATAAGCCGTTCCTCCACCGCCGTGACGACCTCTACTATCTCTCGTGGGGAAGCTATTACGCGATCGGACGCAGCCCCTACGGCCCGTTCGAGACGCAAGGCTCGGTACTGAGTGAGGCGACAACCGACCCCGAACTGCGCCTTCAGCGCCCGGGCGCACGTTACGACCTGTTGAATTACGACCGGCACGGCAGCTTCTTCGAGTTAAATGGCCAATGGTATTTCGCCTGTAACGACCAGGCGACGCCAGGAGCGACCGAGCATTACCGCAACAGCGTGATCTCTTACGTGCATTACCGTGCCGACGGCACGATCGCCCCAGTCCGGCTCGATACGGTTGGGGTCGGCCAATATGACGCGCGCCGAGGAATAGCAGCGGCGGACTTTTTCGACGCGCGCGGTGGCGCGGTCGCTCATCGTGATGGTGACACCTTCGTGCTCGATCTCTCTCCTGGCGGGTTCGCCCGCTATCCTGGAGTGCGCGGTGTCACCGGCGCGCTCACGATTCTGGCGGACGGGCCGCTGGAGATCCGGCGCGGCAACGCGCACGGGCGCGTGCTGGGGCGCGGGAATGGGCGGGTTGCACTGACTGGCGCCCGCGCCACCGAGGATTTATGCCTCGTCAATACCGGGTCGGCACCCATCCGGGTCGATCAGCTCACCTTTGAAGGCGCCTGACGCGCAGGTGGCTCCGAAGCCCTCGGCGCCGCCACGATGCTGGCTATCGACGGCACGCGCAGGCTGCTGGATTCGCAAGTAGCGGCAACGCGACCATGGCCCGTCTCGGCCCGCACCGACACCAGTCCTCTTGATGAATGGGAGAACCGAGCGTGACATAAGCCAGAGGAGGCACAGCCTGCGCAGATTCCCGTGCCGGTAACCACCGACGCGCCACCTGACAAAACGACACTGCAGCCGACGCCGCTCGGATCCTACCCCAACTCGCCCTCCAACATTTTTTAAGAAACGGATATGTATGCACGTGGGTATCAAACTCTGGGGCTATATGACGCCACACCTTCGAGCCTGCCGCGGTCCACTTCAAGGCTATGGGGCCGCAAGCAAACCGCTCGAGCGGACCGTCCAAG
>Ga0157379_10000776_pt1 | contig 25935 bp, 25 predicted proteins | sample S25metaG_FD_121802 | JGI IMG/M metagenome (GOLD analysis project Ga0157379, IMG submission 121802) | Switchgrass rhizosphere microbial communities from Kellogg Biological Station, Michigan, USA - S2-5 metaG | ecosystem: Host-associated > Plants > Roots > Rhizosphere > Soil | place: USA... | reverse complement strand
TCCGACCCCTGTCAATCAGTGCGTGCTTTGCCGTGACAAAGCGCACGCCGCCGTGCGCGCCAGCTGCGATGCGCAGCCGGCAGCGGCGCCACAAAGCCCGTCGCAAATGCAACGGCGACCGTCATCCCACGTCGGAGACTCCCCTCCCTGCGTGACCCGGCGTGCACGCCCCGGCCCGGAATCACGCGTCTTCACGGTGTCTCCGCCGTCGGGGGTCCGTGGCACGTCGGTTGCTGTTTTGGACAAGGCCAGCGGCATGAACGACCGAACACAGCAGAGCTCGACCGTCCTTCAGGGGGTGGTCGAAGAGGTGCTGTCGGCGCTGGCGCTGGCGCTCGGAGCCCGTCGCGCGGCGGCATTCGCCCTGGACGAGGACGCCGCCACTTGCCGCGCCATCGGTGCGTTCGGCTTGACGGACGAGGAGCGCGAGCGCGTCGGCCGCGGGCTGACGATCGACGACACGTCGCGCCCGTACTGGACCCGCCTCGTCGCCGCGGCAGCCCCGCTGTACCTCGCGGGTGGCGACGTGCAGGCACCCTGGCGGTGCGTCGGCGGCCCGGTGCCGTCGCACCTCGCGGCTCCGCTCGTCGGCACCGACGGCGTGCTGCGCGGCGCGATGCTGCTCGAGGCGCCGGAGCCGGGCGACGACGGGCTGCTGCTCGCGGCCAAGATGGCGCGCGTGGCGGCCATCGCGATGGAGCAGACGCATGCGGCCGAAGAGCGCGCCGATGAGCTGACGCGCAACACCGTACTGCTCGACATCGTGCGCGAGGTGGATCGCCAGGTGGAGCTGCCGCAAGTGCTCGCCGCGATCTGCGAGAAAACGGCGGAGGCGTTCGCCGCGCGCCAGGTGACCGTCTATCTCCATAGCCGGCGGCACCGCGGCTCGCTGCCGCTCGCGGACTACGGGACGCCACCGCAGGTGGCGATGCGTTTCGCCGGCGGCCGCTACATGAAGGGCCAGGTGCCGCACGAGGCCGAGGTGCAGACCGGCCGCACCGTGATCATCTCGCGCGACAACTCGCCCCCGGAGGAGGACGTCACCCTGCTCGAGCTGACCGAGGTGCACACGCTCGTCTTCCTGCCGTTGCGCGACGAGGACGGCACCGTGCGCGGTCTCCTGAGCATCGGCTTCGAGACCGCACCCGTGCTCAAGGCCGACGCGCTGCGCGCCCTCGAGATGGTGGCCCGCCACGCGGCGATGGCGATCACACGCGCGCGCTTCCTCGATCGCACGGCGAAAGCGGCACAGTTCCGCGCCGGCGTCGCGTCGCTGGCCGTCGAGCTGAATGCTGCGACCAGCCGGTCGCAGACGTTGCAGCTGCTGTGCAGCCGCGGCTCCGCGCTCTTCGGCGTCGACTCCGCGGCGCTCCTCGTGGAGGCGGGCGGCCGTCTCGTCGCCGCGGCGACCCACGGCAGCCTCGATACCGGCGACGCGATCGAGGTCGCGCTCGACGGCAGCGACGCCGCGATCGTGCGCGCCGTGGGCACTGGCGAGGTGGTGCTGGAGAACGATCGTCCCCGCCACGACGACGGCGCGCTGCTCGACCGCCTGCGCTCGCGCGTCGTGATCCCGCTCGTCGAGGCCGACGGAACGACGGGCGCAATCATCTTCGGCGAGCTGCGCCCGCGGCGCCTGCGGCCCTGGGTCGCAGAGGAGGCGCCCGTGCTCGGCGCGCTCGCCGTCGCGACCCTGCGCAACCTGGAGCTGATGGGCCAGGTGCTCGACAGCAACCAGCGTCTCGGCCGTCTGTCGGCGCTGAAGGACCAATTTCTCGCCAACGTCTCGCATGATCTGAGAACGCCGCTGAACGTCATCATCGGCTTCGCGCAGCTGGCGCTGGAGGATACGTTCGGCGAGCCGCCGCTCGAGCTGCGCGGCATCCTCGAGCGCATGCTCGCGAGCGCGCGCCAGCAGCTGACGCTGGTGCAGGATCTGCTCGACGTGTCGCGCCTCGAGCTGAGCGGTCTGACGGTGAAGCCGGCGCCGATCGCGCTGGCACCGCTCTTCGCCGACATGGAGTTCCTGGTGACGAGCCTCGTCCGGCACAAACCGGTCCGCATCGTGATGGAGGCGCCGGAGCAGGAGACGTGGGTCCTCGCCGATCCCGATCGCATCCGGCAGATCCTGACCAACCTCCTCGCCAACGCCGCCAAGTTCACCGATGCGGGCACGATCACGCTGCGCGCGGCCACCGCGGCCGACGGCGTCCGCATCGACGTGATCGACAGCGGCATCGGCATCCCCACCGACCAGCTGAGCTCGATCTTCGAGCCGTTCCGTCAGGTCGAGGGCGAGCGCGCCGCGCTCGGCACCGGCCTCGGCCTGGCGATCGCGCAGCGTCTGGCGAGCTTGATGCAGGGGACGTTGACCGTCGAGAGCACGCTCGGGCGGGGCTCGACCTTCACGCTCACCGTGCCGCTGTCACCCGTTCCCGCGGAGACCGCCAGGCTCGACGCGCCGTCGACGGACGAGCGCCACGGCGGGTACCTTCACGCGTCGTAGACGCGGTGCTAGCCTTCGGTGATCCACGCACGACTGGAGGCTTCACGAATGATTCGCGCCCGTATGCTCGCGCCGCTCGCGGCGGTGCTGATCGGCTTCACCGCGTCGCCCGTCTTCGCCGCCACCTGGGAGATCGACCCGGCGCACACCACGATCCAGTTCTCGGTCCGCCACATGATGGTCAGCAACGTACGCGGTCAGTTCGGCAAGTTCAGCGGCCACGTCGAGGGGGACGAGACGAAGCCGGCGGACGCCCGCATCGAGGCGACCATCCAGACGGCGTCGATCGATACGGCCAACGAAAAGCGCGACGAGCACCTGCGCAGCCCCGACTTCCTCGATGCCGCGAAGTTCCCGACCATCACCTTCAAGTCGAAGAAGATCGAGAAGACCGGCGACGCCAAGTGGAAGGTGACGGGCGACCTGACCCTCCACGGCGTGACGAAAGAGGTCGTGCTCGACCTTTCCGACGTCACCTCTCCGATCAAGGATCCGATGGGCAACCTGCGCGCGGGCGCGGAGGCGCGGACGACGATCAACCGTCAGGACTTCGGCATCAGCTTCAACAAGACGCTCGACGGCGGCGGCGTGATGGTGGGCAACGAGATCTCCATCTCCATCGACGTCGAGGTGACGCGCAAGGGCGGCGCCTAGACCGCCCGCCGGCTGAAGCACGCGCTCGGATTGCACGGGTTCGACGCGTCGCCGAGCGCGCGCGCCCGTCAACGAAAATCTCGAGCGTCCGACTATTGAAAATCCTGCGCCGCCCACACCGCGCCGCTGGAGGTGGTGAAGAAGCCGCACGCGACCTTGGTGTAGCTCGGATTGGTCATGTTGATGTAGTGCCCGTGCGTCGCGTAGTCCTGCCCGGGGCCCTCGTTCCACATCACCTGCAGGCACTGCGGGATCATCGTGCCCGCCGGTCCCGGCCACCCGGGACACTCGTTCTGCGCCCATTCGCTGCACTGCCCGAACGCGCTGTGCGGCGTCCCGGTCTGGCTGTCGTGCTGGCTCTCGCCGTCGACGCACGTCTCGCCCGCTGACCAGCGCGCCAGCGGCCCGAGGCCGATCGAGGCGCGGTGGCGATTGATCTCGTCGACGCAGATCTGCGCCGGGTCGTTCGGATCGGCGCTGGCGGTCGGACCGGGCGTCGGTGTGCGGGTGGGCGTGGGTGTAGCCGTGCGGGTGGCGGTGCGGGTGGGCGTCGGGGTGCGCGTCGGCGTACGGGTCGCAGTGGCGCTCGGGGTGACGGTGCGCGTCGCCGACGTCGCCGGCGTCGCGGTGCCGAGCGGCGTCGCCGTGCGAGAGGGGGTGGCCGTGACCGTCGGGGTGCGGACCGGCGTCGGCGTCGCGGGCTTGGGCGTGGCGGTCGCGGATTTCGGCGTCACGGTCGGCGCGGCGCAGCTCGCCGGGTCGAGCGTACAGACCGTCTCGCCGATGAAGGCGTCGGCACCATCCTCGAGCGCCGCGGTGTCGCCCGTCACGCTGCATCCCCGTGCCACCATCTCGGCACGGTCGAGGCAGCCGCGCTGACCGTCGGCGAGCCGCGTCGTCTGCTTCAAGAGACAGACGGGATCGACGACGCCGGTCTTGGCAGCGGCGCGGGCGTGGCAGGTGAGCATGCCGGAGATGTAGCGACCGACGCAGAGCAACTTGGCGCTGTCGCACTTGCTCGGCGTACCGCCGTTGCCGATCTGTCCGTCGAGGTCGTCGACGTAGACCGTCATCGCGTCGTCCAGCAGCGCTTGATCACCGGTCGTCAGACAGGAGAGGACGCGCTCGACCCGCTCGAACTGGCCGTTGGCGGGAGACTCCGCACCGGCGAAGCGAGCGCGCATCTTGTCGAGGCACGCCTTCACGGTCGCCGCATCGGGATGCGCCGCATCGCGCGCCTCGCAGGTCGCGCGCAGCGCGACCGAGCGCGCCACGTCGCCGAGCTTGCGCGAGAGACACGTGTCGACGGTGGTCGCGGGCGCGGGCCGCGCGCACAGCGTCGCGCACAGCGTCGCCACTCCCACCACGGCAACCCATCCTCGACGACCACACCAACCCATCCTGCCGTGCACCATCTCCAGCCAGGATGCCGGGTCGTGCACGGCGAGGTCAAACGAAAATTTCATCGCGCGCGCAGCGCGCGCGGAAAGCGCGATGCGCTTGCTCGACTCCCGCGGAGTCTCGCACAGCGTCTCGCAGCATGTGGAGCGATGCCGCTCGTTGGCGCCGGCCGCACGACGCGGTCGACTTCAGCGTGCGCTGATACGGCTCAGAGGCCGGTCAGGCCCCCGTCGACGGCCAGCGTCTGCCCGGTGACGTAGACGCTCTCGTCGGAGAGAAAGAAGAGCACCGCGTACGCGATCTCCCATCCCGTCGCCTGGCGTCCGAACGGCACGGGTGTACGCGAGCGCGAAGGGCGGCCGGCGGTCGTCATCCGGCCGAGCGGCGTATCGACGAGGCCCGGGCAGATGACGTTGGCGCGGATGCCGCGCGCCGCGCCCTCGAACCCGACGTGCCGCATGAGTCCGCCGAGCGCCGCCTTCGAGGCGTCGTACGCCGGCAAGCGCGACCCGGCGCGCAAGGACGCGATCGAGGAGATGAAGACGATCGACGCGCCGTCGGCGAGGCGCGGCAATGCCTCGCGACAGCAGAGCACCGGCGCGCGGAGATTGACCGCGAGCGTCGCGTCCCAGTCGTCGGGCCGCACGGCCGCGAGCCCGAGGGCGCCGACGCCGATGCCAACGTTCAGGACCATGCCGTCGAGCCCGCCGAGCTGCTGGGCGGCCTCGCCGATCATGCGCACGATGTCGGCCTCTTTCGACACGTCGGCGACGATCGCCGCGGCCTTCCCGCCGGCGCCGCGGATCATCTCGACGGTCGCGGCCGCGCTCTCCGCGTTCGCGTCCGCGACCGCGACCACGGCGCCCTCGCGCGCGCAGAGCACCGAGGCGGCGCGGCCGTTGCCGATCGGATCGGTCGCGGCGTCGAAGGTCCGCTGGCCGCCGCCGACGACCAGAATCTTGCGCCCTTCGAGCCGCGCGCGGCCGGCGCTCGTTCCCTCCGAGGCCGCGCTCGGCGGCCGCACGTAGCGTTCGGTATCGGGCATGGGTCGACCTCCTGTGCTCAGCGCTGGCGCGAGCAATAGTCCCCGGACGCGATCGGACGCAACGACGCGACGGAGCGATTGTACAGGTACACCCAGGCGACGACCCTGCGGCCGTCGTCGAGGGTCACCTCGGCGGCGACGCGCCGATAGAGGCCGCGCGACGGCTCGATCGGATCACAGCCTTCGTAGCGATCGAGGGCGGCGAGCGCGCCGGCCGCCGTCAGTCGATACACCTCGCCGCGCACCCGCGCGGCGCCGTCCTCCGACGCGACCAGGCCGGGATAGTCCTCCACCAGATAGAGGCGCCCCCTGATCCAGCCGTCGCCCACCGGCACCGCCGCGCCGGCGAGCCGCGCGTGCGCCTCGTGGCCACTCACCCGGCGCAGCGTCCCGTACACGAAGATGAGGTCGGGATCGGCCACCGCGCCCGCGCGCCGGCGCTACTTGCCGCCGGGCGGCAACACTCCCCCGACCGACGCGCCGGTCCCGGGAGCGAGGCCACGCTGGCCGGGCATAGTGACCTTGAACTCGCGCTTCGAATAGCCCGCCGGCACCTCGAAGACCTGCGCGTCGATCGCCTTGTGCTCGACCTTCACCACCCGCAGCTCGGTGCGCGGCTTGCCGGCGCGGAACGTGCGCACGCGGACCGGCAGGCCGTCGAGCGTCTCGAACAATTCGAGCGCGTCGTCCTGCGAGCGGCCGCCGATCGTGCCCACCGTATCGTCCTCGAACGTGTTCAGATCGCGCAGCGCGCTCAGGTCGTCCTTGGTGACGCCCGCGGCCTTCCAATCGGCGACGCACACCTCGCGCAGCTTCTCGCCGTCGCGCAGCACTTCGACCTCGTGACACGGGACGCCACCGACCTTGTCGCTGCGGCCCGTCGGCCGGATCGTCGGCGGCTCGCGCTTCTTCTTGGGAGCGCCCTGCGCCAGGAGACGCAGCATCTCCATGCGCTTCTCCGGCGGCACCTTGTCGAAGTCCTTCTCCATCTGCTTCCGCGTCGCGTCCGACTGCGCGACCATCGCCTGCATGCGGGCGCGATCGACCTCGGTGTAGGTGCGGCGCTTCTCGTTCACGCTCCACATGACGTTGCGGTCGCCGCGGAAGATGAGGACCGCGTTCGTCTTGTCGGGGCGGGTGAGCTCCATGCGCAAGCGGTTGCCGTCGAGCATCATCCGGCCCGGATTCGGTGGCCGCGACTGCGCTTGCGCCGCCTCGGTCACGTCCGCGAGCTCGGTCGTGAGCTCGATGCCGGCGCGAGCCGCAACTGCCCACGCCACCACCATCCACATCACCGCGCCGCCGAGAAGGAGCGATCGCGCGCATTGCCGTCCGATCGATGTTCGTCGCACGGTAGCGCTGCTCGCATCCGCGAGCGTCGCTGTCAAGCAGACCTCGCGCGCGTCGTGCTCTCGCGCGCCGCGCGCGACGCGGGTGGCAGCGGGATGAATGCGCTCGTGCGTGCGACATACTCCGCATAGCGCGGTCGGCGCCGCGCCATGCCGTGCTCGAGCATGGGAATGCCCGACACCCGCACGAGAAGGACGGTCACGATCAGTGGCGAGACGACCGTCCACCACGCGCCGGTGCCCTCGACCGTCACGAGAAAGAGGCCCCACCACAGTACGACCTCGCCGAAGTAGTTCGGGTGGCGCGACCATGCCCAGAGTCCGGTGTCGAGCACTTGATCGGCGTTGCTGCGGGCATTCCGAAACCGCGTGAGCTGCAGATCCGCGATCGTCTCGCAGCTCCAGCCGGCGGCGAAGAGCGCCACTCCGAGCCCACCGAGGGCTCCGACCCGCCCGCCCGGCGCCACGACGGCGAGCTGCACCGGGAGCGAGATGATCCACATCAGCACGCCTTGCAGTCCGAAGACGGTGTGGAGGCTGCGGCGGACGAAGGCGGCGCCCGCCTTGCGGCGCATCGCCGCGTAGCGACGGTCCTCGCCCGACGCGCCACGCCAGCGCAGAAAGAGGTGCGTCGCGAGACGCACCGCCCACACCGTCACCAAGGTCAGCACGAGCGCGGCGCGTGGCGAGGGCGCTCCCGCCAACGCCGCCGGCCGCATCAGCCAGGCCACCCAGGCGACGACCGCGAAGCCGGGACCCCACCAGACATCGACGATGCCGACGTCGGCGAGCGCGATCGATACGAGCCAGAGCGCGACCATGGCGGCGGCGACGACCGCCGCCGTGCCCGCGAGGACGGTGACCATGCCTGTCGATACGCCGGGGCCGCGCGGGCGTCCAGCTGGATTTGGTGGACTTGGCTCGGAGCCTCGTGCAGGACTGGCCTCGCATGGAGCGCGTCTGGTACTTCGCCTACGGCTCGAACATGCAGACCGCGACCTTCGGCGGCCGCCGGGGCATCACGCCCATCTCGGCATGCGCAGCGCGGGCCCCGGGTTGGCGCCTCGTGCTCGACAAGCCGCCGCTCCTCGGACCGGGATCGTCGTTCGCCAACATCGTGCCCGAGGACGGCGCGGAAGTGTTCGGCGTCGTCTACGAGATCGGCGAGGACGAGCTGGTGCACGTCGAGCTCACCGAGGGTGTGACGCTCGGGAACTATCGCCGCGCCGAGATCACCGTCGTGCCGCTCGACGCGGCACACCCTTCCCACCAGGCATTCACGCTCGTGACCGACAAGCGCGAGCGCGCGCTGCGCCCCTCGGCGCCGTACATGGCACGGCTGATCGACGGAGCCGAGACGCATGGGCTGCCCGCGGAGTGGATCGGCTTCCTGCGCGGGTATCCGACCGTCCCGGACTCGCCCGAGGCAGCCACGGCGCGCGCCCGCGTCGACGACCTGCTCGCGAAGCTCCGCCGCTGACGAGAGCCCGGCGCTCGAAAGGAGCCGACGATGATATCCGGAAGCTGTCTCTGCCGCGCGGTCGCCTGGGAGATCGACGGACCGCTGCAGTGGATGTCACACTGCCACTGCTCGCGCTGCCGGAAGGCGCACGGCGCGGCCTTCGTGACCTACAGCGCTGCGAACGCCGCCGACTTCCGCTTCGTCCGCGGCTCCGAGCGCATCGGCCGCTACGAGTCGTCGCCGGGGTTCTTCCGCCCGTTCTGCTCGCAGTGCGGCTCGGTCGTGCCGGGTGACCCGTGGGGCCCGCTGGTGTTCGTGCCGGCCGGCTGCCTCGACGGCGAGCTCGGCGTGAAGCCGGAGATGCACATCTTCGTCAGCGCCAAGCCACCGTGGGTCGAGCTGAACGACGCGCTGCCGCGCTTCGACGGATACCCGCCGGGCTTCGAAGCGCCGGCAACCCTCGCCGAGCTGCCCGAGCGGACGCCGTACGCCGGCAAGCCGCGCGGCAGCTGTCTCTGCGGCGCCGTCGCCTACGTCGTCGAGGGCGCGCCGTTGCGCTGGTGGTTCTGCCACTGCGGGCGCTGCCGCAAGGCGCGCGGTGCCGCCTGCGCCTCGAATCTCTTCACCGCCGCCGATGGCGTTCGGTTCGTGCGCGGCGAGGATCGGACCGCCGCCTACAAGATACCGGAGGCGCAGTTCTTCCGGCAGGTCTTCTGCCGCACCTGCGGCTCCGCCGTCCCGAACGTCGACCCGGCACGCAACGTCGCCGTCATTCCGGCCGGCACGCTCGACGACGATCCGGGCTTTCGCCCGCAAGCGCACATCTTCGTCGGCTCGAAGGCGACCTGGGACGACATCCATAGCGCGCTGCCGCAGTACCCCGGGCCCCCACCGAGCCCCTGAGGAAGGAGACACGCATGCGCGCAGTGGTGCTGACGCGGCACGGACCGCCCGAGGTGCTGCAGGTCCAGGATCGGCCGGACCCTCGTCCCGGACCCGGCGAGCTCGCCGTCGACGTGCGCGCGGCGGGCATCAACTTCGCCGACGTCATGGCGCGCATGGGCCTCTACATGGCGGCGCCGAAGCCGCCGTCGGTGATCGGCTACGAGGTGGCGGGCACGGTCTCCGCCCTCGGCGAGGGCGTCACGCGCTTCGCCGTCGGCCAGCGCGTCATGGCGGGCACGCGCTTCGGCGGCTACGCCGAGCGCATCGTCACCCGCGTCGAGAACGCGCTGCCCTTGCCCGAGCGCCTGACGTTCGAGGAGGGCGCGGCGATCCCCGTCAACTACGCCACCGCCGCGGCGGCGCTCGTCCGCTACGGCAACGTCCAGGCGGGCGAGCGCATCCTCGTGCACGCGGCCGCGGGCGGCGTCGGCGTCGCCGCGACGCAGATCGCCAAGGCGCGGGGCGCCGAGATCTGGGGCACGGCGTCGCCCGGCAAGCACGACGCCATTCGCGCCCTCGGCGTCGATCACCCGATCGACTACACCAAGCCCGGGTGGGAGAAGGCGCTGCCGAAGCTCGATCTCGTGATGGACGCGATCGGCGGACGCAGCTTCCGGCAGGGCTACGAGCTGCTGCGTCCGGGCGGGCGCCTCGTCTGCTTCGGCGCGTCGTCGCTCGTGCAGGGCGAGACGCGCAGCATCGTCGGCGCCGTCCGTACGCTGCTCGCGATGCCGCGCTTCAACCTGGTGAAGCAGATGGAGAGCTCGAAAGTGGTGATCGGCCTCAATCTGCTGGCCCTGTGGGACGAGTTCGGGGAGCTCGCCGCGTGGCTCGACCCGGTGGTCGCCATGCTCGAGCGTGGGCCGGCACGCCCGGTCGTCGCCGCGGCGGTGCCGTTCGCGCGCGCGCCGGAAGCCCATCGCATCCTCGGCGAGCGCCGCAACGTCGGCAAGGTCGTCCTCACCCCGTAGCCGACGGAGGCGGTCGCATGCGCAGGATCGGAATGATCGGCCTCATCCTCGTCGGAGCCGCGCTGGCGTTCGGCGCCGTCACGTGGATCGCCCTCGAGGGGCGGGAGGTCGTGGTCGTGCGCACCCGCGACGGCGACGGCACGCCCCACAGCACCCGGACCTGGGTCGCCGATGCCGGCGGGGCGACGTGGATCGAGGCGGCGAATCCGGAGCGGCCATTCCTCCACGATCTGCAGCGCGCGCCCGAGCTCGAGCTGGAGCGCGGCGGCGGTGTCCTGCGCTGCCGGGCGGCGATCGTGCCGAATCCCGAAGGCCACCAGCACATCCGGGAGCTGCTGGCGTCGCGCTACGGCTGGGCCGACCGTTGGATCGGGCTCATCGCCGACACCCGGCGCTCGGTCGAGGTGCGCCTCACCTGTAGCTGACGGCGCGCCGCGGCACTTCCGCGACCTCGCGGGGGCCGTACGCAACCGCGACACCCAGCGCCAGCGCGATCGCGATCGCGACACCGTTCGCGGACGCCAGCACCAGCCACCACGGTCCGATGACGCCGAAGCGCGTCGCGAAGTGGTACGTCGAGACGTAGTTCACGCCTGGAAACGCGAGACAGGTGAGGAGTACGGCCCAGGTCGATGGCCCGAACGGCTCGGCCGGACGCCACACCGCGAGCGCGAGCGCCGTCGCCGGTAGCGCCAGCAGCAGGGCGTCGTAGCCTTGATGATAGGTGCAGCCGAGCACCGTCAGGCAGATCAGCGCCCAGACGAGCTGCCGGTCGTCTCCCGATCCGAGACGCGCCACCCGCCGGGACGCGACGATGCCGAGCACCAGCACGGTCAGGGTGACGAGCACGCCTCCCGAGCCCGACGCGTCGATACCGCTGATGCGCTCGACCAGCCCCGGCACGTCGATGCGCAGGCTGGTGTGCGACTTGTTCACGCCGAGCGCGAGGACGTGCCCGAGGCTCCCGACGAAGCTTCGCACGACGCTCGAGGCGTCCGCCGCGACGGCCAGGCGGCCGAGCGCGAGTAGCGACACGAGGCCGCAGGCGAGCCCGCCGGCGAGCACCGGGAGCCACATGCCGAGCGCCATCATCATGAGGCCGAGCGGCGCCCCGAACGTCGGCTTCAGCACGGTCACGCCGAACGCGAGCGCCGCCGCCCACGGGCGCGTTCGTCCCCAGTGGAGCGCGAGCAGGGCGCCGATCACCACGTAGAAGGTGCACTGCCCGAGGAAGAGCGTGCTGTGTCCCGGATGGCTGAGCAGCAGTATTGCGCCGAGGGCGAGCACGCGCTCCCGCGTCGGCGCGCGCTCGCAGAGAACGAGGATGGTGCGGGCGAGCACGAGCGCGAGACCGACGTTGAGCAGGAAGAACACGACCTCCGCAGCGCGCACGTCGAGGAGCGTGAGCGGCGCGTAGAGCAATAGAACCGCCGGCGCGTACGGTCCCAGCGGGACCGACACCGGATAGCGCTCGAGATAGGGATGCGGATCGTACGCGCTGACACCGTCGAGAAAAGCGCGCGCCGGGTAGTACACGGCATCGCGAAAGTCCTGCATGCCGAAGCGCGGCAGGTCGGGCTGTCCGACCACGTTGCAGTCGGCGTACGTGCGCCACGCCACGGCGGCCGTGACGGCGGCGAACCCCACGTACGCCGCCACGCGGAACCAGGATCGTTGCATCGGGATGAGCTCAGGACTCGTCGCCGTCGGCCAGCTCACGGAGAATCCGAGCGCGGTCGGCGTCCAGGTCGGGCGCGGTGGGGCGCCGCGGCGGGTCGGGCACGCCGGAGATCTTGATCGGACAGCCGAACACCTTGACCGTGCCCGCCGTCGGATCCTCCACCTCGACGATCATGTTGCGCGCCGCCACCTGCGGGTCGGCGACGACGTCGGCAAGGTCGTTGATCGGGCCGCACGGCAGGCCGCCTTCACGCAGGATCGGCACCCATTCGGCGGCGGTGCGCGTGGCCAGCGCCGCGCTCAGGTCGGCTTTCAGCTGCTCGTGGTGCCGCAGGCGGAGCGCGTTGCTCTGGTACTCGGTACGGTCGCCGAGATGGGGGCACCCGAGGAGCTTGCACAGCTTGCGGAAGCCGCGGTCGTCGCCGACCGCGATCGTGATGTGCCCGTTCTTGACGGGAAACGCGTCGAACGGCGCAACCGACGGATGCCGCGCGCCGAGCCGCTGCGGCGAGTCGCCGGCGAAGTGGCGCACGATCGCGTTCTCGCCGAGCGCGACCTGGCAGTCGAGCATCGCGACGTCGATCTTCATGCCCGCGCCGGTCTGCGCGCGGCGGTAGAGCGCGGCGCTGATGCCGATCGCCGTATAGAGCCCGGCGGCGATGTCGCCGATCGACGAGCCGAAGCGCGTCGGCGGGTTGCCGGGGTGGCCGGTGATGCTCATGAGCCCGCCCATGCCCTGCGCCACCAGATCGAAGGCGGCGAACGGCGCGTACGGTCCCGTGTGCCCGAAGCCCGACGTGGCGGCGTAGATCAGCCGCGGGTAGCGCGCGTGCAGGGCCTCCCAGCCGAGGCCGAGGCGGTCCATCACGCCAGGGCGATAGTTCTCCGCCAGCACGTCGGCGCGCGCCAGCAGGCGGTGGAAGATCGCGACGTCGTCCGGCTTCTTCAGATCGAGCGCGATGCTCTCCTTGCCGCGGTTGACGGAGATGAGATAGCCCGACTTGCCGTTCAGCGACGGCCCGAGCATACGCGACAGGTCGCCGCCCTTCGGATTCTCGACCTTGATCACGCGGGCGCCGAGGTCTCCGAGCGTGAGCGTGCAGAACGGCCCGGCGAGCACGCGCGTCAGGTCGATGATCGTGATGCCGGAGAGCGGCCCGGCGGCATTCGCGGCGCTCATGCCGGCGGACGCATCTCGGCGGTGGGGCGCGCGAGCTGCCCGCATGCGGCGGCGATGTCGCGACCGAGCGAGAAGCGCGTCGTCACCGTGAAGCCCGCGGCGCGGAGCGACTCGACGAACGCCCGCTGGCGCGCCGCCGGCGACGGCCGCAACCCCGGCGCTTCGGCGATCGGGTTGTAGGGGATCACGTTGAGGTGCACGGCGAGGCCGCGGCACCAGTCGAGGAGCGCCGCGAGGTCGGCGGCGCCGTCGTTGAGGCCGTCGAGCAGGAGGTACTCGACCATCACCGGGCGGTGCCGCAGCGTCTCGAGCGCCCGCAGGCTCTCCCGCAACGCCGCCGGCGACGGCGTGCGTACGTGCGGCATCAGCCGCGCCCGCACCTCGGGACGCGCCGCGTGCAGGCTGAGCGCGAGATTCACCTCGGGGAAGCGCGCGGCGAAGCGCTGCAGCTCGTCGAGCACACCGATCGTGGAGAGCGTGACGTGGCGTGGGCTGAGCGCGAACCATCCCGGATCGAGCAACCGCTCGACCGCATCCTCGACCGCGGCGCGGTTGTGCATCGGCTCGCCCATGCCCATGAAGACGACGTTCCGCAGACGCCGCCCTTGCGTTCGCAGCACCTGCCCCGCGATGGCGACCTGCTCGACGATCTCGTCCGCGCCGAGATTGCGGACGACGCCCATGTGGCCGGTCGCGCAGAACTCGCAGCGCACCGCGCACCCGACCTGCGACGACACGCAGACGGCGCTGCGGCCGCTGCGGATGCGCAGGATGACGGTCTCGACGACGAGCCCGGCACGGGTGCGGAGCAGCAGCTTGCTGGCCCCGTCGGTGGACGAGTGGAGGCGTTGCACCTCGTCGAGGCCCGCGAATGCGACCCGCCGCGCGACGGCGCTGCGCGCCGCCGGCGGCCACAGCGCTACCGCCTCGTGCGCCGGCGCGCCGTGCTTGTAGAGCGCGTTCCGCAGCCGACGCAGCAGGTCCGGCTGCAGCCCGAGATCGGCGCGGATCTCCTCCAGCACGCCGCGGCCGTGGATGGACGGGGGCTCGGGGCGCATCGCGGCGGACGATGCGTCACCTGACGGCTCGGCGTCAAGCCGACGCGCCCGCGTCATTTCGGCGCACCCGTCTCGCACCGCTCACCACGCGTGCATGCGGAACGACCACGCGTCCGTGCGGGTCGCGCACGCGCGCCCGATGAGCGGCGCCGCCGCCGCCAGCGCCTCGAGCGTGCCGGCGGGAGGACGGATCAGCAGCAGACCGCTGCCGTTCAACCGGCTCCGCTGATGCTTGAGCGACGTCGTGACGAGCTCGGCGACCGTCCCGGACACGCCCTCCGCTTCGCAGCGCGCCAGCATCGCGTTCGGGCGCGTCAGGCTCTTCACCGGATACCAGAGGACGAGGCACGCGTCCGGCAGGGCGCGCGCGGCGCGCAGCACCGCGTCCGGCACGGCGATCCAATCCGCCTTCTGCGACCAGGGTGGATCGACGAGCACCACCGTCGCGGCCGTCATCGACGCGAGCGCGGCGAGGCCGTCGCCCTCGGTGATCCGCGCGGCCGCCGAGCCGAGGTGCGTCGCGAGACGGGCGCAGGCCGCGGCATCACGCTCCCAGAGCGCCAACTCCGCGCCGTCGCCGAGGACGGCGTGCGCCAGCAGCGGCGAGCCCGGATACGACTCCGGACGCACCTCGCCGGTGCCGAGGGCGCGGCAGATCGCCACGTAGCGCGCGACCGCGCCGTCCTCGAGATCGCTTGCACCCCGGAGGGCGCTTGCACCCCAGAGGCGTCCGATGCCCTCCGTCCACTCGCCGGTCGGACCGAGCGCATAGCGGCCCTCACCGGCGTGCGTCTCGACGTAGCGGACGCGGCGCGTGGCGGCGCCCGCGCGGCGCAGGATCTCGACCAGCGCGCAGTGCTTCCACACGTCGCCGACGTTGCCAGCGTGAAAGCGGTGGCTGTAATCGGGGGCTCCGCCAGGAGCGTACCGTGAGCGATCGGACGACACGCGGCGGCGATGCTATGCGCTCGCCGCCGTCAGGTCACGTGCGCCGCCGTCTCGCGCGGCCGCCGGGCCTCCCGACATGCGCGGCACGCGTTGCGGCCGTTCGCCGGCGGGCGTAGAAGTCGCTCCATGGCCAGCAGCGCCGCCGTGCCGCGGGGTCCCCGCACACCGGCGATCGTGCAGGTTGCCCGCTGGATCCGCCAGCCGATTCCCCTCATGGAGGAGTGCGCCGCTCGCTTCGGCGACGCGTTCACCTTGCGCTTCCCGGGCTTTCCGCGGCTGGTTTTCTTCAGCGCTCCCGCGGCCATCAAGGAGATCTTCACCGCCGACCCCGACGACCTGCGCGCGGGCGAGGCCAACGTCATCATCGAGCCCCTCGTCGGCCGCAACTCGCTGCTGCTGCTCGACGGCGCCCGCCATCACCGCGAGCGGCGGCTCCTCATGCCGCCGTTTCACGGCGAGCGCATGCGCCTCTACGGCAACGTCATGCGCGACATCGCGGCCGGCGTGATCGAGCGCTGGCCGATCGGCACGAGCTTCCCCGTCCACCCCGAGATGCAGCGCATCACGCTCGACGTGATCCTGCGCGCCGTCCTCGGCCTCGAGGAGGGCCCCCGTCTCACGCTGATACGCGAGCGGCTGACGCGCATGATCACGTTCGGCAACGCCAACCCGCGCCTGGGCCTGCCGTTCCTGCAGATCGACCTCGGACGCTTCAACGCCTGGGGCCGTCTCATGGGCCTGATGCGCGAGATCGATGTGCTCCTCTTCGAGGAGTTCGCGCGCCGGCGGACGGCCGGGGCGGAGGGCCGCGACGACATCCTCACCCTGCTCCTCGACGCGCGTGACGAGCAAGGTCAGGCAATGACCGACGTCGAGCTGCGCGACGAGATGCTCACGCTGCTCCTCGCCGGCCACGAGACCAGCGCCACGACCTTGGCGTGGGTGACGCACCGGCTGGTCCGGCATCCCGACGTGCTGGCGCACGTGCGCGACGAGCTCGCCCGCGTCGTCGGGGCGGGGCCGGTAGCGCCGGAGCACGTGGCGCAGCTCGAGTACCTCGACGCGACCATCAAGGAGACGATGCGTCTCAATCCCATCCTTCCCGCGGTCGGACGCGCCCTCGCGCAACCGAGCCGCCTCGGCGGGATCGATCTTCCCGCCGGCGTCGTGGCGGCGCCGTGCATCTATCTGACGCACCGGCGCCCGGACGTCTGGGAGGACGCGCAACGCTTCGATCCCGAGCGCTTCCTCACCCGCAAGCCTGGTCCCTACGAGTTCTTTCCGTTCGGCGGCGGCACCCGGCACTGCCTCGGCGCGGCCTTCGCAATGTACGAGATGAAGATCGTCCTGGCGGAGATGCTCCAGCGCGTCGAGCTGCGCTCGGCGCCCGGCTACACGCTGCGTGTCACGCGCCGCGGGCTCGCCTTCGCGCCCTCGGAGGGGATGCCGGTCGTCGCCGAGCGCCACGCCGCTTGAGCGAACGGCGTCGCGCGCGATCCATGGCGCGCGACGGGTCTTGTGGGTTACAACCCGTGCCGTGAATGCGGACGAGTCGGCGGCCCGTCTTCGCCTCCTCTACGACTGTTGCTGCGCCTTTGCGGCGCGGCTCGACCTCGACGAGCTGGTCCCGCTCGTGCTCACCAAGTGCCGCGACGCCCTGCAGGCCGAGGCCGCGGCGGTCCTGTTGCTCGACGAGGAGCACGATGAGCTCGATTTCTCGTACCTCGGCGACCAGGCCCCGGACGTCGCGGAACGTTTGCGGACGGTGCGCATGCCCGCGAGCCGCGGCATCGCCGGCGCCGTTTTGCGTGACCGGACGCCCGTCCGCGTCGACGACGCGCGCACCGACTCGCGCTTCTACCCCGACGTCGATCGTGCCACCGGTCTCGAGACTCGCGGCCTGTTGTGCGTGCCGCTCCTCGGGGCAGAGGCGGCGCTCGGCGTCCTGCAGGTGGTGAATCGCCGCGACGGCGCGCGCTTCACCGACGACGACCTCGAGTTCCTCGAGGGCCTCGCGGCGGGCGTCGCCGTGGCGATCGCGAACGCCCGTGTCCTGACCCAGGTGAAGGGCGAGGAACGCCGCCTGCGCGCGCAGGTCGGCGTCCTGCGCCGCGACCTCGCCCGGCGCGACGGTTTCGCCGAGATGGTCGGCAGCGGCAGCGCGATGGCGAGCGTCTTCCGCCTCATGGAGAGCGCAGCGACGTCGCAGATCCCGGTGCTGATCGAGGGCGAGACCGGTACGGGCAAGGAGCTCGTCGGCCGCGGCATCCATCGCGCCAGCGCACGCGCCGAAGGGCCGTTCGTCGCCGTGAACTGCGCGGCGCTGCCCGAGGCATTGCTCGAGAGCGAGCTGTTCGGTCACCGTCGCGGCGCCTTCACCGGCGCCATCCAGGACAAGCCCGGCCTCTTCCAGACCGCGCACGGCGGCACCCTCTTCCTCGACGAGATCGGCGAGATGCCGGCGGCGATGCAGGCGAAGCTCCTGCGCGTCCTGCAGGAGGGCGAGGTGATGGCCGTCGGCGACACCAAGCCGCGCAAGATCGACGTCCGCGTCGTCTCGGCGACGAACCGGGATCTAGAGACCGAGGTCGAGCAAGGCAACTTCCGCCAGGATCTCTACTTCCGCGTCGCGACGTTCCCGATCGGCCTGCCGCCGCTGCGCGAGCGACGCGAGGACGTGCCGCTGCTCGCCGAGCGCGTGTTGGCGGGCTCGGCGAAGCGCCACGGCAAACGCATCCTCGGCTTCACCACCGAGGTCCTCGCCGCCTTCGAGCGGTTCGCGTGGCCCGGCAACGTGCGCGAGCTCGAGAACGAGATCGAGCGCGCCGTCGCCCTCGCACGCGACGGACACGAGATCGGCCTCGAGCACCTGTCGGCGAAGCTCACCCGCGGCACGCCCGCGGGCGGCGCGTCGACGGGAAGCGGAACGGCGGCGCCCGCCGCCGCGCTCACGGTGGACGGGCCGCTGCGCGAGGCCCGCGACGCGTTCGAGATCGCCTACATCCGGAAGGTGCTGGAGCAGCACTCCGGCAACGTCACCCGCACGGCGCAGGCGCTCGGTCTCTCGCGGGTGATGCTGCAGAAGAAGATGAAGGAGTACGGCCTCCGCACTCCCTGAAACGCAACGAGCGCGACCAGACCGGGGAGGATGCCGGCCTGATCGCGCTCCGCGCACCGGTGCCGTTCGGTGCGCGTTACATTCGCTTGTTCTGCGTCAGGTCCCAGGCGCCCGAGGTGGTGCCATTGGGGCCGTTGTAGTCCACCTGGATGCGCGCGAAGTTGAGCGTAATCTCCTCGGCCGTGGCATCCGCGGCGCTGCTTCCGCCCTGGTGGATGGAGGCGATCAGGACGTCGCCCAGCGTGATGCTGGAGGTGACGGTCGAGCCGGCCCCATAGAGGTCGAGTCGCGCGCTCTTGATGTGCGTGCCCGACACCGCCGCCATGAAGAGGAGCGGCGAGGACGCGTCGAGGGCCTTCATGAATGTCAGGCCCGTGAAGTCGGCCCGCTGCCCCGAATACATGCCGGTCGAGCTCACCGTACCCGTGATGCTCTGACTGACACCCGTCGAGAACGAGAGGACGGGGACGCTGCCGATACCGTCGATGGTGACGATGCCGATCACGCGCAGCTTGCCGGCGGCGGCAGGGTGCGCGCCGCCCAGGGTGAGGAGCATCACGAGAGAGGTGGTCAGGATTGCGATGGAGCGCTTCATGGTCGTCCTCCGGTTGGCTGGGCCCGTGGTCGGGCGCGTCGTCATGACGGATGACGATTGCAACCGTGGTGCCGTGTGGCGGCGGTCGAGCGGACGAAGGATTCCGAGGAGTTGGCGTAGACCCCCGCGCCGCAGGCGCTAAGCGCAGGAGGCGGTGTCGCGCCGGCGCGACCGCGCGCCGCGAACAATGGTTAGCGGCTTGGCGGGTGAGCGGTGTCAGCGGACGGTGAAGGCGAAGCGCGACGTCGTCGCTCCGCTGGCTACGCTCTCCGGGGCGCGCTTCATGTGGAGACGCTCGCGCTCCTCCTTGGCCCGCGGCTCGTCGGTCTTCGCTTCCGCGGCGGCCTCGTCCACCGGCGACACCTCGACGACATAGGCGCCGGGAACGAGCCATGCCGCCGGCACAGCGACGTCGAGCAACGGCGGCGTGGTCCCATCGGCCGGGCGGGCGGCGAATTGCTGCCGCAGCTCACGACCCGTGCCCGGACCGACGATGCGCACCTGCACGGCGCCCGCGGTGACGGCGGGCACGCGCAGGCGCAGTGTCCCCTCGACGTCAGCGGCGCGCACCTCCGCGGTGCGATCGGCGCGCAGCATGAGCGTCGCCGTCGCGCGACGTTCGGGGCGCGCCTTCACCGCTGCCGCGTTGGCCGCGCCGGGAGGCGGCGCGGCGGCGACGCGGGTCTCGTCGCGGGAGGACGCTTGCGCCGCGCGGGACGCGGCGGCGGGCGGCGCAGCGGCGGCACGCCGCTCGTTCTCGCCGCCGCCGAGATCGTGGAGCGAATCTGACGCCGCGAGACGTCCCTCGTCCGAGGGCGGCAACATTTGATTCCGCAGCCCGCCGGCGCCGGCGGCCTCGGGCTCCTCCAGCGCGGCACCGGGCCGCGCGTCCGACGAGACCGTCTCCCGCTTCGCGAGGCGCTCCTCCGCCGGCGGTAACGACGGCTGACGCTCGCGCAGCGCGACGGGAACGAGGACCAATAGCACCACCGCGTACGCGAACGCGGGATGCCGGACCAGACGGCCGACGGGGCCCGCCCGCCGCGCGTGCTCGGTTCCGCGCGCGCTGCTCGCGCCGCGTTGGAGCGCGGCGGGTCGTTCGGCGACGGCCGACGGCGCGAGCGCCGCGAAGTCGAAGTCGCGCAGCGTGGCGAGCTCGTCGGTGCACAGCCGGCACGCGCCGACGTGGGCCTCGATCGCCAGCCGCTCGCCGGCGGGCAGCCGCTCCGCGCGCTCGGCGTACTCGACCAGGCGCTCGGGCGCCGGATGCGCCGACGCACCCGCGCCGCCGGCGTGCAGCCCCTCGTGCAGCTCGGTCCACACCCGCACCTCCGCGGCGCACTCGGCGCACTCCGGATAGTGGGCGCGGAAGTCGGCCCACCCGGCGGCGCGTGCGTCGTCGACGAAGGCGACGAGATCGATGTCGAATGCCCGGCGGCAGCTCATCGCAGGCGCGTCCTCCTGGGAGAGGTCGTCCGGCACGCGGAAACCGGCTCACCCACGGCCGATATCCTCGCCGAATCGCCGCCGGAGCGCCATGAGCGCGTCGCGCAGGCGACGTTTCATGGTCCCCAGCGGGATGCCGGTTTCGGCGCTCACGGTCTCGTAGGTCTTGCCGTCGCGATAGATACCGTCGAGCACCTGCTGCTGCTCGGAGGGCAGGTCGCGCACGGCGAGCCAGAGCTCGCGCACCTCCTCGGCGTGGTCATCCGAGCGGCCGGGCGCCGCGATCGCGTCCTCCCACGGCAGCGTCGCTCCCTCGTGGCGCCGCATCCCCGCCTTCACGCGATCGACGAACTTGTTGCGGGTGATGATGCGCACGTAGCCGAGGAATGCCTGGGTGTCGCGCAGGCGGCCGGCGCGCGCGTTCTCGACGACCGACAGGATCACCTCCTGGCGGAGGTCGTCCCACTCGTCGCGGAAATCGTAGGCGCGCAAGCGGACGAGGAAGCCCGTCACCAGACGGTTGAGCTTCATGAACGCCACGCGGTCGCCGGCGAGCAGCGCAGCGAGCGTCGCGGGCCAATCGTCGGCGGCGGTGGGCGCCATGGTCCTGTCTCATCCGTAGGCCGTCCGGGCGCGCGGCACAATTGCCGCGCTCCGGTCCGCCCGGCCCGTTGCACGGCGAAACCCGCGTCAGGGCCGCGCGTTGCGGCCCGTGATCCGATTTGGCGCGGCCGGCCGACCTATCTCGGTGAGACACACGACCGCGGCCGCCGAGCGTGCCGCAGAGGAGGACCTTGCCATGACGAACATCACAGCACGAGCCGCGCGCACCGGACGACCGGCCCGCCGGCGTATCGCCGCCCTGACCGCGCTGCTCGCGACCCTCGGCATCCTGCGCACGGCGGCGCTCGCCGCCGCTCCCCCTGACACGACGGCGGACCCGTCGGCGACGGCGGGCACGCTCGACGCCCTCGGCCCCGACGGGAAGCGCCTCGGCGCCTGCCCCCTGAAGCACACGAGCGTCGCGATCGACGTCGCGGGCTTCGTCGCCCGCGTCACCGTGAAGCAGACCTTCGAAAGCCACTTCACCTCGCCGATCGAGGCCATCTACACGTTCCCTCTGTCCGAGCACGGCGCGGTGGACGCGATGACCATGCGCACCGGCGACCGTGTCGTGCGCGGCGAGATCAAGCGCCGCGAGGAGGCGCGGAAGATCTACGAGGCGGCGCGCGCCCACGGCCAGGTCGCGGCACTCCTCGACCAGGAGCGTCCGAACATCTTCACGCAGGCGCTGGCCAACCTCATGCCGGGCGCGTCCGTCGAGATCGAGATCACCTACGTCGAGCCGCTGAAGTTCTCCGCCGGCGCCTTCGAGCTCGCGTTTCCGACGGTCGTCGGGCCGCGCTTCATTCCCGGCACGCCGACGGGGGCGAGCGGCACCGGATGGGCGGACGACACGGCCGACGTCCCCGATGCGTCGCGCATCACGCCGCCGGTCGTCGCCAAGGGCACGCGCCCGGGACACGACATCGACATCGCGGTGACGATCGACGCCGGCGTGCCGATCCTCGACGTCGCCGCTCCGCTGCACGAGGTCGACGTCGAGCGGCCGGGCCCGAACCAGGTGCGCGTCCGCCTGCGCGATCGCGCCGAGATCCCGAATCGCGACTTCGTACTGCGCTACGCGGTCGCCGAGGACACCGTGCAGAGCGGCTATCTCACCCATCGCGACGGGGCCGGCGACGGCTACGTGAGCTTCGTCCTGCTGCCGCCACGGCACGTCGCGCCGCACGAGGCAGCGCCGAAGGAGCTGATCTTCGTCATCGACCGGTCGGGCTCGCAGAGCGGCGCGCCGCTGCAGAAGGCCAAGGAGACGATGTCGTGGATCCTCGACCACCTGAACCCGAACGACACCTTCCAGATCATCGACTTCGGCTCGACGGCCAACGTGCTCTTCGCGCAGCCCGAGCTCGCGACGGCGTCGGCGAAGCAACGCGCCCGCGCCCACATCGCCGCTCTCGAGGCGAACGGCGGCACGATGATGGCCGACGCGGTGCGAGCGGCCTGCGCCGTTCCCGCCGACGCCCATCGGCTGCGCGTGGTGACGTTCATGACGGATGGCTACGTCGGCAACGACTTCGAGATCCTCGGCATGGTGCGTGCGCTGCGCGGGACCTCGCGTTGGTTCCCGTTCGGCACCGGCAACGCCGTCAACCGGTTCCTCATCGAGGGCATGGCGCGCGAGGGGGGCGGGGAGCCGGACTACGTGCTGCTCACCGACCCGGGCGAGAAGGTCGCCGAGCGCTTCTACCAGCGCCTCGCCGCCCCCGCGCTCACCGACGTCCGGCTCGAGTTTCCCGGCCTCGACGTGACCGACGTCACGCCGTCCGAGCTGTCGGACGTGTGGGCCGAGCGCCCGCTCATCATCCATGCCCGCTATCGAACGCCGGGCCGGGGACAGGCCGTCCTGCAGGGCTATCGCGCGGGGCAGCCCTATCGTCAGGTGCTCGACGTGACCCTGCCGGTCGCGGCCCCCGAGCACGCGGCCATCGCCTCGATGTGGGCGCGGGCCCGCGTCGAGGAGCTGATGTCGCGCGATCTCGGCGCCGCCCAGCGGGGCGAGGTTCCCGAGGCGACGCGTGAGGAGATCATCACCCTGGCGCTGGAGCATCGCCTCATGACGCAGTTCACGTCGTTCGTCGCCGTCGAAGACCGCGTCGTCAACGAGAGCGGCACGCAGCACACCGAGGCGGTCGAGGTCGCGATGCCCGACGGCGTGAGCTACGAGGGCGTCTTCGGATCCGCGCCGGGCGCGGCGGATGCGGTGGGCGGACTCAATATGCTCGCGGCGGCGCCCGCGAGTCGCACCGAGCTGGCGCGCATGGCCCCCCGGGCCGACGCCGGCAACAGCGGCCGGGTGATGGAGAAGCGCGCGTTCGCCGACACGCCCGCGGCGGCGAAGCCCGCCGAGCGCGAGGCCGACGGACGGCGGCAGCTCGCGCGGCTCGACGGTACCACCCGCGCGAAGCTCTCCCCGGCCCTCGCCGCCTTCCTCGTCAACCCGAAGGCCGCGTCGATACGGGTCATCGACGGGCGCATCGTCGTCCGGGTGCGGCTGCGCGAGCGCGCCGAGAGCGTGCGCGCCGCGCTCGAGGCGGCGGGCCTGCGCATCACGCAGGCGAAGGATCGCATGGTCGTCGGCACGATCGAGCCGGGGCGTCTCGCTGATCTCGCCGCGCTCGACGGCGTGCAACGGATCGCCGAGCCCTGAGCGGCTCGTCAGTCGATGCGGCGGCGGCGCGGCCTCGCGGGCAGCGCCGCCGCCAGCTCACCAGCGGCGAGCGACCCAAGCACGCGGCGCGCGGCGGGTCCGGATGCAACCGCGTCGCGCCTCGCGGCATCGGTCAGGAGCGGCGTCGCGGGCGGCAGCGCCGGCGGCGTCGAGAAGGCCAGCAACGTCTCGCTCCCGAACCACACCCAGAAGCAGCGCACGCACACCTTGATCTGCGCCGTCACGTCGCCGCGCGCCGCGAAGGCCGTGAAGGGCTGGCCGCACGCCGGGCAACGCAACGCCGACGGGCGGCCGTCGTGCAGGGCCGCCTGCCAGAGGTGGTTCACGAAGGCGCGTGGCGCGACCTGGCGCAGGATCGGCAGGGTCACCGCGCCGGCCCGGCACCCGCGGCAGAGCCACACGAGCCCGTGGCGCCCCTTGCCCCGCTCGAGGTACTCGCCGCACGAGGGGCACGGCAGCTGCTCGAGCCGCGAGACCGTCAGCTCGCGAGAAGCCATCCGTAGCCCCGACGCAACGCCTCGCGCCCGCCGCGCTCGAGCACGTCGCCGTGCGCGACGATCACCCGGTCGAAGTCCCACTCGAGGATGCGCTCCATGCATCGGCGCGCGGCGGCGCGATCGCGGATCAGCCACGGATCGAGCGTGGACGGTCCGAAGTGGCCGTAGCTGCGCAGCAGGCGCATCCAAATCCGCGTCAGCGGCGCGGCGCTCGGGCCGAAGTTGAAGGCGAGGTCGCACATGACGAGCGTGCGGCTCGGGCGGTGGAAGAACACGACCTCGTTCTCGTACGGCCGGCCGCGAAAGAAGACCTGCCCCACCTCGGCACGCCACTCGACCGGCGCCTCGTCGCCGAGGATGGCGACGTAACGCAGGTCGGGCCGCTTACGCTCGAGTCCCGGACCGATCCACAGCCGCGCCTCCGGATAGCTCGTCGCGACGTCCCCCGCGTAGAGATGGTGGACGCGATTCGGCGCCACCACGTAGCGCACGGGACCGATCGCATCGAGCCCGCGCCGCAGCTCGGCATCGAGCTGCACGGGCGAGTGCAGCAGCACGGCGCCGTCGGCGAGGCGGATCACCGTCATCCGCGTCCCCACCTCGAGGCCGTAGAACCGCTGCGGCCGATCGACGATCCAGAGGTTCGGGCCGAGCTCCGCCAGCACGATGGCGCCCGCCGACTAGGGCGTGTTCCGCGCGCCTGCGCCGCGAAAGCGATCCGCGCTGCGGGCACGGGCCTTGATCGCCTCGACCTCGCGGTCGCGCGGCGGCGCGTGCGTGACGAGCGAGTCGAGCAGATGGTGCGCGACCCGCGTCACCTCGTCGACGGCGTGCGCGAAAGCCGCCTCGTTGGCCTTGGAGGGCCGGGTGAACCCGCTCAGCTTGCGGACGAATTGCAGCGCCGAGGCGCGAATCTCCTCATCGGTGGCTGGCGGCGTGAAATTGTGGAGCGTCTTGATGTTGCGGCACATGGCTTCCCTCCATGGCACCGATCCCGTGCTCGTTCAACGCGGCTGGCGCAAGCGCGCGATTTCCTCGGCATGATCGGCGGGGCCGCCGGCGAATTGCGGCAGGCCGTCGGTGATCTCGAACCACGCCGCCTTCGATGCGACGTGGAAGTGCGCGAGCGCGCGGCGCTGCGGATCGTCGTTGAGGATGCCGAGCCGGATGCGCAGGATGTCGGGTGCGTCGGGTCGCCGGCTGTAGACGGGCGAGCCGCAGCGGCTGCAGAAAGCGCGAAACACCCCGGGCGACGACTCGTACTCGCGGATCAGGTCTTCCCCGGCGACGAACCGCCAGTAGCTGCGGCGTACGTCGGTGTTGGCCGAGAATGCCGTGCCCTGCGCCTTCCGGCAGCGCGAGCAATGGCAATAGACCAGCGGGCCGACCTTGCCGGAGATCTCGATCCGCACGCCGCCACAGAGACAGTCGGCGGTCACGGCGCCTCACGGAACGCGCAGCGCCTCGTCGAAGAACGCGAGCGCCTCGTTGCTGACGCGTCGGTGCACGTCATCTCGGCTCACCGTATCACGGCAGAGCGCGCGCGCCACGAGGCGGCCGACCAACGTGCAGCGGGCGAGGAACGAGTAGTGGCTGACGTCCGGAAGCACCTCGAGCGTCGCCCCGGGAATCGCGGCAGCGAGCCGTTCCGCGAAGTCCAGCTTGAAGAAGCGGTCCTCGACCGCCCACGCCAGCATCGTGGGACGGTCGAAGCTCCTCAGCCTTTCGGCCGCCTCGAGGGTGTACGTGGGCGAGATCCCGCGCAGGACCTTGATCGCGTCCCGCCGG
>Ga0157379_10000774_pt1 | contig 25978 bp, 24 predicted proteins | sample S25metaG_FD_121802 | JGI IMG/M metagenome (GOLD analysis project Ga0157379, IMG submission 121802) | Switchgrass rhizosphere microbial communities from Kellogg Biological Station, Michigan, USA - S2-5 metaG | ecosystem: Host-associated > Plants > Roots > Rhizosphere > Soil | place: USA... | reverse complement strand
TGACTACTAGGATTGGTGAGGTCCAGCCACTTCCTTTCTGACGACGATGAGCGATCGAATTCGGACAAGGCAGCTATATACATCTTTTCCGTCCACTAACCCGATCCTCTGACCTTATAAACCCATCATCGAGGAAGATATTTTGTCACTCAGATATTGGAAAGAAATTCTACAATGTTTAAATGAGTAAAAGAGAGATGTGAATTCGCTTAAACTAAACGCCACTGATGTGGCGTAAAGCAATTACGAGAGACGGCTTTGGGTTTCCGACTTGAAATGCCTCTTCCAATAAGTCCACCCTCTGCTTTGTAGCATTTCCAACCACATATAGGACTCGTATCTGTGCCACGTGTAAGGGATTTACCTTCATGGAGAAATGGAGTCCTAGGCTTCTGGGTCAGGGGGGAAACCCCTTGCTTAAAGGGAGAGCCAATGATGAGCTCTTCAGGGGGGATTTCTTGCTATATTTTAACAGACTGTTGACCCGTGAAGACCCGGAATAATAATAACCGACCGTAGTATTTGTTAGAGAACCACAAGAGCATTCTAAGCGAGGTGATGCTAATTAAACGCGGTTTGTCATCCTGTTTTGGATGTACAGGAATGCATGGTCATAGAGCGAGCACTCAGATGGCTCAATAATTGAAGACAAGAGACACAGAACACAGAACACAGGATACATAAATGGATCTCAGTTGAATGATAAGCATACATACAGCATGACGGACGGATCAAGAACTGCACTGGAGTTCGACTCAGTCCCACGGCTGACTACATACACGAATATCATGATGTCACCTCCATGGCACGAATGCGACAGTTATCTGTCCATTTATGCCGCATGATGGTATACTGTCATAATAATGGGTTGTTAGGTGTTGTTATCTTCTTGTTGGCTGCTAGAATATGCAGGGGTCACATCAATCATGCCTGATCCATGTGCCTTCAGTCAACCAAAGGTCATTAACGTCCGATGGCTAAAAGCAAGTATATTATCAGTCCTCAATTAGCACTGATGGGCCTTTACTCGACGATTGAAGTCACTGACAATCCAACTGCGCACTTCCTTGTACATATGAGGCTATATCTTCGGTTAAGAATCATTTATCGCGCAGTTGAACCTGCGGGGCAACACGGTGAGATCGGATACGAGAAATTATAGCTCGCAGCCTTTTTATGAGGCGAGAACGATTCCATGTAGTGTTTCAGTGGGCGTGTAAGGGACTTATCACGGTGTCACAAGAAGTTACTAGAGAACCACTAATTTCTTGAAGACTTCTTGAATATATCTGTGAGACCTGTTGCGACTTGTTGCGCACATAGGGTCAGACCAGAGCAAAGATTTCTGAGATTAAATGGAAGGTGATGGTGAAGAACGGTGAAAAGTATCTCGGATGTCATCGACAGAGGTAAACGATCCACGTGGTCTGTGTGGCGTCGACCTGCCTATGTGAATGATTATGAGAGTGAAAAGAAATCAGCTTTCAATGAAGAATCAATCCTGTGAAGGGTTGGTTCACAGAAGTTGAGAACAAATTTTACCAACAAATTTACGCGCTACAGTAGAGGCGACTCCGCACGGCGCAGACTGACATGCGAGGGGTTTTTAGAACTCCGTCACGAGGAAAGCGCTCTCGTTACGGGTTGCTATGGCCCAAGGCAACGGTCAGCGATCGCATCCCAGAGTGCTGGGAATATCGGCTGAGTATCTTCAGGTTCCAAGAACCTCAATGGGAGGCATTCCGGGCGACACGGTAGACGGTTCTCGACGGGAAACAGCCTTCACAAAGACTGAGGGGCTATGGTCTCCCAAGGCGCAAGTACTTCACCTGAGGCGTTTGTTAAGCGAGATGTTTGAATTCGTAGCCAGGGAGTGCCCGAGGGAGCAGATCTTTGAAATTTGTGCTGAATCGGTCCAGATGATATCAGAATGCAACACCCTTTTATAGAGGAACTAGAACCCTGACAATCAGCCAATCGCGGCTTGATGCTACTAAGGAGCTTAACAGTTCACGCCAATTTGGCGCAAGTTGCCTCTGCCTCCGCCTGGCTTCGGTGTCTCCTCTTCCTTTCCTTCCTCTTCTTGAGTTGCAAAGCTCGTTTGCCTTCTTCTCCCTTCGTTATTTCTTCTCCCTTCGTCTTTCTCATTATAAGGTCGTTCTTCCTCTTCATCCCCTTCACGGTTCTCGGCATACATGCACTTCATATCAACAGGCCGTAATGAAAGGATTCGTCGTTGGATTTTAGAGCAGAAACCGGTAGTTCAAGATGGTTCCGAATCTGACAAGACACCGAAAACTCAGGATGAGGCGGAGAACGAGTTGCGTAGAGAACATGATGCACGGTCAGATATGAGTTGGGATATTGAGGAGTTGGAGAGAGAGATGGCCCTCACGGCGTACGCATTTGGGAAGATCAATTGGCGTATCAGTGTTCAATCGGTGGACCTGACGAAACTCGATTTCCCTACTCTGAAGCGTCTGTCCCAGCTCACTGTTCAGGGAGGCGACGCAACCCTTGAACTCCCTGGATCCCGTTCCAGCTTGGATAAACCTCGCGATAGTCGTAGAAATGGGAGGATAGTTTCAGAGGTGCGCCTTCAACATAATTTTTTGTTCCTTTGTTCAGCGGTACTGACAATCCCCATAGCCTCCAGAAATCCCTCCCTCCCCCAACATTTTTGACGAGTTCCTACCCCAGCCCATGATTCAGCGTTCGGTTCCTGCCCCACCACCGATTTCCACCTCGGCGCATTCTTCACGACTCCCTCCAATCGCATTTGTTCTACAGGAGTCATCATCGCCGCAGGCAAATACGATGCACTTCACTCCTACATCACTCGATATGGATGCCTTCCCATCCACTCCTCGATCATTCAACTCATTTTTCCAACGTAATTCCCGTGACCGGCCGAATATTCAAGAGCTATTCTTCTCTCCCCGTCTACAGCATGACCCCACCAACACGAATCCAAATGTTCAAGCCCTTTCCCCAGACACACCGTATTCTTGTGGCAGCTGTTCAGAGCTGTCGACGCCTTCGCTGAGCGCTTTCCCGGCAACTCCCGCATCTTCGTTTCCTAATCTGTCTGGGACGGTTCCTTGGAAATCCGACGAGGCTATTCCTCCTGTTCCGGATCTTCCGCCACTCCTTATTAATGGAGTCGACTCGAGTGCCATTGATCTTAATCGTGACAAAGATCTTCCACCAGCTCCGAAAGTCGAGGAGACGAGGGAAATTGGAAGAGTTCGATCTGATAATGATGGTTCAATGAAGCATATTCCCCAGACACAGCTGACGGAAAATTTGGATATGAGTCACCCAGAGTTGGCAGATGATAATTCATCTGAGGTTGGCACTGACGTTTCGGTTGGTGAAATGTCGTCACGATATAGCGTATTTTCCTCGCACTGGTCTCTATCTTCCCTAGGATCAGAACGCGAGCCTCGTGGAAAGTGGTCCCAATTCCAGTTTGGTAAGGGCAGTTCGAAGTCGAGGGCAGACTCGACTCGAACGACTACTACGGTGACCAGTTCGGGCAAGCGTAATCATGGGCGTTCGAGATCTAATTCTAGTGCTGCCTTCATGGGATCTCACTCAAGAAATGCTTCCGCCTTGGGTATGCATTCGAGAACAGAGTCAAGGACCGGTGCGCATTCGCGCTCGGGTTCCAGGATAGGAGTACATGCTCGAACAGATTCAAGTCTGGGCATGCATTCCAGTGGTGCATCGAGAACTGGAACAACGCCACCCCTATCACGGTCTAACTCTGCCTCCAGGATTCGAAATTTGACGCCCACTATTTCTCGCAACACCTCACTCACCCGCAACACGTCACTGTCGCGAAAAGGATCCCTTTCTGCCGCATGTCCCCCAATTCAAGAGCAACCAGGGTTGACGCCGAATCCCGAGGAAAGGTCGTTTTTATCAATGCAAGATGACGAGGTGCCAGAGAAAACCAAGAAGAAGAAGATGCGTGATATTATGTCAAGACTTTCTTTGAAGAAGAGCAAAAGTGCTGGAGTTATTCCTTCGATCCGACCACGCCCTCCCCGTAGTACCCCTCCTTTGCCACTTGCTTCGGGAAACCTTTCCAAGGCTCAAACATGCTATCCTTCTCTTTCCTCGTCCGCAGCTTCGACATGGTCTCAACATTCCCCACCAATCCCAACACGCACCCTTGATGAGAATAAGGGGCTCACTCGTGGTATGCCTTTGGCCCCTCTGATTATGCATTCGGTTTCTCCCGCATCCATTCCCCTTCCACCAACTCCCGCTGTCGGCCCATCCAGGATCTTCTTTTCTTCGAGTTTTACCGCTTCTACCATCCCTAAGGAGTCTACGATGCCCAAAACACCGAATTCAGGTGCAAGTGTCACCTCATTTTTCGGTGTGGGAGGAAGTGCGTCCAAGGATAATGCCGAGTTCCTAGTTATCAAAGGCGTGGAAAGAGAAAGGAGTCGTGAAGAAATGGTGCGAAAATGGTGCGAGGTAAGATCACTTGATTCATACCACCTGGAAATGAGTCCTAATGCACAATAATTATTTTTCAGAACTGGGGGATCGTTAAACAGATCGTTCGTCTCAAAGGGTCCGGTGACCTTATCATTCAGTTCCGAGAGAAAGAGACTGTCAAACAGGCAAATTTATTTATCCCATTCTTTGCTCGCCGCGGTAATTAACATATTTTTTTAATCACAGATTACACCCCAAGAGACCGACATTCCACATGTCGGCACAGTGACTGTTGGATGGACAAGATAACATCCACTCATTGCGTCATTAACAAAGTCGGCCGAAATACGGATGGCTTACAGACAGCTAAACGATATCTTCTCACGAGAAGCCTTTCTTCTTCTTCTCGAATTCGAAGCTTTCCGCTCTTTCTCTATTTTCTCTTCGTCAATCTACAGTATCATTATCCCGTTTGGGTATCCTGAAGTACAGCACCATCACTGTTTTTATCATGCATCTCTAACAAACCAGCAATTCTGGATGTATCAAGTTATCACTTCTAGTAGAAACCAAGGAGGACCCGCTCGACTAAGTGTCTCAAGCCGATTCAGGGCAAATCCCATGACCCATCTTCATCGATTTCGAATCCGGTCAAAAGACGTTCCCATAGACCATCAATCCATCTCGATTCACAACCCGATTTCAATTTTGGCCGGACCAGTATCATTATTGGATTCTCGTTTAACGTATTCCGTCCAAGTGCCTGGGGCTAACCCTTACTGTCGTCATGTTGCGGCTGGCTGTATTTCTTCTTTTATCTGCCCATTATCATTATTTACGTTGCGTATTCCTCTCTTTCCTCTGGAGGGTTGGTTTGATCACGCGTCCTCTCCCCTTCGCTATCGTTTATGGCCGCTTGCGTGCCTGCGCTTTGGCATCCGTTCCATTACGAGTTTTCTTGTTACTTTGTTTGCTATCTATGTAGTTGTTTACTTGACCGTTTCTCTTAGAATAAATTGGAATACCAATTTGTTTGTGTACGTGTGGACGATGCGGGGTAGAATTACAGTATGTTCTGGTTGGTGGCGTTCGGCTAACGGGAGTACTCACATCAAGAAGATAGAACCTCCTTGGGTAGCATTTTGGCCCTTAACGCGTGTTTACAATAATGCATGGAACATCCTGGAACAATCCTCGGCTTTGGTGAAAGACTTCCTGTGTGTATTGAGGATGCGTCGATCTTTCTGTCAGCTACAGCCTACGCCGAAATATTTCCGCACGTGGGCAATCAAAACAAAGCGGTTGCTAAACTCTACGCGTAACCTTTTGACGATTTTGGGAACGAGTTTGACAGATAATTCCGGTCTTCAGGGTAGAACCTCTTCTACCCTCGAGACACACCCGCATTTACAATACTACCGAGCCCGGTTGCTACATAAGAGAAGCATTTGAGTTAGCGTTTACGTACCATTATTTCGGGTAGGTATAAGTCCAGGGCACGGTTCCCCAGAGACGAGCGGCAAAGCTAAAGAGCACGGGCCCCTACTAACTGCAGGGTCATTAATAAAGCCTATTATAGATATGTCTGATTATCACCTTGCCTAAAGTCGGCCCATTCTCATACTCTTGTTCTGACTACAAGTCATCAGAAGCTAACAAATAAACGAGATATAAAATCGAAAATGCGCACTCATCCCGAAACAAGTGATTCAGTTTAAGCCATACAGATTCATTACTTCCGTTCGCAGTCTCGGCCAACCTGTACTTTGTAACAGTAACCAAGGGGAGGCTATCAACCTTAACAATGGCTTAACCGTGCACCGGGAAGACCTTCGCCACCGCCACAAGATTGCAAACCTAAAGTAACGAGAGGGTCAATCCATCCATTCCATCTCTATCGTATTACTCAGGTTGTCTAACGGTGGCTGCAGTCTCCTGTGTCTGCCCAAATATAGAGCCACAGAGGTGGAAGCTTCAGGCTTCCCTTTTCGCCTTGCAATGTATCATTACAATAAACTATAAATGGAAATAAATACCCTCCAATGTTCCAAGTTGTGCACTTCACCATCAGATCTTGCATGTATATTCAGATGGTAATATTAAATTCAATTCCCTGACTGGAGATAAACGAGAAGGAGTATATGGAGCTCCTTCGTGCACAAAATGAAACTCTTCTGAAGCAACTGGTGAGAATTTAACCTGGCACACTACCTGGGCATTTTCGGACGGAGACGTGTTAGGGTTAAGTCTGCGTCGCTCTAATGTGTCGTATCCACTATCAGTTCTTCTGTTCCTGGAGGGTTTGGACCCTTTTCAGAGCGAAAAATTTCTAGGTGTTAACGAGGAGTCTTACTTAGGGCACAACCATCAGCAAAGTAGGCTGGGTCATAGAAAGTTCCTGACAAGTTCAAACCTTTAAACTTTAACGAAGGTCCCTCCGTTCCTCACCAAGTAGTCTGTATATGCGCACAGACATGGCACCCCAGCAGCAGCCGTGTCGTACTCTTATTTCCGTCCCGCTCGTGGCGATGTCTACCACGCAACAAACCCTTTAACGTTTAAATCTCCTGTTTCAACGCCGGGTTTCCCCTCCGGAAGCCAGAAAGTTTCGCTTGAGTAACTGAGTGTTTATTCTGGCAGAGGTCGACGACACACCACAGTCTCCTAACCATCATCGGGAGCTCCAACTTGGCATACTGATTGAGGCGTCTCCACGCTTTTCAACAGCGTCGTTAGTGATTCTTCATACAACAGCCTCCGGCTTCCCCAGGTCTCCTCCGTAACGTCAATAAATTCCATAAATGGGTCTGGATATGGGTTGGGACTGGTTTTGATAGCCTAGTTTCCCTTACATGTAACTGACGTCATCGGAGGTGAGATTTACAGGCCCCGCCTTTCGAAAGAGAAAATCGAGGGTAGCTTTCTATGATTACCGAGGAAAAGAGTGGAGGAAAACAAGCCAGACCATATGGTGTTTCTAGATGATGGCAGCTTGATAGATTATCCTTCTGTGTAACTTCTTTCTCCGGGCACTGCGGAAAGCATATGTCTATGTTGACTGGCGGGAAATATGTATGTGCCCTCCGGTCCATCTACTCTTGTCAGAGGCGTCAGAGGGTCATAAACTATTAAGAGATCACTTATTTTTACGACTAGGTATGTTTTTCAAAATAACGGAAACTCAGATTATTCCAAGGAGAAAGATTTAGAGTTGGCACAGCGTTATTTCCACTATACACACAGCGGTGCTCCAATTTACAGTACTAGAACTTTGATCTACAAAATTGCCTACTTGAGTGAAACCACCCTCGATTTTTCCGAGTCAGAGCCACGGACTTGGACTCGGGTGGTATGTACCGGCGGTAAAGCCAGTCCTCTGTAACAACTCAGCCGTCTTTTGATGTGTAGAGGATCTTTTCTCCTTATTGGACAACCATGTCAATCATGCACGGACAGATTTGCCTTCGTTCCCTCCTGACTTGACACCAGGTTGGGATACAGGGTTAGACAGACATTTGGGGCTCTGCGGCGGTCAATGCCTGAAGATAATGTCAAAAGGATGAGGAAGGTTACAGATGTGTTGAAATAAAAGCTGTCTGGACGCTCGTATGGCTAGAATTAAGAAAGTAAATTAGGTGCAGTTTGATTTATATTCTTCAATCGATACGCATCCTCCCTCCTGGCTGCCTGATTTTTTGGGAATATTAGAGCAGAAACCTGGACGGCTTTCCTGATTTTCAGATATCCGTTCGTCTTCTATTTGATATCAAAGGCCACCCTAACATTTCATAGGAGTATCAAGCGCTAGGGAATACTACTTTGTTGAATATAACACAATAAAGGAGACTTATCCGAGGAGTTTCATCCCTGATTTTGATATGCTATTTTACGAATTAACCCCATAGGCTTTATACTGATATCCAACTCCTACAGGGGGCCCCTACTCTCAATCCATCAATTCAAGGGGTCTCCTGACGAAGTACGTCCACGATTGAGATATACGCCTCCCTGTTAGGAGATAATCGATCAATCAATCAAGTTAATATCGATAAAAGGAGGAAATATATATCACATTGAAGGGACTGAGCTCCCAAAAAGAAGTTGCCCATACCATATCCTTATAGGGACCGACCGATATCTTGAAACATTCTCCCCCTGGCCCCAGTAGATCTCTACCCAAATGTGCTTATATTCCTGCAGAGCTCAATATATCTCAAACAGGGATGAATATTGCTGATCGGTGGCCATTCGAATTCGAGAGAATGCAAGTCGGAAAGGATGTCGGGAGCAAAGTGGGTCCAACTTCTCCCAAAGATAATGCTTCCAGATAGGATTTGGCTCAGGGAAGGCTGCAAATTTCTCTGAATATCTTCGACTAAATTCATCAAATGTCAAATGATGGCGTTTTAAATGTGAGCTGACAAAGTTGTGGCCATTGCACCTTCAGGAAACTCGACATTCCAACTTGGACGGTATAGAAAGTTTGAGTGGACTGGAGGGGCACTTAAGATCTAGTAAGTCACCCAGACCATCTATACCACCTAGATTCAATTGTCAAGTTTCCTGATGTAGAGGGGACAAAGCATGCAAGCTTACCATTTTTACTGGAGACACAGAAAATTTTTAGCCAATAAAAATGTTAGGAAATCTGAATGGTTAGCCTCTTTTATTTAGAGTTTTCATGGAATGAAAACTATGACAAAATTAAACATTCACAAAGGATTTCATCAGAGCTTTCAGGCTCACATGGGGTTTCATTAGATTTTTTGGACCCAAACCTTGAAAAATCTAATGAAACCCTTTGAGAATGTTTAATTTAATTATCGTTCTTTGTTCGATGAAAACCCTAAATAAAGTGGCTAACCTTTAAGGTTTTCCTAAAGTTTTCCTTGGCTGGAATTTTTTCTATGCTTTCAGTGTCTCTTCATCTTCCTCCCCAATTGCTAGCAATCCCCCTTTGTCAATAGAAATATTTTGTAGCAAAAATACAGGAGAGGTGATGAGGTTGTCCTAGAACACTTGGGAATCACATATTTACATGTGGATGGCCAATCTGTGACCAAAGAAACAAAATGCTGGAGCTTGGAGGTCCACTTGAATTATCAAATGCACATTTACAGAAGTTGAGGAAAATGTCTTACAGAATGCACTGACTTGCTGGCATCTTCACAGCAAACCTAGATATAGTAGCTATGGCGGTGGCTAAGGCATATATTTCAAGGCGCGCGGACATTCTCTGGGTTATTCTCGTCAACACCTCACCAATCGAAATTGCCTCACAGTCGACCGACAAAGGCAGGTCGGAATAGAGGTGAGGAGTGGTAGGGGCTCCAGCAGCTTCGTCTTAGTGTTACTTTAACTCTCTGGGACCAAACCATCTACCGGGGTACTAACGACGCGGGTAGCTGCTGTTCGAAACCAGGCAAGTTAAGGGCCACTTCCCGTATTCATCTTAACCCCAAGTTTTAGATAGTGCCTTTCTCAGCGAGTCTGGGGTATGATGCAAGAAGTTCCAATAGTTTCACATGGTATAGAGGCCCGCGCATGTAGCGCAATTCGAGGTTGTTAGGAACGATGATTGACACATGAAGGCGATGTTGCGGAGATCGCCTGGTCAATCGGTGTGCCAAATAATGAATTCAAATAATTCGATGTTGAATACAATTTGTCCTGGTTCAATTGAAGGTAGAAGAGGTATACTGGGACGAAATGGCGGAGAGTCGAGGGAAGAGTTAAAACTGACGGCCAGCGTTCCCAACAAGCTAGCGTTGGCTCTACGTTGACCATTCGCTTGAGTTCAGTTAAATGCTGTTTTTCAACGTTCTGAAGTCATTAATCAGAAATTTACTTCGTTATACCACCATGCTTTCCCTGTTCCAATAGTTTCCCCCTCCAAGCATTTGATTGAGTAGATGAAAGGGAATTTGGGATAAGGAAGGGTGTAATACCAATTATACGCCACATTGCAGCCCAAGTCATATTTCGTGAAAGTAACACACCAAGGACCAACAGCAGCCTCTGGATTCATATCCCTTCTAGAATTCGGCTAATATTCTGTATATTCACGCTTCTCATCGTGGTAAATTTCAGCCCAAAGCGGCCCGTCCTCCCGCAATATTTCAATATACCCTGGAAGCATTCAGACAATGTTCCCCAGCAAGGCGGCCACTTGTTTCTCCGTATTAAGCTCCGGGCGTATTAATCTCCGGGCCTTTGAACGTCAAGAAACTCTGAGCTGGGTCAGCTTAGTCAAAGGAGAAAGTAGTCTGATTTCATTTCCAGCAGTGACTCGGGCCTGTAAATCAGAATAGAATGGGTAACGGCGCCAATGAGATAGAGGAAAACTCCAACCTGATCTTCGGCTTCGTTCAACGCCTTCGTCTTGACTTTCTGCATCAAAAATTTAGTAGGACTGTCAAAGACCATCGTCGAAACACATTTACCTTTTCTTTCTTTCTACCACCTTTGCGAACGTCTCGTAATAAATACCAGTCGGTGGTAGACAAGACGCCCATATTGGTTATCGACTGTACAAATTGGGGGGTCTTCAACGCCATCCATTATACACCCTCGGAGACGGGCCATTTGTTCGAGATGTCGAAGAATATTGTCGTCGTTGATGGTCGTTCCAAAGTTCTGTTCTGAAGTAAATTAGATAGAGAAAGAGGATGAGAATAATTATTAAAAAAAAAAAAACAGTCTCACTTGACCATTAGAGCTCTTACTTGAGGGACCGTAGGTTGGGCAGCTCGGCGTACGAAGGATCGTATGGTGACCAGGGGCATTCAGCATTCGCCCGCAGGTCTCCGACAAAGCAAAATCGGCGTAGAGATGTTAGAGGTGGCAAGCGCTCTATCGACTTTTTCCGGCGCTATAGGTGTCGAATTCCTCAATTTCGAGGGAAGCCTTAGATGTGTAAAAATGACCATCGTGTTCAGGCTGTATAAACAACGTAGGGAGCTGTAGTTTGAATTCGGGCAAAAGGTAATTTCCTTCATCATCTTGACCCCAAATTTCGAGCGAGCGAACATTTCCAGTGAGTCCAGGATTGATATCAGGAGGTTCCGGGGTTCCATTTCGTATGGATGGCAACTAATATGCCGCAAGTTGAGGACCTTGAGGTGGCGAAGAACGATGATTGCATGAAGGGCTTTGCACGTGAGCACAAAATTGAGGATATACCATGGTTTTTCGGTGTCCCAAATTTAAATTCGAATAGTTCTGTGCTGAATGTCGCATGACCTGAAGATATATCGGGTGAAGAAGGTTGGAGTGAGGAAGCCAAACGCGTCGAAGCTAAGCGCCCCCTCTCTTAGCGTCGCGTCAGTACTGGCTACTCCCATGTAAATGTTGTAATGCTCGATATTTGGAAGCACTTTGGTTAGTATATCCTTCGATAAATATCCAGTAAAATATGTCTAACTTTGGAATGAGATAATTTTTGCCTGATCTCATTACCGCGGTCTTGGGCGAGTATTGTTGAAGCATATCCGAGAATCTAGTCAAGAGGTTGAGGAGTGGGATCTTTGAAGGCATGATCAATAGGAGAAAAAAATACTTAGATGCCAAGGTATTTTTACTCTACGTATTTGAATTATATGAGCTTAAAAGAACTGAGCAGGAATGATGTACAACCTAACACTGTTTATGTTTATTTCTTCAAATTGAATACCTAGGTGGTGAACAGAAACGCGCGTGAGACTGAATTATCAATTATATTAAGAATTTCTTTGGGCACCGCTATTCGAGCCAGAAACTAGAAGGGAAATAATTGGCTCGGTAATATTCTGTAGGAATAAAAATAACCGCGGTTAGTTCCTTTCCATCTTTATCCCATCCCGACCGAGCTCTTTGGTGTAATAATGCGGCAGGTATGTTTGGATATTCTTGCCTATGCACTGAGAGTCGTAGACCTAAACTTGTCGACTGCTCTGTAATACCAGACTGATTCACGGGATATTCGAGCAAGGAACCTTCTGGAGGCCAAGGAGTTCATGTGATAGTGCAGCTACCCGACGTTTGGAGACATTCGGGTGGGAGAGGCGTCCGCATACCTCCGGAAGCTATCGATCGTGGCGTATATAGTGAGACGCGACGTATCGATGACGGAGTCCCGAGTCTTCAACCAGCGCCTCAACCCACTTCCTATCTTCGACTTTCATCTTCAATTCTTCGTATAGTGCTCAAGACAACAATGGGTGTTCTCGACGTTGTTCCTGTGCGTAATAGTGCATTCATCGATTCAATCTGAAGCTGGAGTGCGATATCGGTTTAGGCTGGTGTCCTCACTGGTGACCAAACAAGAAAGTTGTTTGAGTATGCACGAGCGAACAAGGTATGTATATTATTGCTTACCTGGAAGATAAATTGATCAGATGTGCTCTTAGTTTGCCATTCCGGTATGTGCAACAACAATGTGAAGTTTATCGATTGAATGTTCAAATACGTCACGTCACATCAGGCAATTGTAAGTTGTTCTAGGCCTTGATCTATAGCAAAGTTGACAAATGAACATAGAACGTAACTTCCACATCTACTGCCAATGCCGTCCTCGAAGCTGCTCGCGATATCAAGTCCCCAATCATCATCCAGGTTTCGCAAGGCGGCTCCGCCTACTTTGCTGGCAAGGGTTTAGCAAACGGCAACCAAGAGGCCAGCGTTCTCGGTGCTATTGCTGCCGCAAAGCACGTCAGGACTGTAGCCAAGGCTTATGGCATGTATGTTTTTCGTTCTAACTCAGTCGTATTCGAGAAATAATACTGATAGTGGCGGAACTCTACAGTCCTGTCGTTATGCATACAGATCACTGTGCTAAGAAGCTCCTTCCATGGTTTGACGGTATGTTAAAAGCTGATGAGGAGTACTTCAAGGAGCACGGCCATGCTCTGTTCAGGTGTGATACCCCTGAACTCCAGTCCAAAGCGACTGCTAAACGACACTATAGTTCTCACATGCTTGACCTCTCCGAGGAGCCCAAAGCCGAGAATATCGAGATTTGCAAGGAATACCTGAAGAAGATGGCTCCTCTGAACTTGTGGTTAGAAATGGAAATCGGTATCACTGGTGGAGAAGAGGATGGTGTTGACAACACCGGTGTCGACAACGCTTCATTATACACTCAACCCGAGGACATCTGGGAAGTCTACGAGGGATTGAGCTCCGTAAGTCGACATCGGAATCCAAAGGAAAGAATTCCACTGACGGGACTCCGACATGGCATTGCAGGTCTCCCCAAACTTCTCCATTGCCGCAGGCTTTGGAAACGTCCACGGTGTTTACAAGCCTGGTAACGTCAAGCTGCGTCCTGACTTGCTTGGCAAGCACCAAGCATATGTCAGCGAGAAGACTGGAAAGGAAAAGCCCTTGTGCGTATCCTCGTAGATGATTGAGTACCACTTCATTTACGCATCCTAATGCCAGGTTCCTTGTCTTCCATGGCGGTTCAGGTTCTACGAAAGAAGAAATCAAGACCGCCGTTGACAATGGTGTCATCAAGATGAACGTTGACACTGGTATATCGGCAACTCCCATCATGCTCCTTTCGTTACTGACCGACTCCTCAGACACCCAGTTTGCCTATCTTAAGGGTATCAGGGTACGTCCTTTCAACTCTTTCTCTTCCATAGTTAAATCTCACGTTATGCATAATAGGACTTCGTCGAGAAGAAGGCCGACTACCTCAAGGCTCAGGTTGGTAACCCAGAGGGTGCCGACAAGCCAAACAAGAAAGTAAGGACACACCCCATGCAATCGTACCGTCCTGAGCTAACCGACCTTCTCTTTTGTAGTACTACGATCCTCGTGTGTGGGTCCGCGAAGGGGAGAAGACCCTAGTTGAGCGTGTCAAGGAAGCCTGCAGCGATTTGGGCAATGTCGGTAAGTTTATCCTTACTTGCTGGCTTTGTTGTGTTTGTTGACGCTGGTGTGCTTTTGTAGGTCGACTTTGATTAGCCTAAAAGACAATTGCAATGATATAGAGGATTGATGTCGTTACGGATAATGTATCGGTAATTGATGAGCAGGGAAGATAAATAAACTGAAGACTTTGTATTTGAGCCACCCGTATGGGTACATGTGGGTTGGTGTAGGCGGCTGTAGATCAGTCCATTTTGGGCCTTTTGTCTTAGACCTCGGCTACCCATAACGAGTCGCTGAACTTCACTACTCCACAGGCTTTATTTCAGAACCTACTCCTTATAATTGAGCTGCAGAAGCAACTGTTGATGAAGCATGAACCTTAACACCACATCCGGTCTGTAAGACGCTGACCATAGCCAATGAGTTCCAGTACGCGGAGGAACGTGACTCTTATTCCTGTCCGGATATGTCGATACAATTAGACCACCAGGTTAATCCTGTCTAATCCTCCCTACATCGAGGTTCGGTTAGTGAGCACAATAAACCCTTCCGCCCGGTTTCCTTTTTGTTTCGACACACCAGACAGTGTCTGTTGTGTTTACTTTCTGGCAGGGAAGAGAACAACGTTCTATAAAGTCCCCATCTTTGAACCCGCTGACAGAATTTCCTACCTATCCACGGTCAAGTCAACGGGGTCTGGCATCTCGGTAGTTTCAACATATTTTCACTCTGCCTACTGCATATACTACCCATATATTCACACACTCTCACGTCCCGAACGACATAATGGTCCGCCCCCGTACCCGCCCACCTCCAATTGATATCATCGCCGCCGCATCTGCGATGTCGTCTGCGTCTTTTGCACCCTCTTCCGCCTGCTCAATTACGGCGATTTCATCTTATCCCGACCTCTCATATCCATCGAAAACATCGGGGTTAATACAGATCCTACCACCTCAGTGTCACATGCCGGACCACTTGGAGGCGATTCATGAACTTAACGCCTCACTTTATCGTGGTCCTAGTCGTATATCTTCACATCAAGAATCCATCTCATCCTCCCCCTCGTCTTTCACAAATTCTAATAGGCATACATCTCCTCCGACTTCTCTTCCTTCTTCACCCGCCCTTACGATATCCCCTGTCTCGCCCGCGTTCGCCTCGGATTTCGCGCACATCACATTCTCCGATATGGATTTCGAGTCAGATTCAAGTACAAGTACATTTACATTCATCCCAGTGCCGTGGGTATCCTCCAGCTGCTCATATCATGCTGGGGATGAGAACATGGAGAAGGCTTCTGGCGGTCTGTCAAGTGACGCAAAATATAAACAGCGGATGTCCATTTCTCTCTCTTCTGAAATGACGAAGGAGAAGGTCCCATCATCTGCACCCTCTTCTGCCGCCAAATGGTCACCCCCAGTTACCCCATCGTTTCTCCTCGCACCAGTGATCTCGAACCCTTCAATACTGCTCGCTTCGCCTTTCGATTGGCCACCTCCACCCTCGCCCACAATTCCATGCTCGCCTCTAGAATCCTATTCACCATATCCCTCGCCGCTTCTATCTCCCCAGCATCAGTCGTATGGCGACTACTTAACAGCAGAGGACCTCTCATCATTCCTCTCGGAATTTCCGATGCCACCATTGGACAGGCCACGACCACGACCTACGCACATGCCATACCCACGATCTCCACGCTCGCCTCGTCCACTCTCAGAACGAAGGGGCCGAGATGAGAATTCATATCCACTACCCAGTCGACGACGGGAGCTCTCCCTGAGTCGGGGACGCACACTTAATAGGCAAAGTCGAGCATCGAACCGGAGAGCGAGAATTGTATCTTAGAACGGTCTCACACACTGTTTTGGCTTTTTCTGTATTTCTAGGTGCACATGTATATGTATAGAGCTTCTGTACTTGTGGCGTTAGGCCAATTATTAACAACCACGCAAATCATTGATCATGATGTCGGGAAAATGAAACGATGGATTAGAAGACTGTAGCTGGCCGATTCAGAAGCTTATATTCCTTTTCGTGTTCGAAGGCCCGTCGATTAATGTCACAGGCCCTTCGCTTCATCTCCAGTATGTCGCCCTGCACATCAAGACCCCATAATCGAGCGGTGCTTGTGGCGGAGAATTGCTGAGAGCTCCATATTAGCATGCTTCATACATAACGGTGAGAGCAGACTTCGGACAAGGTTGTGGAGATAAGCTAATTAGAGATCCTGATTCTGACGGTGCCTTTTAAGATGCCATACCAAAGTTCTGACGCTGGAATAATTAAAGGAAAATTTTCGGGGATCGATCTCGGCCGTTTGTCTGAGCATTTTCAAGTTGTAAGCGGATTCATAGTATCTAAAATCACTGGAAAAAATTATACCGGAGAAATACTATACTCAGCTTACTCCAGCCTGATGGGTTCTCTGCTGAGAAGAGTTCGCATCCATCAGAAGCTGCACTCTGTTGTCGTTCAACAACGCACACTCCTGATATCATTCTCGAATTAGCCCTGGTCAGTTATGTCGAGATCTCGCGTGGAACTGGCAAATTAAGAGTCTCGGCGTACCCCTGATTGCTTCGCTCTTGTTCCACAGTTAAAACGCGGTGGTGCTTGTAAAAAGTACTCTTCAAGCTTCAAGATCAAGCTCGACAATCAACACCGCGTGTTTCTGAAGATTTTTAAATCACTTTAAACTGAAATTTTATTGTATGTGTGCCAGATATTACCAGGTATTTGTGTATTAATGAATTCCCGGACTGACAGCGTCCCCCTTCCGCATTCCCGAGGTATTTTCCGGTCTATCAGTATAAGACCTCGCCGTCCTTCAATTAAAACCCTCATCGATTTATCTACCCGCTTTTCAAGTTCCACGTCTATGGCAAGAACAACAGTCATGGACTTTCCAGTCGAAATATTGGAGATTATATTCTGTGAGGTCCTTCCATTGCTATTCTGGGATGAAGGACCTCCCCTCCAGCTGGGAAGTAAACATGCAGAATTCAAGATTCTGAAAACCATTGAATGGTTTGCCGATCCACGGAAATCCCTTATAGAGACATGCAGAAGGTGGAAACAAGTCGTATCTGGAGCGACACCAATATGGACGCGTCTAGTCATTGACACCGCCACGGAAAAATTAACTCCAGATACCCTTGAAGGTCTGCTCCGCAGATCGAGGGCACTTTCGGTGGACATAATGCTAGTCTTCAATCGCTCCAAGTCTTTCTCAACGGACAAATACAAAAGGGAACTAATTCAGGTCGTCAGTCGACATTTACACCGCATTCGGGGTCTCAGGATACACTTTGAAGGCGTGGATGACACGGGACTCCTCCAGCAATTATTTCCAGTGGAGCACCCAACATTTTTACCCTCACTGGAGCGAATTTACGTCACTTCTAAAGGGTTCCCTTGCAGGGATGTCCGAAAGAGACCCACGTTGGGTGCAATCCATGCTCCAAAGTTGGAAAGAATATATTTCTCGTCCAGTTTCTCCTACATATGGACAGCGCTGGCACAACCACGAAATAGTTGCCTAATGCATCTTGCATTTAGCTTTCGGGAATCACTATCACCAACAGATTGGTGCTCGTTATCCACTTCCGAGAATCTTCGATCGCTCTACTGGTGTGAGGCATCTTGCCCTTTCCCCAGGACGGTACCAGTCAAGCTTACATTCCCCCAACTGCAATCCCTCACCCTCTTTCTTCCCACTAAGTTAACTTGCAACACACTAGCGGAGAAATTTTATACCCCTCACTTGAAAGCGTTTGCAGCAATGTTCAGCTTTAAGGGTCAACTGACGTGGATAACCCCTTTCCTCAAATGTAACCGACAGCTACAACAGCTGATGTTGTCTCTTCTTGATTCAATGGAAGGTGCGAAGGAGGCTTTTGCTGATCTTCAGACTCTTCAAACGCTTCGCATCTCTAATTGCACCCTCACCGAGTCTTCTCTCTCTGGATTTCTACATCAGGACGAGGACGGGAGAACACTTTTACCTCAGCTTCAGGACCTCAGTGTACGCCTTCAGTACGGGATTCCAATGGAGCCATTACTGTTAAAAGTAATCCGGCGTCGGCTTGAGTCTATTGGTACCGCCTTTAGTTTTCGTATACTGGATAAATTCAGGATTAAACAGCAGGAGCTAGATAACCTCCTGTTTCTCGGAAGAATATTCCCCGATAATATTTTCTTTAGCCTAGAGCAATCCGAAATATACCAGGGAGCAGACAGTAACGGCACAAGTTTGTTTACCGGACTCTAAAAAAGAGACCGCATTATTCAAACTGGGATAGGGTCGCATTTCGCTTCAGGGAAAGAGTGAGGGTTTTATTATTTTTTGTCTGGTTGAGAGCTTTTTTTCAATAGTGTTTGATACTTTGATAAAGTTGATATTTTGAGTTACTTGCCTTTATATTGATCGTCCGTATCGCTCATAATAGCTGAAGCTAAGTTATCATCGGCCTCATCCTCCTCTTAGTATTTCCTACAAAGTCGCTCCATCCGTGACTAATGCGATTATCTACCTTTGGCTTTACGAGACCAAACGTTTCTGGTTGGGAATGAACTCGAAACCAATTTGCAGCCCGATGACTGGCCAGTAAAGTTCCCCTGACAACTCGCCATTGGCAGACTGTGAGCGCCGACTACAAGCCAATATCCTGGATAATGAGTATTTGAAAGGGAAAGGGCAATGTCAATTAGGTCCTCAGTTAGAACGGATGCCTTTAGTGTTTAAATGGAACAATTTTTAATTTTTTGTCTACAGAAAAGCTTTATGTACTCATAGCCTCAATTTAAAACATATATCTTATTGTTCATCTGAGTCTGTTCTCCAACTCAATGGACAAGAAATCACAAAAGGTATATCTGCATTTCAAATTATTCTAACAGATACATGCAAATCTCCGGTGGGGACCACACTAGAAACGCCAGCTGGGTAAATCAAGAGATTCTTTATTTGAAGTTTGAATCTCCCTAAAATCTCCGCTTCCGTTTGATATGCTACTCCTGGATCTTTATATTCTATCCTGGTTTACCGTTCCACCTTGGCTATGCGCAAGAGCTTTAGAACACTTCTGCTCTTCCAGAGCAGCATTACAATAAGGTTTTGGTTACCGATTCTTTATAGGTCCGTTCGGAGAACCTGCGAGATTATAAAGCTTCACTCTGCGTCACTACAAATCTCACTCTGATATCTACCAAATTGTGTGGTCTATATACTCTTGGTCGCGATCGTTTAATTCGTCATCTTGACTATGTAATTAAGTACCTCGAGGCCCGGCCATTGCCGAACATGCTTCCTCCGCGTGCAGCCCACGTACGACTTTGATCGCTGGCTTTACTTACTGTGCAAACCAATGGCCAGTATAGCATCATCTTCGACAAGATGGAATCCTCCAAGTACTCTCTCACAATCCAGATCCACTAAGAAGGTGAAAAAGACTTCCTCGTGGCGTTCAACTGATTTCGCATTTCCGATTGAGGAGGATTACGCACCAGACGATTTACCGAGGAACAAAAACTCTACTCTTGAAGATGAAAGTTACCTGAAGTTAATACTTTTTGAAGATTTCAAGGCAGCAATTGATAAAGAGGGACCTGATATCCCTTGGGAAACCCTTCATAGCCTATTCTCAGGATATCAGGCACAAAGGGATTTAATTCAGAAGGAGGAAGGCGAAGGACAGATGCAGAACGACAATCGAGAGGATTTGGATGAACATTTTGAGTCGCTCTATCTGGAGCAGCGGAACCTTCTACAGAAGCTAATGCACGAACAACCAGGCGAGAGTATTCAACAACAGGCCCAAGAAAGAGCATGGAGAGTCCGTAATGGAGCTGAGGAGGAACAACGCAACGCCACCCTGTGGCCGAAGTCAGAAGGAAGTTTCAAACAGGAGCTTCATAACTTTTATAATTCTCCCTCCCAAACAAACTCCAATCCTCTTGGGAGAAACAACAGGGATGAGGCACCATTCACCAAACCTATACGGGGGGGCCACATACATCAAGAAGCTCCACGGAATATACCCCAGCGTTTAATGGAACCGTCATCGGTTTCCAAATCTTCGAATCTCAATGGTTTCGATCCATTCTGGAATAGACCCACTTCTCCTTACTCCGCTGCGTCGTATACCAGTTGGTCAAGTAGCTCCACCAGACAGGCCCCCTTGTCTCCGAAGCCTGGGTCTCTTACAAGTGGTAGCTCGAAAATTGGAGGTCAACAACCCCTTCCCGTCTACCATAATAGCAGGGCGTTGTTATCGGGAACTGGATCTGCCCCTTCCTCTTCGTCGCGAACCTCCACCCCGATACCCGAGCGTTGGATCCCCCCGGAAGGCATCAAAACTCCGCCACCGATAGTCGTCTCACAGTCAGAGCCATCCGAATCTAAACGTGGTCGCAAGGAATCAATCCTCTTTGGTGACTCTCCCAGTCTGCCCAGTAGACACTTGGACGACGCCCCCTCGAGTTCTACGTATCTTCCTAGATCATCGCCTCTTTCCCCTCGACCAGAGTCGCTGAAGTCATCCTCTTCGTCTTCACATCCACCTTCGACGCCGAGATGGGACCTAAATACAGTATCCGTAGAATACCCTGCACAAACACCCACTAAATCATCGCCGTCAATTCAACAGGAGGATCGTCTGGCACCATCTTCGCATAACTCATCTCGCGCAGTATCTGACACTGCTTCTATTCGATCTCTGCGGTTGGACAGTCCAAGGCCAGAGACAATGGATCCGGAACTGGATGAGAAACGTCGACGTGAGCTAGAGGAAGGTGCGAGACGTGCAGAGGAGGCCCGTCGACGTGGAGAAGAACGTCGTCGGATGGAAGAGATCGCTCGTGAGAATGCACGGCGAGGAAAGGAGGCCAAGAAATTGTATACCGAATATCGTTCGGCGACTCCGAGTAATCAGCAACGGATCAATTTCCCAGCAATGGAGCCCACATATTCTGACGGTGCTAAACAGATCGACACATATTCTTCCAATACATCATCGCGACGACGTGTGGTACGATAATTAATTAATGCCGAACAGGGGGCGAGATATGTAAAATTATTGTAGATCAGGCTCTTCAGAATCACTCGCCCCTCCACTGACTGACAGTACTCCGTAATGAATCCTTTGTAGTATACACTTAAATTTCGGAGAAGCAACCTTTCTGACATATTAAAGGCTATATTTACAGAGGACGCGAAACATCGCCTCGACATATAAATCACTTCTCAGATTCTGCTCGCTTCCCATTCCCTTAACCAGGCTTCGACGTCCTCCTGGCTTTTCTATATAAATCGTGGATCAGAGGGGAACGAACTTCATGCCACAATGCTCACATTGAACCAACCTGCTCTCGCACGAATGCCATCCAGTGCTTGGGGTAACGCCATCCGGAATCGATTCTTGTCCTTGTCGGAAAAGGAAGCCTCGTACTCCCTTGCATCGTCTTCCGAATTAAGCAAGAAAGGGACCATCTAAGAGAGCATTATGGGAAAACCAATATAATGAGCCAGATGTAAATCACACCTCGACGATTGCAGCATTGTTGAGTCCTTGACCTAACCGATCATTCAACTGAGCTCATGCCGTCAGATTATGAGCGACTTGGCAAATGCCGTTCCATATACCTCATCAAAGTGCACCTTCAGAAGCTCAACCGCTTTCTGTCAAATGGAAAACGTTCAATCAATATCACCCTCGGTCTATGAAGCAGTAGAAATCTAACCCTCCCAGCTGACACATTCCTGCCAAGGGATACGAAAAAAGCGAGGAGGTCCTAACAATCATTGTTAGGTGCGATCTCGCAAGAGTACTCTATACGAACCTGTGAGCGCCCCTCTTCGAAGGCAAATTTGATGGTCTCTTCTTGAAGCTGCGGGTCTCGAACGTTGCATAAAGCATTCCTTGTTGTTTCTTGCACAACCGGATCCGCTGTCACCTTATATAGGTTTCGAACAGCCTCCCACTCCTTCCTTCCACCATTCTTCACCCCCTGAACCAAATTACAACTGTCAGACTGATAGATAGATCTGATGGACAGGGAACAAGCCACACATTTCCGAAGGTCGCAGGTAGAAGTTCAGGAGGAATATGGGCGTCCGATTTCGTCAAAATAAAATCAGCAAACCACCCCGAAAGTTTCTCCGTCGCTCTAGGCGGAGAAAGAGCTGTAAGATTTGAGGGGGGTATAAATGGATAAAATTACTTCTCTGAGTCAGCTGACGCAGCTTGTTGGATAGCAAGAGTGCGCAATTGTTGGACACCAATGTCTTCGTCCGCAGAATATTCATAACCAAGTTTGTCAACGAGTGGCTCAAAGAGAGACTGGTGAGTAAGATCCGTATTAGAGATGGTTTTTAGAGATGACAAAATTTTTTCTCACTTTCCTAAAGGCCACCAGTGTTTTATAGCAGGCCTTATCCCACCATACGGTGGTAAGAGTAGGCAACCGAGATGACACAGTTGACCAGACCAGATCTTTTCGCTAATATTTGGCTTCAGTATGTGGTCAGTATGAATATAGCTCACAGTTGGTTTCGTCTCTGAGAATATTCAAGAGACTTAAGGCAGCACTGGTCAAACTGAGTCCACAAGATGCGAGCGCAAAAGCGTCGGAAATAAGGGACAGTCGGTCAGAAACCGAGAGGATGCTTCCTGTACGAGCAGCTTCCTTTCCTAGCTTCTCCAGATGGCTCGGAGGGTATAAAACTCGATCTGTATTTTGAATAAGAGTAAGAGGGCATTCTTCTCACTTGGAGAAAATGATTGCCACGTACAGAAGCCAGTGGCACCAGCATTGATTTTCCACAAACTTGCCTGTTCAATATTGCAGCTCATTTCCTTTGTAGTAAGGATCGCTTTTCCATCAATCTTGACTTCGCCTTCAGATGTCACAGAGAGAATGTTCAGGGGAATTTGCCTACAACAGCATACTGGTTAGTAGAATTCCACCGTGTTAAAAACAGACGATGTACCAGAGAGTTTGGTTATCTTCTTCTTTCGCTATCCCGCTATCAACCAACCTGTCCTGGCGGATATATAACCCCTCTGCCGTTTCAGTAATGGTCAATACTGGACATCCGACCTATGTCAAAGTTGTCATGTAAATAATACAATATAAAATCAGACTTACCTTTTGGATCCAGGTGCTCATAAATCCATGGATGTCGATGTCTATTTACCATCGAGATTAGGAGAGAGTAATATGAATTCATGGCACCACTCACTTGTCACTTCACGAAGAGCTTCCCACAATGCTTTAGCGGTACTATTCCCATAAAGGTTTCGTTTCAGATATACAGAAACCCCCTTTAGAAACGTTTCCTCTCCAATATAGGATGCAAGCATTCGGATGACTATTAAAATGGATAAGCCCTTTTATTTTAATGTTATTTTAAGTCGGAAAGCTACCAGCAGCTGCTTTCGAATAGGAGAGGGCATCGAAAGTTTCCGCAACGTTGTTGACATCCGGGGTAGGAACATGGACCGGGTGTGATGACGGTTTCTGATCCAGGGAGAAGGCATCGTCTGCATGACGAACGTAGAAGTCGGGTCCTGCTTGCCATTCTGGAAATAATCTGTGCGATAAAAAGGACGGTGCGTTCGTTTAATATATATTTAATACACGATTTAGAATTCTCACCTGTTATACATAATCAAGCTGCCCATGATTGTGGCGAAGCCTACACCCCCCAAAAAAAACTCAGAGGTTGGAGAATTGCAAAAGTTACGGGTAGCCTCACCCTCATTTAACCATAGTTCATCCCACCAGGCCATCGTGACTATATTGCCAAACCCTTCAACGAAACAACAAAGTGAGTGGACGTAAGTTACAACCAGAGAAGACTGCATACACATATGGGCGATCTGAACTTGATGAAATAAGCGCAGGGGCGGAGTGAAGTGTAACAGTCGTTACATACCTCATGACTTTGTACTTTGGCTATCCATTTCTTGGTTGCGCTCGTTCCACGATTTTTATCCAATAGCACAACAGTTTGCGCACTGATTATGAGACCCTGATCATAGTGGCGTTCAGTTGAAGAAAATTAGCTGAGAAACCACTATACCCAATTTTCCATTGCGCCAGGAGCGTCGTGGGGCTAATCATGCGGTTTGAGGAGCTTCATATGAGTTTTACGGACAATATGCACTTACAGCTAGCCAATCCAACTTTGGCAATGGATACTCTATATCAAATATTTTCTCATATTCGGCTATGGCGCGAGCTCCGACGTCAAGGCAGAACTACAAAAGCCAAGTTGAATCAGTATCTTACTCTGAAAGTAAAATAATATATACGTACCCCTGCTTGATCGACCAGGTCTGTAGTAGCTAGTACGAATATTAGTCCAATAAACCACGACTGTCAGATGGTCAAACTCACTATACAGCCTAAGCGGCACCGTTCTGCCACTCAGAGGGCTGATATACTCGCTCTCGGCATATTCAAAAGGTCCGTTTGCGAACGCAACGATATAAGTTGACATCTAACGAATTTCAGACATCACTCCTTGGCCTATGATGAACATAAGGAGCTCACCCGAGGAGTCCTGTCGAATCTTGTGATCTTCCAACCGTCCACCTCCCCCTCAGGAAAGAATGTAATCCTAAGATCCTCCTCGAATTCATTGCCGGGGTATTCAGTCATTGCTGGCATGTTGGAAATATTGATAGTATTTTCACGAGAAACCATGTTCATGTTGAAGGTAGCTTTGATTAAGGGCTCGTCCCAGCAGGGGAATGCACATCGTGCATCGGTGGGCTTTTGATCAAGGACTCGTGAGTAATAATCATCAAGTTGAGATGCGTTATTTACTTGGAATTGAGTAAGATTGTAATATTCCGTCTTGCCTCCATTTTGGAACGATGTATAATAATATCCTGCAATAAATGTGGTTGAGTCAAGAGATTGAACCATGGTGCAAACTCTTCACCAGCCAGATTATCCTCCGCCATTCCGTTATAGACGATACGCATTTTCAAACTGGAGCCTCTAGGGAGAGGCTTCGAGAGATGAACATAGAAACGTTCATCCTTCTGGTTAAAATCTATCTTCGAAGGTGTGGCCAAAGATTCAGGAGACAGTGTAACTTCGGTTATTTCGATCTTAGAGGCATTGAGCACGATCGTCTCTGTGTCTTCAACGACAACAAGGCTGAGGTAAAAATATGAGCAATAACACCAAAGCAGCAGAAAGCGACTGCATCTCACTCAACCACGACGAGTCCAAAGAAAGCATGACTCTCCAGGTCCGTCTTTATGGTGATGTCGTAATGGGTTGGCGTAATATTGATGGGTAATTTGTCCTGCATTGTTCGCGTCTGTGCCCTTTCAGTTTTTCACTGACGACTCAACACATGCTTTTTATTCGCAGCGCTGGCGTTTAGCGGATTGGCGGCTTGTCTATCACAAGAAGAAGGTCCATAATTATTTGAATTTGTCAAAGACCGCAGTGATACGTACTAATCATGACTTTCTGAAATTTTAGACGTGGCTGGGTTCCCACGCGGTGCCACGTCCATGGTTACCAAAGCTCGCTTTGGTTCCTATAAGATCGTGTTTGTGGGGTATTGTGGGTGCTTTAGCAATAGAGTAGACCCCCCAGTTGACATGTACCGCACGTTCCTGAGCACGGATTCTCCCAC
>Ga0157379_10000771_pt1 | contig 26004 bp, 28 predicted proteins | sample S25metaG_FD_121802 | JGI IMG/M metagenome (GOLD analysis project Ga0157379, IMG submission 121802) | Switchgrass rhizosphere microbial communities from Kellogg Biological Station, Michigan, USA - S2-5 metaG | ecosystem: Host-associated > Plants > Roots > Rhizosphere > Soil | place: USA... | reverse complement strand
GTCACCTTGTATTTGGCAAATGCCTGCACGGCGAAATACAGCGTTCCGAATGCAAGCACGGTGTACGGTCGCTCGATCCATTCGCCGCTACCCGGCAGGTGCAGCGTGGCGACGAAATCCGGCGTCACGCCCAGTGCGGGCAGCGGCAGTGCGACGGTGGCGATGGCGCCGAGGACATACGTGGCCACCGACGCCGCCCATAAGCCCATCGAGCCGAGCGTCTCCTGCTCGCTTTGTGCCGGCCTTATCCACAAATGGAAGAAGCGGCATAGGAACAGCCAGGCGAACGCGAAGATCGGCCAGGTGCTGTCGAACGCATACGCGAACACGACGATGAAAAGCAGATAGAACGCACTCAATCCACTAAGCAGTGCCAGCCGCTTGGCGCGGCCGAGGTCGACTGCGGCGATGCCGGCATAGAAGCCGCTCGAATGGATGACGATGAATTCGATCAGCATCGTCAGCATGAGGTTCTTGATGGTTGCCGGTCCCGGGATCGAAGGTTCGACCCACGCCGTCAGATAAACGCCCGCGGTGATTGCGTCGGGCAGGGCGGCGATAAGGCGCGGCAAGCTGATACGCATGGCGCAGAAGTGTGCCATAGCGGCGCTGGCTTACAATATGCGCCTTTCGCCTCAGGAGTACCCATGGCCATTGCGCGCATGACCGACCTCGACCTCGCCGGCCAGCGAGTCCTCATCCGTGAAGATCTCAACGTGCCGTTGAAGGACGGCAAGGTCGCCGCGGCGCAGCGCCTGGAAGCCGCGCTGCCCACGCTCAAGCGTGCGCGTGACGCTGGTGCGAAGGTGATGGTGCTGTCGCATCTCGGGCGGCCCAAGGAAGGCGTGTTCGAGGAGTCCGAATCGCTCAAGCCGGTGGCCGATTGGCTCGGGCGCGCGCTCGGCAAGCCGGTGCGGCTGGTGCGCGATTATCTGAGCGGAGTGGATGTTGCGTCAGGCGAAATCGTGCTGCTCGAAAACTGCCGCATGAATGTCGGCGAAGGCAAAGACTCGCCGGAACTGTCGGCCAAATACGCGGCACTGTGCGACATCTACGTGATGGACGCGTTCGGCACCGCGCATCGCGCGCAGGCCTCGACGCACGGAGCGATCCGCGCCGCGAAAATCGCCTGCGGCGGACCGCTGTTGATGGCCGAACTCGATGCGCTGGCCGAGGCGCTCGACAAACCGGCGCGGCCTCTGCTCGCCATCGTCGCCGGTTCGAAGGTGTCGACCAAACTCGAATTGTTGCAAAGCCTGATCGGCAAAGTCGATCAACTCATTGTCGGAGGCGGCATCGCCAATACGTTCATCGCGGCGGCGGGTCACGGCGTCGGCAAGTCGTTGGTCGAAGCGGACCTGATTCCGACGGCGCTCAAGATCATCGCGGCTGCCAAGGAACGCGGCGCGGAAGTGCCGATTCCGAGCGACGTCGTCGTAGCGCCCGAGTTCAAGGAAGACGCGCCAGCAACGGTGAAGAAAGTCTCCGAAGTCGGCGCAGGCGAGATGATCCTCGACATCGGCCCGCAGACGGCGCAGCGCTACGCGGAACTGATTGCCAAGGCCGGCACGGTGGTCTGGAACGGACCGGTCGGCGTGTTCGAGTTCGATGCGTTCGGCCAGGGCACGCAAACACTGGTGCGCGCAATCGCGGCATCGAAAGCGTTCTCGATTGCCGGCGGCGGTGACACGCTCGCCGCAGTCGAGAAATACGGCGTGGAAAAGGACATTTCGTACATTTCCACCGGCGGTGGTGCGTTCCTCGAGTTCCTCGAAGGCAAGGAACTGCCGGCGGTGGCGGCGTTGCAGGCCAGGGGCGCTTGAGGTGATGGCACCGAAGCTAGTGTTGTTCGATCTCGACGGCACCTTGATCGATTCGGAAAGCGGAATTTTTGCGAGCCTTGGCCATGCGTTTGCCCAGGTCGGTGTCGCTTTGCCGCCGCACGAGGTGCTGCGCACCTGGATCGGTCCGCCGTTTTACCAGACATTTCCGAGCGTGCTCGGCGACGACAGCGAACTCATCGAAACCGCCATCGCGCATTATCGCGACCACTACGTCGCAACGGGTTGGGCGCAGCATACGGTCTATCGTGGCATCGCCGAATTGATCGAGGCGCTGGTGGCCGACGATCGCAAGCTCGCTGTCGTGACGACCAAGGTTGAAGTGCAGGCACGGAAAATCGTCGCCTCGCTGCCATTCGGTTCTGCGTTCGCGAACGTGTACGCGGCCAGCGCCAATACCCAACACAGCGCAAAGGCTGAAATGATCGCGCAGGCGCTTGCCGATTTTGGGATGCCCCCGACACATGCGGTCATGGTCGGCGACCGCCATTTCGACATCGAAGGCGCGCGCTCCAACGGAGTACGCGCATTCGGTGTCACCTGGGGGTTCGGCAGTGCCGAAGAATTGCGCGTGGCTGGCGCCGATGCGTCGGCGCATTCGCCGAGCGAGCTAGCACCGTTGCTGGGGATCGAAGCGGCGGTCGAGGCGTGATCGCGGGTCGCGTATCAGCGCTCCAACAACGTACGCAACTTTTCCGGTTCGGCGAGCGACAGCAGCAATGCAAGCTTGCCGTCCTCGCTGCGCAGATAGCTCACGCGATCGCGGTCGAGCAGGAGGCACACCGCGGTCTCGCCGTTGCGCAGGCGGAACCTGCCGCCGGCGAAACCGGGCAAGCCGGTACCCCAGAGTTTCAGCACGGGCTTCAGGTCAGGACGCTCGCTCAGATTGACGACGCGCAGCCCGTTCTTGCGCAGCGCCGACAACGCAACGCGTTTGCTGCCCATGCCCGGCTTGATGACCAGTTCGCCCTGATCGACGTATACGCGCGCGCGCTTGAGCGAGCGCACGATCATGATCATCGCAAGCACGAAGACAAGTGGCGCCGTGGCTGCCGCAAGCATCATCGGCGGCCTTGCCGCGGGCGCCGCATGCGAAAAGCCGAGCGTGATCGCGACTGCGATCCCGAGCGTCGGTATGAGCATAATCGCGATCAGCCAGCGCAACGGCCGATCCAGTGATCCGCTCAATACCAGCGACCTGCCTTCATCGATATCGCTCATATTCATGTCCGGCAACGCAGCTGTGATAAGTTTAACGGCTCCCGGAGAGGATGCAGCATGGATCCGCAATTGCGCCGCACCAAAATCATTGCCACGCTCGGCCCGGCAACGGACGTGCCGGGGATGCTCGAGCGCATCCTCGAGGAAGGAGTAGACGTAGTACGCCTGAACTTGTCGCATGGTGCGGCCGAAGATCATACGCGCCGGGCGAAGCAGGCGCGCGACGCCGCCGTGACCTTGGGCCGCGAAGTCGCGGTGCTCGCAGACCTGCAAGGTCCGAAGATTCGCATCGCCAAGTTCGCGGCGGCGCCAGTGTTGCTGGAGCCCGGGCAGCCGTTTGCGCTCGAATGCGACGCGAATGTCTTGCCGGGCGATGCCACCCGCGTTGGCGTGAGTTACCTGAATTTGTATAAAGATGTAAAACCCGGCGACACGTTGCTGCTCGACGACGGCCTGATCGCGTTGCAGGTCGAGAGCATCACCGGCACCACGATCCATACCAAGGTGGCGATCGGGGGCGCGCTGTCCGACCGCAAGGGCATCAATCGACTCGGCGGTGGATTGTCGCTGGCAGCCCTGGCCGAAAAGGACAGGCAGGACATCCGTCTCGCCGCGCAGCTCGGTGCGGATTTTTTGGCCGTGTCGTTCGCCAAGTCCGCGGCGGACATCGACGAGAGCCGCAAGCTGCTGCGCGCGGCTGGCGGCAGCGCCGCACTGGTCGCCAAGATCGAGCGCGCCGAGGCCGTTGCCGCGCTGACCGAGATCATCGACGCATCCGATGCGGTGATGGTCGCGCGAGGCGATCTCGGCGTGGAAATCGGTGACGCCGAGTTGCCCGGCATCCAGAAGAAGATCATCCGCGAAACTTTGGCACGCAACAAAGTCGTGATCACGGCGACACAGATGATGCAGTCGATGGTCGAGTCGCCGATCCCGACGCGCGCGGAAGTGCTCGACGTCGCGAACGCCGTGCTCGACGGCACCGACGCGGTGATGCTGTCGCAGGAAACCGCGGCAGGCAAGCATCCGGACAAGGCGGTCGCGGCGATGCGCCGCGTGTGCCTGGGGGCCGAACGCCAGTTCGAACCGAAAGAGGACCTGAGCGCGCTCGCGCGCAAGCTCGACCGCACCGATCAGGCGATCGCAGTTGCGGCGATGTTCGTGGCCGCGCACATCGGCGTGCGTGCGATCGTCGCGCTGACCGAATCCGGCGGCACCGCACAGTGGCTCTCGCGTTACCGTTCGAGCGTGCCGATCTACGCCTTGTCGCGGCGCCAGACCGCGCGCCGTCGCATGATGCTGTATCGCGACGTGACGCCGGTCGATTTCGATCCGCACGGGGTCGATCCCGCACATGCCGCGAAGGCCGCAATCCAGCACCTGCACAATATGCAGCGCCTGACCGAAGGCGACCGCGTGATCCTGACGCATGGCGACCACACTGGCCAACACGGCGGCACGAATACGCTCAAGCTGCTGCGCGTGGGGCCGGGCGGGGTGGCGGAAGGACTCGGTGATCTGTAGGAGACCGTGATGAACAGGAACCTGATCGGCGTGATCCTCGCGGTGGCGTGCAGTACGCCGTTTGCCGTCGAAAAACCCCAGGTGCTGCCGCCTGAGCGTCTGGAAAACTATTGGTTGCTGCTATCGGGCAGCGCAAAGCAGGCAAACGCGCCGAACGCCGGGCGCAATCTGGATGCGCCGAGTTGCGCCGCCGTCGCCTATGTAGTGGAAAAAGACGGCAGCACGAGCCATGTGGAACTCAAACGCCTCGTGCCCGACGGCGATCTGGGCAAGGTCGCCATCAGCGTGGTGCAGGACATGCAATTCGCGCCCGCGCCGCAGAATCTGGGCAAGACGCCGGTGTCCACGTACGTGGTGATTCCGTTCAATCTGCCGGGCCAGAATGCCACGCAAGCGGCCGACATCGAGCTGCGCAAGCGCACGCTGGATGCCTGCAAACTGGATGGTTTCGGCGCCAAGGACACGGTCATTCAGGTCCGCTAGAACGGAACTCGCATCCGGCCCGGGCTGGCTCTATAATCCGCGCCCCCGGCGGCTTTGGCGCCGCCCGCGCTCTGCGCGCACGCATTCGCTTTACGGAGTCCACCATGAGTATCGAACAACTGGAAAGCATCGCCCAAGCGATGGTCGCGCCCGGCAAGGGCATCATCGCGATCGACGAATCCACGAACACGATCAAGAAACGCTTCGAAGCGGTGGGCGTACCGAATTCCGAGGAAAACCGCCGCGCCTACCGTGAAATGCTGCTGACAGCGCCGAAGCTGGGCGAGCACATTTCCGGTGCGATCCTGTATGACGAAACGATCCGCCAGTCGACCAAGGCCGGCGTGCCGTTCACGAAGGTGATGCTCGACAACGGCATCCTGCCCGGCATCAAGGTCGACAAGGGTCCGATGGCGCTGGCCGGTTTTCCGGGCGAAGTCGTCACCGAAGGCCTGGATGGGCTGCGCGAACGCCTCAACGAATACGCCAAGCTCGGCGCCAAATTCGCCAAGTGGCGCGCCGTGATCACGATCGGCGAAGACATGCCGACCGGCACCTGCATCGAGGCGAACTGCCACGCGCTCGCGCGCTACGCCGCCCTGTGCCAGGAAGCCGGCATCGTGCCGATGGTCGAGCCCGAAGTCCTGATGGATGGCACGCACGATCTCGACGAATGCTACGACGTCACCGAAGCGACGCTGCGCTCGCTGTTCGGCTCGCTGTACGAGCACAACGTAATGCTCGAAGGCACGATCCTGAAAGCGAGCATGGTGATCTCCGGCAAAAGCTGCGCCGAACAGGCCAGTGTGGACGAAGTTGCCGAAGCGACCGTGCGCTGCCTGAAGGCCTCGGTGCCGGCGCTGCTGCCGGGCATCGTGTTCCTGTCCGGTGGACAGACTGACGAGCAGGCTACGGCGCACTTGAACGCGATGAACCAGATCGGCCCGCATCCGTGGCCGTTGTCGTTTTCGTATGGCCGCGCGATGCAGCAGGCCGCCCTCAAGCTGTGGGCCAAGGACATGCAGGCGAATTTCGCCGAGGCGCAGAAGACGGTTTCGCTGCGCGCCAAGGAAAATGGGCTGGCCGCCCTGGGGCAGTGGCAGAAAGCTGCCTGACACCAAGTGTCCTGAAAAAAAAAGGGCGCCAGCGGCGCCCTTTTTTTTTGTTTTACCCGACCGCGCGTTCAATCCACTTCGAAGGATTGCAACCGGACTGGTACAACGAGTTGCACGGTAATTGTGCCGGTCATCCCGGCGGTGCCGTGCTGGTCACATTGGTAAGTTACTGTGCCGGCGGCGGGAAACGTGACCACGTCGCTCCACGCGGCGCTGTTCGGCGTGTTGTTGCTGATGCAGTCGACAGAGCACTTGAACGAGGTAGGGCCGCTGGTCGAATCCACGTTGTGAAAACCGCCGCTGTTATTGACGAACGTCACCGTATCGTTCTGGTTGATCGTCAACGTCGAAGGGTTGAAGGCGAGGGCGTTTTGGCCCATGGAGTTCTGGCCCACCTGCACGGTGTGGTTCACGGCCAGTAAGTTCGTACTCGCACAAACCAACGCGGCCGATATGAATCCTGCACTGGTGCGGATGCGCATGAGGATCTCCTGCTGGCAGGCCCTTTGGACTCCCGATCCACAGTCTAGATCAATCCTGCAACGGATGTGCACTGACTTTAGTCAGCCTTCCTGCAAGGCGCGGCGATAGCTGCGAACGGCAGGTCCACCAAAGCAGCAGAATACAACGCGATCAGGCAATTCATTCGCCGTTTGCAGAGCGGCACGCACTTCGCGCACGGCGATCACGGCAGCCGCGTCGAGCGGGTAACCGTACACGCCGCAGCTGATCGCCGGGAATGCGATGCTGTGCACATTGTTCTCGTGCGCCAGCCGCAGCGACGTGCGATAGCAGGCGGCCAGCAGTTCTGGTTCGCCGCGATCACCACCGTGCCAGACCGGGCCGACCGTGTGGATCACGAATCTTGCCGGCAGGCGAAAGCCAGGCGTGATGCGTGCCTCCCCAGTCGGGCAGCGCACGTTGGATCGCACTTGCGGCAACGCGCGGCAGGCCGCGAGCAGTTGCGGGCCGGCGGCGCGGTGGATGGCTCCGTCGACGCCGCCTCCGCCCAGCAATGTCTTGTTGGCGGCGTTGACGATCGCATCGACATCCAGCGTGGTGATATCGGCTTCGATGACCTCGATCCTGGACATTATTGGGCTCCGTCGGCGTGTCGTTGCTAGGCTCGCGCATCCGGCGCTCGCCAAGCAACCCTGCCGCTCGCTCCGGCTCGCGGCGTTCGGTCTCGCGCGACATGCGTTTCATCGCATGTCGCAAGCGCTCGGCCTCACCCTCCGCCCAGCAATGTCTCGTTGGCGGCGTTGACGATCGCATCGACATCCAGCGTGGTGACGTCGGCTTCGATGACCTCGATCATGCGTGTAGTATGAACCGATGAACGAAACCGATGAACCGCGCAAACCGCGCCCGCGGCGCGATGAGGAAATCCGCATCTACGGCCTGAATGCGTGCCTGGCGCTGTTCGCGCGTCGGCCACACGATCTGCGCAAGGTGTATCTGCTCGAATCGCGGATTGCGGATATGAAGACCGTGCTGGCGTGGTGCGTGCAGCAGCGCCTGGGGTATCGCGTGGTCGACAATGCCGACCTCGACAAACTCACGGCCAGCCAGCATCACGAAGGCGTTTGCTTCGAGACGAAGCGGCGCCCGTTGCTCAGCCTTTCCACATTGCTGCAAAACGCGCCGCGTGCGCCACGCCCCGCACTGCTCGCATGGCTCGACGGCGTGGGCAATCCACATAATTTCGGCGCCGTGCTGCGCAGCGCGGCCAACTTCGGCGTGCACGGCATGATCCTACCTGCCGAATCCACGCTGGCCTTGTCGGGTGCGGCGTATCGGGTCGCCGAAGGCGGGTTTGAGGCCGTGCCGCTGGCGCGCATCGTGCCCGGCGAGGACGCGATCGGCGCGCTGCGCAACGCTGGCTTTGCAATCGCCGCAACCGTGCCGCGCGAAGGCGAGGCGCTGTACGGTGCGCGGCTGCCGCCACGTCTGGTTTTCCTGCTCGGTGCCGAGGGCGCTGGGATGAGCCGCGGCCTGGTCGATCGCGCCGACCTGCACCTGACGATTCCCGGCAGCGGCGCGGTGGAGAGCCTGAATGTCGCTGCCAGTGCTGCGGTGCTGTTCGGCGAATATTTCCGCCAGCAGCAATATGCTTCGTCGCGGCAACGAGCGGAGCGCGGTGCGCCCCGTCCGCCGCGGTGAGTGGACGCTTACTGCTTCTTCAACAGATCGCGGATTTCGGTGAGCAGCACAACATCCGCCGGCGGCGCCGCGGGCGCGGCTTCTTCCTTTTTGACGACGCGGTTCATCAGCTTGATGACTATGAAGATCGCGAACGCGATGATCGCGAAGCTGATGATGGTGTTGAAGAAAGTGCCCCACATGATAGCGACTTCGCCCTTGCCGTCGGCTCCGGCGGCCTTGATGACGGTCTTGATCGAGGAAAAGTCGATGCCGCCGATGAGCAAGCCGACCGGTGGCATGATGATGCCCTCGACCAGCGACGAAACGATCTTGCCGAACGCCGCACCGATTACGATACCGGTAGCCATGTCGACGACATTGCCGCGCATTGCAAACGCCCTGAACTCACTGGCAATACTCATATCCAACCTCCCAAATCATTGTTGCGCCGAAAATATTCACTCCCGGTGGACGGCGAATCCTAAACCATCGCCAAACGCATGGCGATGCGACTTGTGAGGGTTTTCACGCAATCGCGCCGTGTAGTTCGGCAATGCCTTCCAGGCGCGCATGAAAGCGGTCGCCGCGCTTGAGCGCCGCCACGCCCGCAGGCGTTCCGGTGAAGATCAGGTCGCCGGCTTTGAGCTCGAACAGCTGCGACAACCGTGCGATGATTTCCGGCACGCTGAAAATCATGTCCGCGATGTCGGTGCGCTGGCGTACTGCGCCGTTCACTTCGAGCAGCAATTGCGCATGCTGCGGGTGACCCACCTCCGTTGCACGGCGGATCGCCGACACCGGCGCGGAGCGGTCGAACCCTTTGGCCGAGTCCCACGGCAACGCTTTCGTTTTTGCGACGTTTTGCAAGTCGCGGCGCGTCAGGTCCAGACCGACCGCATAGCCGAATACATGCTTCAAGGCCTGGCCCTCACTAATGTCGATGCCACCGGATTGCAGGGCGACGACCATTTCCACTTCGTGGTGCAGATCGGCCGTGGCAAGCGGATACGGAATCTGCGCGCGGTCGGCGACGATCGCATCGGCCGGTTTGCAGAAGAACACGGGATTGCCGCGATCGACCACGGCGCCCATCTCCTTCGCATGATCGGCATAGTTGCGGCCGATGCAATAAATGCGATGCACCGGAAAACGCGACTCGCTGCCGATGATTGCCGCGGAGGGCACGAGATGGGGCGGGAAGAGGTAGTTCATGCAGTTCCATCCTAATCGGTGATGTACGCCGCAGCGATGTCGATAACCGCGTGTGTCATTCGACGTACACAGGAGCCGATGACATCTGTCACGTCGATCCGCTGACGATTGGCCCTCGTCAGCAACAACGCCGACCGTCAGTCTATGGCAAACTTGGAGTTTGAGCGAAACACGTTATGGGGACCATGGAAAATTCCGATCTGCTGAAGGAATTGCGCATCGACCGCGGCGCGCCGCCGGTGCCCTCGCGCAAGCCACTGTGGACCGCGCTCGGCGTCATCGCGCTGCTGGCAGTTGCCGGCGGGACGTGGTTTGCGCTGGCAGGTTCGTCGGCGCTGCCCGTACGCACGGCACTCGCGCAGCCGATGACCGGTGCTGCGGCCAGCGCGTCCGTGCTCGACGCCACCGGCTACGTGACGGCGCGCCGTTCGGCCACGGTGTCGGCACAGATGACCGGCACCTTGACCGAACTGCATATCGAGGAAGGCGAACACGTCGAAGCCGGACAGGTGCTCGCGCGCCTGGACGATTCGGCACAGAGAGCGTACCTGGCGCAAGCGCAAGCCCAATTGAATTCCGCCAATGCGCAGCTGGCGCAGGGCGAGGCGCAACTGGCGCAGAATCGGCGCGATCTGCAGCGCATGCAGGACATGGTCGGGCGCAAGCTCGTTTCGCAGCAGGCGCTGGAGCAGGCGCGCACGCAGGTCGAGACGCAGACGGCACAAACCCAATGGCAGCACCGTCAGATCGAGCTGGCACAGGCCGCGGTGAAAGCGGCGCAAGTGCAGCTCGACTACTGCACCGTGCGCGCGCCGTTCTCCGGCGTGATCATTGCCAAGGCCGCGCAGGTCGGCGAGATCGTCTCGCCACTTTCCGCCGGCGGCGGGTTCACGCGTACCGGCGTCGGCACGATCGTCGACATGGATTCGCTCGAAGTCGAAGTCGATGTGAATGAGGCCTACATCGGGCGCGTCGTCGCCGGCCACCCGGTCGAGTCCGTGCTCAACGCCTACCCCGACTGGAAAATTCCTTCGCACGTGATCGCGATCATTCCGACCGCGGACCGCTCCAAGGCGACAGTGAAGGTGCGCATCGCGATCGACACGAAAGACCCGCGCATCGTGCCGGACATGGGCGTGCGCGTAGCGTTTCTCGAAGACAAGAAGCCCGCAGCGCAGGCGCAAACGGCGCCGCGCGGTGTGCTCGTGCCGGCCGCGGCGTTGCGCAAGGACGGCGACAAGGACATCGTATTCGTGCTCAAAGACAGCAAGGCGCAGCGCCGCGCGGTGTCGCTCGGTGGCAGCGTCGGCGACGCGCGCGAAGTGCGCGCGGGCCTGAGCGCGGGCGAGACGGTGATCGTGGAGGCGCCGGCCGACCTGAAAGACGGCGCCGCGGTGCAGGTGAAATCGTGATTAGCCCTCGCGTCACGCACCGCACGTCGATCTGACTCACACTCGTTCGACGCAATTCGAAACAATCGAAGTATCACAACGAGGTTCCTATGTCCGACTCAATGGTCAAGATCAGCAACGTCACCAAGGCCTATACGCGCGGCAAGCAGAAAGTCGAAGTGTTGCACAAGCTGTCGCTCGACATTCCCAAGGGTGATTTCGTCGCGCTGATGGGCCCGTCCGGTTCCGGCAAGACCACGCTGCTCAACTTGATCGGCGGGCTGGATCAGCCGACGGCGGGTGAGGTCAGCGTCGGTGGCAACCGCATCGACCAGCTTAAGAGCGGTCAGCTCGCCAACTGGCGTGCGCACAATGTCGGCTTCGTGTTCCAGTTCTACAACCTGATGCCCGTGCTGACGGCCGAAGGCAATGTCGAACTGCCGCTGCTGCTGACCAAACTCTCGGCCGCACAGCGCAAGAAGAACGTCGCGGTGGCGCTGCAAGTCGTCGGTCTCGCCGATCGCGCCAAACACAAGCCGAGGGAGCTCTCCGGCGGCCAGGAACAACGTGTCGCGATTGCGCGAGCACTGGTGTCGGACCCGCAGATCCTCGTTTGCGATGAGCCGACCGGCGATTTGGATCGCAAGACGGCCGATGAAATCCTTGGCCTTCTTCAGGTGCTCAATCGCGAACACGGCAAGACCATCGTGATGGTCACACACGATCCGAAAGCGGCCGAGTTTGCCAAGCGCACGCTGCATCTGGAGAAAGGCACGTTAGTCGAGCAAGCGGCCTGAGGCGCGCTGTCATGACCAAGACCCGTTTCATCATCGCCAACCTGTTCCGCAAGAAGACGCGCACGATCCTGACGCTGCTCTCGGTGATCATGGCCTTCCTGCTATTCGGTCTGCTGCAGTCGGTCAATCACATCTTCAACGCCGGCGCGGATTTTGTCGGAGCGACGCGGCTGTTCACGCAGGCGCGCGTGTCGTTCACCTCGCCCTTGCCGCTGTCGATGGAACCCAAGATCGAAGCCGTGCCCGGCGTCACGCGCGTCACACATTGGCAATGGTTCGGCGGCGTCGACGCGAAGACCAATGCGCCGATGTTCGTGTTTGCGGTCGACCCGGTGCGCTATCACGACGTGTACCCGGAGTGGGTCATGCCCGATGAGCAGTGGAAAGCGTTCGCCAACACACGCGCATCGGCGATTGCCGGCAAGCAGATCGCGGAGCAGTACGGCTGGAAGGTCGGCGACAAGGTGCCGATCTCGTCGAATATCTTCCCGCAGAAGAACGGCAGCAAGGCGTGGGCGTTCGACCTCGTCGGCATCTATGACGGCAAGGACGAAGACTGGAAGCGTCGCACCAATGCGGTGCTGATCAACTACGACTATTACAACGAGGCGAACGCGTTCGGCAAGGATCGCGCGAATTTCTTCATCTCGAAGCTGGCCGATACGAACCAGGCCGAGCAGATATCGAAAACGATCGACGCAATGTTCGAGAACTCGCCGGACGAAACCAAAACGCAGACCGAAAAGGATTCGAACTTGTCGTTCATCAAGCAGGTCGGCGACATCGGCATGATCGTCAAATGGATCCTGTTCGCGGTGTTCTTCACGTTGCTACTCGTGGTCGGCAACACGATGGCGCAGAGCGTGCGCGAACGCATACCGGAACTCGCGGTACTCAAGACGCTCGGTTTCTCCGACGGCAGCGTGCTCGGTTTCGTGCTCGCAGAAGCCGGCATTCTGTGTCTAAGTGGCGGGCTGCTCGGCATGCTGGCCGCAACCGGCCTCGGCGCGTTCATGGAGAAGATGTCCGGTGGCCAGTTCCAGATTCATCCGCACTGGACGGTGTGGCTGGTTGGCGGCATTGCGATCGTGCTGATGACGATCGCGACCGGGTTGCTGCCCGCGCTGCGCGCGCGGCGTCTCAAGATTGTCGATGCGCTTGCCGGACATTGAGGGCGAGCCGGGAGATGGCGCGATGCGTTGAAGCGCATCGCGCGTCCGGCGAGCGACCGAACAGGGATGTTCGGGCTGGAACCCCACACCAGGGATGGTTTCTGATGAGGAATTCAACATGCTGACGCAAACAACCGCCGTTACCGCCATCAATATCAAGAGCATTCCCGAGCGCTGGGCCTTGTCCGCGGTAATCGTGATCGGCTTGGCCGGCGTGGTCGCCGTGTTCACGGCCTTGCTCGCGATGGCGGTCGGTTTCGAGAAGACGCTGACCGCGACCGGCCGCACTGACACTGCGTTCATCCTGCGCGGCGGCTCGCAGTCGGAGCTCAATTCCGGCATCGGGCGCGACGAGGCGAACCTGATCAAGCTTGCGCCCGGCATCAAGGTCGGCGCGGACGGGCAGCCGAACGCTTCGGCAGAGGCGAACGTGATCGCCGAACTCGTGCGCCAAGGCGACAAGAATTCCGGTGCGAACATCACCGTGCGCGGTGTCGAATCGAAAGCATTCGACTTGCGGCCGAATCTGAAAATCGTCGATGGGCGCAAGTTCACGCCAGGCATGCGCGAGATGATCGTGGGCCGTGGCGTCATCCGGCAGTTCCAGGGCGCGAACCTGGGCGATACGGTGCGCATGCGCGGTTCCGATTGGAAAGTCGTCGGCGTGTTCGAGTCCGGCGATGCGCACGACAGCGAATTCTGGGCCGATTTCGAAGTGGTCGCGAGCACGTTCCAACGCCGCGGCTACAGTTCGGTGACGGCCGAACTCGATGGACCAGGCGGCTTGAAGACGCTCAGCGATGCGCTCAAGGCCGATCCGCGTCTATCGGTCGATGTGCAGACCGAGCAGGAGTACTACAGCGGACAGACCAAGCAGTTCCGCGCAACGATCGCCGGCATGGCCGGCTTCATCACGGTGATCATGGCGCTCGGCGCGATCTTCGCAGCGCTCAATACGATGTATGCGGCTGTCGCCGCGCGCGGCAAGGAAATCGCGACGTTGCGCGCGATCGGCTTCCGCGGCTTGCCCGTAGTGCTGTCGGTGCTGATCGAGGCGCTCGTGCTCGCGCTGATCGGCGGCGCGCTCGGTGCGTTGATCGCTTACGTGCTGTTCAACAACTTCTCGGTGTCGACGCTCGGCCAGAACTTCACCCAGGTCGTGTTCTCGTTCAAGGTCACCCCGGCACTCGTGATCCGCGGTCTGATCATCGCCCTCGTCATCGGCATGATCGGCGGTCTGTTCCCGGCGATCCGCGCGGCGCGGCTGCCGGTGACGACGGCGCTCAGGGCGCAGTAGCTGCCGCTTGCAGCCCGAGGTGGGCGGCGGTCAATCCGCCCGCACCTCGGGGTTCGGGGGCCGGCGGTTGCGTGCGCAGACGCGTGCCATCCACGATGTGCCGCCACACTGCGTCGAGCGCCGCGTACGCATAAGGCAACAGCGGCACATAGCGATCGCCGAAGCCGGGTAGTGCGAGGAACGAGTCGAAGTGCTGCGCGTGCGGTAGCGGCCAGTAGATCGGGGCGCGGCCGTTTTCGCGCAACCATGCGACATACGCGTCGGAACTGAAAGCCGCGGCGATCAAGCCGTCCTCGCGACCATGCACGATGAAGATCGGCAGGTCAGCGCGCGGCAGATTCGTCGCGCACGCGAGCACGGACGCGCGCAGGTGCTGCGCTTCGATACTGGTATCGGTCCACAATCCGCGCAGACCCAGCAGTCCTGGCAGGGCAGGATCGGCCATGTCGCCGATCGCCGCGGCTGGGGACGTCGGCTCGTCGATGAATACGCCAGCACCTGGCGCAATACCGATCGCGTCGGCCGACCAGGCGGCACGTTCGGCAGGTGTTGGTGCTCGCGCATTGCCGGTGTCGTCGCGCGCCACGAAGCGGAAGCTTCCGGGCATCTGCCCGACGCCGCTGCGCGTGTAGGCGCTTGCGTACGTCACCGCGAACGCGCGCCAGAGATCGAACGCGGTCGTCGTCGTGGCGGTGGCGATTGCCGCATCGGTCCAGCCGCCGGCGTGCAGCTGCGCGAGAGCTGTCGCCGGTTCGGCAGGCAGAGCCGCTTCGCGCAGGCCCGCGATGCGTGCTTTCCATGCCGTCGAAAAAGGACCGCGCGCAAATGGGATCGCGTCGAAGCGCGGATCGAGCAGTGCGCTAGGCATCAGCAGGCCCGCTTCGCTCGCGTAGTCGTACAGCGCGCGGCCACCGCCGGGAACACTGATGTTCGGCGAAATGGCGACGGCGGCATCGAGCCAGCCCGCATCATCGAGCCCGGCTGCCTGCAGTACCGCCGCGCCGCCGTTCGACAGGCCGACCGCAATGATCCGCGTGTTCTGTGCCGTAAACGGCGCGAGCTGCGGCAGTGCGCGGTCGAGCATTGCCAGGCCGAACTGCGCGGCCTGCAGCACGTGCCGACCCCAATCACTTTCCGGGTTGTCGCCGGAATGCGCGTGTTTGATCGCGATTCCGGACTCGGCCGTATAGACGTCCGGCGTGAATTCGAGATCGGATGTGCCAGCCTCGACCCGAGTTCCGTCGAGTATTACTCCGGTCGCGCTCGCGCAATCGAAATAGCCGGACCCGGCGCCTTTGTCGGTGTAGGCCACGGCGCAGCCGCGCGGCAGGCCGAATGCACCGGCCACTGCGATAGCCCCGTAGACGCCGCGTGATCCCGATGATGCAGCCACGACCAGACAGCGGGCTTTTACGTCGAATGCATCCGGAACTTGGATGAGTACACGATGTGGCGATCGCGCCTCCGGAATCTTCGCGAATGCCTGGTATTCGCGTCCGGGCACATCCGGCACGGCGCTGTATACGTCGCCATAGCCGCCTAGCGGACCAAGGTCGGCAATACCTTTCCAACTGCCCTGGATCGCGCGGCGACGCAGTTCCGGCGGCGTCGGCACGGACGGATCGGCGAATGGCGCTGGCGCACCGCGCAGACCGCCCAGGCCCAGCCCGGCGCTGAGCAGATCGTCACCGTTGCGATGCGCGGTTTCGCGCACCGTGCCAGTCAGCAAATCGGACATGCCGCCTCTCCGTGGAGAGGCCGAGTTTAGCGCTTCGCTTTCGCCAGCGTGATCGCGGCGACACTGGCCAGAATGACGATCATCCCGACGATGTCGAGTGTCGTAACGGTTTCGCCGGCTAGCGCGACGCCGATCAGCACGGCGACCGGCGGATTCACATACGCGTAGCTTGACGCGAGTGCGGGCCGGGTGTGGTGCAGCAGATAGATATACGCGCTGAAGCCCAGGATCGAGCCGGCCACCAGCAGATACAGCAGCGCCAGCGTGGCGTTGAGGCTCGGCAGCGCGCTGAGATGTTCGCCGCGCAGCAGTGCGATCGCCGCGAGCGTGATGCCGCCGCACAGCATCTGGGCAGCAGCGCTCATCATCGGTTGCGGCATGTCTTGGTGCTTGCTCCAGACCGAACCGAACGCCCAGCCGAGCGTTGCCAGCATCAGGGCGATCGCTCCTGCCGGCGAGCCGCGCAGTTCGCCGCCGAAGTTCAGCACAACGACACCGATGAAGCCGACGAGCAGCCCCGCCCACTCCACGCGGCTGGGCCATTGCCCGTAAAGGCCGGCGAAGATCGCCATGATCAGCGCGACGCTCGCCACGGCCACGGCTGCGATGCCCGAGGCGACCGTCTGTTCAGCGTAGCAGACCAGTCCGTTGCCGATACCAAGCAGCAGGCTGCCGGTGACGAAACAGTTGAACCATTGGCGTCGCGTCGGCATCGCGACGCCGCGCCAGTGCAGGAATACGAGCATCAACACGCCGGCGATGGGAAAGCGGATCGCCGCCATCAGGAACGGCGGGTAACTTTCCAGCGCGATGCGGATGCCGAGGTAGGTCGAACCCCAGATCAGATAGACACCGATCAGGGAAACGGGCACGAGCACGCGCGGCGACAGCCACGCGTGCTGGGGAGCAGCATCGACGGAAGGGGCGAGGGCATTCATGGATGCTGCCACTTTAGCCGTGTCGGCGGCCCTGCGACAGCGCCACTAGTCATGCGTTTGACGGAGCCGCTTGGGAAGCTTATTCACCCGCTTCATGATCCAGCAGAGCGCGCTTTCGCGCCATACCCCAACGATAGCCGCCGAGCGAACCGTCGGCGCGGATCACGCGATGACACGGCACGACGACCGCAAGGCGGTTGCGTGCGCAGGCGCTGGCGACGGCGCGCACCGCGCGCGGCGCGCCGATCTCGGCGGCGATCTGCGTATAGCTGCGCGTCTCGCCACGCGGTATGCGCTGCAGTGCCTGCCAGACGCGCCATTGGAACGCGGTGGCACGAATATCCACGGGCACTGTCACATCCCCGGACGGCTGGTCGATGCCGATCTGCGCAGACACGCGTTCGATCATCGCTGCCAGCCATTCGTCGCGGCCGGCATCGACACGCTCCATCGCAGCTCGCGGAAATTCGGTGCGCAGATCGGCCACAAGCTTGCTCTCGTTGTCGCCCAGTGCAACCGCACAGATTCCGCGCTCGCTCGCGGCGACGAGAAGCGTTCCCACCGCGACTCGTAGCGTCGTGTAGCGGATTGCAATACCAGTCCCGCCGCGCCTGTAATCGGCCGGCGTCATGCCGAGCAGCTGGCCAGTCTTCTCATAAACACGGCTGCCGGAACCGTAGCCGGCGTCGTAGATCGCGTCGGTGACACGCGGCGCCTCGCGTAGCGCGGACTTGAGTTGCTTCAACTTGCGCGCCTGCGCGTATTCGGCCGGACTGACGCCGAAACGCTTGCGGAACGAGCGCTGCAGGTGACTCGGGCTCAGACCGACGGCGCGCGCCAAGTCTGGAAGGCGCGGCGGGGTCTCCGTGGCTTCGAGCAGCGCCAGGGCGCGGTCGAGTGGGTCGATGGCAAACGAGGCGGGTTTCACGGTCATAGCGTTCTCCTTGCGCACAGACTAGGGCGCAAGGAATGCTCTTACCATCCGTTTCTTGCTAGTTCTTCAGTGCTGCCGAATCGTGGCGGATGACGGAAAATTCGCCTTCGATGACGTGCGGGTCGCGCATCGTCGGCGCCGTGTGGGCGGGCGTGGCGCTCGCGCGCATCAGGGCACGCACCAGCGCGACGATGCCGCCGATGAACGCGAAGGCCACCAGCGCAAAAAATCCGAGGACGAGAATGCCGACGAGCAACGCAGCACCCAGTACGCCGAACAACAGGCGTGACAGGGGGTGTCGAGGGCGGTTGAACCAGCGCCAATAAAACATGCGGGGTCCTGTGGCAGAATGGCTTGGGCACGCATCCGTGCGGGGAAGCCTTGATACTCTCATGAGTGTTAGTAAAACGTTATGCCAACTGACAACGATCCCCGACGGCGGTGCAGCGACGGTGCACGTGGAATCCAGTACCGGCGGCTTCGAGCTGGTCCTGACGCGCCAAGGCGGGCACGTGGCCGCGTTTCACAACGAATGTCCGCATGCCGGGCGCCGCCTGGACTGGGCGCCGGGCCAGTTTTTGATCGAAAACGGGCTGCTCGTCTGCGCGGCGCACGGCGCCACATTCCGCGTCGAATCCGGCCAGTGCGCCGGCGGCCCCTGCCGTGGCGTGGGCCTGCGTGCAGTCCCCGTCGAGGTGATCGACGGGGAAGTGCGTCTGCCCTGACTCATTCGACCTGCGCGCGGACGTCCTGATGTGCCAGTTGCGTACAGGAAAAACTGTCGGACATGCCGATGATCGAGCGCGTCGGGATGCGCGAACCGGTGACCCGGGTTGGTGAACTGATCAGGTCCAGGCGATACGGCCCACCGCTGGGCAGGGCGGCGTTGAAGCTGAATGCGGCGTTGGCGTCGGTGCTGCTGAACGCGACCTGCTGGGTCTGCAGGTCGATCAGACGCACCACGCCGCGCATCGGCTTGCCGTGCACATCGTAGGCGGTGCCAGATACATTGCAGGTGTCGGCCAGTGCGAGCGCCGGGGCGAACAGAACCAGGGCCAGAACAAGACGGGGCATAGCGTTAACCTCCTTAGACGGGGTGGCGGTCCGTGCCGAATGTTCCGGTGCTTCCGAAGCGCCGGTTTCAGCATAGGTGACGCGGCGGAGCCCGTTTAGGTTGCATCCGGCTTGAAGACCCGCGTCAGCGGAACAGCAGGTTTACCGTCACCAGCAGCACGACCAGCAGCAGCAGGGTCAAGGGCAGGCCCACACGAACGAAGTCCTTGGCGCGATAGCCACCGGGGCCGGCGATGATCGTCAGCACCGGATTGGCACTGGCGATGACGAACGTGTTCGACGTGGAAATGGCCACGATCAGCGCGTAGATGGCGGGGTTGCCGTTCGACGCCAGGGCGATATTGATCGCCATCGGCACCATCATCACCGTGGCGCCGACGTTGGAGACGACTTGCGAGAACAGCAGTGCCAGGATTGCGATCACCGCCTGCAGCGCCCACTGCGGCCAGGCACCGAGATAACGCAAGATTTCCTGAGCGAGCCATGCCGCGGCTCCGGTCGAATCCATCGCCCAACCCAGTGGAATCAGGCAGGCCAGCGTAAAAATGGTCTTCCAGTTGATGGCGTGATAGGCCTCTTCCATGTCGAGCACGCCGGCCAGCAGCATGCCGACGGCGCCGGTCAACATCGCTACCGACAACCGCACGTCGGTGAACAGCCCCAGGCCCATCGCGAGCGCGAAGAAACCCACGGCGTGCCAGATCTTGCTCGGCCGGTGTTCTTCCTTCGGATAGTCGGTGACGACGACGAAATCGCGATCTTCCGCGGCGGCAGTCAGATCGCGCCAGAAACCGTGCAGCACGAGCGTGTCGCCGGCGCGCAGCGCGGTCTTGCGCACATCCTCGCGGAATATCTCTTCGCCGCGGTACACGGCCAGCACGCTGACGCCAAAACGCTTGCGCAGGCGCAGGTCGCCGACTTCCTGCTTGATGAAGCGCGAGTTCGGCGGCACCACGGCCTCGGCAATACCGGCGCGGTTTGGATTGAACATGTCGCGGAAGTTCGTCAGGCGCGACTGCGTGCGCAGCAGGTTCAGGTTCGCGAACTCGTTGACCTGATCGCGCTTGCCAAGCGCCCCGAGCACGGTACCGACCCAGATCATCGTGTCGGCCGGCGGTGCCAGGCGCGTTTCGTCGCCGTTCTTGATCGCCAGCATCAGCGGCGCGCCGCGCATCGCCTCGGCCTCGGCGATGCTCATGCCGACGAGAGGGCTCTCGGCCGTGACCGTCAGCTCGAACACTTCGCCGTCGATACCGTAGGTTTCGGCGAAGTAGGTCTCGGTACGACCCGGGGTGACGTTCGGGCTTTCCTCGTCGGTCGGCAGCAGTTTGCGCGTGAACAGCGCGAAGTAGGCCAGGCCGGCGAGCAGCAGCGGAATGCCGATCGGCGCGATCGCGAACAGCGAGAACGGTTCGATCGTCTGCGCGCCGGTCGGCAGGTTGCGGTTCGCGCTGGCGATCAGGTCGTTGAGCAGGATCAGCGGCGAATTCGAAATCATCGTCGTGTTCGTGCCGGCGAGAATGCAGCACGCCATTGGCAGCAGCAGCCGCGACAGCGGCACACCGGTGCGTGCGCTGACACGGCTGGCGACCGGCAGGAACAGCGCAGCCAGCGCCTGGCTCTGGATGATCGACGACAGCCCGCCGACCATCGTGTTGATCAGCACGCCCAGACGCGACTCGATGCCGCTGGCCAGGCGCAGGATCAGCGACGCTGCCTTGTTCAGCACGCCGGTTCGGTCGAGACCGGCCCCCATGATCATGACGCCGAGCAGCGAGATGACCGCGTTGCCGGCGAAACCTTCGAATAACTGGTCGACCGGAATCAGGCGCGTGATACCGACGACGACGATGATCAGCAGCGCGATCAGGTCGCCGCGGATCCATTCCAGCACCAGCATGAGCACCGTGAACGCGAGCAGTGCGAACACGAGCATCATGTCGTGGTTGAGGGTCAGGCCGGCGTTCATCGGGGCATGCTTGTTATTCGCCGGCTTCAGCGCGTAGCGTCAACAGCGTTCATAGACCAGGTCCCAGACACCGTGGCCGAGCCTGCGGCCGCGTTTTTCGAAATGCGTTTCGATGCGCCATTGCGGACGCGGCACGAACTGCCCGGACCCGGCGACGTTGCGCCAGTCGGGCGCGGTTTCCATGACGCTGCGCATATGTTCGGCATAGTCCGCCCAGTCCGTGGCCAGATGCAAGCGGCCACCGGCAGCAACGCGCGTGGCGAGCAGGGCGACGAAATCCGGCTGGATCAGGCGTCTCTTCTGTTGGCGTTTCTTCGGCCACGGATCGGGGAAATAGATGCGCACGTCGGCTACATGGTGCGGCGCGATGCACGCGTGCAGCACCTCGATGGCGTCGTGATTATACAAACGCACATTGTCCACATTGTGTGCTGCGAGCGCGTTCATCAGCCGACCGACACCCGGACGGTGCACTTCGATGCCGATGAAATTCCTGTCGGGCTCGTGCTGCGCCGACCGCAACAGTTGCTCGCCGTTGCCAAAGCCGATTTCGAGCACCAGCGGTGCCGGGCGTGCGAACGCCGATGCAGCTGAGGCGTGCGCATCAAGCCCGTAACGCGACCAGTACTGCGCGAACGCGCGTTGTTGCGCCGGTGTGAAACGGCCCTGGCGCAGGACGAAGCTGCGGATGTGGCGCTGCGCGGTGGCCGCGCGTGCCGACTCAGGCGATGGTTCCATCGATCGGACTCGAAGCGGACGCATAGCGTTTGCGCGGAATGCGTCCGGCGCGAAACGCCTCGCGCCCGGCTTCCACGGCCTTGCGCATCGCGGCGGCCATCAGCACGGGATCCCTGGCCCCGGCGATCGCGGTGTTCATCAGCACGCCGTCGCAGCCGAGTTCCATCGCGATCGCGGCATCCGAGGCCGTACCGACGCCGGCATCGACGAGCACGGGTACTTTCGCGTTCTCCACGATTTCCAGGATATTCCAGCGGTTCTGGATGCCGAGGCCCGAACCGATCGGCGCCGCCAGCGGCATCACCGCGACGCAGCCGATTTCCTCCAGGCGCCTGGCCAGGATCGGATCGTCGCTCGTGTAGACCATGACCTCGAATTTTTCCGCGACGAGTGTTTCCGCGGCTTTCAGCGTCTGTACGACATCCGGAAACAAAGTTTTCGGATCGCCGAGTACCTCAAGCTTGACCAGGCTATGGCCATCGAGCAATTCGCGCGCAAGACGGCACGTGCGCACGGCGTCGTCGGCCGTATAGCAGCCGGCGGTGTTCGGCAGGATCGTGTAGCGATGCGGGGGCAACACGTCGAGCAGGTTTGGCGCGTTCTTGTCCTGGCCGATGTTCGTGCGTCGGATCGCGACCGTGACGATCTGCGCGCCAGCTGCTTCGGTCGCACGGCGTGTTTCGTCCAAATCCTTGAACTTGCCGGTACCGGTGAGCAGGCGCGAGCTGTACGCCCGACCGGCGATGATCAACGGATCGGTAATGGAATCAGCAGCGGAGTGGAGTTGTGCGTTCATTCACCCGCCCCCCAGTGCGTGAACAATCTCAACGTTGTCCCCGTCGTGCAGCAAACGCTGTACGTGCGCGCTTTTCGGCACGATCTCGTGATTGATCTCGACCGCAACGCGACGGTCGGCATAGCCGTTTTCGGCGAGCAGCGCGGCCACGCTCGTGCTCGGCTTGATCCGCTGTTCGGCGCCATTGAGGGAGATTTTCAACATCCGCCTAGTTTAATCCGATGCGTCCGCCCAGGCGAAGCTGCGCAAGCTGAAAAGACGAGCGCCCGGACAGGCCGGGCGCTCTGGTGAAACGGTGCAAGCGTGTCAGTGCCGGCCGCCGCCCTTCTTGTCATCGTCCTTGTCTTTGTCTTTCTTTTTTTCCGGCACTTGCCGCTGCTGTTGCTGCTGCGGAACGGCGCGCGGCTGTCCTTGCTGCACTGGCTGCGCATGGTTCTGTTGCCCCTGCGGCGCATGATATTGCTGTCCCTGTTGTTGCTGCTGCACCTTGTATTCCTGCTGCGTCTGCGCCGGCTTGCGGTATTCCTGCGCCTGCGTTTGGGCGGGCTTGTGGTACTCCTGCGTCTGCGTCGGCTTGTGGTATTCCGGCGTTTGCGTCTGCGTCTGCACCGCACGATGTTCGGTGCGCGGCGTGGCCTGGTTGTATTGCTGGCGGTTGATCGTCGTGGCGTTCGCACCGGCGCCGGCATTGCCGTTGACTTCTTTCTTCTCTACGTGGCGCATCTGCTCGCCCGAAGTGGCGCGCACATTCGAAGTGGCGCGCGTATTCTCGGCATTGCCGACGGCCTTGGTTTCATTGCCGGCGGCCGGATGTGCAAAGCGCGACGAATCCAGACGTTTTTGTTGCTGCTGTTGTTGTTGGGATTGCACTGCCGGCAGCGCATTCTTGGTCTGGACCTCGCGCCCGACTTGCGCGGCGCCGGAACCCTTGGCCGCATTACCCGCACCGACCTGGCGGCCTGCCGCCTGTTGTGCAGCCGTGCCCGTACCGGCGCCAGCCTGTACCGCGGCGCGCGCCGGCAGTTTCGGCGCTTCGGTGTGAACCGGCGCGCCCTGGGTGACGACTTTCAGGTTCGGACGCGCAACCGCAGTTGCCGTCGCACCAGCCGCGGTGGCTCCGGCCACTGCGGCGTTCGCGCGCAGCTGATGCTGCGGCAACGGTTTGCCCGGGTTCTTGTCCAGCACGGCCTGACGCGTGGCAAACGAGGCCACCGGCGCCGGCGGTTTGGTCGCCGCGACGATCGGTCGGTTCATCACGGCGGCAGCCGGAACTGCGCGCGCGGCAGCCGCTGGCGCAAGGCTCGCGCGCGTCGGCGCCACGGCTGCGAAGCCGTTCACACGAGCGTTGGCGAAGGTTTCGCGATTGACCGCGACCGAAGCCGCTGCGACGGGACGTGCGCCTACGAACGCCGACACCGGCACCGCCGTCACTGCGCCGGCGACCTGGCGATTGGCATACGTGATCTGGTTATAGTTCACGTTGCCGGCCGAGTAGTTGCCGTAGTAGTTATTGATCACGGTGTTGTTGATCGTCGTGTTGCTCACGTTGACGTTGGTGAAGTAATTACGGCTCACGTGATAGCTCGGGATGTATGGTTCGCCGTAGCCGAGCGGGAACCAACCGATGGGTTCGCCACCGCCGATACCGATGCTCACGTTCACACCGCCGATGCGACCGCCGACGAAGGCGACCAGCGCCGGCGCGTAGACCGGACGTACGTCGATGCGGCCCGGGCACCAGCCCCAGCGGCCGCTGACCGAAACCCAACGACCGTAATGGGAGGGTGCGAAGCCCCACGGCTCATCATCTACCCACGACCAGCCATAGGAGCCAACCCAGCCCCAATGACCGTTATGGTACGGCGCCCAGCCCACGGCGACGGACGTCGGATACCAGACGTGGCCGTATTCGGGCGCGTCGTTCCAACTGCCGTATTCATCGAGATCTTCGTAGCCGATCACCTCTTCGGAGACATAGCGGCGCGAGGTCGAGGCGTCCATGCGCCGGTCGCGCTGGTGGCAGAAATCGTCGAATGCGTCCGGTGCCGACAAATCGTTGACCTGGTAGTCCTGCAGCTGCGGGTCGTTGAACACCACCGACTGGCCTTCGTCGACGCGGAAACGCGCGCCGCCTTCGCCGTAGACGTCGCCGCCGCCGCTGAGTACGGTCACGACGGTGCCTTGGCCATTGCCGCGCACGTCGACGCGGAATTCACCCACGCGATTGGCCACGAATGCCAGCGTCGGCGTGTCGATCTCGTAGTTCTGACCGTCGTACAGACGGCGCACGCGCAGGTTCACGGCGCCTTCGGTCAACTCCATTTGCGCGTTGTTGTCGTCGAGATTGAGGAAATCGAAATTCGTGTTCTGATCCATGCGGATCGACGCGGAGCCGATTTCCAGTGCGGCGCGCGCGCCGCCGTCGGTGAATAGCTTGTCGCCGGTCACGAGTGGGCGGTTCAGATGCGCTTCGACCCAGTCGTTCTCGCCAGCGGGCACGAAGCTCACATCGCCGTGGATGTACGACAAGCGCGCAACGCGGCTCGGCGGATCAGCCTGGTCGTCGTCGTTCCCGGGTTGTGCCCAGGCGGCGAAGGCAAGGGTCACGCCGGCCAGAAGCACGGCGAAACGGTTTGGTTTGAACATGGCGAACGCTCCTTTTTGCGTCACGCGGTGGTGAAGACGGGCCGACGCCAGCGGCGGCGTTTGCTGCTATTGGAAAACCCCCGCCCCGAACGTCGGATTTGCGGCTCGAATCTTGGCGCAGCGAAGCTGAATGGCGACCTTCCCCACTCCGCGCGGCAGCGTCCGCTGTAAATCGATTCAGCTACCGGCAAGCTGCGCGCCAAAGCGAGCTCGCACGGCCGATATTGCCGGACCTTGACCGCGCACGCTAGAGTAGACCCAAGCGCGGGTGTAGCTCAATGGTAGAGCTGTAGCTTCCCAAGCTACTGACGAGGGTTCGATTCCCTTCACCCGCTCCATCCTCGCGCCGCATCGCAACGAGCGCAGCATTCCTCATACATGCACGAACTTCCTCTCATCGGCTGGCGCGAATGGCTCTCGCTGCCGCAACTCGGATTGCCGGCAGTTAAGGCGAAGATCGACACCGGTGCGCGTTCCTCCTCGCTACACGTGGCCAGCCTGGAAACGTTCGAGCGCGACGGCGCCACGTGCCTGCGTTTTGCGGTCGCTCCGCGCCGGCGAGGCGGCAAGCTCATAACGTGCGAGGCACCGGCGTGGGACCGGCGCGACGTGACGGATTCGGGCGGCCGCACGACGCAACGCTGGTTCGTGCGCACCCTGGTAAGCCTTGCCGGCTGTAGCTTCGAGTCCGAAATCAATCTGACCAATCGCGGCGATATGCTGTTTCCCATGTTGCTCGGGCGCACGGCGTTGCGTGCGCGGTTCCGCGTAGATCCGCAACTGTCGTACGCTTGCGGGCGCCTGCGCGCACGCAAGATTTCCGGAAACGCTGCATGAAGATCGCGATCTTGTCGCGCAATACCAAACTCTATTCGACCGTGCGCCTGGTCGAGGCGGCGCGCACGCGCGGCCATCGTGCGCGCGTACTCGATCCGCTGCGCTGCTACATGCGCATCGCGCCGAGCGATTTCTC
>Ga0157379_10000768_pt1 | contig 26038 bp, 32 predicted proteins | sample S25metaG_FD_121802 | JGI IMG/M metagenome (GOLD analysis project Ga0157379, IMG submission 121802) | Switchgrass rhizosphere microbial communities from Kellogg Biological Station, Michigan, USA - S2-5 metaG | ecosystem: Host-associated > Plants > Roots > Rhizosphere > Soil | place: USA... | reverse complement strand
CTACCCCGCGGGCGTCGTTGCGCTCCCGGGAACAGGAAACGTGCCCACTGGCGGGACGCCACCTCGCCTCACCGGCGTCAGCGGCATCACGACGCTCAACGACTTCAACAACGCGGTCCAGGTCACGTTCGCATCGACGACCTCCGCGGCGACGGTCACGCCGACGATCAGCTTCGATCTGTGTACGGGCCAGAATGCGCCGCCGCCGACGGCGTTCGTGTGTGTCGTCAAGAGCGCGTCGAACGGCGTTCCCGCCCAGATCGATCCCACGACGGTCGTCTGCACGCCGCAGTAAGCCGTCCTCCCCGAGGCAGCCGAGTGACGTCTGCTCGGCTGCCTCACGTCTTCATTGCGACGCGAGTCGAGGTGGTGACGGTCGCTAGATCAGGTAGATAGCGGCTGGCATCGCCACTTTGAAACGCTGGATCAGACTGGCGCACACTCTGGGCTTTCGATGCGCGCAGGACTTCGCTAGTATCCGCCCGCTTCCGAGAATCCACGACGTCCTATGCTCCACCGCCAGGGAGGGTGATCGCGATGCCGGAGGATATCCGTGAACTTCGCGACAAGCTCGTTGCGCTCACGACGGTCGTCGAGAGCCGACGGGCGAAGTATCGGCTGTTGGAAATAGAGGAGCGTCTGACGGACCTTCTCCAGAGTGCACCGGAGCCAGATCGTTCGCGCGACGCGACGCCGTCGTCCTGACGCGCGCTCGCTTCCAATCTCTCACAGACGTTGATCGACGGCGGCACGCGCGCCGTCCCGCACCGCGCGTCGCGGTACCGGAGCCGTCGCGGACGAGTGGCCGTAGCCATGCTCATCCGCGACGACGAGGGAACGCGCGGCCTCAGGCCGAGGCGCTCGGCCGCTCCTTGAACGCGGTGTACCAGCGCGTCAGGTTCTTGTGGCTCGGGTCCAGCGGTACCTGCGCGAAGTCGCCGAACTCGAGCGCCGCGTAGAGCGTGCAGTCGGCGACGGTCGGACGCTCGCCTGCGGCGAACGGCTTGCTGCCGATCTTCTCGTCGAGCGCTTTCAACGTGCCGTTCAGGACGTTGCGGGCGTTCTCGGCCGCGTCGGGCGACTGTTTCAGGCGCCCGGCCATGAACGGGTGCGTGTTCTGGAAGATCTGGGCGATGCGCCCGAACACGCCGAGCTCGATGATGCGCTCGATCTCGCGCACCCGCGCGCGCTCGATCGGCGTGGTGCCGAGCATCGGGGGGTTCGGATGCAACTCCTCGAAGTACTCGGTGATGGCGAGCGACTCGGTGAGATGGCTGCCGTCGTCGAGCTCCAGTACCGGGAGCCCGCCGAGCGGGTTCTTCTTCAGGAACTCGGGCTTGCGATTGTCGCCCGAGATGATGTTGACCTGCTCGTAGGGAACCTTGATGCCCTTCTCCGCGAGATACACGCGAAGCCGTTTCGGATTTGGCGCGCCGACGAAATCATAGATCTTCATGAGTCGAGTCCTCCGTGTGTCGCAGTGTACGTGGAGCGCTTGTGCCAGCGCCGTACAGCTGACTCAACTCCCCCCGGACCGCGGCGCGGGGAGCGGCTGCGACACCCCGAGCGCCTCGCGCGTCCACCAGTCGCCGCTCGCCCGGCGTGTCGCGCCGTCCGTGAAGCGGAAGCGATAGAGCGCCACGCGGAGGAACTTGGGCGGCGTCTCGGGAAACGGATCGCGCGCGAAGAGGTCCGCGACCGTCGCGGCTTCGTGAGGAGTCGAGTCAGGAGCGCGTCGAAGTAGCGCGCCCGCAACCGGCCGCCGAGCGGCAGGAACCAGAGCTGGAAATCGAGGCGCGGCTGGTGCGGCGCGACGAACGGCGGGGCACGACCGGGGTCACCCGGCTTGTAGCGCAGCTCGTACGACTGCCACGTCGTGCCGTCGTCGCTGCCCTCGATGACCACCTCGCGGCGCACGAGCGTCATCTGGGCGAAGAGATGATACGCGTTGATCGAGCGCGTCGCCTCGACCAGGTCGCGCACGGGCGCGAGCGCCGGCGCGCGCGCCGCCGGCCGGCTGACGAACGGCAGGAACGGCACGATCGAGACCGGCACCGCCACCAGCGTCGCCGCGAGCATCATCCCCGTCCGACGCTTGCTCGCCAACGGCGGCGGCGCGGGCGCGAGCGCGACGCCGCTGCGCGCGGCGATCCACGCGAGATGTCCGTCGTCGAGCACGAGCAGCAGGAGCGCCAGGCTCAGGTAGTTGAAGAATCCGTAGTTCGCGGTCAGCAGCACGGAGAACTGGAAGAATATCATCACGACGACGACCGCCGCGCGCACGCGGCGCGGCCCGAATACGAGCGGCGACAGCGCGAGCTCGACCGCCAGCGTGAAGCCGGACGCCGCCCGATGCGCCCAGAGCGGCATCTGGTGCGCGTACCATCCCAGCCACGTCGGCAGTGGGGCGGTCTCGTAGTAGGAGACCATCGCGGTCAGGTTGCGCCACGTGGGATCGCCGGTGAGGAGCTTCGCCGCGCCGGACTCGAAGTTCAGGCGGAATACCAGCCAGCGCATGAGCAGGATGGCGAGCGCATGCGGCGCCGGAGCATGGCGCGGCCGCAAGCCGCCGGGCACGAGGAGGAACGCGAACAGCGCGCTCTCGAGCAGGAGATTGTCCCACTGAAAGGAGAGGAAGTCCTGTCCGACGTTGACGAACGACAGATAGAGCGCCCACGCGACGACGAGCGCGACGCGCGGCGCGACGTTGACGGCGAGGGCCAGGCTCGCGACAACCCCCGCCAGCGCCCCTGCGTGCAGCGCGGTATCGCTGCTCGCGATCCAGAAGATCGTCGGCGCGAACCGCGCGTTGCCGGCCGCGGCGAGAGTCTGGAGGTACTCGCCGGCGGGCAACAGGCCGTCGTGACCGTACAACACGTCGAGCTGGACCCACAGCGAGACGAACGCGATCGTGAACACCACGCCGAGGAGGCGCAGAAAGAGATCGCGCACGCGGCCGCTGGAGGGCACAGGGATGCATTTATGCCCTCGCGTGCGTCAGGACTAGCCGAACACCCGCTCGAGGTGGCGGAGACGGCGGCGGCGGGCGTGCCACTGCGCCACGGCGTCGCGGACGTCCAACCAACGTCGGAGGGCGGCTTCCGCGATGCGGCGCACCGCGCTCATAGCGGCTCGCCCGGGAACATCAGGCAGGGCGATGGGGCCGCCCTGAGGAGAGCGTCGATCTCGTCGCGCAGATCGAGGCGATCCGTGAACCCGTGCCGATCCCGCTCGTCGGCGCGTGCGATCGGCGGGCGGCCTGCGCGCTGCACGGCGAGGTCGACGCGGACCAGCGGCAGCGGTCCGAGCGGACGCACGCACGCGATGCATCCGGTCCGGGCCGCGCTCCCCACCTCGACGACGCACGCGGTGCCGCAGGACGGACACGCGACGGCACCGTAGCCCGGACCCGGGGCCGCGGCCTTGTCCCACCACTCGGCGACGGCGGCGATCGCCGCGGTCGCGGCAGGATCGGTTGCCCGCGGCGTGACCAGGCGCCGCAGGCAGCCGATGCACGCCAGGTCCTCCAACGGCACGTCCCGGGGGACACTGCATTCCACGCTGCACCGGTGGCAGACGACGTGACGCCGTCCCATCGGCTGCTCCCGGTCGGCGAGTTTCTCGATGGCGCTCATCATGGAGCACGCACCTCCTCGCCCCCAAGGGTATCGCGCCCGTGTGCGGTGGGAGTGTGACGATACCGTGACGACGCGATGAAGAGCGGCGTCCGCGCCGTCAGCCAGCGACGATCGGGGTCGCGCGCCTCGGCCCGTCCGCGGACCCTGCGGCTGGCCGCGTACCGCGACGCGCGCGTCGCACGGCCGCGGGCGGGACCGCGGTCAACGGGCGGCGGCGCACGGCCGTCATGGCCCGCACGACCACGGACCGCGGCGTCTCCACGTCGAGCGTGATGCGCTTGGCCATGGCCCGGCGGAGGCGTTTCCAGCGGCGTCCGGTCGCCGCGCCGTAGCGCTTCGCAAAGCGCCGGCGCTGACGCTGCCCCTCGCGCTCGTAGCGGGCGGCGATCTTGCCGATGACGAAGATCGCGTCACGGCTGAGGCCGATCCCGCGGCGATCGCAGAGCGCCCGCAGGTCGATGGAGGCGACCTCCGCGTCCTGGTGATCGCCGAGGAGCCTCTGCAGCCGCACGACCGCCCTGAGCAAGCGGCGCGACGGCTTGCCGTAGACGTCGGCGTGCGCCTCGAGCGCGTAGCGCAGCTTCTTACAGCGGATACGGAGGGCGTGGTACTCGGTCGCCGGCGAGCTCGGCACCAGCCCGTCTCCCGCCTTGCGGACCTTTCGCATGCGCTTGCGGATCCACGCGGGCGCCACGGCGACGATCGGCTCGCGCGCGGCACCGCGACGCGGCGCGTGCGCCCGAAGCACCGCGGAGAAGCGCGCGACGAGCCGCTCGTAGCGGCCAGAGTCGAGCGCGCGGAGCATGCGCTGGCGGCCGACGATGCGGCGGCGGCGCAACACGGCCGCCACCGCGTCGAGGGCGTGCGCGTCCCGCGCGTCCATCTCCTTGCGCCAGCCGGCGATGCGCTCGAGCTGCACGTCGACATCGCGCACGTCACCGAGCACCGCGGCGAGCCAGCCGAGCGGCACGCGCAAGGCGGCGGCGCGGGCCGGCAGCGCCGGCGCGAAGAGCGCGAGCGTCGCTCGCAGTCGCCGGGTGGCGACGCGCATGCGGTGCAGCGCCTCGGGATCGTCACCCAGTCGCGTTCCCGGCTCGTGCTCGAGCAGCTCCGTGAAGCTGCGTCGCAGGCTCGCGAGCGCCACGTCGCCGGCGGGCATCGTGTCGTCGATGGCGCGCGAGCCGAGGTCGGCGACCGGCGCGGGTCGCACGCCGCGCAGGTGCAGCGCTTCTTCGAGCTTCGAGCGCTGTGGCAGCGACAGCGCGCCGCTCTGCTGCAGCGCCTCGACGAGCGGCTCCAGTCGCGGCGGCTCGACGGCGGGTGCCACCTCGACCTCGATGCGGTGGAAGCGGGCCGGCACGGTCGTGCCTTCGACCGGCACGCTCGTCACGTCGAGCGCCAGCTCGCCGACGACCCGCCCCTCGCGCTCGATCGCTTGCCGGCGGCGGCGCGTGCGCAGCGCGACGATCGCACGGACCGGACGGGTGCCGGCGACCGCGTGGATGCGCTCCGCCAACGGCCCCTCGATGTGATCGAGCGCGCTCCGCGTCGCGTCCCCTCTGCCGCCATCCTCCACCAGCTCCGTCAGCTCCCGGCGTTGATGGCGGCCCTCGTGGCCGGCCGCGATCTGCTTCAACGTGGCCTCGAGCTCGCGGCCGACGCGGCGCAGCCGCAGCGCGTAGCCGGCGCGATGGATGCGCCAGTCGTCGGTATCGTAGTAGACGTCGGCGATGTCCTCGGTGCGCGGCGTGCCGAGCGTGAACCCGGACGGCAACCGCAGCTGGCGCAGCCAACGGGCCGGGGGCACGGCGCTCGCGAACTGCCACTCGGTCTCGATCTGGTCTTTCATGCGCCGTACATGACGATGCTGCGAATCGCCTCGCCGTGGTGCAGCAGGTCGAAGGCGGTGTTGATCTCGGCCAGCGGCATGCGCCGGGTCACCAGCTCGTCGAGCTTGATCCGGCCCGCCAGGTAGCGGTCGACGAAGCGCGGCAGCTGGGTGCGGCCTTTCGTCCCGCCGAACGCCGTGCCGCGCCAGGAGCGGCCGGTCACGAGCAGGAACGGACGTGCGTGGATCTCCTCGCCCGCCCCGGCGACCCCGATGATGATCGATTGGCCCCAACCCTTGTGCGTACAGGCCAGCGCCTGGCCCATGACCTCGACGTTGCCGATGCACTCGAACGAGTAGTCGACGCCGCCCTTGGTCATCTCGACGACGGCGGCCGCGACGTCGCCGACCGCGCGCGGGTCGAGCGTGTCGGTCGCGCCGAAGGCGGTCGCGAGCGCGAACTTCCCGGGATTGGTGTCGATCGCGATGATGCGCTCCGCGCCGGCCAGCACCGCGCCCTGGATCACGGAGAGACCGATCCCACCGAGCCCGAAGACGGCGACGCTGGCGCCGGGCTCGACCTTGGCCGTGTGCAGCACCGCCCCGATCCCGGTCGTGACGCCGCAGCCGAGAAGACAGACGGTCTCGAGCGGCGCGTCGCTGCGGATCTTCGCGAGCGCGATCTCGGGGACGACCGTGTACTCCGCGAACGTCGACGTCCCCATGTAATGATGCAGGGTGCGGCCGCGATGGGAGAGACGGCTCGTGCGGTCCGGCATGAGGCCGAGCGCCTGGGTCTCGCGCAGCCGCCCACACAGATTCGTCTTGCCGGACAGACAGAACTCGCAGGCGCGACACTCGGGAATGTAGAGCGGGATCACGTGATCGCCGGCGACGAGCGTCGTCACACCGGGACCGATCTCCTCGACGACGCCCGCGCCCTCGTGACCGAGGACCGCGGGGAAGAGCCCCTCGGGATCGCGGCCGCTCATCGTGTACGCATCGGTGTGGCAGACGCCGCTCGCGGCGAGGCGCACCAGGCACTCGCCGGCGCGCGGACCGTCGAGATCGATCTCGTCGACCTCGAGCGGGCGCCCCGGCTCCCAGCAGATCGCCGCGCGCACTTTCATCTCATCGTCTATGGCATATGCCGCGACGCTTGTCGCGGCGCCTGGTCGCGGTGTAGAGGCCGAGACGAGGAGATCCGCTGGTGCCCTACGCCGAAGGCCGCGTCATCCACGACGCCGACTCCCACGTCGTCGAAACCCCCGACTTCCTCGTACCCTGGGCCGATCCGTCCGTACGCGATCGGATGCGCCCGCTGTACGTCAGCACGGTACAGCCGGGCGAGGAGAACTCGATCGAGACCATCCGCGCCCGGCGCGGCGATCCGGCCGACCGCGAGGCCGCCGAGCGCGAGCTCATGACGCGCAAGAACTGGCGCGCGCTCGGCTCGTTCATGAAGGAAGACCGTCCGCGCGCCCTCGATCTGCTCGGCTTCGCGAGCCAGCTCATCTTCAACACCTTCACCACCGACTACCTGCTGCGCGCCGAGCTGGGCGACGACCTCGACCTGGCCTACGGGCTGGCGCGCGCGCACAACCGGGCGATGGTCGATTTCTGCGCCGGCGATCGCCGCTTGCTCGCGGTCGGCTACGTGCCGCTCGCCGACTTCGAGCGCTCGCGCGCGCTCGCCGCCGAGGCCATCACCGCCGGCTGCAAGGCGCTGCTCGTCCCGTCCGCGTGCCCGGCGCGCCACTCCCCGAGCCACGTCGGCCTGTTCCCGGTGTGGGCCCAGGCGGAGGAGGCGGGCCTCCCGATCGTGCTGCACGTCGGCGGCGGCGGCCGGCTGCTCGATCCGATGTATTTCGAGAACGGCCTGCCGCCGGTCGCGGACTTCCACGGCGGCGCCGAGAATTTCCGCTCGGTCGACTACATGGCCATCCCCTACCCACCCATGCAGACCCTGGCGACGCTGATCATCGACGGCATCCTCGACCGCTTTCCGCGTCTGATGATCGGGGTCATCGAGCAGGGCGCCGCCTGGGTCCCGGGGTGGATGCGCCAGCTCGATTCCGCGCTCGACGCCTTCGGGCGCCACGAGGAGCGTCTGCAACGCCTGCGCTTGAAGCCGAGCGAGTACGTGCGCCGGCAGGTCCGCGTCACGCCCTACCCCGCCGAGCCCGTCGGTTGGATCGTGCGGGAGGCCGGACCGGAGATCTGCCTCTTCTCTTCGGACTACCCGCACGTCGAGGGCGGCCGGAACCCGCTGCGCCGCTTCGAGCAGTCGCTGCAGGGAATCGACGAGGCCGCGCAGCAACGCTTCTACTGCGACAACTTCGTCGAGCTGATGGGCCGCGGCCTCGGCGCGGGCTGAGCGTGGCTACGCCGTGGCGAGCGGCAGGCCGATGTGTACGGTTGTGCCCGCGCCGGGCGCTGAGTCGACGCGGATCGTTCCGTGGTGCGCGAGCACGACCGAGCGGGCGACGTAGAGGCCGATGCCGGTGCCTCCGCTCTTGGTCGTGAAGTGCATGGCGTAGATCCGCGGCACGATGTCGGCCGGAATGCCGGCACCCTCGTCGTGGATCGTCACGTGGGCCTCGCCTCCCTCCCGCGCCGCGGTCATCCGCATCGTGCCGCCCTCCGGCATCGCCTCGAGGCCGTTGATGGCGACGTTGAGAAGCGCCTGCTTGATGCGATCGCGGCGACCGTCGATCGACAACGGATCGGGAGGCAGGGTCGTCTCGATCGTGACGTGCTGCGCCCTCGCCTGCGGACCGAGCAGGGTCGCGAGCTCCTCGACGACCGCCCGCAGATCCAACTGCTGTGACGCCTCGGCGGGACGCGGCGTCTGCGTCAGCAGCGCCGTCAGGGAGCGGTTCAGGCGCTGCACCTCGTCCCCGAGCACCCCGATGTAGCGCTGGCGCTTGGCGAGGCGCTCCACGTCCTCGTCGGCGGGCAGGACGTCCTTCAGGAGCTCGAGGTTGATCACCATGGCGTTGAGCGGCGCGCGCAGATCGTGCACGACCTCCATCAGGAAGCGCGTCAACGCGCGCATCTGGATCGCCAGCGCGAGCTCGTCCTCCAACGCGTCGAGCAGCGCTCGATCTTTGACCAGGATGAGCAGGCCGTCGCAGCTGTCCTCCTCGAGCCGGTAGATGTCGAAGCGCAGCTTGCGGTTCTGCCCACTCGCTTTCACCTCGACGTCGAGCGCGACCGGCGCCGTGTGATCGCTCGGCTTGCGCTCCAATCCCGGCTGCAGCAGGCGCTGGAACTCGGCCCAGTGATGCCGCAGCTCCTCGGGGCCTTCGTAGCCGAGGAGCAGGCATGCCTGCGTGTTGGCGAACTCCAGATCGTGCTCCACGGTGAGCAGCACCACGCCGACGTCCATGGTGCGCATGAGCGTCCCGAACCAACGGGCGCTTTGCATGGCGTTGTCTTGTCGCTCCACGATTCTCTCAGAACAACCCGCGAGCTACCGGGTTCCGGTCATTTGTACCTTTTACAGCACCGGCTCGCAAAGAACGCCGTCGCGCGAAGTCGTGCGCGCAATTTGTCCAGCGATCCCGGCGCACAACGCGCCCGACGGGGCTGGCACATCGGTTGCTGATTCGCACGAGAGAACGCGTGCGCGCGCTTCGCGCGCGTCACGTCAAAGGAGGGACATCATGTTGCACTGGGCATTGACGTTCTTCGTGATCGCGCTCATCGCGGCCGTGCTCGGGTTCCGCGGTGTCGCGGGCCTCTCGGCCGAGATGGGCTACGTGTTCATCGTGGTCGCGGTGCTGTTTCTCGCGATCGGATTGCTGACGGGGCGCACCCCACCGGTGGGCCCGTGAAGATGACGAGGGGGATCGTGATGATGACGGGCATTCGACGCTTGATGATGCTGGCGCTGCTGCTCGGGGTCACCGTGGCCCCGAGCAGCGCGCGGGCCTCGGCTTCCGACGCGTGGATCACCACCAAGGCGAAGATGGCGCTGCTCACGACTGAAGGCGTGAGCGGTACTGCCATCGACGTCGATACCACCGACGGCCGCGTGACTCTGGGCGGCAAGGTGGGATCGGCCGACGAGAAAGCCAAGGCCGAGGGAGCCGTGAAAGGCATCGACGGCGTGAAGGAGGTGCGGAGCCTGCTGCAGGTGGTACCCCCCTCGCGGGCCGACGCCACCAAGCACAAGGATGCCGACGTGCAGCGCGGCGTCGAGCAGGCGCTCGCGCGGGACGGGGCGCTCGCCGACAGCAGCATCAAGGTGAAGTCCGTCAACGACGGCGTCGTGCTGCTCTCGGGCAAGGCCGCGACCGTGACCGACCACTTGCGGGCGATCCAGGACGCGAGCCGCGTCGCGGGGGTCCGTCGCGTGGCGACCGAGGTCGAGAGTCCCGACAAGCTCGCCGACGACGAGATTCGCCGCAGCGAGCCGGGGAAGCCCGATACCAAGCGCAGCATGACGGATAGCGCCTCGGATCTCAGCATCACCGCGGCGACCAAGATGCACTTGATCGCCGACAGCAGCACGCCGGCGCTCGACATCAACGTCGACACGCGGAACGGCGTCGTCACGCTCTTCGGCATCGTCCCCTCCAAGGCCTCGAAGCAGGCCGCGGAGGCCGATGCGCGCAAGGTGGGCGGGGTGACGCGGGTGATGAACGAGCTGCAGGTGGTTCCGAGCAGCGCGCGCGAAACCGTCAACGCGCATGACGACGTCGTGAAGCGCGACGTCGAGCAGGCGATGTCGTCCCGGCAGGATCTCAAGGACGTCGGCGTCGAAGTGAAGAACGGCGTCGTGCGTCTCAGCGGTACGGTCCCGACCGAGGCACACCGTCTCGACGCGGCGATCGCGGCCCGCGCCACGGCTGGCGTGCGCGCGGTCCAGGATGATCTGCGGGTGCGCAGCGACCGCGCCGATGCCGGCAACGGCACGCACGTGCACAACTGAACCTGGCCATGACGACGGCGATGCATGATCAAGGATCCGGCGCCGATGCGTAGCGGGGAGCAGCTCGGAAGCGCGCCCCGCAACGACGCATCGGCGACGGAGGCCGTCGAGCGCGTGCTCGACGCCGGCCAGCGCCTGGTGAGCGAACGCATCGAGCTGGCGAGGCTGGACGTCGAGGAAGCGCTTACCGGCCGGGTGGCGCGGGCGGCGCTCGTGGTCGTGCCCGCCCTGTTCGCATTCGGCGGCTGGTGGATCCTCATGGCGGCCGTCGTCACGTGGCTCGACGCCTATCTGATCCGCGCCGCGAGCCTGGCGATCGTCGGCGGCGCGAACGTCGTCATCGGCCTCGGGTTCGTCTTCTCCGGATGGCGCCACGCGTGGGCGCCCGCCGGACCGAAGGGACAGGGAGTACATCCATGAACGGCGTCGACCTGCCTCTCGAGGGCGACAGCACATCGATCGATCAGCGGGAAGCGCTGCGGCAATCCATCGAGGAAGACAAGGCCGAGCTGCTGGACGCCGTCGGCGAGCTGAAGACCGCGGTCCAGCACCAATTCCAGCTGCGCGAACGCATCGGCGAGAATCCGGTCCCCTGGCTGGTCGGCGGCCTGCTGCTCGGCCTGTGGTTCGGCACGCGTCATTACTGACCAAATGGAGGCATCATGCATACTTCGGAACATTCGTGGGCGGACGAGGCGGGCACGCGGATCGGCGACGCCGGTGACGACGTGACCGACCGGTTGAAGGACGCCGGTGAGACGCTGCGCGCCATCGACGGCGAGGCGCGCGCTTTCGTCAAGGAGAATCCGTTCGTCGCCCTGGCGGCAGCCGTCGTCGGGGGATTCCTGCTCGGACGGATCCTCTCGAGAAGGTGAGCGGCCGATGCGCGCTGAATCCTACGGCAGCCCCCGGCCGCTCTCGTCCTCCAAGCTGAGCGCGCGCGTGCGTGAGGCGCGCGAGCTGGGCTCGACGATCGAGGACGCGATCGACGAGATCGGCGAGTTTCTGCGCGTCCAGGCGCAGATCCGGCCCTACGTCGCGCTCGGTGGAGCGGCGGCAGTGGGTTACGTACTGGGCGGCGGCGTCCCGACGCGTGTCATCGGCGTGCTCGCCGCGTTGGGGAGCCGCTTCGCGGCCGAGATGTTCCTGCGCGAGCTCGTCGGTGGACGGGGCACGACGCCCCCGGGAACGACTTCAGGGAGGACTGTGTGATGATGAACATGACCAGCATTGCGGATTCGATCGCCGAAAATCTGCCGACCCGCGAGGACATCGTCAAGGCGATCGGATTGGCGACGCGCCAGTCGTCCGGTGGCGGCGAGCTGGCGAGCGCGATGACGATCTTCGGCGCCGGGCTCCTCGTCGGTGCCGGCCTGGCGTTGCTGTTCGCGCCCGAGAGCGGCGAGAAGCTGCGGAGCGACCTCGCGGATCGCTTCAGCGGCCTCCGTGACGATGCGACCCGGGCGGCCAAGGCCGCGGGCCGTCGCGCCGGCGTCTCCCCGGCCTGAGAAGTCCCCATGGGGCGCCGCCGGCTTCCAGGCCGGGCGGCCGGACGCCGGTTGAGCGACGGGACGGCGCTGTCTAAGCTCGTCCGTACATCATGCTGCCGAGGCCGCGCCGTGAGCTGAGTCCGCCCCCCCAGACGCCGATCGCCGCGCCGCATCCCGACGTCGCGGACGCGCGGCGTCCTGCGCCGAGGCCCGCGCGGCGCAATCACATCGGCACGATCTCGCTCGGCATCGCGATCCTTGGCGCCATCGCCTGCCGCGCCGCGCTCGCGCTGGGCGCGACACCCGCGCCGTGGTTGATCCTGCTCTCCGCGGCATTCGAGGCCGCGCTGGTCGGCGGACTGGCCGATTGGTTCGCGGTGACGGCCCTCTTCCGCCATCCGCTGGGTCTCCCGATCCCGCACACCGCGATCATCCCGGCGCGGCGCCAGAAGATCGTCGAGGGCATCGTCTCGATGTTCGAGGACGAGTGGCTCTCGCCCGAGGTGATCGGAGCCCGACTCGACCGCTTCGCGCCGAGCACCGTCGTCGTCGACTGGCTGCGCGACCGGACGCACGTGCAACGACTCGGCGAGCCGGTGCGCGACCTGCTACGCGCGGTCGCCCGGATGCTCACCGAGCCCGAGCTCGTCGAGTTCCTCGACCGCACGCTGCAGGACCAGCTGCGCGAGCTGCCGATCGACCCGGCCGCGGGGCGCTGGCTGGCGCAGGTCGTCGAGAGCGACAGCGCCCAGACGGCGTTCGAGTCGGTGGCGCTGTCGCTCGCCAACCTCGCGGAGCGCCCGCGGACGAGCGCGCAGCTCTACTGGTGGCTCGATCGCGGCGCACGCACGCTGCGCGCCGAGGGCAAGCGCCTGGTGCCGCTGCTCCTGCGCCGCAAGATCGTACAGCGCAAGATCGTCGAGGCCGCGTGCGGCTATGCCTCCGCCGAGCTTCGCAGCGCCGCCGAGGATCGGGAGCACCCGCTGCGCACGTTGGTGTTGAACGCCGTTCGCGGCTACGCCTCGCGGGTTGCCGCCGGCGACGCGGAGGCGATCGCGCAAGCGACCCACCTGCGGCAGGCCGTCGTGGAGAGCCTCGAGTCGACGCCGATCGTGCGCGACCTCCTGACGCAGTTGCGCAGCCGGCTCGAGCAGGACCTCGGCGAGTCCGACAACTATCTCGCCGAGCTGATCGATCGCCAGCTGCGCTCCGGAATCGTCGACCTGCTCGAGGATGCGGAGCGGCGCGACAGCTTCGATCGATGGGTGCGACGCACGGCGCAGGATCTCCTGCGCCGCCACCACCATCAGATCGGCCTCACCGTGCGTGAGAACCTGGAGGCGCTCGAAACCGACGCGCTCGTCGCGCAGATCGAGGACCGCGTCGGCGCCGACCTCCAGTTCATCCGCTTGAACGGCGCGGTCGTCGGCGGCCTGATCGGCCTGCTGCTCGCCGCGCTACGGTTGGCGGCAGGTTGACGCTCAGCCGAGGTCGCTGAACCCGGGCACCTGCGGCGCGGCGGTCACCACCTCGTCTCGGCGCAGCTGCTCGATCACGCGGCTCACCGCCGCGGGACCGAGGTCCGAGAGCGTCTGGACGAGATACGGAATGCTGACACCTCCGTCGGCATCGCCGAGCTCGCGTATTACATGCCACAGGATCTGGTCGTCTAAGTTCTCGAATTCCAACCGCATCGGCTTGACCCTCCGCCCTGGCGGTACGTTCGTCCTGCTGCTGTCCATTCCCCCAGCAACCTGCATGCCTGACTTCGCCCCCCAACTATATACGAATGAGAACACATGACCCGCCGGAAAGTTGGCGGAGCGAACATGCACGTTTTGCGCGGGGCTCTGCAGTTCTTACAAACCGCGGGCACCCCCGCAGCGAAATCGTCCGTAATTCCGCTGGATCCATCCGGTAGCACGCGTCTTGCACAACGATGCCTATCGGAACGTATGTCGCGGATGCTCCATCCAGTGGAGGGTTGATCATGCAAGTGCATAGCGAAGTGGCTGAAGTCGGACTCGGAAGCGGCAGAGAGAGCCTGGCCGATACGTTCGTGCCAGAGGCGTTGCTGCCGGAGCAGTATTTCGACCGCTGGGCGGCGCGCGCCGCGCAGTCGCCGGAGAAGCGATTGATGTTCGCCGTGCTGCTCGATGCGGTGATCCAGCTCCAGGGTCGCAACGAGCGGGACGCTGCCGAGGCCGAGGCGTGGGTCCGTGACGACGCGGAAGACTCGCCGTTCGCGTTCCGGACGATATGCGAAGCGCTCGGGATCGAGCCTGGCTATCTCGCGCATGGGCTGCTCTCCTGGCGTGAGCGGCGAGCCGCGGCGCAGGTTCCGTTGCGCGCACCGCTGCGCCAGCTACGCACCTCCCACACGCATGTGACTCCGCTACGGCGCCGACGGCGCCGGCGCATGGCGATCGCCAGCTGACATTTGCGCGGTCGCGCATGCACTGGCGCGCGACCAGCACTCCTCGTGCAGACGTGCGGGATCATCACTCGCACGTCTGCGGAAGCGAGCGCGAATGACTTCGCCATGGCGTGGTCGTCGATAGTTGCGCGGCGCAGCAAGACATTCTCGCGAAAGGCCGGGGACGCCGCATGCCGCGATGGCGCGCGGCATCGGGCTTGCTCGATGCGGGTCCATGATGCGACCCTCCTCGCGCTTCCTGCGCAACGTCGCGCGGTCCTCCGCGCACTCCGACGGGTTCGGGCTCCTCGAGCTCCTGCTCGTCGTGGCGATCATCGCCGTCCTCGCCGCCGTCGCCATCCCGCACTACGCCTCGATGCGCGCCGACGCCTACAACTCGAAGGTGGAGTCGGCCGTGCGCCACGTCGCGACGGGCGAGGAAGCCTACTATGCGAGCCATCAGCACTATACCGCCACCGTGAGCGATCTCGATGGCATCGTACTCGACAACGTCGTCATCACGATCGAGGGCGGCACGAGCGGCGATCTCTCGTCGTCATTCCGCGTGACCGGCGTCGGCAGCGGCGCGACCCACAGCTACGCGTGGATCAGCGACCCGATCCCCGGAGCGCCACACCTCGTCGAGCAGTAACGCGGCCGCTAACACTTGTCCCATCGGGCCGTGCTCGATAAGAGTCGAGGCCTCGTATGGCACGAGTCGAGGTGGCCGCAGGTCTGATTCGCGACGCGCGCGGGCGCTATCTGCTCACGCGGCGGGCCGCCGGAACGCATCTCGCCGGGAGCTGGGAGTTTCCCGGCGGCAAGCGCGAGGCCGGCGAGTCGCTCGAGGAATGCCTGCGGCGCGAGCTCGTGGAGGAGCTCGGCGCGACTTTCCGCGTCGGGGAGCTCGTCGAGACGGTCGAATGGACCTACGACCCCACCACCATCGTGCTGTCCTTCTTTCGCTGTACGCTCCAAGCTGGATCGATCCGACCCCTGACCGCTGAAACCCTCGCCTGGGTTGCCCCCGAGGACTTCGGCTCGTACGAACTCCCGCCTGCCGACCATGCGTTGATCGAGCGCCTCCGGACGCAACCCTTCGAGGGATGGCATGACGGTTGCTGACCACTAGGTCACGGAGCGTTGCACGATGAATATCGTTTCCCGTATGGCTGAAAACGGTCGGCGCGCGAGCGCGGCACCGTCACGTTTGCGCCGCGACGACGGCGCCGCGGCGCTGTTCGTGACGCTGCTGGTCCTCCTCGCCGCATGCGCGGGGCCCGCGAGCGGCGGTCCGCGCGCGGCCGGGAAGCGCGATCTGCAGCGTCCGCCGGCGATCGTTGCCAAGCCGGCCGCACCGCCGGCGGGCGCGGTACCCGCCACCGTCGCGCAGGACACGCGCCCGGTCGTGCGCATCACGGCGGTGACGACGCGCGTCCCCGCGAGCTGGGAAACGCCGCCGCTGGTCGGCCGCCTGCAGCACCATCGCACCGTGCAGGGCGAGAACATCCTCGAGATCGCCCGCCAGAGCGGACTCGGATTCCGCGAGGTGCGCGACGCGAACCCCACCATCGACGAATGGGAGCCTCACGCGGGTGTCGATCTCCTGCTGCCGTCACGCTTCATCCTGCCGCGCAGCTCGAATCGCGGACTCATCATCAACATCCCGGAGATGCGCCTCTACTTCTTCCCGACCGACGCGATGGTCGGCGAGCGCGTCCCCGTACTCACCTGGCCGATCGGCATCGGCGCCGAGGAGGCGCCGAGCCCCGTCGGACCCTTCAAGGTGAAGTCGAAGGACGAGAACCCGACGTGGGTCGTCCCCGCGTCGATCCAGCGGACGATGGATCACCCGGTCGCGGTGGTTCCGCCGGGACCCGACAACCCGCTCGGCGCGTATCGCATCCGGCTGTCGATCGACGTCTACGCGATCCACGGTACGAACGATCCCTGGACGGTCGGCCGGCTCACGACGCACGGTTGCATCCGTCTCTATCCCGAGGACATCGAGACGCTGTACCCGCTCGTGGACTCGGGCACGCCCGGCGAGATCGTCTATCAGCCGGTGAAATTCGGCGAGGCGAAGGGCCGCGTGTACGTCGAGGTGCACCAGGACGTCTACCAGACGTACCCCGACCTCGAGGAGCACGCGCTCGGCGTCCTGGCGGAGAGCGGTCTCGGGGCGCGGGTCGACGTCGAACGCCTGCGCGCCGCCGTGCGCGCCAAGACCGGCGTTCCGACCGACGTCACGCTCGGCGACCCGGCGTCCAAGCCCGGCGTGACCGTGGTGCACGAGACTCCGCGCGGCGGAGACGTCTAGAGGCCTCCGTTCCGATGGGCGCCGACGGTGAGACGCACGGCGGCGCCGACGTCACCCCGGCGTCGGTGGAGGTGGGAGCGTGGCGCGCCCTCGGGCGCGCCGCCCGCCATCCGGTACGGTTCCTCGTCGCCCTGGTGAGGCGCATCGCCGAGGACGACGTGATGACGCCGGCCGCGGCGATGGCCTACTACTTCTTCTTCGCCCTCTTCCCCCTGGTGCTGTTCGTGCTGGCGGTGGCGAGCCTCTTCCCCGCGCAGGGGTTGCAGGAGTGGCTGCTCGCCAACCTGGCGCAGTACCTGCCGCACCAAGCGTACACGCTGCTCGAAGGGATCCTGCAGGGGCTGCTCGGCACGCCGCGCAGCGGCCTCGTCTCGATCGGCGCGGCGCTGACCCTGTGGACCGCGTCGTCGGCGTTCGGCGCCGTCATCAACGGCTTGAACCGCGCGTATCGCGCCCAGGAGCACCGGTCGTGGTGGCGTCTCCGCCTCGAGGCGATCGGCCTCACGCTGGCGCTGTCGCTGCTCATGGTGATCGCCTTCGTGCTCGGCCCCCTCGGCGGCCAGCTCGTCGCGGCGGTCACGAGCGTGTTCGGTCCATTCGCCGGCATGGTCGCGACGATCGTCCGCTGGGTCGCGTCGCTGGCATCGGTCATGATCGTCGTGGCCGCCATCTATTCCGTGTGTCCGGCCGTCCGACACGAGTGGCGCTGGATCCGTCCCGGCTCGGTGCTCTTCACGCTCGGCTTCGCGGGCACCTCGGCGGTCTTCTCCTACTACGTGGAGCACGTCGCCACGTACGACAAGACCTACGGCTCGCTCGGCGCGGTCATCGTGCTGCTGCTGTGGATGTATCTGCTGGCGCTGTTCCTCCTGCTCGGGGGCGAGCTCAACGCGTACCTGGAGGAGCTCGCCAAGGTCGAGGATCTCTCGGCCCATTAGCGGCGGGAGTGGAGCTCGCCGGCGACGTGGTGCCACCACGCTTGGCGACGCAGGGACGATTCTCTACATTGCGCGCCAAAGGAGCCTCCCATGACCTTCCACGGTGTCGACACCGCAAAGCAGTTCAAGCACATGCGCGAGCTCGTTCCCGACGCGTTCCGCGCCTTCCTCGACTTCAACGGCAAAGCCTTCGCCGACGGCGCGCTGCCCGCCAAGACGAAGGAGCTGATGGCACTCGCGATCGCGCAGATCACGCAGTGCCCGTGGTGCATCGACGCGCACTCGAAGAACTCCATCAAGGCCGGGGCGAGCGACGCGGAGATCGCCGAGACCACCTTCGTGGCCATGGCCATGGCAGCGGGCGCGGCGTGGAGCCACGGCGGCCTCGCGTTGCAGTGCACCGAGGCGCATCGCGCCGCGCGCTAGTGGACGCGGACCCGACGATCACGCCGGCGCTGGTCGATCTCGACCGGGTGGGCGCCTGGATGGACGCGCGCGGGCTCGGCGCGGGGCCGATCACCGACGTGGAGCGCCTCGGCGGCGGCACCCAGAACGTGCTGCTGCGCTTCGAGCGCGCGGGGCGCGCCTACGTCCTGCGCCGTCCGCCGGAACACAAGCGCGCGAACAGCGACGAGACCATGCGGCGCGAGGCGCGCATGCTCGCGGCGCTCGCGGGCAGCGCCGTGCCGCACCCCGGGCTCATCGCCGCGGAATCGTCGATCGACGTGATTGGCGCCGCGTTCTATCTCATGGAGCCGATCGACGGCTTCCACGCGCCGAGCGGCCTGCCGGAGCCGCACCGCTCCGACGCGATGCTCCGCCATCGCATGGGCCTCGCGATGGTCGACGGCATCGTCGCGCTCGGCGCCGTCGATCACGTGGCCGTCGGCCTCGCGGACTTCGGGCGCACCGAACGCTACCTCGAGCGTCAGGTGGAGCGCTGGCAGTCGCAGCTCGCGTCCTACAGCACTTTGCCGGGATACGGCGGCCCCGACATCCCCGGCGTCGACCGCGTGGCGCGCTGGCTCGAGAGCCATCGGCCGTCGAACTTCCGTGCGGGCATCATCCACGGCGATTATCATCTCTCGAACGTGCTTTTCTCCCGCACCGGGCCCGAGCTGGCGGCGATCGTCGACTGGGAGCTGACGACGATCGGCGACCCGCTCCTCGATCTCGGCTGGCTGATGGCGACCTGGCCCGCCGACGACGGCACGCAGATCGGCGGCGCGATGGCCGTGCAGCCGTGGAGCGGCTTCCCGAGCGTCGCCGAGCTGGTGGCGCACTACGGCGCGACGAGCGATCGCGACCTCTCCGCGATCGACTGGTACGGCGTGCTCGCCTGCTTCAAGCTCGGCATCATCCTCGAGGGTACACACGCCCGCGCCGCCGCCGGCCAAGCCCCACGCGAGACCGGCGACATGCTGCACGCGATGACGGTCGGCCTCTTCCAACGAGCGGAGCGGATGATCGGCTAGGGCGACGCGGCGTGACCGCGGTGGCGTCGCCGCTATCGACCATTCCCGCTTCGCGACGAGTCCACGGCGCAGGAAACGCCGCGGTGGCGGCGGTACATCTCCTCGACCCAGCGGAACGCGGTGTGGCCGGCGAGGGAGGCGCGGAAGTCGCGCCAACTGGCCGGGATCGGTTCCGGCGGAAGATACTGGTGCTCGCGCGGGGCGACGATCGCGCCGAGCATCGCGGCGGCGGTGAGATCGGCGACGGAAAACCGCTCGCCCACGAGATAGCCGCTCGGGCCAAGCTCAGCCGCGACCCGATCGAAGGCTGAGCGGACGATGTCCGGTGCGGTGGCGATCGCGACGTCGCTCATGCCATGCCGGAAGCGGTAGAAGGCGCGGAACGCCGGAAAGGCGAGCCGTGCTGCGCGGCGCGCCGCGTCTCCCATGCCGATGGTGAGGGCGGCGAGTGCCGCGTCCGGGTCGGAGGCAAAGAGCGGCGCCAGGATCGCGCTCCGTATCGGAGAGCCCACCTCCTCGTCGAAGTAGTCCTCCAGCGCGAGCGCCCGCCTGCGCTCCGCCGGGTCGCTCGGATAGAGCGGTGGCTCCGGCTGGCGCTTCTCGAGCGCCTCGATGATGCGCGTCGAGTCGGCGACGGCAACGCCGTCGAGGAAGAGGATCGGCAGGCGCACCTGGCCGCTCGCCCACCAGGCGCGCGTCATGTAGCCGAGCGCCAGGACCTGGCGACGGTGCGGGATGCGCTTCCAGTCGAGCGCCCAGCGCGCCTTCTCGTTGAAGTGCGAGACCGGAAAGTGCCAGAGCAGCGGCAGGCCCGACGGATCGTCGCTCATGTCCGGTCTCCCTCGGAAGGTGGCGGCGTCAGATGGAGCAGCGCCAGGTCGAGGCCGTCGAGCGACTCGACGACCAGATCCGCCTCCGCGTACGGCGCGCGATCCATGCCCGGATCGGGCACCGCGAGCACCTGCATGCCGGCGGCGCGCGCGGCCTCGACGCCGGCCGGTGAATCCTCGACGACGAGACATCCAGCCGGATCGGCGCCGAGCTCGCGCGCGGCCAGCAGGAAGATGTCGGGCGCGGGCTTGGCGTGCGTGAGCCGCGGGTCGTCGCCCGCCACCACGACGCGGAACGTCGCGGCGAACCAGGCGCGATGGCGCGTCGCCTTGAGCTCGAAGAACGCCCGCGCCGAGCTGGTCGCGAGCGCCATCGGAATGCCACGCGCCGCCAGCGCGTCGGTCAGGGCGCGCGCGCCCGGCATGGCATCGGCGGTCGGCATCAGCCGCTTCAGCCCGGCCTCGCGCTCGCGCAGGTAGTCCTCGGCGGCGATCGGCAGGTCGAGCGCCTCGACCAGGTAGCGGGCGGCGTCGATCGCCTTCCGGCCGATCATGTTGCCCTTCACCGACCAATCGAACGTCTTGCCGTAGCGCCCGACGATCTCCTGCGTCACCTCGGTGTAGAAGCGCTCCGTGTCGAGGAGGACGCCGTCCACGTCGAAGATGACGTACGAGACGGGACGGCGGAGCGGCGTGGGAGCGCTCACGCGAAGCGCGCCGGGCGTCGGCTCACGCCGCGCCGCGCGAGCGGCGTGGCACGCTGTGCTCCCAGTCGGCGAGCAGCGCCCGCAGGGCCGCGATGAACGCGAGCGGCTGGTCGAGGATGAGATGATGGTACGCCTGCGGGATCTCGACGATCGGCGCGTTGCGATCGAGCAGCTGGTACATGTACTCGCCCGTCTCGGGCGGCACGAGATCGCTGAACTCGGCGCGCAGGATCGCGACGCGGCAGCGCGCGTCGTGCAGGTAGTCGCTCATCGGCTTCATCGAGAAGCGGACGAAGACGCGCGGATCGAACTTCCACGTCCAGCCGCCGGGCACCGGATGCAGCGAGTGGCTCGCGACGTGGCGGATGATGAACGGGTTCGTCACCGGCTGCGGCGGCATCAGGTGGAAGTGCTCGAGCGCGGTGGAGAGATCGGGATAGGTCTTCGGGTTGCGGAACATCTTGCCCTGCGCGCCCTCCTGGCTCTCCGGATCGGGCGCGCGCACGGGTGAGTCGACGATCACGGCGCCGGCGAGCCGGTCGCCGTAGAGCGACGCCGCGACGATGCTGACCATGCCGCCGAGGCTGTGACCGACGAGGACCGGCGCGCCGACGATGCCGGCGTCGGCGGCGACGGCCATGACCTCCTCGGCCCAGACCTCGCGCGGGTACTCCTCGCGCCGGCCGCTGTCGCCGTGGCCGCTCATGTCGAGCGCGATGACGTGATACTGCCGCGTGAGGAGGGGCGCGAGGAAGCTCCACCAGTGGGCGTGCGCCGCACCGCCATGCACCAGGACCAGCCCCGGTTTGGCCCGATCCCCCCAGCGCAGGTAGTGGATGGAGCAGCCCGCGACGTCGACGCGGCGGTCGTCGTAGGGCGCGGCGAGCGCCTCCTCGAACCAGCGCGGCGCGGGAGGCGGTGCGGGGTGCGAGCTATCGTTCACGATCGAGCCCTCGATGGTTGACGGTCATCCGGTACGACGCGGCGCAGTGTACAAGGAGTGCGAAGCTGCCACCAGGCGGCAGACGGCCACGCGCGTATGACCCGCACCCTCTTCCACGCCGACATGGACGCCTTCTTCGCTGCGGTCGAGCAGCGTGACGATCCCGCGCTGCGCGGCCGTCCGGTCGTCGTTGGCGGCGGCTCGGCGCGGGGGGTGGTCGCGGCCGCCAGCTACGAAGCGCGGGTATTCGGCATCCATTCCGCCATGCCGGGGTTCGAGGCGCGGCGCCGCTGTCCCCAAGCCGTCTTCGTCACCGGCGACATGCGCAAGTACCGGCGCGAGAGCCGGCGCATCTTCGAGATCTTCGGCCGCTTCTCGCCGGCGGTCGAGGCGCTCTCCCTGGACGAGGCGTTCCTCGACATGACGGGGAGCGTGCGCCTGCTCGGCGATCCCGTCGCGGTCGCGGCCCGGCTGCGCGCCGAGGTGCGTGCGGAGACGGGGCTCGCGGTGTCGGTCGGCATCGCGCCGGTCAAGATGGTCGCGAAGATCGCGAGCGATCTCGCCAAACCCGACGGCCTCCTCGCCGTCGCCCCCGACGAGGTCGCCGCGTTCCTCGCCCCCCTGCCCGTCGGCCGCATCTTCGGCGTCGGTCCCGTCGCGCGCGCGCGGCTCGCGGCACTCGGCATCGAGACGATCGGCGCCCTCGCGGCGACGCCCGAAGAGCGCTTGCGGGAGGCGCTCGGCAACTTCGGCCCCGATCTACGCCGTCTGGCGCGCGGCGCGGACACCCGCGAGGTCGAGCCCGACCGCGAGGCCAAGTCGTACGGCGAGGAGCAGACGTTTGCCCGCGACATCTCCTCGCGGGCGCGGCTGCACGAGGCGATCGCCGCGCACGCCGACGCGATCGCGCGCCGCCTGCGCCGTGATGCGGTGACCGGCCGCCGCATCAGCCTCAAGCTGAAGCTCGCGCGCGCGCTCGGCGGGGGCCGCTATCCGCTGCTCACACGCTCGCAGACGCTCGAACGGCCGACCGACGACGGGGCCGCCATTGCCGCGGCGGCGCGCCAGCTCCTCGCGCGCGCCGATCCAAGCATCGCGGTGCGCCTGCTCGGCGTCAGCGTGAGCGGCCTGATGGCCACGGACGCCGCGCAGCTCGCCCTCCCCACGACCGACCGCGAGACCGCCCGCCGCGCGCGGCTGAACCGAGCCGTCGACACCATCCACGCCCGCTTCGGCGACGAAGCGTTGCGCCGCGGCATCGCCCCCACCACGCGGGAGCTGTCGCACGGCATCAAGCGCGGCGAGGACTGACGCTCAGTGGATCGTACGGCCGACGGGCACCGTCTCGTCGGGCAGGCAGTGCTGCTCGAGCAGCCGGCGCAGGTGCTCGAAGCGCACGGGCTTCCGCAGGGCGGCGACGGCGCTGATCGAGGTGGCGATCTCCTCGGCATCGGGCCGCCCCGAAAAGACGACGACGGGGATGATGGCGAGCTTCTCGTCGCGCAGCTGGGTGGCGCGGAACTCGCGCCCGTCCATGACGGGCATCCCGAGGTCCAGAAGGATGAGGGACGGACGGATGCCGCTGCGGATCAGCGCGAACGCCTCCTGGCCGTTGGCGGCCCCGACGGCGCGGTAGCCCTCGTTCTCAAGGAGCTTCATCATCGACTCGCGCACCTCGGCATCGTCTTCCACGACCAGCACGGGAGCCTTCGGCCGTTGCGCGGACACCGCCATCGTCGATTGGCGGGCTTAGCGGACTCGCGGATCGAGATGCAACCTGATCGTACTGCCGGCCGACGGGCAGACGCCGATCTCGGCGTTGAACGCGCCCCCCGACCCTTGCGCGTAGGCACCCGACTGATCGAGCTGTCCGGCCGATGGGCCGGGATCGCAAGCGACAACCCGACGCCGACGGTCACGTCGACGCCGACCTCGACCCTGGTCCTTCCATCCCGCGCCATCCCGCGTGAACGACAACGCATCGGGCCGGACTTTTGCCGCCGGGATCACGCCATGCCGTCAGCCGTGCTCTCCCGCACAGCACTTTTTCCTTTGCGGTCTCCGTATTTCCAGCGTATGCACGCACTTCCGGGGGGTCCAGCCATGAGCCACTTGCACCGTCACCGCCTCGTTGCCCTCGGTATCGCGCTCTGCTTGCTGGCGACGTTTGCCGTGCTGACGTCGCCCGTCGATGCCGGCGTCCCCCCGACACCGGGCGAGACACCGACGGACGTCGAGACGCCCGTCGACACGGGAACGCCGGTCGACGTGGAGACACCGGTGGACACGGGAACGCCCGCCGATCTGGACACCCCGACGCCATCGCCTTCGCCCACCCCGGCCGGGTGCTGCGACGCCTTCCACGGTCCGGGCTGCGACCAGCCAAGCTGCGAGGCCTGTGTCTGCGCGATCGACGACTTCTGCTGCAACTTCGGTGACACCAGCTGCAGCGGCCCGGGTCAAGGTTTCTGGAGCCAGGACTGCGTCGACATCGCGACCGGGGCGTGCGCGCCGAGCTGCGCCTGTGCGCCGCAACCGACGCCGACGCCGAGCGACACGCCTGTCGAGACCGAGACGCCGACTCCCACCCCGAGCGAGACGCCCTCGTCCCAGCCGACGGCCACCGACACGCCGACGGCGACCGAGACTGCGACCGACACCGCTACCCCCACGGAGAGTCCGAGCGGAACGCCAACCTCGACGGAAACCGCCACACCCGAGGTGAGCGCGACCATGACGCCGCCTTCTCCCACGCCGACCCCGGGCGCGGGTGACTTCCAGTGCTACGAGGTCGACCACTCGACCGTCGGTCCGATCAGCGGCATCGGCGTCGCCGACGTCTTCGGCACCGCGACGGTCGACCTCACCGCCAGCAGGCGCGTGAAACGCCTCTGCAACCCCGTGCTCGCGACCACGGAGGAACGGGGCCCCGCACCGCTCACACCGGACCATCTCGTCGGCTACGTCATCCGCAACCGGACGCCGCGCTTCACGCCGTTCACCAACCAGACCGTGGTGGATCAGTTCGGAACGGTCGTCGTCACCGTCGTCCGCCCGGTGCTTCTGCTCGTGCCGAGTGCGAAGAGCCTCACTGGCCCGCCGGCACCGCTCACGCCCGCGATCGACCACTTCCAGTGCTACAGCGTGCGTGGCGCACATGGTCGGGTGAACGGGGTTCAGGTGCTCGATCAGTTCGGCAGCATGACGGTCGATCTCAAGAAACCGTCGCGGCTCTGCGTCGCGGTGGACAAGCGCAACGAGGGCGTGATCGATCCGAACGCGAGCCTGTTCTGCTACGCCGTGCGGCCATCTCAAGGGACTGCGGTCTTCCGCGGGCCAACGGGCTCGGTATTCATCGACAATCAGTTCGGACCGGATTCATTGCTCGTGAACCACGCGCGAGAGCTATGCGTGCCAGCGGTTCTGAATCCGGACTGAGTTTCGGCTGATTGCGTGCATCCGGTCCTGACCCTCGGGCCGCTGCCGTTCCTCGACGAGACGATCCGGGTACCGTCGTACCTCTTGGTGCGCGTGCTCTATCTGCTCGCGGCACCCTGGCTGGCCGTTCGCCTGACGACTCCGCTCGGTATCCGCCCGCGCGATACGCTCGCGATGTTCCTGATCGGCGTGCCGGCGGGCGTCATCGGCGCGCACGCGCTGGCGGTGCTCGAGCCGGGCGGATCGCCGGACGGTGGCCTTCTCGACGTCTGGCATGGGCGTTCGGCGATTTTCGGCGGCTTCGCCGCAGGCATTGCGACCGCCGCCGCGTACGCTGCCTGGCGCGGCATCTCCGCCCGGCGGTTCCTCGATGGCTGTGCGCCCGTCATGGCCCTCGGGGAGGGCGCAACACGCCTCGGCTGCTTCCTCGCCGGTTGCTGTTGGGGCAGGCCCACGACGTCTCCGCTCGCGCTCACGTTTCCGCCCCGGAGTGCCGTATTCTCCGCCGAGCTGCGCGAGGGATTGGTCACGTACGCGTCCCCCCACTCCCTGCCCGTGCATCCGACCCAGATCTACGCCTCGGCCTTCGGGTTCGTGCTCTGCATCGCGCTGATCCGGCTCCTCCGCCGCTGGCGCGGCTTCGAGGGCGCCGTGTTCTGCGTCTTCCTCCTGAGCTATGCGCTCTGGCGCTTCGCGCTCGCGTACCTTCGTGGCGACGGTGGGCCAACGATCGCGCTCGGCCTCGTGAGCTCGCAGCTGTGGAGCGTCGTCGCGATCGTCTTCGTCCTCTACGTCGCCAGCGTGTGGCGGCGAGGGCCGAGCGCAGCCCTGCCCGGCGGAGTCGGCTGAACGGACCGCCTGCGCGCGGCGCCGAAGCGTTCGGGGGTCTCGCGCTGGTTCGCTCCCATCCCGATGCGAGATGAAGTGCCCCGGCGCCGTCCGACCTACGTGGTTCCACGCGCGTAGTACCCCGACCTTACGGTGGTGGACGCGCTCTCCGTACAATCCGTGGAGATCGGGAAAACACGCAATGGCTCAGACACAGGCCGCGCTCCTTGCGCTCCTCCTCGCGTCGG
>Ga0157379_10000764_pt1 | contig 26077 bp, 16 predicted proteins | sample S25metaG_FD_121802 | JGI IMG/M metagenome (GOLD analysis project Ga0157379, IMG submission 121802) | Switchgrass rhizosphere microbial communities from Kellogg Biological Station, Michigan, USA - S2-5 metaG | ecosystem: Host-associated > Plants > Roots > Rhizosphere > Soil | place: USA... | reverse complement strand
TGCGCCCGCGCCGACGGCGCCGGACACCTCGTCCTCTCCGGCCGGGCCGCGGAGCTCGAGCAGGACCTGCCGTTCGCCGTGGCGACCGACGCCGTCGGCGACTACGCCGCCTCGCTGGGCCCCGGCCGCCTCGAGCGGCTGATCGGCGGCCAGACGGCCGAGCTGGCACCGGTCGTGCCGGGCCTCGACGGCGGGCCGCCCGGCGGCCGGCTGCAGGACGAGCGCTTCGTCACCCACCGCGCGGTCCGGGCGCTGCTCGGCGCGCTGGCCCGGTCCCACCGGGTCGTGCTGGCCCTCGACGACCTGCACTGGGCCGACGATGCCTCGCTCGAGCTCGTCGCGCACCTGCTGCGCCGCCCGCCGGAGCGCGGGGTCCTGCTCGCCCTCGCGTTCCGCCCGGCGCCCGTGCGCCAGGTCCTCGTGGACGCGCTGGCCGCGGCCGAGCGCGAGCGCGACGTCACGACGCTCGCGCTCACCGGGATCTCGCGCGAGGAGGCCGACGCGCTGCTCGGGCCGGCCGAGCCCGCGGGCGCGCGCGACACGCTGTACGCGCAGGCCGGCGGCAACCCGTTCTACCTGCTCGAGCTGGCCCGCGCCGCGGACGCCCGCGGGGAGGGCGACGTCCCACGCGGGATCGCGCTCGCCCTCGATCACGAGGTCCGCGCGCTGCCCGAGGCAGCGCAGCGGCTGGCGCGCGCCGCGGCCGTGGTCGGCGATCCCGTCGGCCTGGACGTGGCCCTGGCCGCCGCCGAGCTCGACGAGGAGGACGGGCTCGAGGCGCTCGACGCGGTCCTGGGCGCGGCGCTGCTCGCGCCCACCGACGTCCCGCGCCGCTACCGCTTCCGCCACCCGCTCGTGCGCCGGGCGGTCTACGACACGACCGCCGAGGGCTGGCGCCTGGGCGCCCACGCCCGCGCGGCCGCCGCGCTCACCACGCAGGGCGCGCCGCTGAGCGCGCGCGCCCATCACCTCGAGCGCAGCGCGGTGCCCGGCGACGCCGGGGCGATCGAGGTGCTCGTCGCCGCCGGCACGGCCGCGGCGCCGCGCGCGCCCGCCGCCGCCGCGGGCTGGTTCGCCGCCGCGCTGCGCCTGCTGCCCGAGAGCGCGGAGACGACCGGTCAGCGGCTCGGTCTCCTCGTCGCCCTGGCCCAGAGCCGGGCGGCGACCGGCGGTCTGGTCGAGGCCCTCGGCGCGCTGGACGGCGCGCTGGCTCTCGTCGGCGACGACGAGGCGCTCGCGCCGCTGCGGGCCCGGCTCGTCGCCGGCTGTGCGATGTGCGAGAACCTGCTCGGCCGCCACGAGGCCGCGCACGGCCGGCTGGTCGCCGCGCTGCGCGACGTCGGCGACGCGACCTCGGCCGCGGCGGCCGACCTGCAGGTCGAGCTCGCCGCCGACGCGCTGTACGACGGCGACTTCGCGGCCATGGCGCGCTGGGCCGCCCGCGGCCTGGAGACCGCGACGGCCCGCGAGCAGCCCGCGATCGCCGTCGTCGCCGAGAGCCTGCTGTGCTTCGCGCAGCTCGGGACCGGCGACATCGCCGCCGCGCAGGACACGCGCGACCGTGCCGCCGCGCACCTCGACGCGCTCGGCGACGACGTCCTGGCCGCGCGGCTGGACGCGCCCTACTACCTCGGCTTCGCCGAGTACTTCGCCGAGCGCTACGACGATGCGGTCCGCCACTTCCGGCGCGGCATCGCGCTGTCGCGGGCGACCGGCCAGGGCCAGTTCGCGACGCCGATGACCATCGGCCTCGCCCACGCGCTGGAGGTGACCGGACGGCCCGAGGCCGGGCTGGCGGAGGCCGAGGCGGCGGTCGAGGCCGGGCGCCTGTCGGGCAACCGGCAGATCCTGTGCTGGGCGCTGACCGCCGAGGCGTGGATCGCGGCCATCTGCGGCGACGTGCCGCGGGCCCGCGACGCGGGCGCCGAGGCCGTGGCGATGCTCGGCGACCTCGACGACTCGGTGCTGTCGCGTGGCACCCGCGTGCACGTGGCCGCCGCGCAGCTCGAGGCCGGCGAGCCCGAGCGCTGCCTCGAAGCGATGGCCGAGAGCGGAGGGGCCGGCGGGTCCGAGTTCCCCGGGGTCGAGCCCGGTCGTCGCGCCTGGCTGTACGCCGTCCTGGGCCGCGCCGAGCTCGCCCTCGGTCACGCCGGCGTGGCCGAGGGCTGGATCGTGCGCGGCGAGGCGCTCGCGGCGCAGCTCGGCCTCGGCCACGTCGACGGCGCCGTGGCCTACGCCCGCGCGCTGCTCGAGCTCGAGCGCGGCGAGGCCGCGGCCGCGCTGGCGGCGGCCGAGCGCGCCGTGATCCGCGCCGCCGAGGGCGGCGCCGCCGTCCTCGCCGCCCGCGCCCGCACCGCCGCGGGGCGCGCCGCGGCCGCCGCGGGCGATCAGGCCGCGGCCACGCGCTGGCTCGAGCAGGCCGAGGCCGAGCTCGGAGCGATGCGCGCGCAGCGGCTGCGCGACGAGGCGGCGCGCGAGCTGCGTCGCCTGGGCCACCGCGTCGTCGCGCGGCGGCGCCGCGCCACCGGCACCACCGGCCTGGCCGCGTTGAGCGGCCGCGAGCGCGAGATCGCCGAGCTCGTGGCCGCCGGGCGCACGAACCGCGAGATCGCGGGCGAGCTGTACCTGTCGGAGAAGACCGTCGAGAGCCACCTGACCAAGGTCTTCGCCAAGCTCGGCGTCCGGGGCCGCGTCGCGGTCGCCGAGGCCGTGGGGCGCGAGCGCGAGGCCGAGGGGTCGGGGGGCCAGGGATAGGGGGTTCCCCGATGTTCGGGGGGCGCGCCGCGCGGCAGGCTGCGCGACGTGCCGTTGTTCCTGCTCTCCCACCACCACGCGCCGGCCGACTGCCCCCTGGTGTTCGCGGCCTGGCGGGGCTTCGCCAGCCCGCTGCGCCATCGCGACGCGTACTCGAGCTGCCCGCTGGGCGGACATGGGTTGTGGTGGATCGTGGAAGCCCAGGACGCGGCCGCCGCGCTCGCGCAGCTGCCCGAGCGCGTCTCGCTCCAGACCGAGGTCACCCGTGTTGCTCGCTTCCCCGTCCCCTGAGCGCGTCGCCATGACCGCTGCGCCGACGCCGACGCCCACGCCCGCGCCCGTTCCCGCCACGCCGCTGCACGGTCGCCTCGAGCGCCGCACGCGCCTCGCCGTCGCCGGCCTGCTCGCCCTCGCGATCCCCAACGCGGCGTTCCTGTACGGGATGCCCGGCTACGCCGACACCGCCTACGCGTGGTCGATCAAGCCGGCGGCGTCCGCGGCCTTCCTCGGTGGCGGCTACCTGGCCGGCGTGCTGGCCACCATCCTCACGGTCTTCGTCGCGCGCCGCTGGCGTTCGATCCAGCCGATGGCCTTCGCGCTCTTCACGCTGTCGGCCGGCCTGATGGCCGCGACGCTGCTGCACACCGACCGCTTCCGGTGGGACTACCCGCTGACCTGGGAGTGGGTGGCGATCTACGCGACCGTGCCGTTCGGCGTCGTCTGGCTCACGCTGCGCCAGCGCGCGCGGACGATCCGTCCCGTGCTGAGCGACCCGCGCCTGAACGTGCTGCGCGCCGCCTCGGGCGTGTGCGGGGCCGTGCTCGCGGTCTACGCCATCATCCTGTTCGCGCGGTCCACCGCGCTGGGCGACGACTGGCCCTGGCCGCTGACGCCGCTGCTCGCGCAGTGCGTCGCGACGTGGATCGGGCTGTTCGCCACCATGTTGCTCTGGTGCGCGTACGACCTGCGCCGCACCTCCGAGGCGCTCATCCCCTACATGACGCTCGGGGCCTGGTGCATCGCGCTCATGCTCGTGCCCGCGCTGCACCACGCCGACGTCACGCGCTCCGGCGCACCGCTGCTCATCTACCTCGGCGCGCTGGCGGTCCTGCTGGCGCTCGCCGCGCACGGCGTGGCCGTCGCCCGCCGGAGCCTGCGTCCGATGCGGGAAGGCTCGCCGCCCGGCGGCGTCCTGGACCACATCTGACCGCGCCGGTCCTTCCTCCTCCCTCCTCCATCAACCCCTCCAAAGGAGCTCCCACATGCGTTCGCGCATCGGGCGACGTGGTGCTGCCATCACGGCCGCCACCTTCGCCACCCTCGGCCTCGCCGCGGCCGGATCCAACGCGGCCTTCCTCGACCTGCCGCCCGGCGCGCAGGTCAACGACGATGCCGCCGCCGGCATCGACGCGGGCCGCGACGCCGGGGTGTCCGACGTCGTCGGCGGCGCGCTGGCCGCCGGTGGCCTCCGGGTCCCGTGGGCCACGTTCGAGCAGAAGACCGCCGGTGAGCAGCAGATCTTCGTGCGGTCCTTCAAGAACGGCAGGTGGACGACGCAGGGCAACCCCGCCTCGCTCAACATCGACAAGAACAAGGAGGCCGAGGCCCCGTCGATCGACTTCGCCGGTGCCGACCGCACCGTGCCGTGGGTCTCGTGGTACGAGCCCAACGACCACCTGGGCACGGCCACCAACATCTTCGCCAGTCGGTTCAACGCCGCGGCGAACGTCTGGGTGCCCGAGGGCCAGGACCGCGCGCCGAACAACAAGGTGCCGTCCCTGAACATCCACACCGACCGCGACGCGGAGAACCCGGCCGTCGCGGGCGGCGCGACGGTCGCCGGCAACGCGCCGGTGCCGTGGGTCGCCTGGCAGGAGCGCGACGGCGGGGCCGCCAACGACACCTCGCCCAACCAGATCTTCGTGTCCAAGGGCATCAAGAACACCGACTGCTCGGCGAACCTGCCCGGTGGCGGGACCAGCGTCAGCAACTTCTGCTGGCAGCAGGTCGGGCTCAAGCGCATCACCAAGGCCGCGGCCGCTCCCGCGGGCGCGACCGACCCGACGCTGAACGTCGACCCGACGCGCGACGGCATCGAGCCGGACTTCGCGTTCACCGGCCCCGGCGACACGGTGCCGTGGGTCGTCTGGTACGAGCAGGGCACCTCCAAGATCGGCCTGCGCGACAACGAGCAGGTGTTCGCGGCCAAGGCCGTGGCCGACGCGTCCGCCGACGGCGGCTTCCACTGGCAGGTCGTCGGCCTGCGCACGCAGGGCAAGACCGACATCCTGGACACGTCCGGCGCCCACGGCTTCGGCACCAGCGCCTCGAGCATCGCCGAGGAGGACGCCGCCACCCAGAACGCGGCGCCCGACCGTGACGCCGAGGACCCGCGCGTGGCCACCGGCACCCTGACCCCCGGCGGCGTCACGGTGCCGTGGGTTGCGTGGGCCGAGGTGCTGCCCAACGGCAACCACGGGATCTTCGTCTCGCGCCTGGTCGGCGGCGACCACTTCGAGCTGGCCAACAACGGGCAGCCGGTCTCCAACCCCGACCTCGACGCCTCCCGCCCCGACATCACGTTCTCGGGCAACACGCCCTACGTGAGCTGGCACACCACCGTCGACGGCAAGCTCAAGACGGTCGTCGGCCACTTCGAGGGCCTCACGACCTTCAAGGTCGACGGCCGCCTGGACCCGGTCGACGCCGACGTCCGCTCCCCGATCTCGTCGAGCGACACGGCCGACCCGTTCACGCAGGACGGCGCCGCGGCGCCCGGCGGAGCGATCGGCACGCCGTTCGTGCTCCACACGACCGAGGGCTCGCCGCAGCGGCTGCTGGCCCACAGCTACGCGCCGACCGACGTCGTCACGGGTGACGTGAGCGGTGTTACGCCGACGACCGCGCACCTCACGGGCTCGGTCAACCCCGCGGGCGCCGCGGTGCGGGCGGCCTTCGAGTACGGCACGTCGACCGCCTACGGCTCGCGCACCGCCGACCAGACGATCGGGGTCGCCACGACGCCGCAGGCCTTCGCGGCCGACCTGAGCGGCCTGCCGCCGTCCACCGCCATCCACTACCGCTCGGTCGTCACGAGCGACTTCGGGACCTTCTCCGGGCCCGACCGCGTGTTCGTGACCACGCCGGCCGGCGGCGGCAACGGCGGCCACGACAACCAGGGCCAGCCGCACCGCACGCACAACAAGCACCGGCCGATCATCTCGACCAGGACGCTCAAGCTGTCCAAGAAGGGCACCGTCGCAGTCCGTCTGACCTGCCCGTCGACCGGCGGCAAGAAGTGCGTGGGCACGCTGAAGCTGTCCTACAAGGGCCACACGCTCGCCAAGCGCGCGTTCACGCTCAAGGGCGGCCACTCGGCGACGTTCACGCTCAAGCTGGCGCCCAAGGACCGCCGCGCCGTCCGCCACAGCGCGAAGGGCCTGAAGATCAAGGTCACCGCGGGCACCTCGTCGGTCACCCGCGTGCTCAAGGCGTAGGTGGAAGGACCCACCGCAGGCGACCGCAACTGGGACACGGGCCGCGCCAGGGATGGCGCGGCCCGCGGTCGTTGCGGTTCAGTTAGAAGCTGTTTTACAAAGAGCTCGGCCTGAGCTCTCATTGTGAAACAGCTTCTTCAGACGGTGGCCAGGGGCGGCGCCGTGTGCGCCAGGAGGTCGGCCGGCGCGCCGGACTCCAGGTCGGCCACGGCGTCGACCAGCCGGCGCGCACCGTCCTCGCCCAGCACCGGCTCGGCGAGCCCGGCGAACTTCGCGGCGAGCGCCGTCCACTGGGCCGGGAGGTCCTCGTCGCGGACGAACTCGACCGTGCTGACCTCGACCTGGAGCCGCTCGCCGCCCACGAGGTCGACGACCACCGTGGTCGGCGTCGTCGCGGCCCGCCCCGCCTCGGGCACGACCGTGACGCGGTCGCGCAGCGCCACCATGCCCGGCTCGTTGACCGCCTCGTCGGTGAACGCGGCGGGCCCCGTGTCGCGCCCGGCGAGCGCGAGCGACGAGGCATAGCGGATGCTGAACTTGCCCTCGAGCCCGGTCCGCGGCTCGTGGATGCCGCAGACGTCGGGTAGGCGCTCGCTGACCAGCAGCTGGACCGCGGCGACGTCGTCGGCCTCGAATCCGTGCTCGGCGCGCAGGCGCAGGATCCCCTCCACGGCGGAATGGGTCCCGGCACAGCACGCGTGGCGCTTGAAGAGGATCGACTCGATGGCCAGCCGGTCGCCCATGGACTGCGCCGGGCGGTCGGGGTCCCACGTCGTGCTGTGGGTCGCGGCGAAGCCCTGCCTGGCCTCCACGGCGTCGGGCGGTGCGGTGAAGCCACGGGCGGCGAGCTCGGCGGCGAGCAGGCCGTCGCGCGCCGCGCCGGCGGCGTTGAGGTGCTTGCCCATCGTCCCGAAGCTGGCCTTCAGGCCCGCGGCCTGCGTGGCCGCCAAGCCGTAGGCCCGCTGCAGCGCTTCGGCGTCCAGCCCCAGTAGCCGGCCCGCGGCGCCGGCCGCCCCGAACGCCCCGTAGATCCCGGTGCCGTGGAATCCGTGCTCGTAGGCGCTGCGGCCGCAGGCCTGGGCGATCCGCGCCTGGCCCTGGACGCCGGCGACGATCGCCTCCACGATGTCCGCCCAGCTCGCGCCCTCCCGCTCCCCGACCGCGAGCGCGGCGGACACGATCGCGGCCGACGGATGGCCGTCGGTCCACAGCGAGCCGTCGTCGTAGTCCAGGGCGTGGCTCGCGATGCCGTTGGCCAGCGCCGCGACGCCCGCCGCGACGCGATGCGGGGTGCCGACCAGCGTGGCGACGGGCGCGCCGCCCTCCGCGAGCGCATAGCCCTGCGCGATGCGCGCGCTCTCCTCGACCGAGCCGGCGATCGTCGCCCCGAGCCAGTCCAGGACCACGTGGCGCCCGCGCTCGCGGACGGCCGGCGAGAGGTCCGCGTAGTCGATCGCCGCGACCTCGGCGGCCACGTCGGCGGTGAAGCTCATGCCTGCCACAGCTCCTTCCCCTCCTGATAGGCGACGGGCCGAACCTATCCGCGTCGCCGACAAAATTCAACCGTTCAGTTGAGAGGTGTGATACATACCCGGACTCGTGAAGGTCGCCGTGGTTCTCATCCACCCGCCGGCCGACGGCGAGGTCGTCGGGTACCCGTTCCCGCCGGAGCTCCTGCGTGTCTGACGGGCCGCTGCAGGGCGTCCGGGTCGTCGAGCTGGGCGGCGGGATCGCGGCCGCGTTCGCCGCCCGGTTCCTCGCCGACCTCGGCGCGGACGTCGTCCGGGTCGAGCCGCCGGGCGGCGACCCGCTGCGCCGGGCCGAGCCGCTGATCCGCGACGCCGGCGGCGAGGACGCCAACCCGCTGTTCGAGTACCTCAACTGGAGCAAGCGCAGCGTCGAGCTCCCGCCTGGGTCCCCCGAGGCGAGGGCGCTCGCGACGTCGGCCGACATCGTGCTGCTGGACCCGGGCGACCACGACGGCCGCGCGCTGCGCGCCGACAACCCGGCGCTCGTCGCGGTCGCGGTGAGCCCCTTCGGTGCGGAGGGGCCGTACGGCGACTGGCAGGGCGGCGACCTCGTCCTGCAGGCCATGGGCGGGCTGATGAAGATCACCGGCCGCATCGACCGCGAGCCGCTCAAGGGCGGGCTGCGCCAGCCCTTCTACTGGGGCGGGCTGAACGCGGCGTGGGGCGCGCTGGCCGCCTACCTCGGCCGCCTCGAGACCGGGATCGGCGCCTATCTCGACCTGGCGTTGCGCGACTGCGTCGCCTCGCAGCTCATCTACAACAACACCTACTACGCGTTCGCCGGCATCGTCCAGTCGCGGCGCACCGCGGTGCGCGAGCCGTTCGGCGGCGACCCGTTCCCCATCGGCGACACCTACATGTCGATGCAGCTCAGCGGCTTTCTCAGCATGGCCGACTACGCCGAGCTCTTCGACGGCGACGCCCGGCTGACCGACCCGAAGTTCGCGACGCAGGAGCTGCGCAGCCAGAACGCGGCCGAGCTCGGCGCGATCATCACGGAGCACATCGGGTCGTCCTCGCCGCGCGAGGTCTTCGTCCGGGCCACCGAACGCGGGTTCCTCGCCGCCTTCTCGCAGGACGCGGCCTCGCTGCTGTCCTGCCCGCAGCTGGCGGCCCGCGAGGCGTGGCACGAGTTCGCGGAGCTGCCGGGCCTCCGCTACCCCGCCGCGCTGGCGGCGCTGTCGCGCACGCCCCCGGTCCCGCCCCGGCGGGCGCCGGCGGCCGGCGCCGACACCGCGGCCGTTCTTGCGCAGCGGCGGGGGATCCCGCCGGTGCCGGAGGCGCCCGCCGCTGCGCGCCGTCCGCTGGACGGCCTTCGCGTCCTCGACCTCTCGTCCGTGCTGGCGGTCCCGTACCTCGGCGCGCTGCTGGCCGATCTGGGCGCCGACGTCATCAAGATCGAGGCGCCCCACCGGCTCGACCAGATGCGCCTCGGCCTCGCGTTGTCCTTCGACAACGACGCGCAGGGCGTGCCATGGAACCGGTCGGCGAACTTCCAGGTGCTCAACCGCGGCAAGCGCTCGATCGCGCTCGACCTCGGGACGGCCGAGGGTCAGGACATCCTGCGCCGGATGGTCGCCGACGCCGACGTCCTGCTCGAGAACTTCACGCCGCGCGTCATGCGCAAGTGGGGTCTGACGTACGACGTCCTGGCCGAGATCAACCCGCGGTTGGTCATGTTGTCGAACACCGGCTACGGGTCGACCGGGCCGTGGTCGGAGTTCAAGGCGCAGGGCACGACGCTCGAGACGACGATGGGCCTCGCCGAGATCACCGGCTACACGGACGACGTCCCGATGCGGCTGGGCCACTCCTATCCGGACTTCATCGCCTGCTGGACGGGCCTCACGGCGCTGCTGGCGGCGCTGGTCGAGCGGTGCGCCTCGGGCCAGGGGCAGTGGATCGACCTCGGGATGTACCAGCTCGGCGTCGCGATCATCCCCGAGGCGCTCATCGAGCATCAGGTCCGCGGCACGACGGTCCCCCGCCGTGGCAACGAGGACATCGACGCCCCGTTCAGCGCGGTGGTCCGCTGTGCCGGCCACGACCAGTGGCTCGCGGTCGCAGCCGCCGACGAGGGACAGCTCGCCGCGCTGCAGCGCCTCGTGGGAGGACCGGACGGGCTCACCTCCTGGGCGGCGGCGCGCGACCCGACCGCCGCGGCCGGCGAGCTGCAGGCGGCCGGGATCGCCGCCGGACCCGTGCTCGACGCCCGACAGCTGCTCGCCGATCCGCAGCTGCAGGCCCGCCGCTTCTACGAGTGGGTCGACTACGGCGAGGAGCTGGGGTACCGGCCGCTCATCGGCCGCGGGTTCACCTGGGAGTCCGAAGCGACCGACGTCGGCATCGTCCTGCGCGCGCCGCGCTTCGGCGAGCACAACGCCTGGGTCCTGCAGGAGCGGGCTGGGCTCGACGCGGCCGCCATCGAGCGCCTCTACGAGACCGGGGTCATCGTCGACGCGCCGACCTCCGCGCGGCTGACGCCGCCGTGGAACCTCGAGCTGCTGCTCGAGATGGGCCAGCTCGCGGCCGTCGATCGCGACTACCACCAGGCGCTCGCCGAGGCGGCGGACGCAGTAGGAGCGCCGTTGCGCAGATGACGCCGGAGGCCGACACCGCACAGGCGGGTGGCGACTCGCGGCGCGACCGCCTGCTGGAGCACGCGATCGTCGAGTTCGCCGAGAAGGGCCTGGCCGGCGCGCGCGTGGACGAGATCGCGCGCCGCGCCGGCGTCAACAAGCAGTTGTTGTACTACTACTTCGAGAGCAAGCGCGGGCTGTACGAGGCGGCGGTCGAGCTCATGGTGGGCCGCACGCAGACGATGGCTTCGGCCCGCGAGCACGGCACCGGCCGGCCCGAGGAGCTCCTCGACATCATGGGGTCGATCCACGACCCGCACATCACGCGGTGGCGGCGGCTGCTGGTGTGGGAAGCGCTCGAGCGCACGACCGACGACATCGCCCGCCAGGACCGTCGCCTCGAGGTGTGGGACCAGCGGATCGCCGACGTGCGGGCGGCGCAGGAGTCGGGCGCGGTCGATCCGACCCTCGACCCCGAGCTCCTCTGCCTGGCCCTGGTCGTGCTGCAGCTCGCCCCCTACCTCATCCCCCAGGTGACCACGATGATCGCCGGGGTGGCTCCCGAGGACCCCGAGTTCGAGACCCGCCAGACCGAGTTCCTGGAGCAGTTGGTCGCCCACCTGGCGCCCGCGGGCGGGCCGGGGGCGCGATGACCGGGGGCGACGACGAGCTGCTGATCCGCGACGAGGGCCACATCCGCGTCATCACGCTCAACCGCCCGCACCGCCGCAACGCGCTGTCGAGCGCCGTCGTCACGCGGATCATCGACGAGGCGCTGGACGCCGGCCAGGACCCCGACGTCTGGGTCGTGGTCTTCACGGCGGCGGGCACCGACGCGTTCTGCGCGGGCGGCGACCTGAAGGACATGATCGCCGACCGGCAGCGGGGCGCGCGGTCGCGCGGGCCGATGGACGGGGCCGAGCGCAACCTCCACGAGGTCGTCGCCGAGATCCCCAAGCCGACGATCGCCGGGGTCAACGGGGCCGCGGTCGGCGGCGGGTTCGAGCTGATGCTCGCGTGCGACCTGCGCGTGGCCTCGCGCACCGCCCGGCTCGGGCTGCCCGAGGCCAAGCGGGGCATGGGCGCGAACTTCGGCACGGTCGTCCTGCCGCGCACCGTGCCCGCCGCCATCGCGTTCGAGATGCTCTACCTCGGTGAGTACCTCTCGGCGGACGAGGCGCTGCGCTGGGGGCTGGTCAACCGCGTCGTCGCGCCCGAGGACGTCGGGGTCGCGACGCTCGAGCTGGCGCGTGCCGTCGCCGCCAACGCGCCCGTGACGCTGCGGCGCATGAAGGAGCTGTACCTGAAGGGGTCGACCCTGCCGCTGGCCGCGGCGCTGCGCTTGGCGCCCGGGCCCGACCCCTACACGAGCGAGGACCGCGCCGAGGGCGTCGCCGCCTTCGTCGAGCAGCGCGCCCCGCGATGGAGGAACCGATGAGCCCGGTCCTCACCGCCGAGCTCGACCGGCTGTTCCGCCCGCGGGCGGTCGCCGTCGTCGGCGCGTCCCCCGATCCGGACAAGATCGGGTCGGCGATCGTGCGCAACCTCCAGCACGTCGGCTTCGACGGCGCGATCTATCCCATCAATCCGCGCTGGCCGGAGATCGACGGGCTGGAGTGCCACCCGAGCGTGTCGGCGCTGCCCGAGGCCCCGGACGTCGTCTACCTGCTCATCCCGGCGGCCCAGGTGCCGGACGCCGCACGCGACGCCGCCGACCGCGGCGCGCGCTTTGCGATCGTCAGCGCCTCGGGGTTCGCCGAGGCCGGCACGGACGAGGCGCGGGCCCGGCAGGCCGCGCTGAGCGAGATCGTCGACGCGTCCGGGCTGCGGATCGTCGGGCCCAACTGCAACGGCATCTACAACGCCCCGGGCCGCGTCTCGATCGGCTTCAACTCCGCGCACGCCAAGGTGCTCGCTCCCGGGACCACCACCGTGCTGTCGCACAGCGGCGCCCTGTTCAGCCCGATCGCCCAGCGCGCGACGCGCCTGCGGGTGGGCTTGAGCAAGTTCGTGTCCTTGGGCAACGAGGTCGACCTCGACATGCTCGACTTCCTGGCCCATGCGGTGCGCGACGACGAGACGCAGACCGTCGCGCTGCTTTTGGACTCGATCCGCCACGGCGACCGCTTCGCCAGCCTGGTCGACGAGCTGCGCGCCGCCGGCAAGACCGTCCTGGCGCTGCCCTTCGGGCAGTCCGAGGTGGGCGCGTCGGCCGCGGTCGCCCATTCCGGGCGCCTGGCGACCGACAAGCGGCTGACGCGATCGTTCCTGGACTGCCTGGGCGTCGGCCACGTCGAGACCGTGGAGGCGCTGCTCACGGCGTGTGCCCTGGCCGCCCGACCGCCGCGGCCCGGCGCGGGCGCGGCGTGCTTCACCTTCTCCGGCGGGGCCGGCGCGATCTTCGCCGACGCCGCCGAGCGCGCCGGCGTGCCGGTGCCCGCGTTGACGCCACAGACCGTGGCCACGCTCGAGGCGCTCTCCGACCACGCCGAGATCGCCAACCCCGTCGACATGGGCCAGCTGCGCCGGCCCACCGCCGACATGCCGCCGGCGCTGGCCGCGATCGCCGATGACCCCGGCGTGTCGGACGTCGTCGTCGCGCTGCACGAGATCAACGACGCCGGCTACGCCTGGCTGGTTCCGGGCCTCGTGGAGGCCGGCGACCTGCCCGGCGCGCGGCTGACGGTGCTCACTCCCGGCGGGCTGCCCGGCGAGATCGAGGGAGCCCTGCAGGACGGCGGGGTGCTGCTCGTGCACGAGACGCGGTCGCTCGTCGAGGCACTGGCCGCCGTGTACGCGGCGGCGGGGCCCTCCGGGCGCGCACCGGCGGGCGCGACGCCGTCGTGCCGCGGCGCCGGCGCCGCGAACGGCACGCTCACCGAGCTCGACAGCCTGCGCTTGGTCGAGCGCGCGGGCGTCCCCGTCGTGCCCTGCGTCCCGCTGCCCGACGCGGCCGCGGTCATCGGCGCGGGCGACGAGCTCGGCTGGCCGCTCGTCGTCAAGGGCGTCGCCCGCGGCGTCGGACACAAGTCCGAGCTCGGCCTCGTCCGGGTCGGCGTGCGTGACGCCGATGAGGCGACGGCCGCCTGGGAGCAGGTGTGCGCGGCGCTCAGCGGCCTCGACGCCGTCGGCGCGATCGCGCAGCCGATGGTCAGCGGGGGCGTCGAGGTCATCGTGGGCGCGCTGACCGACGAGCGGCTCGGCGCGTTCCTGCTCGCCGGCCTCGGCGGCGTCCACGTCGAGGCGCTCGACCTGGTCGTCCTGACGCCGGCGTGGGCCGACGACGCGGCGCTGCGCGAGCGGATCGCCGCGGCGCCGCTCGGTCGCGTGCTCACCGACGATCGGACGGCGCTGCCGGGTGCACTCGACGCCGTCGTCGGTGTCCTCTCGGCGATCCGCGGACTGCTCGCCGCCGACCCCGCGATCCGCGAGGTCGACATCAACCCGCTGCTCGTCCGGCCCGACGGCCCGATCGCCGTCGACGCGCTGGTCGTGGCGGCGCCGATCCCAGGAGGAGACACATGACCGTGCCCACCACCGCCAAGGCGGCGGCGCTCGTGCAGACCGGCGCTCCGTTGGAGCTGCTCGACGTCCGTGTGCCCGAGGAGCTCGAGCACGGCGCCATCCTCGTCCGGACCGCCGCCGCGACGATCTGCGGGACCGACATCCACGCCTGGCAGGACCCCGACATCGCACCGCTGCCGCGCATCCTTGGCCACGAGATGGTCGGGCGCATCGCCCGGCTCGGCGCCGGCGTCACCGCCGACTCCGTCGGTGAGCCGCTGGCCGAGGGCGACCGCATCATCTGGGCCCACGGCTTCTGCGGCCAGTGCTACGAGTGCGTCGTCCAGCACGACCCGGCGACCTGCACCGGCGGGGTCCGCGCCTACATGCGCTCGGCGGTCCATGAGTACCCGTACCTCACCGGTGGGTTCGCCGAGTACTGCTACGTCTTCCCCCAGTCGGGGCGCGTCAAGGTCCCCGACGAGGTGCCCGACGTGCTCGCCGCCGCGGCGGCCTGCGCCCTGCGCAGCGTCGTCGCCGCGTTCGACCGGCTCGGGCCGCTCGACGAGCGCCACAGCGTCGTCATCCAGGGCGCCGGGCCGCTGGGCCTGTTCTCGGTGGCCAAGGCGCTGACCGGCGGCGCGGGCAAGGTCATCGTCATCGGCGCGCCCACCGCGCGGCTGGAGATCGCGCGGCGCTGGGGCGCGCACGAGACGATCGACATCACCGAGGTGCCCGACGCCGCCCAGCGCGCCGAGCTGGTCCGCGGCCTCACCGACGGCAAGGGCCCCGACGTCGTCATCGAGGTCTCCGGTGCGCGCACCGCGGTGCCCGAGGGGCTCGACCTCGTGCGCCGCGGCGGGCGCTACCTCGTGGTCGGGCAGCTCAGCCCGCACACCGCGGAGATCCGGCCGATGGACTTCGTGGTCAAGCATCTGCGCGTCATCGGCAGCCTCAGTGCCACCATCGACCACTACTACCGCGCGCTGCAGTTCCTCGTGCACTACGCCGACCGGTTCAGCTGGGAGGACCTCATCTCCAACCGCTATCCGCTCGAGCGGATCAACGAGGCGATGGAGGGCATGCGGACGTTCACGGAGATCAAGCCGGCGATCACCTTCGAAACGACCCGCTCGGCAACCGCATGAGCTCGCCGGCCAAGGTGGCGACATGAGCGACATCCCCGACACGCCGCCGGACCAGGTCGCAGACGGGGTCTGGGCCATCCCGGTCAAGATCCCGAGCCCGCGGCTGAAGGTCGTCAACAGCTATGCCTTCGACGCCGGTGACGGCGGCCTGGTGCTCGTCGACCTCGGCTACAGCGACGACCGGTCGCTCGCGTCGCTCGAGGCCGGCCTCGCCGCGATCGGGGCCAAGGTCGAGGACGTCCGCGGCGTCCTGTTCACACACTCCCACGGCGACCACTACGGCTTGGCCGGGATCGTGCAGGAGCGGTCGGGCGCCTGGCTCGGGCTGCACCAGGCCGACGTCTGGCTCGTCGAGCAGATCGCCGGCACGCGGACCGAGGGCGGCGGGCTCCGCGAGACCCTCGAGGTCGCCGGCGCGCCGGTGCCCGAGTCCGAGGGCGATGCCCCCGGGCGCACGTGGACGTTCCCGCCGCCCCTGCCGGAGCGGATCCTCGCCGACGGCGACCGGCTGCAGCTCGGGGCCTACGAGGCTGTCGTCCATCACACCCCGGGCCACTCGCCGGGGCACCTGTGCTTCGAGGTCCGCGACGCGGGCGTGGTGCTGACCGGCGACCACATCCTGTCGCGCACGACGCCGAACGTGGCGGCCTGGCCGTGGACCACCACGGACCCGCTGGGCGACTACCTCCAGGCGCTCAGCGCCGCCGAGCGGTTCGGGGACGGACTGCTCGGGCTGCCGGGCCACGAGGACCAGATGGACGACGTGGGCGCACGGGCGCGCGAGATCCGCGACCACCACGAGGAGCAGCTGCGGGCCGTGATCGACATCGTCGGCGACGGGCAGGCGACGATCGCGGAGGTGGCCGAGCAGATGGACTGGTCGCGCCCCTGGGACAAGCTCACCCCCATGGATCGGATCATGGCCCTCGGCGAGGGCAACGCGCACCTGCGCCTGCTCGAGACGCGCGGGCAGCTGCAGCGCACGGACCAGCGGCCCGAGCTCTGGTCGCGGGTCAACGGGGGCGCCCTGGACCGATGACGATCCCCGCGCAGCCGCGCTTCGCGCTGGGGCGCCCGGTGTCGTGCCGCCCGACCGTCACTCCGTCTCGAGCGCCGCGAGGTGCTCGTTGAACCGCTCCACCCATTCCTCCGAGGTCGCGTCGGCCTGGACCTTCAGCCGCGGTGCCTCGAGCCTGAGCGTCTCCGGGACGTCGATGTCGAGGTGCTCGATCACCCGGCGCACGGTCGTCTCGGGCGCAGCGGCGAGCTCCTCGTAGGTGACCTTCAGGGGCCGGCGCCCGAGCCCGAGGAAGTACGCGTCCCAGGACGCGTCGTGGGCCGTGAGCAGGCGCACGAGGTAGTTGATGGCCCTGAAGGAGAAGTGCACCTCGGACCTGGCCGTGTCGCCCTCGTGCCGCCAGGCCTGCGTCTGGACGGCCTTCCACAGCGAGATCGCCTGGCGCACCTTGTCCTCGCGCGTGATCTGGACGTAGCGCAGCCCGGGGAAGATCTCGTTGAGCAGCTGCGGGATCGGCAGCGCCTGCAGCCCGTCGATGGTGCGCAGCAGGTCGGCGAAGTCGCCGAGGTAGCCCCACATGAGCTTGGCGCCGAACACGCCGTTGCCCGTCGTGCCCTCCCCGATCGCCCACTGCAGGTACTGGTCGTAGGTCTCGCGGCTCCACAGCGGGTTGGGCTGGTGGACGATGTCGGCGCCGGGCATCTCGCGGAAGGCGAGCCGCTCGATGATGTTGGCGTGGCGGGCGGGGTCGAAGTACTCCTCCGGCCGGCGCGGCTGCCCCGAGTGGCGCAGGGCCTCGAAGTACTCCTGCGGGTGGCCGGCGATGCCGGCCTGGTCCAGGAGATGGCAGAGCAGCGTGCTGCCGCTGCGAGGCGTGGCGCACACGAGGTAGGAGGTCAGGGGCCGCATTTCCCAGATTATCTACTGTGCCAGTGAAGAAGGCCGTACCGCGGGCTCCTGCATCATCTCGCAGGAGATGCAGGCGGTGGCCGTCGTCCTGTGCGTCATCGCGGTCGCGGCGCTCGGCGCGGCGATCCGCGACATGGTGCTCGGCACGGACACCGCGCGGCGCGGCTGGGTGCTGCGGACGATCGCGGTCGTGGCGTTCCTGCTCGCGGTCGTGCTCAACGCCGCGCGCTGAGCGCTACGGCGGCGCAGTGCGGCGGCTCAGCGACGGAGCTTCTCGTACGCCTTTCGTGCGGCGCGGCGCCGCGCGGGCGACAGATCGCCGCGGCCCAGCGAGAGGTCCCCGGGGCGCAGCTCCACCGGCAGCGGGCTGCGCCGCACCGACGCGGCGGAGGCGTCGGGCCCGATCAGCCCGATGATCGACGGGTCGATGAAGGTCGTCTGGACCTGCGGCGTGGCGTGGTCGACGTGGAAGCGCGCGAGCGAGAACACCTTGCTCCTGGGCTGCCGCGCGTCGTGGACCGCGCGGTACTCGACGTCCAGGCCGCGGGTGGTCGCCTTGAGGATCCCGTAGCCCTTGTAGGCCTGGTCGGAGAAGGCCATGTGCGGGTTCTGCGAGGCGATGAGCAGGTCCAGGAACAGCGCCGCGGCGACGCGCTGATGCTCCTCGGCGGCAATCCGGTCGGCGATGCCCGGCGAGCTGATCGCGCCGCCCACGAACTCCGTGGCGACCGGGACGCCGTCGCCGCCGGCGAGCGGCACGCCGTCGCGGCCCGTGGGCGTCACATGTCCGGCGAAGAACGTGTGGATGTCGCCGGTGATGAACGAGACGCCCTTGACCTGGTGCGCCAGCAGGTGGTCGAGGATCTCCTGGCGCTCCGCGCCGTAGCCGTCCCACGAGTCCGTGTTGAGCGGCAGGCCGGTCGGGAAGTCCAAGGACATCATCATCACCTGGTTGGCGATGATCTTCCACGGCGCGCGCGAGCGCGCAAGCCTGTCCTTCAGCCAGGCCTTCTGCGGCGCCCCGAGGAGCGTCCGCGGCGCGTTGTACTGGTCTGGGCCGCAGGCGATGACCAGCGCCGCGTCGGTGGGGTTGCACGGCTGGTCGTCGCGGTAGCGGCGGCTGTCGAGCAGGAACAGCTCGGCGTTGCCGAGCGGGAGCGACCCATAGATCTTCGTGTCGTCCGTGCTCAGGCGCGGCATCGCCTCGCGCCAGGCGCGGTAGCCGTTGGCCCGCCGCTGCAGGAACGGCACGCGGCGGTCCGTGGTGGCCCCGCCGGGCAGGGTGCCGGCGTAGTTGTCCTCCACCTCGTGGTCGTCCCAGATCGCCACCAGCGGGAACTTCTCCCGCACCGCCACGAGGTTGCGGTCGGAGTGGTACAGCGCGTACTTGTCGCGGTACTCGCCGAGGGTCTGGGTCTCGCCGTCGGGCGCCGTGGTGTCCTGACGGACGGCCCCGGTCGCCGAGGCGATCCCCGCGAAGCCGTGCTCGTAGATGTAGTCGCCGAGGCACACCACGAGGTCGACGTCGTCGCGCGTGGCCAGGTCGGCGTGCGCGTGGTAGTAGCCGGCGATGTACTCCTGGCAGGAGAAGAAGGCGATCGTCAGCGGCTCGGTGGTGCTGGCCGGGCGCAGCGTCCGGAAGCGCCCGACCGCGGAGTCGGTGTCGCCCGCCGCGAAGCGGTAGAAGTACTGGCCGCCCGGCTTCAGCGCGCCGCCGGCGATGCGGACGCGGGCCGTGCCCGCCGCCGACGGGTCGGCGATCGCCTCGGTCGCGACCAGCGTGCGACCAAAGCCGGGGTCGTCGGAGACCTCGACCTGCAGGCGGGCGGGAGCCTCGAGGCCGGCGAGCTTCGTCCACAGGGTGATGCCGGTGCCCGTCGGCTCGCCCGACGCGACGCCCTCCGCGAAGGCGACGTCGCTGGCGACCGGGACCGCGGCGCGGGAGCGCACCTGCAGCGGGTCGACGAGGACCATCGCGCCGCCGACGGCGGCGGCGCGCAGGAAGTGGCGCCGCGACAGCGGCCGGCCCAGCGGAGCTCGGTAGGCCATGGACCGGGATCCTGCGCGACCGGGGCCCCCATCGCAAGGGGCGTTCACCGGCCGGTTGCAGGACGGTTCAGCCTCCGGTCGGCGTCATCGCGCCGCTCCGACCGGCGTGCCGAGCCGGGGCAGGACCTCGTGTTCGAGGAGCTCGAGGCTCTCCCACGAGAGGTCGGGGTCCATGCCGCCCATGAGCGGGTGGAGGATCACGAGCGTGTCGTCGGCCAGGCCGGCAAGCAGCGCGACCGCCTCGTCGGGCGTCAGGACGGAGTACACCCCGTCGGCCCGCAGGGGCTCGGCCGACGCCGGGACCTGGTCGGGGAAGAACGACGACACGGTGTTGCCGTTGGCGGCGGCCGACCGCGCCATCCAGGTGGAGTAGGACGCCGACTCGTGCAGGGCGTGCGGCGCGATGCGCGCCCACGCGGCCTCCGGATCGTGGCTGACGTGGAAGAACCGCATGTGCCGCGGCCGCTCGGGCCCGGGGTCCGCGTGGCCTGCCTCGGCCATCGCCTCGCGGTAGACCTCCCACAGCCGCCGGTCGGGGATCGTCGAGTAGAACCCCATGTCGAACCGCCCGGCGCGCCGCGCGCCGCCCTCGGCCGAACCGCCGATCAGCAGCGGCGGCCCGCCGCGCTGGGCGGGGCGCGGCGTGACCTGGACCTGCCGGCCCTCGTACTCGAACGGCTCGCCGGTCCAGGCCTGGCGCAGCACGTCGATCGTGCGCTCCAGCGTGGCGCGCCGCCCCCTGATCGGCACGTCGAACATCTCGGCCTCGTGCACGGCGTAGCCCAGGCCGAGGACGACCTCGACGCGCCCGTGCGACAGGAGGTCGAGGACGGCGAGGTCCTCGGCCAGGCGCAGCGGGTGGTACAGCGGCGTGATCAGGGCGCTGAAGCGGATGCCCAGGCGCTGCGTCCGGGCGGCGATGGCCCCGGCGAGCACGATCGGCGCCGGGAGGTAGCCGTCCTCGGAGCCGTGGTGCTCCATGAGCAGCACGCGTTCGAAGCCCATGCGGTCGGCCCAGGCGCACTGCTCGACGGCGGCGGCGAGCAGGTCCTCGCTGGAGGCCTGGCCGAACTCCGGGGCGCGCAGGTCGTACTTGAGTGCGAAGCGCGGCCCACCCGTGACGGTCGCCATGACGGCCGACCCTATCCGACCTCCGGTCCCCCGCGACCGGCCTTTCGTCCGTTCGGATGCGGACAATGCTCATGGTCGGCGCGCTGGTGTCCGATCCCGGCGTTGATCGGAACACCAGGCGACGGTTGGTCACCGCGCCTGGCTGGACGGACCGGTCATCGCCCACATGCCCGCCTCCCTCCCGACCGCCGATCCGCGCGCCGCGCGCGCCATCCGCTCGCCGCCTGCCGTCCGCGTCGCGGGGCCCTGGCTGGAGGCCGGGGGCGAGCGCCTGCTCGTGCGCGGCGTGACCTACGGCACGTTCGCGCAGCGCGACGGCGAGCCGTTCCCGCCGGCCGATCGGGTGGCCACCGACTTCGCGGCCATGGCCGCCGCCGGCGTCGGCGTCATGCGCACCTACACGGTGCCGCCCGCGTGGCTCCTGGATGCCGCCTCGGCGGCCGGCCTGCGCGTGATGGTCGGCCTGCCCTGGGAGCAGCACGTCGCATTTCTCGACGATCCCGCCCGCGCGGACGCCATCGAGGGGCGGGTGCGCGACGGCGTCCGCGCCTGCCGGCGCCATCCGGCCGTCCTGTGCTTCGCCGTGGGCAACGAGATCCCGGCTGCGATCGTGCGCTGGCATGGGGCCCGCCGCATCGAGCGGTTCCTCGAGCGGCTCTGCGCCGCCGTCCGCGAGGAGCATCCCGGCGCGCTCGTCACCTACGTGAACTACCCGAGCACCGAGTACCTGGAGCTGCCGTTCCTCGACCTCGTGTGCTTCAACGTGTTCCTCGAGGACGACGCCGCGTTCGCCGCCTACGTCGCGCGGCTGCAGAACCTCGCCGGCTCGCGCCCGCTGCTGCTCACCGAGGTCGGCCTGGACAGCCGGCGCCACGGCGAGGCCGCCCAGGCGGCGCTGCTCGGCCGCCAGCTGCGCACCGCCTTCCGGCTCGGCGTCGCCGGTGCCTTCGTGTTCTCGTGGACCGACGAGTGGCACCGCGGCGGCCAGGACGTCGAGGACTGGGACTTCGGCCTCGTCGACCGCGAGCGGCGTCCCAAGGCCGCCCTGGCCGCCGTCGCCGGGGCCTTCGCCGAGGCGCTGCCCGCGCCGGCCGGAGGCTGGCCGCGAGCGACCGTGGTCGTGTGCTCCTACAACGGCGCCCGCTGGATCGCGGGCTGCCTGGAGGCGCTCGAGGCGATCGACTACCCCAACTACGAGATCGTCGTCATCGACGACGGGTCGGCCGACGACACGGCCGCGATCGCCGCGTCGTACGCCACCCCGCAGGTCGTCACGACGGCCAACGGCGGTCTGTCTCGCGCCCGCAACGAAGGGCTGCGCCGCGCGACGGGCGAGGTCATCGCCTACGTCGACGACGACGCGCGTCCGCACCCCGACTGGCTCACGCACCTCGTCCTCGAGCTGGAGCGCGGCGGCCACGCGGGCGTCGGCGGCCCGAACGTCGCGCCGCCCGGCGACGGCGCCACCGCCGAGTGCGTCGCGCTCGCGCCGGGCGGCCCGACACACGTGCTGGTCTCCGACCGCGAGGCCGAGCACGTCCCCGGGTGCAACATGGCCTTTCGCGTGGACGCGCTGCGCGACGTCGGCGGCTTCGACCCGACCTTCCGCATCGCCGGCGACGACGTCGACGTGTGCTGGAAGCTGCAGGAGCGCGGCGCCACGATCGGCTTCGCGCCCGCGGCGCTGGTCTGGCATCACCGCCGCAGCTCGGTGCGCGCCTACCTGCGCCAGCAGTACCAGTACGGCCGCGCCGAGGCGATGCTCGAGGCGCGCTGGCCCGAGCGCTACAACCGGCGCGGCCACGCGCGCTGGCAGGGCCGGGTGTACGGGGACGCGCTGGCCGAGGGCATCGCGCGGCGCCGCCCGCGGATCGACTACGGCACCTGGGGCCTCGGGCTCTTCCAGGCCCGTGTGCCGGGCGCGCCGGCCGTCCTCACGACGCTCGCCCGCATGCCGGAGTGGTACCTCGCGCTCGCGCTGCTCGCCGGGCTCGGTGCGCTCGGGCTGTGGTGGGCGCCGCTCATCGGCGCCGCCCTGCTGGCCGTCGGCGGGGGCGCCGTCACCGCGCTCGAGCACGCCCGCGTCGCCGCCGTTGCGCAGCTGCGCGAGCGCCGGTCGCCGCGGCGCGCGTTCGCGATGCGCGGGCTCATCGCGGCGCTCCACGCGCTTCAGCCGCTCGCGCGCTTTGCGGGCCGCGAGCAGGAGCGCCGCCGGCGCCGGCGGGCCGCGCCGCGCGCGGGCTTCGGCCTCCCGTGGCCGCGGGCCCACGTCATCTGGAGCGAGCGGTGGTCGGCGCCCGAGGCCTGGCTCGCCGAGCTCGAGCGGGTCCTGGCCCCGGCGCTGCCGCAGCGCGGCGGGCCGACCGACCGCTGGGAGCTCGAGATCCGCGGCGGCGCACTGGGGACCGCGCGCGTCCGCGCCGCGCACGAGGAGCACGGCGCCGGGCGCCAGCTCGCCCGCCTGCGCACGTGGCCGGCACCCTCGCGGGCGGTCGTCGCGGCGCTGCCCGCGCTCGGCGTGCTCGCCGCCTTCGCCGTCGCCGATGGTGCCACCGTCGTCGCCGCGATCCTCGCGGCCGGGGCGATCGCCGTCGCCGGCCGGTCGCTGCGCGACTGCGGTCGCGCGGTCGGCGCCCTGCGCGCCGGGATCCGGATCCAGGAGCGCCGACGCTCCATCGCCACCGCGGCGGCCACGGCGCACGCCGCGGCCAGCCCCGACGCAGAGGAGGCCGCTGCATGAGCGTGGCACCGCCCAGCTCCGGCCACCCCACCGACCGGCCCGAGCCGCCCGCGGAGCGCCGGCCGCGCCGCCGGCTGCTGCGGCGCCGGCGCCGCGAGGGCCCGGGCCCGTGGGTGTTCCTGCGCGACTTCCCGCGCGTGCTGCCCTACCTGCGCCCGCACCGTCGCCTCGCGGCGGGCTCGCTGGCGCTGGTCGGCGCGTCGGCGGCGGTGACGCTGCTCGCGCCCTGGCCGCTGGCGATCCTCGTCGACGTCGTCCTGGGCGGCAAGCCGCTGCCGTCGCTGCTGGGCAGCCTCGGCGGGTTCGGGCGCTACGAGCTGCTGATCGTCGCCGTCATCGCCGGGCTCATCGTCACCGGCCTGGAGAACGGCCTCGCCGTCCTCGACAACTACGTCAACACGAAGCTCGACCAGAGCATGGTCCTCGACCTGCGCAGCGACATGTTCCGGCACGCGCACCGGCTGTCGCTGGCCTGGCACGACAACAAGCGGACCGGCGTGTTGATGTACCAGATCAACAACCAGGCCGCCTCGATCGGCTCGATCACCGTCTCGGTCCCGCCGCTGCTGCAGAGCGTCCTCACGCTCGCCGGCATGTTCTTCGTGGTCTTCCGGATCGAGCCGACGCTCGCGCTCATCGCGCTGAGCGTCGTGCCGTTCATCTACTACTCGGCCGGCTACTACGCGCGGCGCATCCAGCCCAAGGTGCTGCGCGTCCGCAACCTCGAGGGCCAGTCGCTGACGATCGTGCACGAGGCGATGGCCATGCTGCGCGTCATCGTCGCGTTCGGGCGCGAGCAGTACGAGCACCGGCGGTTCCTCACCCAGGGTCGCGAGGCGGTCGACGCGCGCGTGGACCTCACCGTGCGCCAGACGGCGTTCTCGCTGGTCGTCGCGATGACGACGGCGCTCGGCACCGCGCTCGTGCTCGGCTCGGGCGCGTGGTACGTCATCCAGCACCGGATGACGACCGGTGAGCTGCTCGTCGTCATGGGCTACATCGCCGCCCTCTACAAGCCGCTCGAGCAGATCAGCCACACGCTGTCGAGCCTGCAGCAGCAGTTCATCAGCCTGCGCAACGCCCTCAACCTGCTCGAGACCGAGCCGGACATCGCCGAGCGGCCCGGCGCGCCGGCGATCGGCCCGGTGGCCGGGAGCGTCGCCTACGAGGGCGTGAGCTTCGGCTATCTGGGGCGCCAGCGAACGCTGACCGATGTGAGCTTCTCCGTGCCGGCCGGTGCGCGCGTCGCCGTCGTCGGGCCGACCGGCGCGGGCAAGAGCACGCTGCTGCACCTCCTCCCGCGGTTCTACGACCCCAAGCACGGCCGCGTGCTCATCGACGGCCACGACGTGCGCGACGTGCAGCTGCACGGGCTGCGCGAGCAGATCAGCATCGTCCACCAGGAGCCGCTCCTGTTCGCCGACACGATCGGCGCGAACATCGCCTACGGCCGGCTCGACGCCACCGAGGACGACATCGTCGCCTCCGCTCGCGCGGCCAACGCCCACGACTTCATCAGCGCCCTGCCCAAGGGCTATGACACCGAGCTCGGCGAGCGCGGCGCGCAGCTGTCGGGCGGCGAGCGCCAGCGGATCTCCGTCGCGCGCGCGTTCCTCAAGGACGCGCCGATCCTCATCCTCGACGAGCCGACGTCGGCGATCGACTCGCGCACCGAGGCGGTGATCCTCGAGGCGCTCGAGCGCCTGATGGAAGGCCGCACGACGTTCATGGTGGCCCACCGCCTCTCGACGGTCCGCGACTCGGACCTCATCCTGGTGGTCAACCAGGGGCGCATCGTCGAGCAGGGGCGTCACGAGCAGCTGCTGGCCCGCGGCGGGCTGTACGCCGAGCTGCACGAGGCGCAGGTCGGGGCGCCGCGCCGGGCCGCCGCCGTCTCGGCCGACGGGCTGTCCGAGCTGACCCGCGCCGTGGCCGAGGGTCGTGGCAGCGCGCTCGCCGGCCCGGCGCTCGCCGAGCTGGCCCGCGCGATGGCCGACGGGGAGGGCACCGACCCCGCCGGCGGTGACGACGAGGCCGTCTGGCTGCTCGCGGGCGCGGCCTGGCCGCTGCTGCGCGACGGCTCGCCCGACGCGCTGCGCGCGCTCGCCGCGCGTCCGGCGGTCGGCGGGTCGTCGGCGCTGGCCGCGCGGCTGGCGGCGCGCATGCTCGCCGACCTCGGGCTCGACGAGCCCGCCGGGCAGGACGAGCGGAGGGCCGCATGAGCGCGCCGCGGATCGTGGTCCTGGGGATGATGGCCAAGATGCCCGTGCCGGGCGTCCTGTGGCAGACCGTGCACTACCTCGTCGGACTGCGCCGGCTCGGGTTCGACGTGTACTACGTCGAGGCCCACGGCCGCTGCCCCTCGATGCTCATGCGCGAGCCGACCGACGACGGCGGCCGGCTCGCCGCGGAGCTCATCGACACCACGTTGCGCCGGTTCGATCTCGGCGACCGCTGGGCCTACCAGGCGCTCGAGGCCGACGGCCGCTGCTACGGCATGAGCGAGCGGGCGCTGCACCGGCTGCTGCGCGACGCCGCGGTAGTCATCAACCTCCACGGCGGCACGGAGCCGCGGCCGGAGCTCGGCGAGCGCCTCGTGTACCTGGAGACCGACCCGGTGCAGCTGCAGATCGAGCTGCGCGACGGCGAGGCCGCGACCTTCGAGTTCCTGCGGGCCCACTGCGCCTTCTTCACCTTCGCCGAGAACCTCGGCGCACCCGACTGCACGCTGCCGGTCTGCGACGAGTTCGCCTTCCGCCCGACGCGTCAGCCGGTCGTGCTCGACTTCTGGCCCGCGGCACCGGCGCCGGCGGGCGCGCCGTTCACGACGATCGGCAACTGGCGCCAGGGCTGGCGCACGGTGCGGCTCGACGGCGAGACCTACACCTGGAGCAAGGACGAGCAGTGGCTGCGCTTCCTCGACCTCCCGGCGCGCACCGGCCTGCCGTTCGAGCTCGCGCTCAGCGGCTACGAGCCACGCCACCGCGAGCACCTCGAGGCCCGCGGCTGGGCGGTGCGTCCCGCGCTGGACTTCGGCACCGACATGGAGGCCTACCGCGCCTTCGTCGCGGCCTCGCAAGCGGAGTTCACGGTGGCCAAGGACCAGAACATCCGCCTGCGCACCGGCTGGTTCAGCGACCGCAGAGCCACCTACCTGGCCGCCGGGCGTCCTGTCGTCACCCAGGACACCGGATTCCGCTGCGCGCTGCCGACCGATGA
>Ga0157379_10000759_pt1 | contig 26144 bp, 27 predicted proteins | sample S25metaG_FD_121802 | JGI IMG/M metagenome (GOLD analysis project Ga0157379, IMG submission 121802) | Switchgrass rhizosphere microbial communities from Kellogg Biological Station, Michigan, USA - S2-5 metaG | ecosystem: Host-associated > Plants > Roots > Rhizosphere > Soil | place: USA... | reverse complement strand
TCTTCGATTCATGCCGCTGATGCAACGATTCGGACTGGTAGATTACTGGCGCTCGACCGGACACTGGCCGGACTTCTGCTCGGACGCCGGATTGCCGTATGACTGCAAAGCCGTGGCGGCAAAACTAGCGGCAACTTCGGTGCGCCGATAATTTGCTGTGTTCGGCCAAACGCGAAACGCCGCTTTCCACCCATAGCGGACCTTCGCCCCTTACTGGGCCTGTAGGCCAGATCGGATTCCTCTGCCTCGAACAAAGCTCGGGACACCATCCCCAGAGCCGCCAATCAAATGTTTGTCCAACTCTTCGAGCGTTCTCAATCCCGGGGTGACGCGCGGGTGACAATGGTACGCGCGTCTGAATGATTTGGCTCGAAACAGAGCGTGTCACTTTGCGCGACCCTTGCCGCGTAATTCAAACAATCTTCGCATCGCATCCCGCGGAGAACCCAGACTCCACTAGCCGAGAAATTGTGCATACATTGCTAGTCTTGACGAGTGGTTCTCCTCCGGTCGAGAACAGAGTCTTGTCCACGTACCTCTCACTTCGGCGAGAGCTTGCACTCTCCAGATCCCTTGGTTTCCGGTGCGCAACCTTTGTTGCAGGTCGCAGAGGCTTCATCTCCGTCCTTGTTGTCACAAAGCATCATTACGCCATGGACTTGCCGGCACGAACCGTCCCGCACAGATACGACATAGGCTTTCCCGTTGTCACACTCGAGCGTGTTTGTCGCGGCGACGGAGGGACGCCGAGGCTGATTGTGCATCGACGAAACGCCGCCTTTGTTGTTTACCGCGGAGGCTGGTACGAAGGTCAAGGAAACAAGAAGCAGGGCAAGGGCAAGCGATGACTGGCTTTTCATGAAAGCTACTCCCCGTCGGTTAAAGTTATCTGCATTGTGGTTGCCTAGTTTGAGTGGTGATGCCCCTGACGCGGGATGCACGCCGGAATTGCAAAGATCTCACGCCGTGAACGCGTTCGGATAAAGATCACAAAAATTGCCGGAGAAGAATTTTGTCTTTGCATCATCGCTCAGACTTGCCGTCGATCGTTCAAAGCGGCCGATTGGATCGCGGCCCCCTTCGGCGTGCGGATAGTCCGACGAGAACATGAAAAGTTCCGCGAAGGATTCGCTCACCATCTGGGCCACGTCCTCGAACGGATAGGGCGTGAAGCGCAGTTGCTGACGGATTTGCTCCGATGGCTTCCGCTTCATCTGCGCCAGATGTGGCTCAGAGCGGCTCCAGATATCGACAGCATGATCAAGCCTACGGATCATGTCGGGTACCCAACCAGCTCCGATCTCTATGCAGCCGCCGCGCAGGTTTGGATGGCGCTCAAGGACGCCGTCGAGCACGAGCATGGACAAGAACCGATGCGCGGCGTGATGGATGACGGTCAGGTCCTTGGAGCCGATCACTTCGGCACCGCCTCGTGCACTGACGCGCCCGGGATAGCCGTCGTTCATCCAGGGATCGGCCACCCTTAATGGTGCGCTGCCGACATGCAGGATGAACGGAACAAGGCGTTCTTCCAACGTGCCCCAGATGGCATCGTGTGCCGGATGGCCAGGCGATCGCTCGCCCGGTGGATCGGCCGCGATCCACACCGCTCCGAGACCGAGCGCAACTGCATGCAAAATTTCGGCGAGGGCACAGTCTGGATCATCTAGTGGCACCATGGCGGCGCCGATCAGGCGGGGATCGGCCGAGCAGAATTCGGCCATCGCGCGATTGTGCGCGCGCGCGATTTTGTAACGCGCCTCTAGGGGCGCCTCGAAGGTGAGCCGTGCGCAGAAAGACGAAAAGACGACCTGGCGCTTGAAGCCCAGAAGATCGAGCGCGAGCGTGCGCTCCTGGCCGCTGAACGCGCCAAGCGCGTCATGCCACTTGGGTCCGTGCGTGATACCACTTCCTTGCTTCACGAGCCTGGCCACGACTTCAGGTGGGTGGCCCTTCCTTCCAGCATGCTCGCGCGGATCGAACTGTCCGGTCGTCACTTCCATGAGCGAAGGCATCAGGCCGCGATCGGCGGGATCCGCATGCGCGACGAGAAAGTCGGGTAACTCCATCAGGTGACTATCGGCGTCGTGGATCAGCCGTTCGCCGGCATAGCTCATTGCGACCTCGCGTATGTGAAGTGGTACTATACCACAATCGTGGGGTGACCCCGGTTCGTCCGGACAGCAGAAAGTGCAACCGCAAATCTCCGGGCACCTGGAGCGTCCAGCTCCCGGCCGCGGGCGAACGCCTTGATTCACAACATGTTCGAAGCGTCGGCACCGAAGGGCCTCGCGTCGTGAGCCGCCTTGGCGTATTTTACTCCAACAGAACTGGCCTCGGGGAGTTGCTATGTTCAAATCTGGCGTGTGCGCTGTTGCGCTCGTACTGTTTGTGAGTGGTGCATCCGCACAAGCGCCGCCGATGGATATGAGTTGGGGCATCCAAAATCAGATGCAATATCAATACATGGGAGACCAACGAGCGCGGGCGGCCGCTTTGGCGTACTACAACTACATGCGAGCCCTTCGCGCGCGCGGATACAGAGGACCATCGCTGCCAACGGGCGTCACGGGTCGCTCACTTCAGAATTCCATCAACGGGGCCAACCGTGCCACCCAAGGTTATATACGACACTCGCAGGCGGGCTCGAACGCGCGCTCAAACGCCGTCGACGATTATGATATGCGCGCAATTCGCGGCTGCTACTACTACCGGAACCAATGGGGGCATCTCACTTACGCTTGCCGCTAGCATGTCTCAAAGAACAAGCGACCGGGAAGCCGCGGTTAGAGACGAACGCCTGGAGTTGCGCTGATCGACCAGCTGTGTGTCCTGCAGACAAGGTTGCACCCACTGCGTCGATATTCTGGGCACTGACAATCAGCATCTATGTCATCAACCAAGGGCGGGTGTTGCGCCAAAGCCTGATTCCAATAGAGTCCGGTCAAGAGGGAACTGATGGCGGACGTTTTCATCTCCTACGCTCGGGAAGACAGACAGTGGGTCGAAAGGCTCGCGATTCTGCTGCAAACCGAGGGTTTTAGCGTTTGGTGGGATTGGGACCTGTTGGTAGGCAAGCGCTATCGGGAAACAATTGATGTCGAGCTCCAATCCAGCAAGGCGGTTGTGGTGGTTTGGTCGCAACACTCCGTTCGATCGGATTTTGTGCGTGATGAGGCGGAGGAAGCGCAACAAAGAAACGTATTGTTGCCGGTCCTCAAGGAAGCGGTTCGGCCTCCCGCTGGGTTCCGCCAAATTCAATCCGCAGATTTGAGCGATTGGTCCGGTGACAAGTCTCATGACGAACTTCGCCGCGTTATGAAGGGTGTCGCCCACATGGTTGGGCGTCCTGCAAGTAGCGCGAACACGCCTCCACCGGACTCACTGCGGAGTGATGTCCACAGATTGGCACCTGCCGAATTGCCAAATGTGCTGCCGACCCCAATCAAAACCGAGTTGCGGCCAGCGGAATCTAGACAGGCGGTGCCTGAAGTAGCACCGGTCGCCAAACTCCGGCCCCGCTTCAGATTTCCCAATTTTTGGTCGTCCGGTTTCCCGGGCCCGAGACGGAAGTGGGCTTACTTGGCCGTCGGGGTCGTGGCTCTGTTTTTGCTGGTCTACTCTGTCAGTCAGATCTCCGCACTTTTTTCTGATACGAAGAGCAACGCTTCTGGAAATTCGAGTGTCGACGGAGCACCGTCAGGCGCACCATCGATCGTGCCGGTCGCTGGCGAAGCAGCCAGTACAACCGGCTTGCGCGCCGATGTCGCTGCCATAGTCCGACATGCCGAAAGTTCGGATCGAAACGCCCGTGAGCGGGCCGCACTTGCCGTAGCGCAAAGAAAGCTTGCAGACGCCGCGTCGGCGCGCGCGCGTCAGGGCGGGGACGCTTCGTTCGGGTTGTTGAATGGTCAAAATTCTAGCGGCACGACCTTCACGTTCGCGGGTGAGGTTGCAGAAGGTACGGAGGAGGGCGTGGGAGCTGCTGCCATGTCAAATGGCAGTCACTACTCCGGACAATGGAACAGCGGCAACGCGCAGGGACTTGGCGTTTTCGACTATGCAAACGGCGATCAATACGCCGGAGAATTTGACGAGAATCTGCCTTCTGGACTGGGCGCCGTGACGTTCGTGGACAAAAGCAAGGGTCTCGGCTACTCGGGTCAATGGGTGAGCGGTGTGTACCAAGGTTTCGGTGTCTATTACTTCCAAAACGGTACTCGCCTGGAAGGGTTGTGGCACGCGGGTCAACTCAATGGCTTGGGCGCGCGATTTTCCCACGATGGCAAAGTGCTAGAGCAAGGAACATACGATAATAGCGTGCTGAAACGATAGTTCGCGCTCGAGTTTTCGCAGGCTGCGCTAGGTAAGTACTAAGCAGCTAGCTGTTTTCGCGTTCGCAGTCGACCTGATCGACGCCACCACCGTGCGTTCGACTATAGGTGACGACAAACCATGGTTGCGCCGCCGCATCGTGTGAGAATCCCATGTAGCGGGTACTAACGACATTGAACTCTCCAAAGCCGCCGCTCCAGATCACGCTATTTTCCGCTCCAGTCACATAGGATTTGAATGGGCCGGAGGGTTCATAGCTCGGCCCGCGATATTCGGAACCCCGAATATCGACAAACGTGCCTCCGTCACAGGCATAACGCCCCGATGGCATTGCGTTGGCGGCGGCTGCTCCGCTTCCGGCGCTCATGAAGAAGGCCACAAGTCCAGTGGCGGAGACGAGAGTGAGCGAGCGCATATGAAGTACCTCCGGATCGAGCAACACACTCCATCACGCTGCATGTGAAGTCCAGGCATTTCGATGCACGTTGTCCTGTCATTAGCGCGTCCAACCTTCAAAAGCATGCGCGACGCTTGGATATTTCAGTAGTCGACGTTCGATTTCTGCCAGGTGCGCCCCGCCTCGCCAAACGAATCTCACGCGCGTACTACTGTTCATGCACACACGTTCGGCCGCGCTAAGCTCGCTGTCAGCGAGAGGATCAACGCGAATGATCGTCAATGAGTGGGCAATTTGCGGTACCGCATCCGGTCCCTGGACAATCCGACTTGCACTCAATGTCCTTTCCTTCATTAGTCCTTGTCGCACCTGCCCCAGGATTTCTGGAATGCGCCGTGCCATCTCGCGGTTCCAGTAACGATCCTTTTCTGGTAGATCGCGCCAGTCTTTCAACATCGGATTGCGTTTGAGCACGTCGTCCCGCACCTCGCCATAAGTCCAACCGGCAGACCTGCGCTCAATGCACCAGCGATAGTGCTCGATTTCCCCCAATTGCTCCAATTCCTGCGGCGAAAGCTCGACTTGGGCGGCGCCAGCGACAATTCGATAGCCAATGGCGCCAAGAGCAATCGCCATGTGATCGGCCTGCGCGCGGTTTGAAGCCTTGAAGCGCTCAGGCAGGTGCGACCACGGCACGGAGGCAGGCGCGTTGTCACCAAAGCCACCTGATCGCGCATAAAGGTTGTGTCCAGCCCGCGCCAGGCTATCGAGTTCGTGCCCAAGCAATATGTCGGGCGATGTCAATTGTTGTCGGCTACCAAAGGGCACAAGTCGGTTTGGCAGTAAGGCATGAGACTCAACCTGCTTTAAGAAGGTTCCCAACTTGAACTGTTCTTTGAGGCGAACGAAAACCGGGACCGTGAGCTGGTCAATCCGATCCAGACAGGCACGAAACTGGAGCGCGACAAATAGTGAATCGTCGTCATCGTCGAGCGCCACGACGAGGAAGTCCGCCGCGCGTTGCGCGAGGAGGTGCTCCATTTCTGGCCATATATCGGGCCGGTCTATGCTGAATTTGCAAGCACTGAACGAGAAGTCGGCAAGCGACGCCAGGGCAGCATCTCGCACTCGAAACCTGGACTCTTCGTCCGCTGCGTTTTGTGTCAACACGGTCAATGCGGCGCGGATTCCCGGTAACGCAAAATTCGAACAAATGGCGCGACGGGCCACTTCTCTATTTGAGTCTCCAAATCCCGCCAACACGACATGCGGCCGACTACTGTCATTTGCGGAAGACTGCATACTTTGAAAGCTTGGCGAAAAGAGCAGCAGTCGAGCCGCGTCTATAGCGGTGTTGAACAATTGAACTTCAACGTGCGAGCCGCCAAGCGAAGCAGTGCGGTGGTGTATGAGTGAGTCGAGCATCCAGTCGCTGCGCACTTCAATCAGCAGCTTGACCTCGCAGCGGCTTTGCGCAACGAGATACTCGGCAGCGCACAGGCCGATTTCCAAATTTTGGGCATCTGATCCCGTCGTTACAATGACGCTGTCCGCGCGCAACAGGCCGGCCAATTTCAAGAGGCCAGGTTGCGTGGCATCGCCATTGAGAACCGGCACGCCCAATCTTTCGCAGGCCAGCGCATTGACTCCAGTCCCATCACGCGTCACCACGACAACCGATTTGCCAGCGCGGTTCATGCTATCGACTATCTGCATACCCGCATCACCCAAGCCGCAGACGATGATGTGGTTGCGCGCGCGATGGGCCAGGGCAACTCGTACGTCTCGGCGCATATTGGACAGAAGCAGCTTGGCACCGCCGAATAGTGCCGTTGCCGGTAGCATGTACTGCGCGATAACCAACTGCAGCGGTGCTTTGCCGTAAGCGTATGTACCGGCTCCCCTGATGAGTCCGATTGTCTGAATGATAGCGTCGCCGATCGAGTGGCCCGACTCTAGAAATCCCCATAGGCCAAGGAGCAACGAACCCACGCCGACGGGTCCAATGAGCGCCCAGTCCTTTAGTCGAAAGAGATCGGAGAACATGCCCACCGCCTAGCGAAGTGTGTTCAGCAGCAGAAGGCTGTGGCAAGCTTTCAGCACCGGAGGCACCAGCGCCAAAACAACTGATCGCCCCAACATTCCGGCCCCCAAAAAAGCCCTGACTCGATCGCAGCCCGCGATTCAATGCACGAAGAGCATCGAGGTGTTAGAAAGAAGTTAGGCCGAGTATGTGGGCAAGCCAAGCGGCGACGAAGTCACAATTCGATGTGCTTGTCGGCAAAGAGCTCCGACCAACCATCGACGTCGCGCAACAACACTTGGGCCACGACGGCCATTTGCTCCCCTAGTTCGTTGATTGTCCGCGACCTTTCGATCCGGTCTCGACAGCGCAACAGTGTTGACATGAGCACGCTGGAGCGCCGGGCGACCAGACTGTGTTCTCCGTATCCACGCATCGCCAACAATGCGCCAGCGACAGTTGGCAGCAGAATTGTTGCGGCTTGCAATGTGGCCGAGTGGAGAAAGAGTTTGAATGTAACTGCGATCACGGCCATGGCTATGATCGCCATCGTCAAGTCACGCAATAGCCGGCTGGCGGCGCTACGCAGATGTGCAGATTGCTGATGATAGACAATCTGTCCATTCACGCATTGATCCACAAGGTATCGCGTCATTGACGAGAGCGGCACCGGCGCAGTGTGAAAGTCTTCGCTTGGCATGGCCATTCGAAGGGATCTTAGAACGCGGCGGCAGTGCTCGTATGTCCAATTGTGTTCGACCTGTGCAGGATCTGCATCGTTGTCCAAGCCTGAAAATGACACAGGGCGTCCGCAGATGAGCAAGTACCTGGCATAACGAAGTATCTCTGCGATGAGACGATAATCGATCCACCGAGCGAGCCATCTTTGTCTGTGCGCCACGCCCACAATCAGTAGCGCATAGAGCAAACAACTTAGCTCAACGAGTGTCGCGTAGAGATTGTTTGGGTGAAACACAAAATCGGCTATGGCGAATGCCGAGATTAACAAGCCGAGAAGTGCAATGAGGATTTGAGCGCTGCGATGGAGTTCGGCAAGGGACTTCGCTGCGACATCGGCGCGATGGTGGTGCAGGAAGAGCTCTACGACAGGGCTTGCCGTCGCTACGTCAAACGGAAGATCCCAGACATGGCGTGGAGGGTGGTCCGTCAAGGTAGATACCGCGCGGTTCCTTCGTAGTGTCTGGTCTAACTTCGCGGCGATGAATCGGTTGCATCCCGAGAACCAGGCAATCCACCAAGGTGTGGGTAATTGTGTTACGAAGGGCCCATTGTGCTCGAAGTCGCACCGTCGAGAAACTTCACAGGCAATATTCTCGTTTCGATACTCGTCGAGCGCCTGCACTGAGCTTCTTTCTCCGCCAGCCGAGAATGGGCCAGTCGCACCCAGAAGCTGAGTGACGAACAGCTCGAGAGCAGGACCGGTGTCCGCTTCGTTCGCAAGAGTTCGGCCATCAATAGAAAGTGAGAACGAGCCAGGGGACTTCGGATCAATGACTATGGCTGGCACGCCGCGCCCGATGACGTCTCTGACGCCGAGCCCAGTTTCGGAGCCCCATCGCTCAGAGCTGAGAATCGCGATGAGCATATCCGACCACCGCGCAACGGCTCGGCTGCAGTCGCGATAGGACTGCTTGCGCGACTTCTCGTCAGACGACGGTCCGTCGAGGACGAGAACGCCATAGCCACTTGGTAACGCTGCTTGCGAAAGCAAGCTTCTAAACTCGTGGATAGTCTCGGTTGGGTCTTCTGATAGGTCGAACGTGGACTCGTAGTTTGAAATGTTGAACGGGATGATCGCTCCCAAGCGACAGTGATTGTCGAGCGCTGCGTTGGCGATCAAGCGATCGGCCCCTTCTGCCAAAGGAGTAATCACAAATATGTCCAACCCTCCTCGAAATGTGGATACGGCGGCTGGTTGGCGGAGCGCTGACTCCGCGATGGCTCGCAAGTGTCGAAGTAGCCGGCCAATGGTCTTCTTGATCTCTGCTTCCACGCGTGCATTGACCGTGCGATGACCTATACCTGCAATGCGGATCGTTGGCCGAACTCGGGGATCATCGGCAATCTCGGGAGCGCGTTCTTCGAGAACACGGTTGAGTGCGATCCTTGCGGCGGCGTCTGGTGATGTCATTCTAAGTTCAAGCGACCGTCGGTCATTCCGCCTCGCCAGTCTAGAAATGTCCCACCGCTGTCCATAGCACGCACTCATGGGGTTCGGCAGCCCGGCGCATGTTTCCTGCCGCACACGGCCTAACCCGTCATCTTGCCGGGCGAATGTCGCAACGAATCCGCTTTACATGCGTCCAACAATTTTTCGCGCAAGCTGCTCTGCAGCTGGCATGGGATCACCGCCGTTTGCCGGTTGAACGATAATGATCACGTAGTGGCGGCCCTTAAGGACATTCAGCTGGACGAATCCGGCGAGTGAACGAAATGCAAAAGCGTCGTCCCCCAGTCCTGCAAGAGGCGAAGTGCCGTTCATGCGGGACCGATCAAATTCAAACTGCTTGCGGCCACCATCCTTCCGCTGGATCGACAGCTCTCCGCGTGCCGCGCGCCAGGAGCAGCCTCCAATGCCATCCAGGAAAGGAGCGCGGACGACAGAACCTAGAGCGGCTTCGACATCCACGGGATCGACGAGGCTACATGTTGAGCGTCGTCCGGCGTCTGGGGCAGAGGTTGGGTGGTCGGCAACACTGGCAACATTGAAGAGATGCCGAAACGCTAGAGCCATCAATGGACCACTTCCGGTATCCATCGATGCCGATGTTGTGGTCACGATCACAACGCTAAGGTCCTGGACTACCATTTCACAATAGCCGCCTAGAGGGCGATTGTCGCACTGCGCCAGTGGTGGGTAAGAAAGCAACTTTCCGGCATGCACTGGTAGGGCAAGATGTCGGTTGTCGTAGGTGATGGCGTTTCCGGTGTTGCTGAAGACATAGTAACTGATTTGCGCCTTTCGATCGCCTCCCGGAAAGGTAATGCGCACGGCACCGATGAGGCCGAGTGCGTTGGCATCGCCGCCCGGGTCAAAACGAAAAACACGCGGCTTTATGTTGCCTTGCTGCGTCTCGAGCGGCGTGCGCGAGAGCGCCAGTACGAGGCGGCCAGCATTGTCCGTCGACGCTGCGACTTCCGACAGCGACAAAAACGACAGCAGAAAAAGAGAAAAGATCCCTTGGGTGAAATGGCTGGATCGCATCGCACTACCTCTGGCCCGGTCAGCATGGCACAGGTCCGCTCGGGACGAAAAGGTGGATGCTCGATGTCTCGGACATCCGATCGTTCGCCGAACAGGATTACAAAGCATCCCACAGTCGCCGAGCGAGCGTACGGAGCGAAAATTGTGCCTTGGGTCTTGCTTCAAGCGCTTTGAGACGCGAAACGGCCTTCGCGAGCGCCTGTTGCGGCCCGGCGATAAATCTCTCTGGCAGTGCATAGTAAAAGCTCACCTGTTTCAACTTCGCTGCACTGACCGCTGGTTCACAGTCTTCCTTCCGCGCCAGGCTAAGTTCAGTCCCAGCAATCCGCCGCACGACGTTTAATTCGTGAGGCTTCAACAATAGTCCGAAGCGCATTTCAGCTGCATGCGTCCGTCGCGCGGTTAGCATGTAAGGCGCTTGGATGCGAGTGAGGTCTTTGCGCCCGTATAGATCAACTTCAAACTCATATTCGGCTAAAACTGGATCCATCTTCTTGAGATTTGCAGGCAAGATCTCGCAGTGGCTATCGTATACCGCAAGCGAGGACTCAAGCGGCACAAACTGGTACTCTTTGGGAGCCATTAGAAGCGGTACCTGGAGATAGGTCTGCGACCCTGCGTGATGGACACCGCGTTCCATGAAGTTTGTAGTGAGCGAGGAGCGCGGATAAACAAAATATCGATCCGATGCCACGAGATACCTGATGAAATGCTTTTTCCAGGATGTGTCCGGCCAACCGAGCACGTCACTCGGGAGATAGTCACGATCCAAGGAGTCCTGATGAGAATGGTCGTACCAATTCCGAAAAGCCAACCACTGGGCGGATGTCCAGCACTGACCCCAAGACGAAGCGATCTGCATGAAGTAGCAATCGGCGCCATCCTCAATCGGGCAAAAGCCTAGTTGGGCAGTTTCGTTGAATCGGTGACTATAGAGCGAGATTCCGCCAATCCGGGCATCGTTTTGAAAGACAGTGATCGCAGCGAGTGCGTATTGATAGAATTCGGGCGAGACAAAGAGATCGTCCTCTAGAACGATGACTGCGCCATAAGTTTGAGAGAGATCTCCACAGCGCAAAATGTGCTCTTTTAGTCCCAGCCTCTGCGAGTGCTCGACGATGTCCTTCTCGCCATAGGGCCAAGAAAAGCCGTCGGCCGCGCTGCGGACTGACTCGGCAGCATCTTCGGAATGGTCGATACTGATAATCAACCGCGTTCCTTCAGGAACGCGGGCGGCGGCAAGCGAATGGAGAAGCCTTAGCAGAGAGGTTGGTCGCTCATAGGCCGCTACGACGATCGGAGGTCCCAAATTCGTTGCCTTAATGCGGTGCCAGGTGGAATACTCAATAGCGCAGTTGTCTGGCTGCCAAAAACGTTTTCCCTGATACTGGTTATGTCGGTCCGTTCAGCCACTTAAAATCAGCCAAATGCAGCGGCAGCCTTCCTGGTCGCAGTCTTAAGCGACACTTAAGTATCGTTTGTCGTCAGCGCCCAAGTTCGCGAGAGCAGTATGCAAATCTCCATCGTGACGCCTTCATACAACCAGGCTCATTTTCTGGAGCACACTATTCGTTCCGTCCTGGATCAAGGATATGACAATCTGGAGTACGTTGTCATCGATGGTGGGAGCACGGACGGTAGCGTCGAAATCATCAAAAAATACCAGTCCCAATTGGCTTATTGGCTATCGGAACCGGATAAGGGTCATGGGAACGCCTTGAACAAGGGGTTCAGGCAGACCACCGGCGAAATCATGGCTTGGCTGAACAGCGACGACCTCTATTTTCCGTGGACACTTCGAACTGTCTCGGAGATTTTCGCAACTCATCCGGAAATCGACTGGATCACCGGCATCAACACGATCCGGGATGACCAGGGCCGACTAATCGACGTGTTCCCGAACTACAAAAACAAATATGACTATTTGCTTGGGCGGTTTTGGATCCAGCAGGAGTCGACGTTCTGGCGACGCTCGATCTGGGAAGCCACGGGCGGCTATATCGACGAAGGCTACAAGTTCATGGTTGATGGCGAGCTTTGGACGCGGTTTTTTCTCAGAGAGCCGCTGTACCATGTGAGGTGCGCGCTTGGTGGCTTCAGAGACTCGGGTGTCAATCGATCGCGAGCAAACATGGATGCGTGCTTGGAAGAAATGCGGCGTTGCACTGCGACGATGGAGCGTTCGAGCGACCACAAAACGTTATCCAACTTGGCACATCTTCGCAGAGTTGTCGCTTTGCCTCGAGGTGTTGCAAGTAATCTCTATCGCAAGATGCTGCATTTTTCGGTCCCATCGCTGAGCACGGATACGGCCTACAACTTAATTGCCTATTCAGGCGGAACCTGGCGTCATAGAACCCGGGCATATTTCATCTAGAAACCGATTTGACGTCCAGCAGTCGCGGTGGCGAAATCTTGTTTGTCCACCAAGCACATGCCAGCATGCGTCTAGATTTCGATCTGGACCTTCGATGAGTGCGAGTCTGCGGTTTCCCATTCCCTTCAAATCCGCGCGTACAATGTGCAGCAAAGAGGAAGGGCCTTTCGTAGTCGTCGCGATGTTCACCTCCGACTACGCTGAAAAAGCCTCACGCTTGGCGGCTTCGTGTGACAACTTCGGGCTTCAGTACGAGATGCACGAAGTCCCCAAGATACATCGATCGATCAGCACTCGAGGCAGTGATGACCTCGCCTACACGAAGGCGAACTTCGTTCACTTCGCTTTGGCACGTCACAAGAAACCTGTTTTGTATTTGGACGCTGATTGCGAAATCGTGTCGTCTCTCACGCTTATCGCCGAGCTTGTACAATCCGCGTGTAATTTTGCCATCTACAATGCCTTCGCAGACGAGCACACCGATAGATTTGTGCCTCTAGCAGCAGACTCCAGTTCGGGTGACTGGTCAAACAGGAGTCGATATTATCGCTTCGCTGGGAGCGCGCGGTGGCACACTGAGCGACAGCTTAAATGTTCGGGGTGCACTCAGTTCTACCGAAACTCTCTTGCCGCAAGAACGCTATTGGCAAGGTGGCACCGTACGGTCGCAAACTTCCCTGGCACCGCCGATGATTGGTGCCTGGACTTTGTCTTCAACAATCTGACCCGACGGTCATGGCTCTCGTGGCTTCTGAGAGTACATTGGCTTCCCAAGTCCTATGCCCGATATGCTTGGTGGATCCACACACGGCCAGTTATCAACCACCCTGACCTGCCTGCGGGATCAGCTGGATTTGTGCACCTTGTGGATCCTTTGGGACGCAAGGTTGCATACACTTCTGAGATGACGAGGCGAGATCCAGACTGGAAATATTCCGACAACCATGTAATCGACACTCAGGGGCGTATGGTGTGCAAGTTGGTCGATGGTCAACCAATTCCCGTTGAAGCGATAGCTTCGGAACTTTGGCTCTGATTTTGTGCGAGGCCGACTCATTGAGCCATAGCTTCCGGTCACGGCGAGACTCTCCATGGACGTAGAAGAGTCCCTCGCGGATGCAAGAAAGGCGATGCGAAGAGGCGCGCTGGCAGACGCGGAAAACCGCTGCCGGTCAATCCTGGTCCAATACCCGCGGCACTATCCTGCCCTAATACTTTTGGGACAAATTCTGTCCTTCGCAGGGCGAGAAACGGAGTCATTGGCCAGCTTTGAGACCGCTGCCGCTACGAGTCCCGGCGCCGCCTTTCCATTCACCTACCTGGCAGTCAAGCGGTTTCGTGGCGTCTTCGGACCACCGCTGCGTCCTCGTTCACCAGCAAATGTATCGTCGCGAAGAATACAGATGCGGTCTCTCGGTAGAAATGGACGTTTCGGCAATCAGTTGCTCCAATATGCCTTCCTTCGCTTGTATGCGCAGGAGCACAAGCTCGTTGCGGAGTGTCCTGACTGGATCGGGCGAGACATATATGATCTTGACGATCCACTTCCCAGCACGAGGCTGCCGACGCTCACTGAGACCACTACTGATTTTTTCGGTTCCCTGCATCGCCGCACGGGGCAGGTATTTGCTGGTACGGATGTTAAAGGTTTTTTTTGTGGAAACACGAGTTCGTGGGGCAATCTGCGAAGTCGGTTTCATGAACTCTTTACACCCGCACCAAAAATTCAAGAACAGCTACAGCACGCGCTTGCAAGACTACATTTGGCAGGAAAGACGATCGTGGCGATCCATCTGAGGAGGGGTGACTTCGGCTACGGTCGATATTGGGTCGCGCCATCCAGTTGGTACGTCGCATGGTTGAGACGAATTTGGTCGACGCTCGAGCAACCAGTGCTGTTCATTGCGTCAGATACTGATGATGATCACTCCGAGTTCGCGGAATTTGTACCTCGCTCTGCAACACGGCTTGGTGTGGACATTCCGGGCGCAAACTTCGTCGTTGACCATCACATTTTGCGCCATGCCGAGCATTTGGCCATTTCCAACAGCACTTTTTCATTCACCGCGGCCATGTTGAACCAACGTGCTCTGACCTTCGTCCGCCCGAACCCCGATCTACACGAGTTGGTTTCGTTCGAGCCATGGTCCGCCCCAGTCCTAATAGACGCAACGGTCGCACTTCTAGATATTCCAGGCGACGAACAGCTATTCGTTCGAAACCACTTACGAGACCTTGAGTTGGCCGTCCATTGGGGTAGCTATTGCAGCGCCTGGACGAACCTCGCGCGCTTGGAAAATCCTAGGTTGATGGTAGTCGAAGCCGAAAGTGAGAGCAGCCTCTTGGGGCTCTTGAGAAGGCGCAGCATTCAGAGAATACCCCTTCTTGTCCTTGAGGATGCAGGAATTCTCGAACAGTTTCTGCAATATTGTGACAAAATCTTTCAGGAAGTCCGCGTTGACATGGTGCTGCTGCGTCCAATGGTAGAATCGCGAACGCCTGCCTTGTCCAGGTTTGCCGCCGTTGGCTACGACCTCGCTCGGCTGTCAGAGATCACCAAGTCGACAATGTCTTCGCATCAGTCGAAGGAATACGAAAGCTATCTCGCGTTGCGCAATCCGAAAAATTGAACGGCGCACTCCAAACGCCTGTTGACGGCACGGCGCATGTCAATCTTCGGTCTCGAACGTGTATCCAAAAGTCTCGATGTCCCGAGCAAAGCGCTCCGCCACCAAGTCTCTGGTGTAGGGACTGTACCAGCGACTGTAGTGCTCGTGCTCGCTAACGTTTTGATGCGGGATTGTGTGATGACCCAGTCCCAGCCGATCAAAAACTTTCCGTGCGTCTCTTTCTAGGCGCTCAAATCGTCCCACGAACTCCACCAACATCCTACCGTCGGCATTCGTCAGATAGTCTATCTGGTTAAATGCAAAACTTTTCTTGCAACCTTGGTCTAAGACAACCGACGTGCAGCGTCTGAGAAAATCGTCAAAGCTTGCTCCATGCTGCACCACTTGGTTCCACAGAGCAGATTGAAACGGAGTGCGGCTGTTTCGCAAGTCGTGAGGAAGTGTGTCCCTGTAGTACTGAATCATGGCGTACCAAGATACGAGCCGGTCCCATGGATTTCGCACAAAGGCAAAAGAGAAGTGGTTTCGCCACTGCTCGATTCCCATCTCTTCAAAACCTGTGCGGGCATGACCATGCTTGCCATGCCAGGTAACCAAGTCGGGAAATTGAGCCCGAAGGAAGGTCTCCAGGCTGGTTCCTGCCGTCTTCTGCACGTGAACGAAGATAAAAGCGGGCAGGTGGCTAACAAGCACTGGCTGCTTCTCCTCGCTACTAAACGTCAACTATGAACCCTAGAGCGCGCCGTCATGCCCACAGCTGGTAAAGTAGGTCGATGTGGCTATCAGCATTCGATTTCTCGGCATTGAGAAAGGCAGCTTGCCGCTTTTCCTCTGGAAAGGGATTGGAAATGATGCGCTGCGCTTCGTCCAGGGAGTCGAATACATAGCCACCTGTCCCAACATACTCTTTGAGATCGGGCCGGATATTCTGCACAAGAACGCCAACACCGCTCGCTTGCGCTTCAGCCAAACTCGCCGGCCATCCCACTGTGTTGAGCTGCTTGGACGCGGTGTAAACAAGCCACCGATGTTTCTTGTACTCGCGAGGCATGTCGTCCGGCTGCACTGGCGGCACAATGTTCACTGGGCTATCCACTTGCCGCGCGTATTGCAAAATCGAACTGGAGTCGTATCCCAGCATGTACAAATTGAATCGCAGCGATGGACAGAGGCCTGCGAGATCTACGTAGAGCGTCATCGCCTTTTTTGGTAACGCAGCACCGACATTCATGATGTCTGCGCCATTGGGGCCCGAATTGCGAAACTTCGGAATATCGACGACAGGCCAGCAAGGGTGAATTTTGTCTGGGTCGACGCCAACACTTCGAAGTCGATCAACTGCATACGGGAAACAAAGTACCCCGCGACATATAGGGTGGTTAACCGCACGGATCACGTTGGGATTGCTCAGGAACTGATTTCCGAGAGTATCGAAGGAGTGTGACCGCACCGTGAAGAATGTGCCTGCCTCTCGGGCGAGGCGCCACAGCCTTGGGGCAAGCTGCATCCAGTGGCCATGTACGATGTCGGGCCGATACTGGCGGGCCAACTCCGCGAGCTCTTCGCGTGTGCCAGAAGTTAGTTTGGTAAAAGGTTCATGTCGGTCATAGACCAGGTCTGGATCATGAAGTGTGGAAATGTGTATCTCAAAGCGCCGCTTGACGCGATCAAGTTCCGCCTGGATGTAGGTCTCGGAAATTTGAGGGTAGCTTTGTACAAGATATAGAACACGAGCCAAGAATTGGTCCCTCACATTTCGCAAAACATTCGGCCACTATTTTTGGTAGCAATGCCAAACCGTAGGGAAACAACAGAGCAGCTCATTTTAGACACCTCGCCGTGCTGCTGGCCAGCCACGCAACGGACGTCAGAACAGCACAAATAGCGCGCAATCGCCCGCTGAAGTGTTGCGCTGGCAATGGCCTAGCTGACCCTCGACCGTTCGCCATTGAGGTGCCAAGCTGCTGTGGTTGGTATGCAAATGTCTCAACCGATTGAAGGAAACGCGGTCATGAAGGAATTGAGCGGCAAGACAGCCTTCGTCACCGGTGGGGCGAGTGGCATAGGACTTGGCATGGCGCGCGCATTCGGACGCGCGGGAATGCGTGTCGTCCTGGCCGATATCGAGGAGGCAGCCGCAAGGTCCGCCGCCGATCAGCTCGCCGCCCAGCAAATTAAGGTTACGCCCATCATCTGCGACGTCGCCGATAGAGGCAGCGTCCGCAACGCGGCACTTGAGGCAATCGCGGTCTATGGGAAGGTTCACCTCGTTTGCAATAATGCAGGCGTGGGTGGGCCTTCGGGCATAATTGGCGTCGCCAAGCCGGGTGAATGGGACTGGGTCATCGACGTCAATCTCAAAGGGGTCATCTATGGTGTTGAGACTTTTGTCCCGTTGATCAAAAGCCACGGCGAAGGCGGACACATCGTCAACACGGCGTCGCTTGCCGGTATGATGAGCGGCCCCGGTCTAGAGCCCTACAACGCCACAAAGCACGGGGTGGTCACGATGAGCGAAAGCTGGCGTGCGCAGCTGGCACCGCAAGGTATCGGCGTTTCGGTTCTTTGTCCCGGCGTGGTGCGGACCAACATCATGGATGGAAGACGCAATCGCCAGCCGCGATACACAGCCGAAGGGACCAGCGACACAGCGCGGCAGATCATAGGAGATCAAGGACGCAATTTCATTCAGCAGGGCCTGGACCCCGACATAGTCGGCGAGCTTGTCGTCGAGTTCGTGCGGGCGAATGAGCCGTACATTATCACGGACCCACGCTGGCTTCCGTTTGTCGAACGGCGATTTGCTGCCATCCGCGCGGGCTTCGAGGCGGCAGCCAAGAGCCAAGCTCTAAAGACCGCAACGCAACTGCCCCCAATGCCGCCTTTGCCCTCGGATCGATCGCCGGACTAACGTGCGAAAAATGGCGCGGCGAGGGATTGTTGCGAGACTACGCGCTCGGGCTCAAACCGCGCCGCTCAGCGTCGCGCGAGCACGACGGTAAGCGACAGAACGGAGGCCAGGTAGATCGCCCCCGCAAGGAAGCACTAGTGCTTTCAACCCAATTCTTCCGATTTGGTCGACATCGTTCACTGCAGCGTACGCCAATCGGAAAGTGTAGGCCAAGTCTCCTTCCCGTAGAAATTGAAAGGGCACCAGGACGGAAACCCTTATGCAGCCAGGGACGAAGGCCTGAGATAGTCCGTCCGCAGGCGTCGCGCCAAATTCAGCTTGACTGCTTGAAGGCCTGCAAAAAATATAGCCACGGGTTAGGCGGCTCGAATTTGTTTTTCGTCCTATGGAAGCAATTCGCGAGTACGAAATTCGTCTGTACAAGGACGACGGGGCACTGTCGATGGTGATGTCGCTTGCCGCCCGCAGCGACATAGAGGCCGAATTGGAAGCACATAGAATGGTAAGGGGCGCGATTGTCCTCGCGCACATCTGGCGCGACGAGAAACTTGTCGGGTCAGTTCTTCAAATGACCGGCAAATCCGTCCTCTAGCGCAAGCGCTCGCCGGCGAAGCGGATCCTTCCAATCGCTAGGGTTGCATCGCCTCGCTGACACGGCAAAAATCTTTTGATCTGTGTACGGATTCTATTGCTCCGCCGACAGAATCGCGTATAGCTTTCTCATTGAACGCGCCGTCGGTGGCAATCACGATCCGTAAAGGGTCCAGCGCGGCGCGATATTCTGCTATGGCATGACCTGTCAGCGTGCCGCACACCCGACAGGAAACCGCATGATCCCTGATCATGTCACGGATCGAAGTCGATCGCGAGTTCAGCAGGGACACCGGGGCCAAGCGAATCAAAAAGCAAATGAAGAGGGGGGGCCGCTTAGAAACGTTCAAGAGGAGGACCCCGTGACAAGATTCGCTTCCGGGACAATGCGAACGCGCGGCTATGCGGTTGTCAAAAGGTTTGAAGAACTCTCGACCGGCACATGGGCCAAGCCGCGCAAGAAGAATAAGAAATGATTGTTCACCACCAACGCACCGGCATAGTCATCGGAAGAGTGAAGCACCGCATCAAGCCGGCGGCCGCCGACGTCGCGGCCTTGTTGCTTGCGCACGAGGGTAGCTGTATCGCGGACGAGCGGTTTGGCTGCAATGCATCGTCTCTTCAGGTCTACATCTCGACCATTCGGGAGATCATCGAACCTTATGGCTATCGCATTCATCGCCATCTACTGGAAGGCTACCGGCTCGAAAGACCGCACCGGCAAGCCAGCGAGGAGCCCGCGCGTAATACGAAAATAGCTGCTACCGCGCCACGCGCTTGCGATGTTGAGGCTTGATGTAGATGTAGCCTCTTCGCTGCCCATGAAAGGCGTCTTGCGTCACGACGCAGACACCTTTGTCCTCACAAACACGCGGCGCGGTTCTCAACTAGTAGGGTCGATTGTAGCTATCGTAGCTGCGCTGCCAGTGGCAATCGTCGCCGTCGCTATCGCAAACCCAGTGGCCGCCAGAAGAGTAGCTGCGGCGATAACTATTGCGATAGTACCCGCTATAGTCGCCGTAGCGATTATAACGATAGTAAGAGTTGCTGCGGCGATAGCCGCTACCAGCGATCCGGTGACAGTCATCCCAGTCCCTGTCGCACCAGATTCGCCAACAATAGTCGCCATCCCGGTCGCATTGCGTCCTGACATGATCCGCAAGCGCCGGAGTGGCCGATGTACCGAGAAGCCCCAACCCCAAAATTCCGGCCACCGCAGCCGATTGAAGTGCTCGCGAAAGTCTCATGATGACTCTCCTTTCCATTTCGACCAACGCGCGGATTGACGGAGCCTGCTAAGCGCAAGGCTTCGAAGATCGCGCGGCTTTCGCTCCCTCACGATTCTCCTCTAACCGCAAGAAAACGATCTGAACGGGTCAGTGGTTCCGGATGGTCCGTTCCCCGCGCGAAAACGTGTGGTCGCAACCTGGGAACCAAAGCACCCAAGCATCGTTCCAAGCCGGGGTATTCGCGGCAAAACAATGATCGCCGCAGCGACATCAGGAGACCAGAGATGAAATATCCAGTTGCGACACTTGCCATCGGTGCGATGTGGCTAGTCTCGGCCAGCGTGACGGCATTGGCTGCCGGCCACGGACAAGCGGGCGTTGGTCGCGGACCGGCCACAATGGGTGCCACTTCGACAATGGGAGCCACGTCGAGTGGAGCGGCCTCGGGACAAACCTCGCTGACGACGCGCAGTCCCGCGCATGCGACGGGGCAGCCCAGCCAGGAATGTGGGAGTACCACAGCGCCCAACACACCGGGCAATGCGGCGTCCGCGCCGGGCTCAGCGTTCAATCCGACTGGAAGGGCTGGAAGCGTGTACGCCGGCGAGCAAGATCAAAATTCGCGGAACACTGCCAGCGTCTCGCAATATGACGCAGCTTGTGCGCATCAGCCGCACTAGAGATGGGCACTGGAACGGTGGCGATTGCGTCACCGTTCCGGGGTCTTCTCGGATTAAAGGTGGGACCGACAATACCGAGTGCGGCGATAGCGCCATCGTTGAAGAGGTCGGGCAATTGCACGGGCTCGTTGCCGCAATTGTGCTGCGGGCGCCGCAGTTGGAAGTTGAGCTGGAGCTTCTTGCAAGGCGCCTGGGCAATTCTTTGCAAAACTCCAGCCATCCATTTGAAGCCGAGTGTGCCGTGGAACGGTTCGCCCGCGGCATTCGTCGCTGCTGGCTTGCGGCGGTCAACTCCGCCGCAAGTCTTGTCTATCGCTCCCCAACGTGGAGCGACGCTCCTCTAAGCGTTTGCGGCCGACGCACTGATTTTGGCTACGAACGCGATTTGTGCCCCGACGTCCTTGAACAACGCTGCGCGACGTTCTTTGATCCGCCTCTTCACGATTGGGCCGACGGCCACTTGCTATTTTCCAGCGGTCAAGCAGCGATGACAGCAGCACTCTGGCAAGCGGATGCGCACGTGTCCGTTTCCGCGCCGAGACCATTGAAGGTTGCGCACGTGGGCAGCTACTTCGAAACGCGTGAGCTCCTGAATTTGTGCCCTTCGTTGTTTCAATTGCTACCCGGTCGGGACGTCGCTGAGGCCGACATTTTCATAGTTGAGCCGTGCGGCTGCGAACGCGACAATTCTTGCGTTTATAGCCAGACCACTTTTGCGAACCTTTCGAGTTCGCAACGCAACGCTCGCTATATCATTGTCGATAGCACGCTCGCCGGACGACAGGACGGCTTGTCTGAATGTCTGAAATGTCTGGAACTGCAGGAATCGACCGCCGTCTTGCGCGTGCATTCCGGGCTCAAGCTCTTTCAAGCCGGGCTTGAACTGGCTGATGTCGGGATTCTCAGTGTCTACAGCCGCCAAAGAGATGGGCGCGCCGGCCTGATGCGCCAGTTGCGTGCGATGCGTACCTTGTTGGGCATCGGGTTGCGGTTCGGTGATGTGGCCGCTTTGGAAGCGCCCTGGTTTTTGGATCGGCAGTCTAGCGACCCATATGAAGCCGCCATTCGGTGTCACAACATGCGCCTGGCCACCGCAGTCTCGGCCGGCAAGCTGTTTGAGTTGATCTCACACCCGAACGCGCCTTACTGCACCTTCCGCCTGCGAGATGGATCGCTCGAAGCGTATGATGCATTGGAAAAGCATCTCGCCGAGGAAGTCGTGAAGCGACGCTTGCTGTTTGACCGGGGTGGAAGCTTTGGGTTTCGCGGCCATCGCTACGAAGTCGTGCGACCGCAATCGGAGGATCCGTACCTGCGAGTAGCCATGGGCGGGCGCGGCGGCTGGTCCTGTGAAGGCATCACAGCACTTTTTGCGGACATCTCGCGAATGCCGCGCCTTCCGACGCACTCACCACCTTGATCCGCTCGCTGCGCCGAACGAGTACCTCTTTAAGCAGGCTTTCTCTTGCGGCGACGCACCAAAAATGCGCCGGCTAGTCCCGCACCGAAGAGGGAGAGCGTGATGGGCTCAGGAGTCACGGCGGTAATCGAAAGCTCGATCGGGTGCAGCCCATCGGGACCGCCGCCGGGGTTCTCGATACTGCTTAGGATGAAATATGCCGAACCGTCATAGAAGATATTCCAATCTCCGAGGCTCACGGTTGAAAATGAGATGCCGCCGAAATCCACGAATGGCTCTGTCGGAAAATAAAGCAAATTGTCCGCGCCGGCGTATATCGATAGCCCCGTAATCGCATCTCCATTTGCCGTTCCGGTAATGCCAGTGATCGTATAAGGCGAAGTGACGTCAGCCGAACTGAATTGGCCACTTCCCGTCACACCAGGACCGGTATAGCTAAAATCGAATGCTGTCGCGTGAGCCGTGCCACTTGCAGCAAGACTCATCAACGCACACAGCACAAAAGCAGCGACGTGCTTTGTATAAGTCATTGGATCACCCCCCTCGCTCAAACGGCCCCATACCGCGAGCGCCATTCCCCATTAACGTTAAACTACGCATGTATCGTGCCAGTTTGGCGGCCCATGGGATTACAGCCACTTACCAAGAAGCCACATCTGCGCTGGGTCCATCGTTGTAAGAAAAATTTGCACTCTGCCGGCGTTAACCAAACAAGTAGTCGCGGGCCCGATAACGGACAAATGGCGATTCGGCGTCAATTGGTCTGCGCTCGTGGTGAGACTTTGAACACGGCGTTTCCTTGGTCCGTGAAAACTTCAACGATCGCTGCCGTGCCACACTCTGGCTGCGAGATGCTTCGGTAGATGTCCCCAATCTGCAATATTTCGTCGACCCTGTTCGTGAACGTCGCCAAGCGACCTGAGTCGTTGATACCCACGGTGGCATTGGTATCACACCGAGCAACGCCATAGTGTTTATTCAAAACCATCCTCACCAGATGGATTGGCGTCTCACCTTCGTTCGTAATCTGAACCTGATTTTCAATCGTCGATGCCCGAAGATTTTCCTGTGCCAAATTTGGCTCAATCCGAAGATTGGCGTCAGAGCCGAGCGACACGCGTGCCGACAGCGCTTCCTTCTCGGTCCCGTCGGCGGTACGGAGAGCATTCGCAATCTCGTGTTCGAGCTCTGGTAGTTTTCCGCTCACGAACACCAGCACCGTGAGGATAATGCAGGTGAGCGCCATCAGAGCAAAGAAGTTCCTGACCCATCGTCCTTCCGTCGCTGCCGGCCGCGGCCTTCTGACTTTGCCTTGTCCTGTCATGTCGCCCTGCCGGCAATTGGCTAGCTAGGAACGATTGACAGTCGGCTGTAGTTCCCGCAACGGCCAGCAGATGCCGCCCGACGAGGCCCAGCGGAGCCGCTTGAAGACTGAGGACGCAAACATCGCATAAGCTCCTTTCGTTCGAGCCGGGAGGAATCATCATGTCTTTGTCAGACCTTGCAGCGATCGGGAGTCTGATCAGCGGCGTCGCTGTTCTGATTTCGCTGATCTACCTGGCACGGCAGATGCGCCAAAACACCAAGCATACGCGCGCGCTGATCCAGCAGGGCCGCGTGGAGCGGATTTCAAATCAGCAACTGAAATTCGCGGAGAGCGACCTTGCTGCGTCATGGCTTGTCGCCAATGGAATAAAAGCTACGCCCGAAGCTGTCCAGCAACGACAATTCGAACAGCAGTGCATCGTCTATTTTGTCGGATGGGACGACACATTTTCCCAGTATCAAGAAGGATTGGTCAGCGAGGAGCAATTCGCGCGTTTTCGGGAACAAATGGTCAGAATGCTCCGCGCGAATCCAGGCACATGCACATTCTTCAAAACCGCCCCAGTCGCACGCGGCGACGGCAAGCTTCAAGCATTCGTCGCTGCACTGATCGACGAAGCCGAAGCAGTCTCACAATCCCACACCTGATACCAACGGCGGTCGGTTGGCGTCAGGACTTGCACCATCAAGTTGATGTCGCATATGTTGATCTCGAAAATGCTGTGCGGCGTTCGCGCGTGCGACGTGCAGAGTGTCTTGGCCTGATCCGCCCAATTCTCGCGCGGGGGTCTTCTTGATGCCAAAAATTGGCCAACTCCGCCGCCTGCTGCGGCGCGGCGTCGTTGCGGCGCTTGTGCTTGGTCTGACTTGCGCCGAAAGCGCAATGGCCGCCGAGGAGGACCTGCCGGCGATGGGCGGTGGTGGTGGCAGTGATTTCAAAGCCTTCTGCGCGCCGGGCGAAGTATTGAATGGCGTGGAGTTGCGGGCGGGCCACTGGATCGATGCAATTCGTCCGCTTTGCGTGACCGCATCGGGGCCAACGCAAATTACGACGCCGCACGCAGTGGGAGACTGGCACGGCGGAACGGGTGGTGGACCGCTCAACTTTGTGTGCCCGCCCGACCTGCCAGTAGTGCTTGGGATGGATATCGATGCGGCAGGCAGAAACACGCAAACGGTTATCGACATATTTTTATACTGCGGTCTAGCGATTTCGACACCGCAACGAACGGCCCAAATTTCCGCCTCCTACGAGCCGGGAATAGACAATATCGACAGACTCCATGAGTTCGACAATCTCATACAAGACCGTCAACGCTGTTCGGCGGGGTTGGTGGCGGTGGGCATCAGCGGACGGTCCGGGACCTACTTGGATGCACTGGGTCTGACATGCGGCACGCTCCCAGTATTGCTGCCAACTCTGGTTGTGGCGCTGCCCGAGCCCAAGCCCGTCAAACCGGCACATCGCATCAAGCTTCCGACGCTGCCCGCAATCGACCTCAACGCGCTGCGAGCGCGCGGAGTCGAGATCGCTAATGACGACCCGGAGACGGGCGAACTACGTGACCAACAGCGCGCCGGCGCCGCGCGGCGGGGTTTCGAAATCGGATTGGCCGCCGCGGAAGGCCAAACTCTGCCAGGCCCGGGCAAACAAAGAATACATGACTTGCTCAGTCCCGACGAGCAGGACGGATATGACACGGCAGTGGCATTCTCACTGTCTCGAAACAAGGACAATATCTACGACTCCGCTGCCACGGGTCGAGCGATCGCGCGTCATGATCCGCTGGCTCAGGAACTCCGCGGAGAACAAGCCGATGAAGCGGCGCGCCGCGGATTCGATATCGGTCTGGCAACGGCCGGAAGTGATACAGCGCCGGGGCCTTGGAAGCAGGGGGTCCATGACTCTTTGCACGCCGATGAACAAGCCGGATTTGCAGCTGCAGTTTTGTATGCCCTGGATCGAAACAAATTCAAGGATCTGGCAAAGACGGGCGCGGCGATCGCCGCGTCTGATCGGTTCGTGGCGCGCGCGCGCAACGCCGAACCTGACGCCATGCATCGGCTGGGATTCGATATCGCAACTGGGATATTTGGAGACCCCGCACTAGGGGCCCTGGGCAACACGGGAAAGGGACCCGGGTCGCTGGGTATGCGAGACAAGTTGAGCGCGGCGGCCCAGAGCGGGTTCAACACCGCAATGGCGTTCCATCTAAGCCGGGACTATCGACAATGACTACCAGGGAACGTAGCCATCGCGAACACGCGGTGCGCGATCACGTTTTGAGCATCCAGCCGGCGGTGAAGTCCAGAACCTCGCCGATTGCCTCATCGTTCGAGCGGCCGCTTCGCTTGGGAACGTGAAAGGAGTGGTCCGCCTCGGCGATGAGTTTGAGGGTCGCCCGCCGCCCCAGCGAAGCCACGGTGCGACGCATGCGCGCGACATCGGCAAGCGCATCGTTCGTGCCCTGCAGGAAAAGCATCGGGATGGCAATGTTCTTCAGGTGGGCGGCGCGTTCCGTCGATGGCTCGCCCGCGGGATGTAGCGGGAACCCGAAGAATACGAGCCCGCGCACGCCCTCGAGAGGCGCCTCGGCCTGTGTTTGCGACGTCATTCTACCGCCGAAGGATTTGCCGCCGGCGAAGAGGGGCAGCTTCGGCGCATGCTTGCGCGCCGCGAGAACAGCGCTGCGCACGGCAGCATGCGCGACGGCTGGCGAGTCGACTCGCTTCGAGCCACGTTCCATGTAGGGAAATTGAAAGCGCAGCGCGGCGATGCCACGCTCGTGCAGTCCTTTGGCGATCGCCTCCATGGCAGCGTGTGTCATACCCGCGCCAGCACCATGCGCCAGAACAAGACAGGCACGCGGTTTTGCTGGCGCCAGCCACAGTCCAGACACTGCAGTCCGGCCTGGAATGTCTATCGTGATGTCGCGTCGCATTCAGCTCACAATGTCTTCTCTTACCGTGTCGCGCGCGCGCCAGAACAGTGCCACTGA
>Ga0157379_10000757_pt1 | contig 26162 bp, 26 predicted proteins | sample S25metaG_FD_121802 | JGI IMG/M metagenome (GOLD analysis project Ga0157379, IMG submission 121802) | Switchgrass rhizosphere microbial communities from Kellogg Biological Station, Michigan, USA - S2-5 metaG | ecosystem: Host-associated > Plants > Roots > Rhizosphere > Soil | place: USA... | reverse complement strand
GTTTGTTCATCAGGTATGTGTATCGATCCGTTCGAATAGAAATATCTGACAGTGAACCTCCAAAAGACTAGAGCTACTCCAAGAGCATGGGAGCTTGTCGAGAAGACAACTTCGAGGATGAAGGAGGCCTACGCAGGACTTCTAAAACGTCAATAAATATTTCTCGTAAATTCAGATTAAATACGTTTTCATTTCGTCAATAAATACAATACTTGGATGACATAGAAACACCCATGTTTGGGGTTTTCTGGAGTTTGTAGAGAGAAAGAGAATTGAAAGTTTATAATTCGATGACAACGATGAAGTTCCCACGTGGTCTTCAGCGTATCGTGAACTCCGAATTGCGAGCACTGCACTAGACATCAGCGCACACGCTAAGGCACAGTGACCGCTTTCCCTGACGCCAGCATACGTGTTCACCACCTTCATCCTCACAAACACCCAAAATGAGCTGGCTAGGTGATTTTTCAAACGGAAGTCAAGTCAAACCTGACGGTACCCGCCCCAAAATCGGAGAAGACGATGATTCCCCACTTGTCCAGGATGCGAGTGGACGTATGGTTTCTTCAAGAACATCGAATCAGCCGTACCTTCAGTATGCATCCATTCTTATGGTGTAGACCCTGGTTCCTCTATCGCTAACTTGAGTGTAGATACCAGAAATACCGCAAGGAGCAGGAGGCGAAATTAGCAGCAATTAAACAGCGTAATAAGGAACGTTTGGAGAAGCAAGCCAGAGGCGAGAAGACAGATCCTTTGGAGAGCGAAGATTTAGAACCTGAGATTGGCTTGTGGGGTCTGACGAAATTCTTCTTGGGTCTCCTCGCGATGGGTTTACTGCTTGGATGGTTTATCACTGGGGACCCACTGTGGAATTATGAAACTCAGTGGAGACACCTTAAGGCCTACATGCCAGTATGTGCTTGCTCATATTGCCTCGCTTTCAGAGGCTTGATTAATTATTGTAGTCCGGACAAACTCTCCTCTCAGAAGCTCAGTTGGCCAGATTCGACGGATCAAATGAAAATATTGAGGTCTTTGTTGCTGTGAGTTGGGCAATAGCCTATGGGGTTTGTAACACGGGCTCATGTGCACATGTTTAGCTTGATGGTGATGTCTACGATGTAAGCAAGAATCGACGTACATATGGACCAGGTGGATCCTATCATTTCATGTTAGTTTATTTCTTTAAAACCGTTGGCTTCTATTAATTATTCTCTGTGTCTTATGCCTATAGGGCCGGCAGGGACGCTGCAAGGGCTTTCGCTACTGGTTGCTTTAAAGAACACCGGACCCACGACGTTCGCGGTTTGGATGAAGATGAGCAAAAAGTGAGCTTTAATCAAACCTTTTCCTCTCAAGTAGTTTATGAGGTTCATTTAACCCATTTTTATAGCGCCTTGAGCATTGGAAGGGTTTCTTTGCGAAGCACAAGGATTACCCGCACGTCGGACGTGTCATCCATAAGTGCGTACCCTGGCTACCTGGGACGGTGCCAGTATTCCTAACCTCTTGCGTAGGCCCGTCGATCCCGCCAGCCCCTATCCGGAGGATTGCGAAAGTCAGGCCGAGGGGAAAAGACAAAAGGCCGAAGCTAAACGCAAAGAAGCCCAAGAAGCGGCAAAATCAGGGAAAGCACACAAAGAGCTATGAAAATCTGTTTGCGACGTCGTTATCACGTATTTATCATTTATGAATTCTTTATTTTTGAAATATGCTAAAGTCGGGATCACTACACAATAACATGAATAGGAGCACACCGAGTGAAAGGCGATCGTGATATAGACAGTCCTCATTCCCGGCGTGAAATGGACCACCAGGGTCAGGCACCCACTCCTTTGTTAGTATTACACAGGTCGTGAGAGGTAAGATATAAGTTATTCTCATTCCTGAGGGTAGGTGCATTACGCTTTCGGTGTCTTCATGTTGGTGCGGATCCGAAAATGGAAATCCATAACAAGATAGGCACTTCTCCGGTCCCCGACATAGAGTTCTTTTGAGATAATGAACAATTATGTGTTAACCTAATATCTTGAATAACTCACATTGCGTTCGATTAAGCGAGGTTCCAGGTGTAGTATGAAAAAACCAATTCTCTTTTGCGGGCTATCAGTAAAAGGCAAGCAAATAGGTTGAGGGCTTACTTATTAGTGCATAATCAGACATAGCACAGTCCATGAGTGTTCCGTACGCGTGATCACAGTATTTCCCCACAATGATATCACCCCGCCATGCATCTGTCCAGTGAAATTGGTCAATAAACTGACAAAAAGTAGAGATTATTACATACCAGATTCTTTGAAACCCTTCCCTTGAATTTCGCGGAGATTCTGGTTGACGGGGAAAGTAGTGCCATTCTGTGAGAGCACGGGGAAGAAGACTACATAGGGGTATTGGAATGGTCTGGTATACCAGTCAGTCCTACAAGTACCCTAATTCCGAGGAAGCGTACTTGGCATAAGGAAGATTCGTGATAACCTGCTATGACATTTAGTTCCTATGACACACGGGTTAGATCTCTCCCGCACCCTGCTGTCCCAGACTCTATTGGTGGTATTAGTCGCGATATAATTCATATGGACCTGGGGGTGTGGCATGCGATACGTGACGGGTCGTCCAGTGCGAGCATCGGTGGTCGTTACTGTGCTGGTCGTAAGATCAACAAGATGGGGGATGCGTCCATCAGCAGGGAAAAGCAAAGCAAGTTTACTGTTATCCATGATAAGATGAGACAAAGAGTTCGGGAGCTGAAAGGATATGGGCGTCCTTTTTAAACCGTTTGCTCCTGAAGAAAAGGGCAGAGTCACCAATGCGTGTGCATGTACCGATCTAGAAAATGCAAGACATTGGCAGCTCGAGGAAACCTTGAATATTTGCGCCACCGGATCATCCATGCCTCTTGAACAAAAGACGTGGTTCACCCTGCTTCATTATGGACCATGGAAAGTAAAAGGTTCTTGCCGAGGAAAGAGCTCAGAGCCGACGCATGACCTTCACCAAGCCGGCCCCCATGGACGAGACGTGGTGATGTTGAAAAACAGTGTCAGGACAAATCCTCGCTTGTTACGGTCTCGGATATGGGCCAGGAGGTCAATGAATGTTACCTTGAGGCTTCTGTGAAAGAAGCGCAACACGTTTCTGTCCACATGTCAGGTTTTAGAAGGCAGAACAACGACAGAGAAAGGGTACTCGTCATTAGTCCTCGATCCAGCAACGAAGATGTGGTTTGGTGAACGCCACAGTGCAGTTCATGGAAAATGCCTGTTTTGGGGTCGAGCTACTGGAATCTTTGCCTCGGTTACTGAATTAAGAAGACAGGATTCGTAAACGTGATAAAAAATGCCTCGGGGACATCAAACAGAATACCACCTGGCCTGCAGGATTGGTGGAGGCCATCAACCTGCAGCATGATAAACTCCATGTGACAAACATGCCACGGTGACGGTGTTTTCTTTTTGAAGCGACGTGGCTAGCTGCTGTATGACTATTTGGTTATCAGTTCTTGAAGTCATCTACTACGGAACTCAAGCTCAAGAACGCGACCTGAATCCTTTGAGGGTGACAATGCTTCAATAGTGTGGCTGGAGGTTGAATTGCTCTGGGGATGAGAGTGGTAAGCTCCAAATTCGAAGCAGATCTGAACCCCTGTCTACAATACCCAGATCCACCCTTTCCGTGATGTGGTTCAAGATACCTGAGGAGTCGAGGAGCTCCAGAATAGGACCATCCGAGAACAGCGTCGGCCCGTCGCTGCCACTGCAACGTCAATTAATGGATTTTTCTGAGAGCGCTTCTTGGCATCCTTTCCACCCTGAACCATAGTCAATTGTGCGCCGCATAACTCGCGAAAACCACATGAAATATTTTCGCGTCATTACCCTTTTATTACCACACGAAAACGCATGGTAAACGCGAAGGCATATGAAATAATTGTCGACTGGCCTCACCGAGGTCTCCAGTATGAAGGGTTTGCAGCATTCGTGTTGTACCCGACACGGTACGTGAAGACCATGACTTCCGAAGCATGATTGTCCTATCTAGCCGAAGAATCTCCATTCGCCCCATCCGGCCATAATGGTGATCCTGCAGAACGCTCGTAAGCAGTTGTAATTCGTTCGATGACTTACGGTACTTTCACTCTCTAGCACACAAGGGTCCGTCCTAGAAATATGTTCCATCCTGGCATCTTGTTATGGCCCATATCGCACCCCAACTTATCAACTCAACTTATCAACTCAGCGACTTGTGAGACTTGCTTACTTTTCAACTGATGTTCAATATCCGCATTCGAATTGGTCTGCGTTCTCTATGTGATCTCTGTTTCACTCTCCTGATCTCACGGACCCCACGGGCCTCCAACTGCGCGCAGCATCTGTCAATTGCTTCCAATCACCTCCAAGGCTTCACCACTGATCAGCAGGGAGGGCTATGCATCTCCAATGGCGTAACGATACATCGATACATATACAAAACTGATCCTTGGCCTTAGCGTGTGGTGTCTTTATACCTTCCCGCCGGTTTGTCCCTAATCCACTGTTTTGGCAAGCTTGTGGATTATTTCCACTCTTTTTTGATCTGGCGCGATACAGGCTCCGTTTGCTGCCGAGTATCCAACAGAGTGTTTCCGACCTATCGCCACCTTGGAAAATTGTGGAGATAATTACTTTTCTCACGGAGAACCAGAACATCCCTTCGGATTTCTGGATAACGCGCCAGAGGCAGTTATTCCTAGGATGACTCTCACAACTGTGGTGTCTCTCACCGCGAATTACTAAACCTCGTCGCAACCACATATTGCATTCTGGTCATGCATACGGTAGAATGTCGATCACATCCACTGCAACCCTCATCCTCTCAAACGACCTTGCTAAAGGAGACTGTATCTGGTGACACGCATCCTATTAATTGTTTTGCAATAGCTGACAATTTTTTGAGCGTAGAATCACACTCACAACCACTTACCTCCGATAATCTACCATTAACAGAAGATGACCCCTACCGAGTTGAGGACGACGATGACGACCTGTATGATCCGCGGCCCGAGGAGCGAAAGATCTCCTATCCACCACCACAGAAGAAGGATTTCGGCCAAGATACTGCAGTAAAGGCTGCTGCCTTTGCTGGAAGTGAAATTTACGTCGAGGACATGTGGGGGGAATTGGTTGAAGCAGAGCCAGGTTATGTGCCACCGCCAAGGAGACATGGAATCCCCCGCATCCCTGAACAGAGCATTCCCTATATTCCAGGTCAGCCCATTCCAGATGTAGAGCTCGATCCACTAGGAGTTGGAGTACAAGTTGGGAATTATCTCAAAGGTACGATTCAATCACTTTGAAATGACGTTACTTTCTTAAGGGCTGTGTCTGCCAGGTTTTGCGAAGAAATTCTTTGGAAAGGTTTCCCAACACATTGAACTGCAGAAACGGGAACCGCCTTCGCACAATGTAGGTCACGATGCTCAGTCTGACCAGAAGTTCGCTGGAACTAATACCCGATTTCAACACAGTAGAAAATAGACGTCGTCTGTACATTATGTTACCTATGGACCGTTCCCTCCACAAAATCAGTTTATGTATCTTTATTATGAACATTAACATCGTATACCACCATCTTCGTAAGCAGAATAAACCCGATTATAAGGATGCAACTCCATTATGATAACAACTGTCAAGGCCAGCAGAGAGATATCCACTGTACCGGTCATGGTATAAATACACGGGGCTTGGTATTGGAGGGGGCAGTTTTCACGGTCGGCGAGGAACACTCGTGCGGTTCTCTGTTAATCTCTTCTATCCATTATACTGTGAATACCATATATCCAACGATACAACCCAATTTTCAACTTTGGACATCCCGTTGCAGTGTCTTCCACGCATCATCATCTAACCCCCATGCCGTTTTGGTATTTTCGTCCTTGGTAACCTTCTTGAGACTTTCTTTGTCCGTCTGGCTAAGTGTTCCTCCCATCTAGTTCACCGGTAATTAGTAAAACAGAAGTTAAACGGTTCGTGAGACACGGATCGACTTACTTCGAGGTATGTCAGAAGGGTTCTAGCCGCCTTCTCAGTATAATCCGGATCCGATTCTTCGTCTGCATTCGGACCGTGAGGCAATGGAGAGACAAGCGACTCTACTAGAGCGGGGATCACTTGGTACTTTCGCAAAGCATGAAGCACGGGTACTGTTGTGGAGACAGGTTCAATTGCGATATGCTGGGGTTTGTGGATCTGTGTGCCCTGGTCTTCTTCCGCTTGGCCACTTGTAGGTTCGGGTAAGGCCGTGACGCTCGTGTCGGACGATCCTTCTGGATGCAAAGGTTGTGAGGAAGTGTCAGTGATGGCTAGCGGCGTGAGCCGAACAGTTCCAGGGGCCACAGGCATTAGGAGGGCATTTATGAGGAAGACAACTTTTCTTCGAATGCTGATGTCTAAATCTAGGAAGAAAAATGAGCTCTGGGATTCGCATATTTACCTTGGAAAATAATATATACCTTGCAGGGCTGCCTTTAAAACGTCCCATCCTTTAACTTCGTCCAATCTGTCCACGGCCTCTTTGCTGTGCTTTAGGGTACCGGAGAGGGCATAGGCTGCTTTTGAACGTGTTGCAGGCGATGGCGGGTTGCTCAAATTATCCTTGGATGAAGGGGATAATATGGATAATAGAGAAGGTATGGGGTCATATTTTAAAAACTGGAGGATGATCAGAACTTCGCAACTAGAGCTAAGCAGTCAATACGCACGTCAAATTGTGCCTCAGGATTATTCTGAACGGCAGTTCCAAGAATCCATAACGCTTGCATTCGGATCATATCTGGTTGCTTGGGATCGATAAGAGACAATATTTTGGGATACATTTGAAGAGGTGTAAGATCTACATGGAGCAATCAGCATCTTGCGTGAGAATTTAAAGCCGAATTGGGTACTTTTCGCATTATCGATCTGTTCAACTAACTGAAAGATAGACGTAAGTAAAAGTTCAGAAATGATCGATCAATCTTCGCACCATTTCCAGATCATCCAAGGCACTTATTCTTGACTCCTCCGACGCGTTGTCATCCAACCCCGTCGCCAGTGCTTCCTATCACTCTATAAATTCAACGAAACAACTCTGAAACAATTTGTACCAACTTTCATCAGAACTGAATCTGGTTTGCCCAGAATCATATCGATAATACCAGGATCTATTTCCTTTATACGGTTTGGAGGTGGTGGAGGCGCATCCGGCGAAGTATTTTCAATGCCCCATCGTAGTAATGATTCCATGGTGGTAGTAGTAAAGAAGGTGAAGCGAGCTTACAAGACTAGACCCGGACGATGTTTTTAAGCAACTGAAACGAAGGTATACGCAGCTTCCAACGATATCAAGATCCTTCGCGCGAATTCCATTCCCACGCATCCATGACCGTGATGTCACAGCCTAACTTTCATTTCTAGTTGAAATAAAATCTCGTCATTTGCCAATTGCACAAATAATAATGCCAAATTCGATTTTAAAATGCAGGATTCGAGTGGAGAAAACTATCGAAAATTGGTCTCCATGGTCATCAGAGCGAAGATCCTGAGGTATACGTAGCGGCAGCAAATTCAGATCTCCACTAGTCAAGATAAGTGGTCAAATGGGGAATATAGTACTGCAGACGACGTCCTTAAACCTCGTACAAGTGCATTCGAGCAAAGAGGTGCGATATTGTCCTCTCCGAGGTCGGGGCCAGCCAGAGAAATTGCCGCGAAAATCACACAGCTTATCGCCATAATAATGCCAAGGTAGAGCCCGTGTTAACAGTTCAGATGGGGGCAGAGTCTCGGGGATTGGAGTATCTTATGGCTCCATATCCTCGTCTTCCCCTGTGCCAACAAGACCATCAAGCACCTGAATGATCCGTCGTTGTTTCTGAGCGAAAAAAAAAAGGCATTTACGTCCAGTAAAATCAACTCTATTGGATAAACATGTCTTACCTGTCGATCATTCTTCGAGGACGTCGGGAACATAGTTGGCACCCCAACGTCTTCCAGAGCACGTTGTTGAGAGGAAACGAGGGAATCCCAGGCCTGTAGTGCTCGTCGAGTATCAAATTCCTTCAGTTCTTTTGCAAATGTTTCTTCTAATTTCTATGGTTTTCTCGGCTATTCAGGACTTAAAACGAATATTTTGGGGAGATAAATACCTTGGCTTCGAATTCAGACAATTCACCACCGACTATTGCTGCCCTAAATCCACTCGTAAATTCCGAGTGCTGTTGTGATCTCTTACCAGTAACTTACTTATTCCGGGTAATCTTGACCTTCTCTTCCTGACGTTTCAAAATCTGTGTTCTCTCTTCCCATAGTTTTTGTTCTAGTCTCTCTTGGTCTTGGTACATCTAAATGGAGAGATTAAGATAGATTAAGATAAATAGTATGAATACGATTTACCTTTTCAATCCTCTTCAAAAATCCAGGATCTTCAGCCAGACGGGCAAGAACGGGAAGTGCTTGATTGTATGTCAGATTTCGGGTATCTCTCTTCTCCTGATTGGGAACTTCAGCGACGGCCGCTTCCTTTGGATATTGTGAAGATTTATGAGAATATGATGGCACATCAGAGGCTGTAGCATTCTGGGGAGTTACATCTGAAGATGGGAGAGGATCTGGTGGCTGCAAACGGGACAAGAGGGAAGAGATATCTGCGGACGCTCCAGCTGATTGGTTATTTTCTTCTGAAGAACGCTCAAATAGTGGGTTGGAGGGTATCGAGTTGGTTATTGTTGTGTGGGTGGAATCGCCCGTATTGGCTGTTTGAAGTTCCTGCCATGCTTGAGAGGCACGAAGTTGGTCAAGCAATGCCTTCACACCAGCTGGGTCCTATGAAAACGATTAAAACGAGGTAAGTAATAATAAGCATTTCATCTTACGTTAATATTCGTAAAGCTCATGACTGAATAATGCACAGTGTAAACCTCAAGAAAGACACAGTGTGAGCGTGACTGTCACGCAAATTCCGCTTTGCTTCTGCATCACGTGACCTCCACTTGGTTCGACGCGTTTCCAGACGCGCTGCAATTTCATATCACATCTTCACCTCAACCACCACCATCTCGACTTCCTGGCGCCGACAAACGGCTACTCTGCCATGTGGACGAAGCTCACCCACCTTGTCAAGCATCGTAGCGATGAAAGTGCTCGTGAAGAGGCCTCGGTCGAGCCCAGGGAGACTCAGGACGGCCATGGTCTATATGTCACGCCCTCAAATGCGTCCGTCATGTCTAGGATCTACGAGATTCATCCTCATCTGTCTGTCTTTCGTGAAGGTGAACCAACAGAGAACGGAACAGGTTCACCTCCATCTTCACCGACGAAGAGTTCCAAGCGAAGCGTGTTTAGGCGTTCTCTTAAGGCTAGGCTAGGTCTAACGCCTAGTCAAGATGCTCATCAAGACTCATCAACTCATGACCCAATGAAGGGTTCATCGAAGAAGGCAAGAGCAAGCTTACAAGTGGATACATTTCGTACGTGGACCGAGCCTTTGCCTTGTGCTGTTCTCACTCGCCCCACAGTTGCTCAATCAACACCAGCGAAAGAGATTGCTCCTGCTCCTCATTCAGCCCCGTTACCACCTGCACCACAAACACCCCAGCTGGATGGGAACCATCCCAACGACTTTTTTGATCCATCGGTTGAAGTTCAACCCACAGGAACAGGTTCCATTCGGTCTATTCTGCGCGACCGAAATACTCCTGCCACAGGGCGCAGTGTACGATTTTTCTCTCGTGACGCGTACCGTGTCATTAGTCCCGAAGTCTCCGTTGACGTCGATGAGAATGCGATCCCAAATACCAACTCCCAGACGTTCATGGAAAAGCTCAAGCAGAGCAATTTTGTCCAGGGTCCCGATGATTCTCTAGGACATTCTACGGCCTATCATTCAACACTAATGAGCCCGGCCGTCATCGAGGACAATATGTTCTCCCCACTTCCGCCGAATCCCAAAACGCGGAAACCCATTCCCTTTCAACCGCGCCATCCTCCCCGTTCCCGCAACGTCTCAGTTGGTTCCTCGCACTCCGCACATTCGCGTACAGATTCTCTGTCATTCGCTTCGCCATCCTCGTCGTCCTCTCTCATCATTCCTAACCTAGGAGACATGCCAAACCTCATAGATACTTCACAGGCGAATACTGGAGACATTCCATCATCGATTGAGGGTAACTTACAAGAAAACAGTATCAAGGAGGAAACTGAAGGTGACGTAAAGTGGGAGCTGGACGCTTCTAACGACCCCAACATGAAGACTATTCGAAGGACTAGTGGGCCTAATGTCACCTCGACGCCCAATCCTTCCAGATCAAGCAATCCTCGCGCGATTCTTTCTCCTGATGGAAACGTTTTTCACTCTATGACAAATACAGATGCTCGGCCTCAATGCCGGTCCTTCCTCGACGGGTCGAATCCTTCCTCGAAGACCGAGTTCTTTACTCCAGACGTTTCCAAACCTAATGGGACGATATATTTTACGCCAGAAGTAGGAAAGTCTCCCTTCCCTGAAATGTCTGCTTCTATGGCACCTTCAAAAATAATCCCAGAACCAAGTTTACCGCCGAATGTTGAGAAATATACTCATGACGAGTTGGTCTCAGTCTTATACCAACAACTCTCCATCCAAAATGAGCTTGCTTCACAGTTCGAAGTCGATCTCGCAGCACGGGATGAACTCGTGACGATCCTCTCAACTCAGTTGCAAAACTCGGAAGGAACTCTCGTCAAGTATCGCAGAGAGGTCGAGAAGCGACAGGCTGCAATGCGTGCCCTCCGTCGCAAAGTCGCAGATCTTGAGAAACTCTGCCGTGGTCTCGAGGAAGAAGTTGAACGAAGTCGCGAGGAGAGCTTTGACAGAAGCGTCATGGACGAAGCTAGCGAGGGTGCACTAGTCGTCCTTCATGGCAGCATTGGTCAACTGAAAGGAGAGCTTGAAAAGGTCAGGGAAGAGGGAGTCCAAGAACGGGAGTCGATGAAGAAGGAAATCCAGAATCTATCTGCCGAACGGGACGCGTTATTAGAGAAGGAAAAGGCTTTCCAAGTGTCTCTTGAGGATCAGAAAGTGGAAATGGAGCATCTACGAAGCGAGCTCTCTGAAGCATCAGAAGCTCAAGACACAGTTGTTTCTCTGCGTCAGCAACTCGAAGAGAAGGAAAGCCGACTCGAAGACGAGCGAGAGCACTTCAGGCTGAAAGAAGAAGGATGGGAAGCCGACCGTAATGACCTTGAGGTACGACTGGAGGCCGCACGATCCGAGCATGTAGCCTACGACGGTAATGTAGATGGATTGCAACAAGCTATTAACGAGAAAGACGAGGAATTACGAATTCTACGAGAGGAGCTTGAGGCTCAGTGGACGAATGTGGAGAAGGCGGACGAGAGGATCAAGTCTTTGGAAGGAGAGAAGGAAGGCCTTACGAAGAGCGTTCAGGCTCTTGATGCTAAGGTCGAGGAGCTCGGCGCACAATGGAGGGAGGCTGAGGCGAAGAGGACTGAGCTGGAGGAAGAATTGAACGAAGCTTGGGCTATTAAGGAAGAGCTCGAACAAGAGCGAGACCACGTGAGTTCACCAGATCAAATCTGTTTGTATATGCTCATCGGTTCCTATTTAGCTCGTCGATGACGTGAACTTCGAGCGAGAGAATGCAGAGAGACTAACGCACACCATTCAAGAGCATGAGGTCAAGCTAGAGGAGGTCGAGCGAGAACGACAATATGCTATGGACAACATCACTCGCTTAGAAGAACTTCTTCACAAAGGCGACATGGAGATCGCTGTTTCTCAAACACGCATTATCGAGAGCGAACGCGAAGCTGAAGACTTACGTGGACAAATGAGCAAGATTGCTCGGGAGCATAATCGCCTTCTCGATGAACGTATGCGCGATACGGAAGACTTGACACAGCGAGAGTCTTCAGCTCTAAGGCGTGCTGAAGAGGCTGTGAAGCAGAAAGCAGAGAATGACGTCAAGCTGCTTTCGATGGAAGGAGAGAAGAGGTTGTGGAAGGACGAACTGGAACGGTTGAAACGACAAGTGCATGATCTTCAACAAGAAAGCGCAGATAAAGAAGTCAAAATCCTACAGCTTTCTAAAGCCCGAGCTCAAGATAAGGAAGACAAAGAAGGGCTTAATATTGCGTTAGACTCGAAGCAGCAAGAGTTGGAATTAGTGAGCTTTACGACAATTTGGTTGATTTGCATTAACCCGTTCTATTACAGTTGAAGCGAAGACTTGGTGTCAAAGGTACAGGCGGAGCAACTCCGGCAGTTTCACGGATAGGCCTACCTGAAAGACGTCAGTCATCGACCTTCGCAACCCCTAGCGCTCCTCGTCCTCGACCACGCTCTACCACGGGCGTTCCCAAACCCGTTGTAGCTGAGACACCAGACAAATTAGCGAATCTCTCTAAAAGTACTGTTCGTCCTCCTACATCTACGGTGAAAGCGAATCGTATGCCATCGGTTCCCAGAGGAACACCTTTGTCAGCATCAACCTCCAGTTTGGCACGTTCTACATCTGGGCTCGCACAATCTACGTCAACCAATAGATCGAGATCATCAATCCCTTCGAAATCGGCGGTGCGCAATCGATCTTCTTCAGTATTGTCATCTTCAACGGTCTCCTACGGAGAAAGCGAGAAGGAGAATTCTGCTCCGACTAAGGGTTCCGCTAAACGAGGAGTATTGGTTGCTGCATAAATCTATCTCTTACCCATCTTGAGTTTGAATTTGCTATCAGTGTCTTCTTGTACTACTTGCCATACTTGTTGCATCCTCTTTCATATCCATGTATTGCTTCGGTCGACATGTATATTGACGATGACGAAGAGACCACATAGATCGCCATACGTTCATGACCGCAATGTATACTAACAAGGCCGATTTCTTCACGTAATCTCTGTACGCACGTTATAAACATTATTTTACAACCGTTGTCCAACGCTTGAAGTTGGGTGGATATTCTCTCTTTATAGGGTTGGGCGAGAGTACTTAGCTCAACAGATTTACCGACGGTGCAAGTAGGCCCTGTACTTCCTAAACAACAAGACGCATCACCCAACCCTAACCTTAAGAGACTAAGCAACTCAGACTCGATCGACGCTTTTGTAAACTTTGCTGGAGTTCGGCCGAAGTCCCGGCTCACGGTGAGGAATAAAGCTTCGCATCGTTTCTCACCAAGAGATCGAATATGTCTTACCAACATGTAACGATGACAAGATACAGTAATTACTTTTATAGCCCCCCCTTTTGTTACATTCTTAGAGGGCACCTTATGTAAACCTCTGTGCAAGGATAGCCTTGTAGCCTCCAAATCACCACACCTTTTGGAAGTCATAAACGGACATTTTGGGATTGCCACCGTCATTTCCTAGCCATACCTATATGGTATTCTCCTCTCTCTAAGTTCTTTTCTGACATTTTCAGCCAGACTCGTCCTAAAGCCACGACTGATAGCGAATTCCCCACAGCCATCCACGCAATAAATAAACCGGGGTCCATGAATACCCATTACCTTTGGGCACTCTCCCCGTGGAATATATAGAATAGAGAACGACAAAGCAGAAGGATGGCTCCGATCGCCAAGTACTTTCTGGTCATTCACAATGTTGTTGAAGTCCTCGCTGGACGCAAAATCGTGATAATTATTGAGGGAGAGTAAGATGAGTGTCAATATATCTTGCCTCTTTTATTTATATTTCTTTGCATTTTTTTGGGCAGGTTATAGGGTCACAATTAGCTATATTCTTCACCCATCTGCTTGCGGACCCATAAATCTAACGAGAAGTAAAGTGAACTTATCCGAGCCCTGTGACTAACTCTCCCCCCGAGACGAACTCACTGGCCTCGATGTTGCTGTTATCGCCAACACCTTCCCTATCCAGTGAGCTTTGCACCTGGAGCCAACAAGACTTCGCCCCTATGAAAATTACAGATCGCTGCCTGGAATTCTCGAAGCTAAAATTGATGATTCAATAATTTCCAGTACATGCAATGAATCTCCTTCTAGATGGGATTGGAATCTAATTTTAAATACGTTGAGAAGGGGATTTCCTGAGGGACCATAAATGGTTTCCCAACCCCTTCCCATTCTCGTCCTACCAACACTACCATCCCCTCCTATTCGCAGATGCTGTTTGTCCTCATCCGCACTTGGTGTCCTTTCATTGACCTCGCCATCATTTATCTGCAAATGCATCGAAAACTGCAGTTCATTCAAAGCCATCCTCGAAACAGATCTAAGCTGCTTTGCTATGTCCTCAGATACCAAGAAATTTATCAGTTCTCAGAGGTACACAGATTGAATCAGCTGGCATGTCTTGAAAACGGAGTTCAGTTTAATTTGGATGACCAGGCTTTACCAGGCTGGTGATAAAATCAGTAAATGATACAAACTCCATAGAAATAGGTATCTGCAGGGAATTCGAAGATACATACCCATTTAATTTTTGCCAACCTCTTTTTTCTTTAAATTCTCTGGAATCATTTCCTGAAAGAAATCACGCTGGATGAGCGGCAGTCAGGAATCTTCGCAGGACTGTGAATCGTTATGTGAGTATTTTGAGGGATTGTGAAAAAGTGGAATAATGTACTTTAAAATGTCTTGGCTTCCGTGGAAGATATGTCGGTGTTAAGGTGACAGAATAAAAGTATTTGTGGAAAAAGATTACGAAGGAATTTTGAGAACGAAATGGTTGTTAGTAAATAGAGCAAGATGATTTACAGAGAAGATTCAGTGGTTCAAAGTGCAGCTTCCACTTGGAAGTTCGGATAGCAAATTCAGACTCCGCCACTTTTTTCGTTGTTGAACCTTGCTCTACACCGCACACGCTGTGTCCCTTGAGCCATGCTCGTCCTATACGAAACAGCTCTAGGGTATTGTCTTTTCAAGCTTACGGATGATGGGAAGGTGAACAGTGCAGACCTGTACAAAGAATTCCAGACACCAGAACGGGCGAACAAACTGTGAGTTACGGGATTCTCGATCGCATTTGGGTTTCTCTAAACACACATTTGTTGTTGTAAATAGACTAAAATTAAAAGCTCTTCATCGGTTTACTTCGACAGCCACGGCTGTGGAGGATATTAGTGTTATCCAGGAGGGAAAGTTACCCAAGGGCCTCAAAAAGTTCTTAACAGAAGAAATTGTCGAGAAGGGGAAGGGGAAGGAGACACTTGCAGTTATCGAATCGAAATTGGGTTAGTCCGGAGTTTCCCGTATTTTAAAGTGTTAGCTGATTTTCTGAACCAGGACGTGCGATTAACAAAAAGTTGGGGATTAACGTCGTTGCCGATACCGCCTCATTAGACCTTTTCCGTGGTATTCGGTCGCAACTTGCAGCATTAATGGAGGGTCTTGATCCTGCTGACTTGGCGACCATGAGCTTGGGTCTAAGTCACTCCCTCTCGAGGTTCGTGTTCTCCCCAAGCTTATTTTACAACCTTATTTACCGTATATATATATGACCAGGTTCAAACTGAAATTCTCACCGGATAAAGTTGATACCATGGTCGTCCAAGCCATTGCATTATTAGACGATCTCGACAAGGAGATCAACATCTACTCCATGAGAGTTAAAGTGAGTATTCGATTCGAGTTGACTCACAAACTCTGTTGAGCATGATATTTAGGAATGGTATGGCTGGCATTTCCCAGAAATGGGCAAAATCATCACCGATAATCTTGCCTACGCAAAGGTTGTTCGTGCAATGGGTAAGTTGGAATGTTTTGTATGTTCTTCCGCAATGCTTGATTTTCACTTCAGGCTTCCGAACGAACGCTGCCACAACATCTCTTGCAGCCATCCTCCCCGAAGAACTCGAAGCGACCATTAAGGTGGCCGCAGAGATCAGTATGGGTACAGAAATCTCCGAGTCTGACATGGCGCACATTCACGCCCTATGCGACCAAGTCATCTCCATCACCGCATACCGTTCCCAACTTGCCGAATACCTACGAAACCGTATGAACGCCATTGCGCCCAATCTCACCGCCTTAGTCGGAGAGCTTGTCGGTGCACGGTTGATCAGCCATGCAGGTAGTCTCCTCAACTTGGCGAAGCATCCCGCCAGTACGGTACAAATTTTGGGTGCGGAAAAGGCTCTCTTCCGAGCATTGAAGACGAAGCACGATACCCCTAAATATGGATTAATTTATCATGTGTGCTACTCCCTAATATCTCAACCTGACCGTTCGCTAATCTCAAGTAGGCATCACTAATCGGTCAAGCACCACCAAAATTGAAGGGCAAGATGGCCCGTATGGTCGCCACAAAAGCTGCTCTCTCCATCCGTGTAGATGCTCTTACGGATACAGACGGCAAGTCCGAGCCAACTGCACCCACAATCGGCATGGAGAACCGCGCGAAACTCGAGTCCAGACTACGAGCATTGGAGTACCAAGGCGACCTCGCTGGTATCCGCAGCTTCGCCGGCGCCCCGTCCTCTGCCAAGAAGCAGCAGAAATTCGAGATGAACGCGAATGCTGCAACATATAATACTGCTGCTGATGCTGTCGACTTGATTGCTACGCAGAGAGATGAGGAGTTGGCTCCTGCTGAACGGGCTGTTAAGGCTGTTTTGGATGTTAAGGAGGAAAAGAAGAAGGCGAAGGAGGAGAAGAAGCGGCTGAAGGAGGCGAAGGAGAAGGCTGGCAAGATGGATGTTGATAGCAGCCCGACGAGGTCAGACAAGGGCGAGAAGGATAAGGAGGAATCTGCGGGGGCTAAGGCGGAGCGGAAGAGATTGAAGAAGGAGGCCAAGAAAGCAGAGGCAGCCAATAAGACGAACGGGGAGGCTAACGGTGAGGAAAAATCCGAGAAGAAGAAGCGGAAGAGAGACGATGAAGAGGCAGCGGGAGAAAGCACGAAGGAAAAGAAGAAGAAGAAACATAAGGATTAGTTCTATTTCCTGTATCCTACTTTTGTATATTGGGTATACCGATTAATTATCTGCATGATGTAGATGTGAATGATCAAATCTACTTTTGTGTATTAACTACGAAATGGCCATGTCTACGTCGTCATCTGGTCGTGCCTCGCCTCTTGATACACTATTAACCAATTCCCTCCGGATCTCCAGGCTGATTTGTGGGTGTGGGTGAACGCGGATGACGTCGAGGAGAGCATCTTTTTGGTCTGGTGCCAAATCGGTTGCGAACCTTGTATAAGCTTAGTACAAGAATTCAGATTGAAGGAAGAAAAGGGCTTACCGTTGGCAGAATACAAGCAGGCTTTGGTGCCACAGAACTGGGAGCTCTTCACTCTCTCCGAGTCCCGCTTTGTACGTATTTGATATTCGAATAAAGTAATTAACGAGATGATCGAGCGTTTGGAAGGGCAAGGCATATTTTTTATCCAACAGCACTCGCATAAAGAGAGAAGATGGGCCTAAGATGATAGAGTACGATGAATAGACGTAATAACCGATCTGATAGATACGTACCGCTATACTTTTCTATCCTAGATAACCGAGAGAGAGCCGCGGCTGAATGTAACATTGGAATTTTGGCATTGGCGAGTACGGAGGCGATGATGGCCGCTTCCTTCAATGTACAACCACCCTAAACGGCATATGTCAAATGCCGAAGGGAAAGCAGAAGGCAAATGAACTTACTTCAACCATAGGGAATAGAATGCCTTTGAAGAATGCATTAGGTTTATACAGGGCCTTCTTCAACGCCTCATACAGATGTACATCAAGCTTGCGACCTTGGTGCGCATCTGCCATATTAGATCGGACCCGTTCGAGGAGAACACCTTCTAAAAACCATCGCGCCTGTTCAGGCTTAAGATTAGAGATAAATATACGGGTTGCAGCTTTTGTGGCGTGCGGTGTCCACTCGGTCGGATTTGTGAGCGCAGCTATCCGAGCCCATTGGGGTAAGCTAGGGATCATCTTGAAGGCTTTTGGTAGCGGCCCCGATTTGTACTTTGAAAGAATGAGCCCGACTCTGTCCGCAATAAACGTAGGTTAGTGGGTGTGGTTTCCAGAGAACGGGATTACGGACTTTGTATACACTTCAACGACCTTAGGGTTCAAACCTGCCGTTGGATCTGGTGCAGTTCGACCTGGAGGATAAAGATGAGTTTAGCATTGTTCCGGATATTACAGGGTAACTTACCCTGTCGCTGTGGGGCAGGTACATTGGCCTCCTCTTGCTGTGTTTCTTGATTTTCCAACTTGGAGAAGATAATATCCGCCAGTGTACGTCGTTCCCTTGCATTCGCGGGTAGTAATGCGTCCAGCGTTTTTAAATCTCCTTCGTCGATTTCCTGAAAGTAAAATAAATCATAACTCTCGAACGAAGTTCACACACGCACAAATTCTGCATACTCCTCTGCATCTACGCTTCCTTCTGATATGACTTCCGCGTCATCCTCATCCTCATCCTCACCTTCTTGACCACGATATTTTGTCCGTTCATCCTCCGGGAATTCGTCTTCTTCGTTTGAACTTTCCAGCTCGTCTTGCTGGTCTTTGGCGAGCTCAAAGATCCTTTTAGAAGTTTTTGAATCTAGCAAGGCCTAAGAGATATAAATCACGGTTTCCCCTCAACTGTCAAGGATGAAACTCACTTCTTCATTTTCATCATCGGAGCCACCTTTGCGTCTTGCCCTTTTTCCAGGACGAGAAATTTTGCCGTACTTTGAAATTACTTCATCTTCCTTGAGCTGAACGTGCAGAGGATCGTGACGAGTACTGGAGCCTTTTCTGTGGGGAACAGCCTTTGGCATTTGGAGTTCAAAGTATGGAGATCGGAGTCGTGAACGACGTAAAAGCTTTGAAAGAATGCCTCGGTCACCAATCAACTGGTTTGGCAGTTGGCGCCTAAGGTGCCTAGGTAAACAGAAAGCTATAAGAGTTGAATGTCACTCTCAGACAGTACGCGGTCTCTATTTCTTGTCTCTAACTCTGGTTGACAATGTCGAGCTCAGAGATATCCACTGTGGGTTACAACCGCTTCGGTTTCGACTCCACCGTCCAAGTCGATGTCCTCCGCTCCTTATATTTGCGTCCTCATTATGTCACCGCGGTGAAGAGTAAGACCGCAGCTGAAGAAGAGGCCGAGGAGGAACAAGAGCATGCAAAATTCACCAAGGGCAACTACAAGAGCATTGCATACCAGTCCAAATCAATCTACGACCCCGAGAGCAAGACTATATCCTATACCACCCTTTCCCGATTCCACCCCGTTCGTCTTATACCACCCAATGAACGCAAACGTATTCTAGTCACTGGAGGAGCTGGCTTTGTCGGATCCCATCTTGTAGACAGGCTGATGCTCTTGGGACATGAAGTCACCGTACTCGACAACTTCTTCACTGGCTCAAAGACAACGGTCAACCATTGGATCGGCCACCCTAACTTTGAGCTCGTTCGCCACGACGTTGTCGAGCCATTCATGATAGAAGTCGATCGTACGCCTCTCCACTCTTTCCGCTGTTACAGTTTTTGACAGATGCGCCCCTGCTACTTCTATAGAAATCTATCATCTGGCCTGCCCTGCATCTCCTCCCCATTACCAATTCAATGCTGTCAAAACCATGAAGACTTCTTTCATGGGTACCCTCAACATGCTCGGTCTTGCCAAACGCACAAAAGCCAGATTCTTGATCAGCAGTACATCTGGTGAGCACGTTTCATCAATATTCTCCACTGTGGTTTAAAGCATACTTCAGAGGTTTACGGCGATCCCGAAGTTCATCCACAACCCGAAGATTAGTAAGTAACAGTCTTCTTGTAATGTGTCGCTTTATTGACACACTGTAGCTGGGGCAATGTCAATCCCATTGGTCCCAGAGCTTGCTACGATGAAGGCAAACGCGTCGCAGAAACCTTGACATATGGGTTTCATCGACAGGACAACGTTGATGTTAGAGTTGCCCGCATTTTTAATACGTAAGTTGTTTGAATTCTTGGAAGCGATACCCCCTGATTATGCTTTCAGGTTTGGCCCTCGGAGTGAGTCTCAATTGTGCATTGACTGATCCGCTTCCGGTTATTAATCTGTGACGCTTGTCAGTGAACCCTGCTGATGGGCGTGTTGTATCCAATTTTATTGTGCAAGCACTTAAAGGTGAAGACATGACAGTGTACGGTGACGGTGAACAAACCAGGTCTTTCCAATACATCCACGATCTCGTCGACGGGCTCATCTTACTCATGAACTCGGATGAAACGCGGCCTGTTAACATTGGGACAGACCATGAATTTAGCATGATAGAGTTTGCGAAGATGGTTCGCGATATAGTGAAGAAGATTCAAGAGGAAGACGGGACCCCTCACCACGATGTGAAGATCGTGCACAAAGAGATACCAACTGACGACCCTCAAAAGCGGAGACCTGACATCACCAGGGCAAAGGAAGTACTGAACTGGGAGCCTCGTTGGACCGTGGCGATGGGAGTGGAAGAAATGGTGAGGTACTATAAAGCCAAAATTGCCGAAGGCTCTCTTTAGAAATTAGATTTCCTACATTATGGACAGTGGATAATTCTGGTGCTCAGAACGATGGGTTTATTGTAATTTGGACGGTTGATATTTGTGTTTGCCATTTGTGTTTTACTCGTATTGTAATTCGAATCTATTTTAGAGAAAGTCATCACCTGCAATGTGAGTATGGCACTGATTGCCATCTGGCACCACAAGGTGAGCACCAAAAGAGCACCAATTCGGTGTCTTCTCACGGGGGCCCTTATACATAGACTCCCTATTAAGCGCACCTCTTATGCATTGTGACCTTCCTTTCGCTCCCAACTGATTCTTTCAGATATCATAATTGATCACTCCGATGGCAGGCTATGGCGGTTCCCCATTCCCAGTAGGAAGTAGTCCGTATGGATATGCACCGGCGCCCCTACCACAGCCTTTTAACGCACCCGGTACGCTCACTTTTACGACGGAGACTGATAAACGCGGTCGCCCAGAGTACCATATCTTTCGGTATGTTCCCTCAATCAACTCGGATTTCGTTAGTTTTCACCTAACATGTGGAATAAATAACTCAGTGCTGAGCCCCGGACGTATGTGTCTTGTACCACATGAAGGATGAAGTTGCTGTGCGATCTCAATCACTTCCTACAGAATTGCCGGTCCTCAAGGGCCTATCGAAGGAATCCAGTGGGTAGCTGTAGATATTGCTGAGCGCCCTCCTTTGGATGCTGTACCAGCTGGTCCGGTGAGAATGGAGTGGCTGAGGCTCTGCAGGAAGTCTGGCTGATCTATCCTTCAGGAATTTCGTGCATTGTGGGGACTTCCACAGATCAGCGAGAGAGAACACGAACGTAATATCAAGGAGTGGTAGGTCTCCGTTCGGCGATAATTTGGTCTAAGCGATGATTAATTAATTTTATTAGGGAGCGTGAACATAGGGCAGCTAAGAAGGCTGAGGAGAGGTTGGAATGGCGAGTAACTATATATATATTATGCTACATCTTACCTTCTTTCCACAGGGAACTCGAGCAGGAACAGAAACTCCAACATGAAAAGGCGATCAGACAGTGGGAGCGCGAACAAAAAGCAATCGAAGACGATGAATTCCGCCGGGCACGCCACCTAAGTAGCAATATAGAATGGGATGCTAAACCTAATACCCGTGGTCGCTCCCGTTCAAGGGCTAGATTTGCTCAAGACGAGTTAACCAGGGAAATGGCTGGAATTTCTCTAAATTCACATCGCAGCAAGTCTCGAGCTCGCTCCCGTTCTCGTCATAGGGCCGCATTCGGCGATGATTCTGCCATACCAACTCCTCTCGATGATTACTATGACAGGTCCGACAGACATGGGTTCATACCCCCTCAGCCTAGAGGAGGACCCCCAGTTGGTTATGGCTCATCACCCGGCCGGAGAGTTAGTTATTCCAACAGAGCTTCCCCGTATGCCGGTGGGACACCTCTTCCTGTTTTCAGAGATGGATCTGTCTATCCACCAGGCCACGCTCTAGAAGGTCAACCAATTCTCGCCGATGAATTTCTCCCCACGGGAAGTGGTTACCGCGCTCGTTCTCGTTCTCGTTCACGCTCCCCTTTACCGCAAGCCTCTTCATCTCGACAGAGACGCGGTTCCATGTCAGCGCGTAATGTACAGGGACCCGATGCTTTCACTCGCCAGCCGAGCCAAGCTGTGCCATATACCTGTGAGCGAGCTGCGGCGCTACTGATATTCTTCAAAGCTTCCTTGTCCGCTGATTGTTTCAATTTTGCAGATTTCGATCCTATTGCGATTCTTCGTGATATTAACTATTTGCGCGATGAGCTGCCACCGCTTCCAGGTGTTTTGGATTTGCATGACGTGCACTGGGAAGAATGGGATGAATGTCTTGAAGTAATTCCTTTTATGGCTGAATTTATTTTTCTTTTGATCCTTTTGTTTTTCTAGGAACTTAGACGTGCATGGTTCGTAGAGCGAGATATTAGGAAGCGTGACCAACTCGCTGCACGAATTATTGATGTTTGGAACAGCTGCTTCTTTGCCCCTCGCGGCGTCGAACTTGTCCTACTCAGGGGAGGCCAGCGTCGTTCAGGCCCTCAAATCGGGTTGTTCGATCCTATTTTTGGAGGACAATACGAGGATGACTCTGAGGACTCTGGTTCTGATTCCCTTACCTCTGATTCTGACTACGACCAGTCATTCGGATACTACTGGAACACAAGGTATGGCACGGATCCTTGGATGATGGAATCCAGAGCAGCGAAACATGCCAGGAAAGAAGCGAAAAGGCTTAAACGACAAAGGCGCAACCGTTCACGGCATGCCAGTAGAGCTCAGCCTTATCGACTTCTTTTGACTTGCGTCGACGGCGGAAGGTCTAGCATGGGAAATTTAGGAAGGTCCCCCCGGCGATCCTACGCTCCCAGCCTTATTTGATTTTCGTGAATATTTGTATACTCGATCCTGCAAATCTGGGAATTCCCCTATGTTTCCCTGATCTTCCCATGTATACTAGCTACGGACCCGATGTCGAAATGTTCTCGTTTGTTATTTTACTAGTTATGCGATACAGCACTTTTTACTATCTATCTCGGATTCGTGAAACGTCCATTGCCACAGATAAATAGCCAATAATCACCCAAAGTCCTTGTCAAACCAACCCAAAAGTCACAAACAATAAATATGAGTGAAAGGGAGGAAGATGACACCAAAATACAGTCCATAGTGAAACAGGAGAAATGATATGCGCGAGAGAGCGTCCATGTGAGAAGGGAGAAACGGGAAAGGAGACAAAGGAACAATAAGAAATATGAGACAACAAATGAAGAAGAAAGAATGTTTGTTAAAGAATGTAAGGGCCAACGTCCATATCGTGGAGGGAATAGAGAAAAGCGTCCTTGTGATGTCCATTTACATCAGCACTACCGCATGTGTCCGTTTGTAAGAGTAAAAAAATCAGAAAGTCGAAAGCCTCAGGCCGGGAAAAAAGGAATGAAAAGTCTTCATCGTCTGGAAGCATCGCCGGGTCGTGAAGAGGAAGAGTTTCCGCCAGGAAGAATGGAGTTAGAGAGAGCACGTTGACCGCGATAATCAACATAACGGTCGATGGCAGTTTCCAAACGGTCAAAGCGTGCTTCCAAAATAGGTAGCTGCGCAGAATGTTAAGGCCCATAATCACAAAGAAGAAAGCTAGAGCTCACATAGTCCATTGCACTGCCAGGAATCTTTCCTGGCTTCTTGGGCTGGTTGTACTTGCTCTGGCCTGAGTAACCACGCGGGGGAAGCTCAGTTGGGCCATGATCAAAAGGCTCTTCCTCTTCTTCATCAGGCTCATTAGAACCCCTTCGACTGTCAGTGTTGGAAGAAGGGGAGCTGCGCCTCGCAGTAGAAGTGGGACGCATCCCTGGAGCTGCATGTCCGTGTCCCTGAGAATGCGAAGGATAAGCCCTGCTGGAGTACCTTGGGTCGGCGACTTGTGCGTGGCCTGTTGCCCATTGCATTTGTGCTACTGCTGCTGGATCCATAGAGGCGGGACGACGACGCTTGGTTGCGCGTTCAGACTCGTCAGAATGGCTGGGGGAGTCGGGAAGGGGATATGTAGAAGGACGAGAAGGCATCCCCGAGGTGTTGTTCCCGTATGGTGAACAACGCATTGCAGCTTGCTGGGGGACCGGGTAATAATATCCAGAGGGGTGACCTACATAGGTTAAAAATATGGATTAGAAGCAGGTTATACCTGAAATCCGAAACAAGACTCGCCTTGTCCACTTGATTGATATCCGGAGGGGTACTGGCTTCCGTACGAATGAGACATATTGTATACGAGAGAGATTGAAATTGAAGAGAGTGTGAATTACCCCCAGAGAATTTAAAGGCGGGTCGGGCAGGGAAAACAAGAATTTAACAGTGAATTCTGTATACGTTAGAACAAAGGGAATAACAAAAATCATGACAAATTAGAAGGCAAAGTGGTGGCAAAGTGAAGAGGACCAGACTACTCACAAAGAAGTGATACAGTAATGGGACGGTTTTGTTGGAGGCACCTTGAGAAGTTCAACCGGACTAGAAAACAGTCGAACGCTGCAACCGGACTTGAACCCTTGAATGCAGAAGTTGTCTCGCAAACCGTCTACTTAAATACTTTCTCCTTTGCGCTCGGTCATCTGCATGTTAAAGACGCTAAGGAGGAGGGCGCCGCACGATCCGAAACTGTGATGGGTGTCCAAGCGAACACATGGCATGGAGGATGACGCTAGGAACGAAGATTGACTCGTAACCTTGACTTCGGCAGCGATGAGCGAGATGAAGCTCAGACAGGAAACATATGTCCGGAGCTGCAGAATCTGCTCAGCAAATTGTGCTCCGTGGACTTTCAATCATTGCTAGGTTTTCCTGCCGTCTGTTTCAAGAATACACATAGCTTTCATGATGATCATTACCGACATAGATAATGATTGAAAGATCTGGATACTTTTTGGGAACGACTCTTTGTCGACAATTGCAGATTCTCGAGGCACGGCCTGCACAGCCTTGCGAACTTAGATTGATGAATGCTCGTGGCAGCCGCCCGACACATGAGCCCGGAGCCGCCAACGGCATTGGACGGATTCAACACAAAGGACGACATGGAAATCCCGGATACAGATACTTCACTACACCAACAGCATAAACATTACACATCGGCTAATTACTCTTAGTAGTACATATATGGAGAATTTACCGTCATAATTTAGCGCCCTCGTCCGCGGCCACGCGAGGGATAGCTGTAATTTCCATATCCGGGGTTCGATCCATAATTCCCATATTCTCTGCCACCTCCGCCTCCGCCTCCTGCGCCTCCTGCGCCGCCGTACCCCTGACCGTATGCATAACCCGAACCGTATCCTCCGCCTCTTCCGGCACTATAGGACCCTCCTCCGCTCGAGCCATAGGACCCGTACCCATAATCGCCTCTGACTCGATCGTATCCCCCTTGAGAGCCAGCGCCACCGTTGTAAAAGGTACCGCGCGGTGGGCCCCAGCTAGCAGGATTGTTATCTCGGCCCCGCCCACGACCCCCGCCGCGTCGGTGAATCGTCTCAAAATCAGCCGCCGTCAGGACCCGCGGCGATCGTTTCACACCTCGAAGCAATTCCGACCGATGGGGCTTCAACTGCCTGGGATAGTAATAAAGGGCGGAAATCGACCGATTATCTGGAATGTCTGGCAGATCGACTTGTTCGAAGGGAGAGAAGTATGTCGAGTCAGGGATACATTGAGAGTCTGGCAAGACAGAACCATCAATGCCTTTGGATAATTTAAGATCAAGAGGAATTGGCTTCTTCAGAATTAGCATCAAATTTCCGCAGTATTCTTAGATGTGACTCACCTGCTTCGGTTTCCTCTTTGTGTAAAGACCTGACAGGAAAGAATGAAGTCCGTGCTCGTTACTGACGAATAGAACGTTGCTTCCCCATTTATTTCTACGTATCTCATCTTCCTTTAAGCCCTTTGATCTTGGACCCATAGCTTCGAGGAGACGCTTCTCATCTATAAAAGGAAGTAACGCGACACCCTGCCAAGCCATCTTCTTGCCATTCATATCGATCTCGAAGGTTGAGGGATAGAAATCAATAATCGGAGAATCCTCGTCGACCATAAGTGGTTGGTATGTTTCCGGGATGTGCTGTCGACTTCACAACCGCTTAATGACATCACGTTTCAATGCATACGGACAAATG